>SESB01000034.1_pt1 | contig 85012 bp, 52 predicted proteins | sample 3171441 | NCBI WGS metagenome assembly SESB01 (sample SAMN06051867, study PRJNA518727) | freshwater metagenome | biome: subpolar coniferous forest; feature: holomictic lake; material: water; isolation source: holomictic Lake 227, 6 m depth | place: Canada: near Kenora, Ontario | collected...
GAACGAATCATTTTACATCTATTTCAAGGGGATGGCCTTTTTGTGGTAGTAAAATAAAGTAAAAGGATAAACAAATTTCAGCAGGAAATGAATTCTTTGGGCTAAAGCCCAGCTGTAAAGTTCCTGACTGCTAACCACGGGCTGAAGCCCGTGGCAATTCAACCGGCATCGCATGCATGGGTATGTCATCACAATGGGTATGTCATCACAATGGAAAAATCCATACCAAGCAGGCAAACCGCCTCATGAAAGTCACGTTAAGAAAATCGGGGAATGAGCGTTAAACTGCGGACTGTCCGAGGAGCGGAGCGACGAGTTTCCGCAGTTTAGCGAATGACGAAGATTTTTAGTGACTTTCATGAAGCGGTGACTTTTCTTTGTTACTTTCTTTTGGTGGCAGCAAAAGAAAGTAAAGTCAGATCGAAAAATTTTTCAATTTACAATGAACTTTTTGCCTTTTGGTGGTAGCAAAAGAAAGTAAAGTCAGATCGAAAAATTTTTCAATTTACAATGAACTTTATGCCTTTTGGTGGCAGCAAAAGAAAGTAATGTCAGATCGAAAATTTTTCAATTTACAATGAACTTTATGCCTTTTGGTGGTAGCAAAAGAAAGTAAAGTCAGATCGAAAAATTTTTCAATTTACAATGAACTTAATGCCTTTTGGTGGCAGCAAAAGAAAGTAATGTCAGATCGAAAAATTTTCAATTTACAATGAACTTTATGCCTTTATGTGGCAGCAAAAGAAAGTAAAGTCAAATCAAAAAGTGTACAATTTGAAATGCACTTTATGCCTGACCATCCAAAAATAATGGTCGGCACTTTACCAAATGTTCAGCATCTTTGGTATTGTCGCAAATTAGCTGTATCGTTGTTTCTTAATCCATTGGTGTTTACGTTGGATTAATAAAAATTGAACCTGCGACACTGCAGATTGAACCTGTAAGGTTCGATTTTTTTGGCTAATTTTGCAGCATAAACTGAATTTATGAGCGAAAATAGAGAAACCGCCAGGTGCCTGATCATCGGGTCGGGTCCGGCAGGATATACCGCTGCCATCTATGCAGCAAGGGCTGACCTGAAGCCCGTGATATACCAGGGCATGCAGCCTGGGGGACAGCTTACCATCACCACCGAGGTGGAGAACTTCCCGGGCTATCCCAAGGGGATCACTGGCCCGGAGATGATGGAAGAGCTGAAGGAGCAGGCCGAACGCTTCGGCACGCAGGTAAGAGGTGGCGTCGTGACCGAGGTCGACCTTTCCAAACGGCCCTTTATGGCCAAGGCCGACGACGGCAGGACCATCATGGCCGAAACGATCATCATCGCCACCGGGGCCTCCGCCAAATGGCTGGGCCTCGAATCGGAGAAGAAATTCATGGGGATGGGCGTTTCGGGCTGCGCCACCTGCGACGGCTTCTTTTACAGGGGCCAGGAGGTTGCCATCGTGGGCGGCGGCGATACGGCGGCCGAAGAGGCCACCTACCTTGCCAAGCTGTGCAAAAAGGTCTTCATGATCCATCGCCGCCACGAACTGCGCGCCTCCAAGGCCATGCAGCACAAGGTGCTCAACACCCCCAACATCGAGATGGTGTGGGAGAGCGCCCCCGAAGAGGTGCTGGGCGACGAGAGCGGCGTTACCGGGCTGCGCGTGCGTAACGTGAAAACAGGCGCGTCGCGCGACCTTGCCGTGATGGGCGTCTTCGTGGCCATCGGCCATAAACCCAACACGGAGATCTTTGAAGGGCAGGTCGAACTCGACGAGATGAGTTATGTGAAAACCAAGCCCGGCACCACCCAGACCAGCGTCGAAGGGGTGTATGCCTGCGGCGACGTACAGGATCACCACTACCGCCAGGCGATCACCGCCGCCGGCACCGGCTGTATGGCCGCCATCGAGGCGGAGCGGTTCCTCGGGTCGTAAGGAAGGGATTGACACCCGTTGTTGTTATTGACTTTTGAATCTGGAAATATGATAACATTTTTCAAAAACCCCGGCAGTTATTATGCCGTTGAAAGCAACCATAAATTTGACGGGGTTGATTTGCAGAAATTGACCTGGCTGTTCGGCGATGCAGAGTGCATCGCCGAACCTGTTTTACAGGGTTTGTTTGTCGGGCCGCGCCGCGAGATGGTGACCCCCTGGAGCACCAATGCCGTGGAGATCACGCAGAACATGGGCATCGCCGGGATCACCCGCATCGAGGAGTTTGCCCCGGCCACCCCTGGCGAGACCCGCCACGACCCGATGCTGCAGCATGTGTTTGAAACGCTTGACCAGGAGATCTTCCATGTCCTCCATGATCCCGACCCGGTGCTGTTCATCGAAGATATTGCCGCCTATAACAAGCAGCAGGGGCTGGCGCTGAGCGACGAGGAGATCGCCTACCTCGGCGGGCTGAGCCATAAGCTGGGCCGGAAACTCACCGACAGCGAGCTCTTCGGATTTTCGCAGGTCAACTCCGAACACTGCCGCCATAAGATCTTCAACGGCACCTTTATCATCGATGGCCGCGAGATGGGCGAGTCGCTCTTTGCCATGATCAAAAAGACGGCAAAGGAGCACCCCGGCCTGCTGGTGTCGGCCTATAAGGACAATGTGGCCTTTATCCTCGGCCCGGAGATGGAGCAGTTTGCCCCGGCCAGACAGGATGTGGCCGACTATTTCGTCATCCGCGATATTGCCTCGGTCATCTCGCTGAAGGCCGAAACCCATAATTTCCCCACCACCGTCGAGCCCTTCAACGGCGCGGCCACCGGCAGCGGCGGCGAGATCCGCGACCGCATGGCAGGCGGCAGGGGCAGCATCCCCATGGCCGGCACGGCGGTCTATATGACCTCCTATCCCCGTCCCGACGGGGGAAGGGCATGGGAAGGGCAGACCGAAGCCCGGCCGTGGCTCTACAAGACGCCTGAAGAGATCCTGATCAAGGCCTCCAACGGCGCCAGCGACTTCGGCAACAAATTCGGCCAGCCGGTGATCTGCGGGTCGCTGCTGACCTTCGAACACACCCGCGACGGCATAACTTACGGCTACGACAAGGTGATCATGCAGGCCGGGGGCATCGGCTTTGCCCGCAAGAGCGACAGCCTGAAGGACGACCCCTCGGCCGGGCAGGATATCGTGGTGCTGGGCGGCGACAACTACCGCATCGGCATGGGCGGCGGCGCCGTTTCGTCGGTGGCCACGGGCGAATATGCCAACGCCATCGAACTCAACGCCGTGCAGCGGTCGAACCCCGAGATGCAGAAACGGGTCTTCAACGCCATCAGGGCCATGACCGAGATGGAGCACAACCCCATCGTGTCGATCCACGACCATGGCGCCGGCGGACACCTCAATGCCCTGTCGGAGCTGGTCGAGGCCACCGGCGGCACCATCATCATCGACAACCTGCCCATCGGCGACCCGACCCTCTCGGCCAAAGAGATCGTCAGCAACGAGTCGCAGGAGCGCATGGGGCTGATCCTCAACAGCTGCGACATTGCCATGATGCGCGCCATCGCCGAACGGGAGCGCGCCCCCATGTACCTGGCCGGCCATACCACCGGCGACCGGCAGCTCGTATTTGAAGATCACCGCGACGGGCTCAAGCCCATCGACCTGAAACTGGCCGATTTCTTCGGGAAACCGCCCAGGACGATCCTCCGGGATTCGACCCTTCAGGTAAAACATTCCAGGCTGACCTATGATCCCGCCAGCCTTGAAAGCTACCTCGGACAGGTGCTGCAACTTGAAGCCGTAGCCTGCAAGGACTGGCTGACCAACAAGGTCGACCGCGCCGTAAGCGGAAAGATCGCCAAACAGCAGAACTGCGGCGAGATCCAGCTTCCGCTGAACAATGTAGGCGTTACCGCGCTTGACTACCAGGGCATCAAAGGGATTGCCACCTCGCTGGGTCATGCCCCCGTGGCCGGGCTCATCGATCCCGCCGCCGCTTCGCGCCTCTCCATTGCCCGGGCCCTGTCGAACCTGGTGTGGGCGCCGCTCACCCACGGACTGCCCGGGGTGTCGCTCAGCGCCAACTGGATGTGGCCCTGCCGCAACGCCGGCGAGGATGCACGCCTGTATGAGGCGGTGAAGGCCGTCAGCGACTTTGCCATCGCCCTGGGCATCAACATCCCCACGGGCAAGGACTCCCTCTCGATGACCCAGAAATACCCGGGCGGGGAGGTGGTCATCTCCCCCGGAACCGTGATCATCTCGGCGGTGGGAGAGGTGTCGGATGTGAAGAAAGTCGTCAGCCCCTGCCTGGTGCCGGATGAGGATTCGACCCTGTTCTATATTCCCCTCTCCGCCTGCGGATTTGAAGCCGGCGGCAGCAGCTTTGCCCAAATCATCAGCCAGCTGGGCGACACCGTCCCCGATGTGCCGGATGCCTCCTTTTTTGCCGAACGGTTTGCCCTAATCCAGCGACTTGTCGGCGACGGGCTGGTACTGGCCGGGCACGACGTGGGCGCGGGGGGACTGATCACCACCCTGCTCGAGATGACCTTTACAGGCCTCAGTACCGGTCTTGATCTTGACCTCAGCCAGCTGAATGACACAGTCTCAACACCCGACCCGGTGCGGATCCTCTTCAGCGAAAAACCGGCGGCGGTGATCCAGGTGAAAAACAGCGACCTTGAAAAATGGAAAAACAATAACCTCCCCCATCATTCAATATCCGGTATTCAATATTCGATATTCAATATTCAATATTCGAAATTCGAAGAAAAGTATGCTTTTCCCATCGGCAGGGTAACCTCCGGCAGAAGCGTAAAATTAAGGGTTGCCGGCAATGCCTATGATTTCGACGTGGAAACACTTCGCGACACCTGGTTTAAAACCTCCTACCTCTTCGACCGTAAGCAATCGGGCGAAAAACTTGCCCTGGAGCGCTACCGGAACTATAAACAGCAGCCGCTGACCTACCGCTTTCCGGGGTCTTTTGCCGGTACGGAGGCCCAATACGGCGTCAACCCCAGGCGAAGGAGCCCCTCAGGGATCAAAGCCGCCATCATCCGTGAAAAGGGGGTCAACCGCGACCGCGACATGGCCTGGGCCCTTTACCTGGCAGGGTTCGACGTGAAGGATGTGCACATGACCGACCTGATCGCCGGGCGCGAAAACCTCGAAGATGTCAACATGATTGCCTTTGTGGGGGGCTTTTCCAACTCCGACGTGCTGGGTTCGGCCAAGGGGTGGGCAGGAGCCTTCCTTTACAACGACAAAGCCAGGCTTGCCCTCGACAATTTTTACAAACGGGAGGATACCCTCAGCCTGGGCGTTTGCAACGGCTGCCAGCTGATGGTGGAGCTGGGGCTCATCTATCCTGAATACAGGAACCACCCGAAGATGTCGTGGAACGACTCCCATAAGTATGAGTGCACCTTTGTGGGGCTCGATATCGTGGAGAACAACTCGGTGATGCTGAAGTCGCTGGCCGGCTCGAAACTGGGCATCTGGGTTGCGCACGGCGAGGGCAAGTTTAACTTCCCCGAAGCTGAAAACCGCTACCATATCCCGGCAAAGTTCAGCTACCACGGCTATCCCGGCAATCCCAACGGGTCGCAGTTCGATGCCGCCTGTATCGCCTCGGCCGACGGCCGCCACCTGGCCATCATGCCCCATCTCGAAGACTCGGTCCTCCCGTGGCAGTGGCCCTTCTACCCCGGCAACCGCCATCAGGACGAAGTCACTCCCTGGATCGAAGCCTTTGTGAATGCACGCGAATGGATCAATAAAAAAATGAATAATGAATAACGAATATCGAATATTGAATTTCGAATGATGACCGATGCTACTGCCTGCTGCCTGCTGCTAATGCCTATTGCCTAATGCCTAAACTCTTCATATGCCAAAACTGATCCTCATCACCGGCGCAACGGCCGGTTTCGGAAATGCCATCGCCCGGAAATTTGCTGAAAACGGGAACAACCTGATCCTCACCGGGAGGAGACAGGAGCGACTCGACGACCTTGCCCGCGAGTTAACCGGAAAATACTCCATTGAAGTGCTGCCGCTCTGTTTCGACGTACGGAAACCGGGTGAAGTTGAAGCTGCCATCGCTTCGCTTCCGGGCAGCTGGCGCGATATCGACGTGCTGGTCAACAATGCAGGCCTTGCCGTAGGGTTAAACCCTGTTCACGAAGGCGTTATCGACGACTGGGAGCGGATGATCGACACCAATGTCAAGGGGCTGCTCTATATGACCCGGCTGGTTTCGCCGCTGATGGTGGCGCGCCGCCAGGGCCATATCATCAACATCGGCTCCATTGCCGGGCGCGAGGTGTATGCCAATGGCAATGTCTACTGCGGTTCGAAATTTGCCGTGGATGCCATCACCAAAGGGACCCGCATCGACCTGGTGGCATACAACATCAAGGTGACGCAGATCGCCCCGGGCGCGGCGGAGACCGAATTCTCGATGGTACGCTTCAAAGGCGACGAAACGCGTGCCGGCAGTGTCTACAAGGGATTTACCCCCCTGTCGGCCGGCGATGTCGCCGATGTGGTCTTCTATGTGACCACGCTTCCCGCCCATGTAAACATCAACGACCTGGTGCTGATGCCTACCGCGCAGGCCAGCGCGGCGATTACGCACAAGGTGTAATTCCCTGCAGAATCATTAATTTTTCTTATCATTGCATTCATTTTCTGATGATAGATCAGTTAATTTCAACCTGCTATGGACGTAACCCGCATTTTTGACCTGTTGCCCTATCATGAGGCCACCTTTAAACCGAAACCCGATGTTGTCGCATCGAAGGAAAACGGGGAGTGGACCCGGTACAGCATCCGGCAGTACCGGGAAATTGTAGACTGTATCAGCTACGGTTTCCTGGAGATGGGCGTGCAGCCGGGCGACCGGATTGCGCAGATAAGCTCCAACAGGGCCGAATGGAATTTCGTGGATATGGCCATCCTGCAGGTGGGGGCGATCCATGTCCCGATCTATGCCACCATCAGCGAATCAGACTACAAGTACATCCTGAACCATGCGGAGGTGAAATTTGTCTTTATCTCGGGACAGGAGCTGCTCCGCAAGATCCAGCATATCCTGCCCGACATTGCCCATATCCAGGGGGTGTTTACCTATAAGGCGGTGGATGAACACAAACACCTCAATGATCTCATTGACCTGGGAAAGCAGCATCCGGATGAAGCCCGGCTGCTGGCCAGGAAAAACAAGGTAACCCCCGAAGATGTGGCGACCATCATCTATACTTCAGGCACCACGGGCAATCCCAAGGGGGTGATGCTTACCCACCACAACATCATCTCAAACCTCAAGAACTGCCGGCATATCCCGCCCTTTGGCGAGGAGGCCAAGGCGGTCAGTTACCTGCCCCTGTGTCATGTATATGAACGGATGCTGAACTACCTCTACCATTACCTGGGTTTTTCGATCTATTATGCCGAAAACCTGGGCACCATCACCGACAATATGAAGGAGGTGCAGCCCGACATCCTTTCTACAGTTCCCCGCCTGCTGGAGAAGATCTATGACAAGCTGTTTTCAACGGGCCATAAACTCAAAGGCATTAAGAGATGGATATTTTTCTGGGCCCTTCATCTTGCCCTCCGGTATGAACTCAAGGGGGCCAACGGGTGGTTTTATGAACTGAAGCGTAAACTCTACGACAAGCTGGTCTATGTAAAATGGCGCCAGGCGCTGGGAGGCAAGCACCTGCTCATCGTTTCCGGCGGGGCGGCCCTGCAGCCGCGGCTGGCCAGGATGTTCACCTGTGCCGGCATCGATGTGCTCGAGGGCTACGGCCTCACCGAGACCTCACCGGTCATCGCCGTGAACGACCTGACCGAAAACGGCAGGATGTTTGGCACCGTGGGGCTGATCCTGAAAGATGTCCGTGTGAAGATCGCCGACGACGGGGAGATCCTCTGCCAGGGGCCGAACGTGATGAAGGGCTATTACAAGGAGCCGGAAATGACAGGCCTCGCCATCGACGCCGAAGGGTGGTTCCACACCGGCGACCTGGGACGGCTTGAACCGGAGGGACACCTGAAGATCACCGGGAGGAAAAAGGAGCTTTTCAAGACCTCCTTCGGCAAATATATCAGCCCGCAGCCCATCGAGGACACCTTCAAGGAGTCGCTGTTCATCGACCAGATCGTGGTGGTGGGAGAACACCAGAAATTTGCCGGCGCCCTGATCGTGCCCGACTTCATCTTCCTGCGGTCCTATTGCACGGTGAAGGAGATCCCCTACACCACCAACGCGGAGATGATCAACCTGCCCCGGATCAGGAAACGTTTCCAGACAGAGGTCAACAAGTACAACAAATGCCTGGGCGACACCGAAAAGATCAAAAGCTGGGAGTTGCTCGACACCGAATGGACCTTTGAAACGGGGGAGATCACCCCCACGCTGAAGCTGAAGCGAAATATCATCGCCGATAAATACCGTGATAAAATTGAAAAACTCTTTGAATAATTAACCCTGTTCCCGTTCCATCTCTATGCACCAAGTCACCCGGATTTTCGATCTGCTGGAATTATACAAAGAGGAGTACAGCGCCATCCCGGACCTTTTCAACGTTAAAAAGGGGGGGGAGTGGGTACGTTATTCGGCGGCCGATTATCTCGATTACAGCAGGCTGATCAGCCTGGGGCTTTTGTCGCTGGGGATAACCAAGGGAACGCGGATTGCCACGATGATGGTAAACTGTCCCGAATGGAACTTTTTCGACATGGGGATCCTCCAGACCGGGGCGGTGCAGGTGCCGATCTATCCCACCATCAGCGAGGAGAATTACCGTTACATCTTCAAGGATGCGGAGATAGAGTACCTTGTCTTCTCCGATGCGGAGATATACCAGCGCATCGTCAATGTGCTGCCGGAGGTCAGGGGGCTGAAGGCCGTTTTTTCGATCGAGCCTGTCGGGGGAATCCGCAGTTGGAACGAGATCCTGGAGCTGGGCAGGAACTATCACGACGCCGGGCAACTGGAGGAGATCAAGCAGGCCATCCTTCCCGGCGACATGGCTACCATCATCTATACCTCCGGAACCACCGGCAGGCCAAAGGGGGTGATGTCGTCGCACCACAACTTCGTCACCAACTACAAGGCCCTTGCCGAGATCCCGCCCCTGAAGATGCACGACCGGGCGATCAGTTTCCTGCCCCTGTGTCATGTATATGAACGGACGGCCGGCTATGTCTACCAGTCGTTCGGCGTTTCGATCTATTATGTGCAGGATATCGACGAGCTGGGACAGTATATCCGCGAGGTGAGGCCCCATGGATTTGCCTCCGTGCCAAGGGTCTTTGAAAAGATCTATAACCGTATCGTGGCAAAGGGGCGCAGCCTGCCTTTACCCATGAAGGTGCTCTTTTTCTGGGCCCTCCGCCAGGGTCATAAGTTTGAATTGAACCATGCCCGCGGCTTTTTCTATGATATCAAGCTCTTCCTGGCCAATCTCCTCGTATTCCGCAAGTGGCGCGCGGCGCTTGGCGGCGAGCTGAAATTCATCGTCTCGGGCAGCGCCTCGCTGCACCCGCGCCTGGCCCGCATCTTCTGGGCCGCCCGGATCCCGGTCCTGGAGGCCTATGGTCTTACCGAGACCTCGCCCGGCATCACCTGTTACCGCTTTGAACCCGGCTGCATGAAATTCGGCACCGTGGGGCCGCTGCTCACCGGCAACCAGATGAAGATCGCCGACGATGGCGAGATCCTCTGCAAAGGCCCCAATATCATGATGGGTTACCTCAACCGCCCCGAAAAAACCGCCGAGGTGATCGATGCCGACGGATGGTTCCATACAGGCGATATCGGGGTGATCGAAGAGGGCAAATTCCTGAAGATCACCGACCGCAAAAAGGAGATCTTCAAAACCTCAGGCGGCAAATACATTGCGCCACAGCCCATCGAACAGCGCATCAAGGAGTCGCCCTTTATCGAGCACATCATGGTGGTGGGCGAAAACCGGAACTTCCCGGCAGCGCTGATCATCCCGAATTTTGAATACCTGAAAGGCTGGTGCGAGGTCAAACACATCCCCTTTGTCTCGCGCGACAACGCGGTTCAAAACCAGCATATCATCCGCAGGATCAGGCAGGAGATCGAATTCTACAACCAGGACCTCGATAAAACCAATAAGATCAAGAAGTTCAGACTACTCAACGCGGAATGGAGCACCGATTCGGGGGAGGTGTCGCCCACGCTGAAACTGCGCCGTAAGTTTATCCTCGAAAAATACAGCAGGATCATCGAAGAGACCTACCGGTCGTCGGAATACAACTACCGGGTGGAATAAATTCCTAATGAAGGATCTTGAAAATCAGCTCCTTCATCAGGTCGCCATCGGAGGCCGAGATGCTGTCGACCCCCTTGCCCTTCAGATCGTATTCCCTGAGGATGGAGATCACCGAAAGCAGTTTTCGAATCGAAAAAGTCCGGGAGGCCTGCTGGAAATCTGCTACAAAGAAGGGCCTGATCCCCAGGGCGGAGGCAACCGCATTCTGCGATTTATCAGGTAAGTAGTGGTAAAGAAGCACCTTTGAGAAAAAGGAGGAGAGAATCGGGAGCACCTTGGGCAACGGGTTTTCACGGGGATTGGCTGCAAAATAGAGGATGATCTGGTTGGCCTTCACGACATCCTTCCTGCCCAGGGCCTTTTGCAGCTCAAACACATTGTAATCCTTGCTGATGCCGATGTTCTTCTCGACATAATCCTCATCGATCTCCGACCCCGCGGGGATGTTGATCAGCAGCTTCTGCAGCTCGTTGACGATCTTCCCCAGGTCGGTGCCGAGAAATTCGAGGAGCAGGGTGGATGCCTTGGGGGTGATCGAATATTTCCGTTTGCGCAGGTAGTCGTTGATCCATTCGGGGATCTTGTTGTCGTAAAGCCTGGGGGATTCAAAGACCACGCCATGTTTTTCGACCGACTTGTAAAAGGATTTCCGCTTGTCGAATTTGCCGTATTTGTAACATAATACCAGGATGGTTGACTTCAGCGGGTTTTCAAGGTATGCCTGGAATTCTTCGATCTTTTCCAGGTCCTGCGCCTCCTTGACGATCAGCACCTGGTAGTTTGCCATCATCGGATAGCGCTTGGCATAACTCATCAGGGTGTGCACCTCGGAGTCCTTGCCATAGACCACCGTCTGGTTGAACTCCTTCTCCAGGTCGCTCAGCACATTTTCCTCGATATAGTCGGAAATGAGATCGATAAAATAGGACTCCTCGCCGTGCAGCAGGTACACGGGATGATAGATGTGGTTCTTCAGGTTTGAGAGAAGATTGTCGTAGCTGGTGTCGTTCTTTTCCGCCATAAGGATGCCGTTTGGGTCTAATCGAACCTGAGGTGTTTCACCAGCAGCTTTTTCTCGATCAGGTCCTTCATCGTCTCGATGCCGATGCGCAGGTGCTCCTCTGCAAACTTCTGGGTGACCCGTTTGTCGCTGGCCTGGGTCTTGATGCCCCTTCCGACCATGGGCTGGTCTGACACGAGCAGGACGGCCCCCGTGGGGATCTCGTTGGCAAAGCCGACCATGAAGAGGGTGGCCGATTCCATGTCGATGGCGATAGCCCTGGTATCGCGCAGCTGCTTCTTGAATTGTTCGTCGTATTCCCAAACCCTGCGGTTGGTGGTATACACCGTGCCCGTCCAGTAGTCCTTGCGGTGGTTGTGGATCACGGTCGACATGATCTTCTGCAGGTTGAAGGCGGGCAGGGCCGGCACGCGTTCATGGAAGTAGTCGTCGGAGGTGCCATCGCCGCGGATCGCCGCAATGGGCACGATCATGTCGCCAACCTTGCATTTCTTCTTCAGTCCGCCGCATTTGCCCAGGAAGAGCGCCGCCTTGGGGCCGATGGCGCTGAGCAGGTCCATAATGGTGGCGGCGTTGGGACTGCCCATGCCGAAGTTGATCAGGGTGATGCGTTCGAAGGTCACGCTGGGCATGGCCTTGTCCTTACCCTTGATCTCCACGCCGTACCAGTTGGAAAAAAGTTCAAGATAGCTGTTGAAATTGGTCAGCAGGATGAAATCGCCGAATTCTTCCAGCGTGGTGCCTGTATAGCGCGGCAGCCAGTCGTCGACGATCTCTTTTTTGGTCTTCATAGGTGTGATATTGAACGGATGAAATGTGGGGATTGCCATCAAACGTTACCACAAAGATAAAGGAATTGTCATATTTTTCCCTAAATTTGTAACAGACCTATGATGCACCGGCTGAATTTACCTGAATTTGAACCCCGTACCCGCGAATCGAAAAACGGGAAGAGCGAGATTTTCGACCCGGTCCGCAAGCGGTTTGTCAGGCTTACACCCGAGGAGTGGGTGCGTCAGAGTTTCCTGAATTTCATGACCGTCCACCTGGGGTACCCTGCCTCGCTCATCGTGGTGGAGGCAGAACTGACCTACAACCAGATGAAAAAGCGGTTTGACATCCTGGCCTGTCTCGCCGATGGCAGCCCCTGCCTGGTGGTCGAATGCAAGGCGCCTTCGGTGGAGATCACCCAGGCCGTGTTCGACCAGGTGGCCATGTACAACATGACCCTGCTGGTCGAATACGTGCTGGTGACCAACGGGCTTGCCCATTACACCTGCCGGATCGACCACGAAAAGAGGAGTTACACCTTTTTGAAGGAGATCCCGGATTACGACCTGGTAAGGCAGGGATTCCCCGGAAATTAGCATGATGAGCACGATACGCACATAATCCCCCGAAAAACCATGGAATTCACCGGAACGATCCCCCCAAACCTGGTCCATTTTGTCCTTGTCACGGTATTTTCACTGCTGATCGGGTTGTCGCAGCGGCGGCTTCACAGCCAGCCCAACGAGTCGGGCCATACCTTCGGAACCGACCGCACCTTTACCTTTATCGGGATACTGGGTTTTATCCTCTGCCTGCTGGGGGGCCAGGGCTTCATGCTCTTTTTGGGTGGCGGGTTTGTACTGGCCATGATCATGGGGATCTCCTACTTTTTTCACATCCGCGACTTTAAGGATTTCGGGGCCACCACCATTTTCGTGGCCCTGATCACCTATTGCCTCGGGCCGCTGGTGCTGACACAACCCCTGTGGATGGTGCTGCTCATCGTGGTCGTGGTGCTGATCTTTACCGAGATGAAGGAGACCTTTGCCACCATCTCGCAGAAATTCGACAGGTACGAATTCATCACCCTGGCCAAATTCCTGATCATTGCAGGGGTTATCCTGCCCATCGTGCCCGATACGCCGATGGTCACCGGGTTGAGTCTGACGCCCTACCGCATCTGGCTTGCCGTGGTGGTCATCTCCTCGATCTCCTATTTCAGCTACCTGTTGCGGAAATTCATCTTCCCCGATGCCAGCATTATCCTGTCGGCAATCCTGGGCGGACTCTATTCCAGCACCGCCACCACCATCATCCTGGCCAAAAAGAGCAAAAAAGAGCCGCAGCATATCAACCAGTATATGGCAGGGATCTTCTTTGCCACGTCCTTTATGTACCTGCGCATACTCATCCTCATCGTGATCTTCAGCCAGCCCCTGTTCCTGATGGTATGGCCCATGTTCCTGGTGCTGTTTTTTCTGTCACTGGTCGTCGGACTGGGGATCCTTTTTTACAGGAACCGCCTCACCTCCACCACCGATGATGAGCTCCAGTCGGATAAAAACCCGCTGGAGTTCAAGGTAGCGCTTATCTTCGCCGCGCTTTTCGTGGCGCTGACGGTCATCACCAGCGAGATGCTGAACCGCTTCGGAACCCCAGGGCTCCATGTGCTTTCCTATATCGTTGGGCTGGTCGATATCGACCCCTTCCTGATCAACCTGTTCCAGGGAAAACACAGCGTAGCGCTGGATGCCGTGGCGCTGGCAACTTTCCAGGCCATCATCAGCAACAACGCCGTGAAGATGGTCTACAGCATCTTTTTTGCCGGGAAGAGGGCAAGGATCTACCTGGTTCCGGGTTTTCTTCTTATCATTGCACTCACGATTGGCATGATATTTTTCGTTTAGCACGTGTTTATGGCAGATCATTTTACCGTTGGGTTAAGTTTGACGGACAATTCATTCAGCCTTCAGGAAACGCATAATTACGGTTTGGCCATGTTTGCCGGCGATTCGCGTTTCACCTTTGCCGTGCTTGATTTTAAGCGGAATAAGTTTCTGGCATTGCACCAGCTGGTGAATGCCGATGGCCAGATCCCGTCGGCAACCGGCCAACGACTGAGCTATTCGGATTTCCTGCGGGAGGTTTTCGGCGCCATGCCCTGGCTGAAAGGCCCCTTCAGGGAGGTGAAGATTGCCTATGAGGGGAAAAAGTCAACGCTGGTGCCCGCCCCCCTGTTCGATCCCGGCAGGCTGGAGCAATACATGGCTTTCAATTTCCGGGCGGGACAGGAGGAGGAGCCGGGCTCCGACCACCTGTTGTCGATGGATTCATTCCAGGTCTTTTCGGTTCCGTCGCAGGTGCATCAGCCGATCAGGGAGCACTTCCCCGGTACCAGGCTGGTTCACGCGTCAAGCGTGCTTATCGGGAGTATCGGCATCAATTATAAAAACAGGATCAACTCCCCCAGGGTCTTCCTGTACCTGGATACCCTGTTTTTCCACCTGATGATCTTCGACGGCAGGCAGCTGATCTATTTCAATACCTTTCCCTATCAGAACCAGGAGGATGTAACCTATTATCTCATCTTTGTACTTGAACAGCTGAACTTCAACCCCGAAACCATTCCCCTGATCCTGCTGGGAAATATCGACAAGGGGGGAGGGTTGGCCGACATCCTGTTCAGGTATGTACGACATGTTGAATTCGGCCGGAGAAATGATTCATTCAGGTACAGTTACGTGATGAATGAGCTCCCCCCGCATGCATTTTATCCATTGCTAAACTTTTTCTCATGCGGATTATAAGCGGCAAATACAGGGGGAGGCGGCTGCAGCCACCCGTCAATCTCCCGGTGCGGCCAACCACCGATTTTGCCAAGGAGGGACTCTTCAATGTATTGAACAACACCCTGGATTACGAAGCCCTCAGGGTGCTCGATCTCTTTACCGGTACCGGCAGCATCGCCTTTGAATTTCTTTCGCGGGGTGTGACCGAGGTGACGGCCGTCGATTCAAACAGCCGCTGTATCGACTTTATCAAAAAGACGGCGGTGGAATTCGGGGCGGGCAATATAAAGCCGGTCAGGTCGAACAGTTTTGTCTTCCTCAAGCATATGGTTTCGGAATATGACCTGGTATTTGCCGATCCCCCCTATGATCTTGAGGGGGTTGAGGCCCTTCCCGACCTGGTGTTTGAGTCGGGATTGCTGGTTGCCGGCGGGATGATGATCCTGGAACATTCGGCAGCCTATAAATTTGAGAAACATCCCTGTTTCGACCAGCACCGTAATTACGGCAGCGTAAATTTCAGCTTTTTTCTCAGGAAATAGGGCAGGTGGAAAAAACCGGGGCATACCGATGGCTTGCAGGTCGCCCGGCATGTCGCATAAGGATGTTAATATTCGTCTTCGTGGAAGAAGAAATCGTCTTTCGTAGGATAATCGGGCCAGATGTCCTCGATTCTTTCATAAGATTCGCCTTCATCTTCAATTTCCCGCAGGTTTTCAATTACCTCTTGTGGCGCGCCGGATCGGATCGCCCAATCGACCAGCTCTTCCTTGGTGGCAGGCCAGGGAGCATCTTCCAGTTTTGAGGCCAATTCGAGTGTCCAGTACATGTATCAGTATTTTTGAAATTTGTGCAAAAGTATAAAAAAATAAATCAGAAAGTCAAGCCTTATTTTTAACAATCCACTGAGTTTCGGTTGCGCCGGCATCCTGGCCTGTTTTCCGGGCCAGAACAAACAGGTAATCAGACAAACGGTTCAGAAAGCGAATTATTATATCATCCACAGGGCTGGTAAGGCTTAACCGTATCAGGCAGCGTTCGGCGCGGCGGCAAACGGTTCGTGCGATGTGGCATTCGGAAACTATGACGGCACCCCCGGGAAGGATAAAACTGGTCAGCGGGGGCAGCGCATCGTTCATGGCATCGATCTCGTTTTCGAGCAGGGTGATGATATCTTCGCGCAGGGATGGTAAATCGCGGGTCTGTTTTTCGGGATCTCGCGCCACCAGCGCCTCGGCAATGAAGAGGTTTTCCTGGACAACGATCAGCACGTCGCGGTAATGCGGGGCGATATCGCGGTCGCGAACCAGCCCGATGAAGGAATTCAGCTCATCGAGTGTTCCGTAAGCCTCCACGCGTTCATGGCTTTTTGAAACACGGGTTCCCCCAAGCAGGGAGGTCTCCCCCTTGTCGCCGCCCTTGGTATAGATCTTGAATTCTTCAGCCATTGGTTTCTGAATATAATGACCCCTCCGCTGACCCGGCCCGTTTAAGGGTGGGAGAAGGGGAGGGGTCGTTGGGAATCAAACTACGGGTTACTTGTTCAGCCTGTGTTTAAGCGCTTCAAACTGTTCGGCCATCTCTTTGGGCAAACGGTCGCCGAACTTCTCCTGGTGCTCGGCTATGAGGTCGCATTCGGCAAGCCACTCGCCTTTGTCAACCCTGAGGATGTTGCCCATATTGGCTTCCATCCCTTCGAGTCCGCTGATATCGATGGAATTTGCCTCCGGTACAAACCCGATTGGGGTTTCAACGGCGGGAGCGGTGCCTTCCATGCGTTCAAAGATCCATTTCAGCACGCGGATGTTGTCGCCATAACCCGGCCACAGGAACTTCCCGTCGGCGCCCTTGCGGAACCAGTTTACGTTGAAGATGCCGGGCAGTTTCGATTTGTCGGGGGCTGTTGCACCGATCTTGACCCAGTGTCCGAAATAATCGCCCATGTGGTATCCGCAGAAGGGAAGCATGGCAAAGGGGTCGCGGCGCACGCCGGCCTTCAGGCCGATGGCGGCTGCGGTGACTTCCGATCCCACGATGGAACCCATGAATACGCCGTGGTTCCAGTCGAAGGCCTGGTAAACCAGGGGCACCGTGCCGGGACGGCGGCCGCCAAAGAGAAATGCCGAAATGGGCACCCCTTTGGGATTCTCCCAGTCCTTGTCGATCACGGGGCACTGGCTTGCAGGCGCCGTAAACCTTGCATTAGGATGGGCTGCCGGTTTCCCGCTGGCCTTATCGTAAACTTCGTTGGTCCAGGTGATGGTCCCTTCGGGGATGTCGGATCCGATGCCCTCCCACCAGATATCGCCGTCGGGGGTGATCCCGGTGTTGGTGAAGATCGAGTTGGCCTTGCACGACAGCATGGCGTTGGGGTTGGTTTCCATGGAGGTAAAGGGGGCAACGCCAAAGAACCCGGCTTCGGGATTGATGGCATACAAACGGCCATCCTCGCCGAATTTCATCCAGGCAATATCATCGCCCACGGTTTCCACCTTCCATCCCGGGATGTTGGGGATCAGCATGGCCAGGTTGGTCTTGCCGCAGGCGCTCGGGAATGCAGCAGCCACGTAACGTTTAACACCCTGTGGATTGGTGATGCCCATGATCAGCATGTGTTCGGCCAGCCATCCTTCGCGGCGTGCCATATTGGTGGCAATACGCAGGGCGAAGCATTTTTTGCCCAGGAGGGCGTTGCCGCCGTAACCGCTGCCAAACGACCAGGTCTCATTGGTGTCGGGGAAATGGGAGATATATTTCTTTTCAATGGGGGCGCAGGGCCATTTGACATCCTTCTGGCCAGGAGCCAGGGGAGCGCCCACCGAGTGGATGCAGGGCACGAAATCGCCGTCGCCCAGCAGATCCAGCACGGCGCTGCCCATGCGGGTCATGATGCGCATGTTGACAACCACGTAGGGCGAGTCGGTGATCTGGATGCCGATATGGGCGATCTTCGACCCGAGCGGACCCATGCTGAAGGGGATCACATACAGGGTACGGCCCTTCATACAGCCACGGTATTCTTCGGTCAGGATCTTCTTCATTTCGGCAGGGGCCATCCAGTTGTTCGTCGGACCGGCATCCTCCTCTTTGGCTGAGCAGATGAAGGTACGGTTCTCAACCCGGGCAACATCGCTGGGATCGCTCTGGAAATAATAGCTTCCCGGGCGTTTTGCCTCGTTGAGCTTTACCGCCATGCCGGTGCTCACCATCATGTCGAGCAGTTTCTGATTCTCATCGGCTGATCCGTCGCACCAATGTATCGCATCGGGCTGGCACAGGTCGGACCATTCCTTAACCCATTTTTCAACTTTTTTGCTGATTGTCATAACATCTATGTTAATTACTGATTACTATTGAACTGATCAATGCTGGAAAATTAATCCGATTTTAACCAAGATGGGCACCATGACTTACACAATGTTCACGATGGGGTTCTTTGTGTACATTGTGCCTTCTATGTGTCATCGTGGTTATCTTAAATGTATCGGTTGAGGCAACAGGATTCTTATGAAAAACGAAATAATATCAAATAGATTTTATACAACAGGAAATCCTTGTATCCTGGTTTAGCTGAGTTTCCCTAGCGCATCTTTGATCCTTCTAACCGCCTCCATCAGTTTCTCCTTGCTGGTGGCATAGGAGAAGCGGATGCAGTTGGGGTCGCCGAAGGCATCGCCAGGAACGAGGGCCACAAACACGGTATTGAGGAGGTACATGCAGAGGTCGTTGGCATTGCTGATGGTATAATTGCCCGCCGATTTACCGAAATACCAGGAGATATCGGGGAAGATATAAAAAGCGCCGTCGGGATGATTTAATTTCATCCCGGGGATTCCCGAAAGCTGTTCGATCATCAGGTCGCGCCGTTCGCGGAAAGCCTGTTGCATAACCTTCATGTCGGGGGTGCTGGCGGGATCGGTGATAAATGCCGTCAACGCTGCACGTTGCGCGATGGAGGAGGCGCCCGAGGTAAACTGTCCCTGGAGTTTGTCGCACGCTTTGGCAATGGCGATGGGAGCGGCAATAAAGCCGATTCTCCACCCGGTCATGGCATAGCCTTTGGAAACGCCGTTGATCAGCACCACCTGGTCCTTGATGTACGGAAACTGGCAGATGCTCTCATGCTTTCCGATAAAATTGATGTGTTCGTAGATTTCGTCGGCCACGATGGTGATATTGGGGTATTTGGCCATCACATCGGCAATGCCCTTCAGCTCCGCCCGGGTATAGACTGAACCCGTCGGGTTGCAGGGAGAGCTGTATATCAGCAGTTTGGTTTTAGGCGTGATGGCTGCCTCCAGCTGCTGCGGGGTGATCTTGAAATTATTTTCGATGGTTGCCGGGATAAAGACCGATTTTCCCTCGGCGACCTTGATGATCTCCTTGTAGGAAACCCAGTAGGGGGCCGGTACCAGTACCTCGTCGCCGGGGTTTACCAGGCTGAGCATGACATTGGCGATCGATTGCTTTGCTCCCGTTGAGACCACGATCTGGCTGCAGTCGTAATTGAGGTCGTTGTCGCGTTTCAGTTTGACACAGATCGCCTTGCGCAGGTCTTCGTAACCCGCCACCGGCGAATAAAAGGTGTAGTTCTGGTCAATACCCTCCTTGGCCGCGTTTTTGATGTAATCGGGAGTGTTGAAATCGGGTTCCCCCAGGCTGAGGTTGATCACATCGTTCCCTTCGGCTTTCAGTTCGCGGCTTTTGCGCGACATGGCCAGGGTTTCGCTTTCGGCCAGATACTGGATTCTGTTGGCTAGTGTTGTCATAGTGGTGATAAGAGTGTGAAAATGAAGTTTTTGAAAAAAAGAACAAATTTAGGAAAAAATACGGATTACAATGGACGAATTATGGAAAAAATGAGGATAAAAAGGGAGCCGGCGGTGATCAATTCCTTGTTTTGCTATATTTGTAAAAAATGAGCTATGCAACCCCAGTTTCATCCCCCTTTTCTGTTTCATCTGCTGGCAATGACAATCAGGATATTGCTGGTCAGCGGCGCTGTTTTTATCCTGTTGCGCTATTACCTGAAACACACCCGCAGGGAGGCGCCGGTTATCCAGGATAATCAGGGCAGGCAAGAGGTACCTGCCGCCAGGGAAAACGAAGGCCTGAAGATCATCCTCCCGCTGCGCCTGCAGGCCTGTGAACGGTTCGTGCTCTTCCTCGAAAGGATCCACCCGTCGAACCTTCTTTTGCGCCTGAACAGCCCCGATATCACGGCACACCAGCTGCAGTCGCTCCTGGTGAAGACCATCCGCGAGGAATTTGAATACAACCTTTCGCAGCAGCTGTATATCTCACCGGGTTCGTGGGAGATGATCCGGAACGCCAAGGAGGAGACAATCTCCATGATCAACCAGGCAACCGCCAAAGTCGGCAATGTGGCAGATTCGGGCGAACTGGTGAGGGAGGTTTTTGAAGTGACGGTATCAAAAGGAAATCTCCCTGTCGACGAAGCCCTCAGGGAGATCAAGAAAGAGGTGCAGCATTTTTTCTGAAAGGGCTATTTTGCGAAGCGGTAGGCCAGCGTAAGGGTTGCCGGGTTGTTGTAAAATCCGAAACTGACGCTGCTGGTCGACTTCACAGTTTCGAGGGGGCTCCCGCTCCCACTATTCGTCGTTTTTACCTTGCCAAAGGAGTATTGGAGGGAGGGGGCGATTTCAACGCCCAGCACCAGGTGGTCGGAGATGGTATAGGTTAACCCCAGGACAAGATCGGCCATGGGGGTGATTTTCCAGGTAACCGACTCATAATCGTTATAGGTTCCCGACATATCCTGCTTCATCTTGTTGTAGGAGTAGCTGCCGCCCGCCTCCAACCCCCAGATGAAACGAAGAGTTCGGTAAACGGGGATATGCTTTTCAAAACCCACCCTGAAGCCGGCGCCGGCAGAGGAGGTTTTGATGTCAATTGAATCCTGGGTTCTTCCCTGGTCGGAGCTCAACCCCATGCTAGCCGAGAGGAGCGTCACCCGGAATAGCGTTTTTTCATCGCCGGTTTTGAAGTTGAGCCCGAAGTTGTTCAGGCTGCTGAAACTGAGGCCTGCCTGGTAAACTTGAGGATGGGTTTCCTGCTGGGCGAAGAGCCCGCATGTTACGATGGCGAAGAGGGCGGTAAGGAGAAGGATGCGTGTATTCATGGGAGGTTTGGTTTTGGTTTTAATAAGAACAAATCAAAACGATTTTTATTGTTTACTCCTGAAAACCAGTCTGTTAAATTTTGTTAAAAGCAGGTGTCACAACGAAGGCTGCATCCGGTACCAGTATTGGTACTGTTCGGTGAAGCCCATTTTTTCCTGACTTCTGACGCTTCATAATTCCAGTCCGTTAACATTTCTCACGTAATTGAATTTGAATGACCTAAAATTCATATTTGTGACTTTTACCGCACTAATACCAAAGTAAAGTACGAAATACGAAGTACAAAGTACGAACGGAAGTACAAAGTCCGAAGGACGAACGGCGGCTTGCTAATCCCAAACTTTGTACTTCGTCATTCGTACATCGTATTTCGCGTTATACCACACTAAATATCATTATTCTGGAGGATGGATTTCACAGCCATCTGTCACAACGAAGGCTGCATGCGGTACCAGTATTGGTACTGTTCGGTGAAGCCCATTTTTTCGTAGAGCCTGAGGGCCGGCGTGTTATCGGTAAGTACCTGGAGATAGGCCGTCAGGGCCCCCTTTTTCCGGCCCCATCGCAGAATATTTTCCACGATGAGGTAACCCAGCCCGGTATGCCGGTAGGCTTTGTCGACGACCAGGTCGAACAGGCCGATAAACTGTCCCTCCACAACCCCGAGTCCCACGCCGATGGTCTGGTTGTTCCGTGAAAGCGAGATCATGCATTTCGGTGTGCGGAGCTGTTGCATGATCGCAACATAGACGGGTTTCCGCCTGGGATCAAATTCATTCATCCTGATGAAATCATCGATCCACCGCGGGTTTAGTTCGGTCTCAATCCTGATGTCGCTGATGGGATTGCCCGGTATGTTGGCGATATCAAGGCTCTGGAAGGAGATCGTGGAATGAATAAAATAACCACGACCGGCAAGCCGCTGGTCGATATCGGCAGGGTCGGCGATGGCGGTGATCTTAAAACAGGCCGGGATGTGGTGAAAACGATAAAGCTCCTCGCAAAAACCGATCTTTTCCTCCGGGTCGGCATAGGAGGGATAGAGCAGGCTTACCGAGTTCGAACGCTTGGTCACCCCGCCGCCAAACCGGAGCAGCCAGCCGTCGTGCTGCACCGTCTGCAGGGCCGGCCAGGCGTTGTTGCTGATCTCTTCAAATTTCCGTATCATCGTGCCTTAAATATTGATCGAGTAATTGAGCCAGCCGGCCAACCTGGGGAGGGTTGAGAAAATCATGATGGGCCCCGCCGAAATCGACGCTTTCAATATCACGGCAGTACTTTTCCCATCCGAAGTACCGGGTTCTTTTCCAGTATTCAAAGGCTCCTGTCCGGTAAAGGGTGATTTTCAACGTATCGTCGGCCTCAGGCCTGTATTCGCGGTAGAGGGAAACCACATCCGGGGCGGCGTTCCTGAAAAAACCGGAGTTTTCAACCAGGTGCTTTTCTTCTGGTTGCCGCCAGTTCCCGATCCTGAAGGCGGTCCTGATCTCCTTTAGCAGGATCCGGGGGTCCTTCATGTAATAAGATAACTTGAAGGGCAGCCAGATTTTTTGCAGGAGGGAGATCTCTTGCGCCCATATGAAATCCAGTGCAACAGGGGCGTCCAAAAGATGCACCCGGCCAACCTCCATCCCGGCTGTTTTAAGCTGCCGGGCTATCTCCCAGGCAATGGTTCCCCCGAAGGAAAAGCCGCACAGGTGAACGGCTCCGCTGATTTTCATGCCGAGGATTTCCCTGCAGAAGGTCGCGGCAAGTTCCTCGACCGACCGGTAGCGGATGGGATTGAAACCGGCATCAATCATGCTGAATGAATATACCGGGAAATTGCCCGTCAGGTTGTTGGCAAGATGGATGTAGGTGTAGGGGGTGCCATCCTTAAAGGGAATGCAGAAAAGTGGCGGCCTGCCATCACCCTTTCGCAAACAGACCAGGATGCTGTTCCTGTGGCCGGCGAACAGGTTGGAGGCGAATTCCCCGAACGTCGGCCATTGAACCAGGTAATCGGAGGAAAGCCGGATATTAAACCGCTCCTGGATCTCATAGATCATGGATAATGACATGAGGGAATCGCCTCCATCCCTGAAAAAGCTGGTATCATCGCAAATCGCCTGGTGCGGCAACAGTGCCTGCCATACCGCCCGGAGATACTCTTTGGGCGTGGTGAGGTTGTTTTGCGAATCACGGAACTGACTGTTGAATTTTGCGGTCAGGGCCGCAAGGTCGGTTTTGCCGTTGGGGGTCAGGGGGAAGGCCTCTGTAAATTCAAAATGCGACGGAATGCCGGCTTCAGGCAGGAGGGAGGCAAGGTATTCACGGAGCAGCCGTGTGTCAATCTTTTCCCCGCCTGCGGCGGTGTAAAAAGCCAGGAGGGCAGGCCTTTCCTCCGCATTGATAACGGTGACAACCGCTCCTGAAATACCCGGATACTGCAGCAGGTGGGTCTCTATCTCGAACAGTTCAAACCTGTGCCCCCTGATTTTAACCTGCCTGTCCCTCCTGCCGATATATTCCAGGCCTGCATCCTTGTGGTTGACGACGATGTCGCCGGTGTTGTAAAGCCTGCTCCCGGTTACCGGGTGGGTTACAAACCGCGCCGCGGTCAGGGCTTCATCGGTATAACCCAGGGCAAGTCCATCCCCGCCCAGGAAGAGCATCCCCTCTTCGCCGTTGGCCTTGATACCCAGGGTATCCTCGTCCATGACCCAGGCCTGGGTTGCGTTGACAGGGAACCCGATGGGAATGTGTTTCCTCCCGGCATCCTGTTCGTCCACACGGTGGGTCGTTGAAAAGGTGGTGTTCTCGGTAGGGCCATAAACGTTAAGCAGGGTGGTTCCGGTCAGTCCCCTGAAGGCTTTGATTACATGGGAGGGAGAGGCACGCTCGCCGCCAAAAAGGAGTTGCCTGACCGGGGATAGGGCTGCCAGGTTTTTATCGACAAGAAGATCGAAAAACCGGGTGGTCAGGAACAGGATGGTGCACCGGTTGAACCTGATGGCATCCACGAGGGCCGCCAGGTCGGCGTTTTCGGGAAGCAGCGCCAGCCGGGCTCCGTTGAGCAGCGCACCCCAGATTTCAAAGGTCGAAGCATCAAACGACCTGGAGGAGTGCTGCAGGAATATGTCGTCAGTCCCGATGGTTACATAGTCCGGTCGGCAAACCAGCCGCAGCACGCCCCGGTTTGGGATGATAACCCCTTTGGGAAGACCTGTCGATCCGGAGGTGAACATGATATACAAGGGATCCTCCGGGCCTGTTGATGTTTCCTGGACGCCGGAAACCTCCTGGTCTCCTTTGATTTCATCCTGGCCTGGGTCAATGAGGCGGCAGTTTGTGAGATCACCGAAGGGGAGGGGGGTGTCGGTGACCAGGAAACCGGCCGACGAGGATTCCAGCATCTGCCTGATCCTGCCGACGGGTATCTTGTCGTCGAAGGGGATATAGATGGCCCCCAGTTTTACGACGCCAATCACATATTCAATGAATTGTACGGGGTCGGCAATATAAAGGCCAACGCCGGTCCCCCGGGTTATCCCCCGTTTTACCATATGCGACATGACCCTGTCGGAGGCCATATCCAGCTCATGATAGGTTATTTGTTTCCCGTATTCAATGGCAACATGCGAGGGGTACGCCGATACCACATTCCGGAATGCCCGGGAAACCGAAACAGCCTCGTTGGTGTTTATCATTCCGTACCTGTATTGAACGCGTTGTTCCCTAACTGTTTCCGGTTTGCTGCCATCAGCCTTCTTGTTTTTTACTCTTCCTGAATTTGTCTTTTCCTTCAGGCGTCATCTTCTCGGTGGCATATTGAAAGATCAGCCGTGGTGCGGTTTCCCTGTATTGCATCAAAAAAGCTTCGGTGACCTCATGCTGTTTTTTCCAGGCTTCGCGCAGGAACCAGCCCAGCCCCTGGTGCACCTCGCGCGCAGGGTCGTGCATCATGGGGGCGATAAAATCAAACCATGGCTTGAAATCAGCCGATAACTTCATCGGCTTGATCAGCCCCACCACGGCGGCCCGCCGCTGGAACCTGTTGGGAGCCGTTCGCCAGGGACCGACCGACTGCAGGTCGATCAACCCCTTTTTGAAGAAGAGGTTGATCATCTCCCCGCAGATATAATCGGTTTCGGCCCAGTTGGTGATGCCCAGGGTGAACCATTTTTCGACTGTGTGAAAGGTGGCGATGGTCCAGCTTTTCCGGTAGCTCAGCAGCAACCGGATGGCGATCACCGTCATTTCGTATTTGGGCGACTGCACCAACAGGAGCGAGATTTCCGACAGCATCTCCGGGGTCATCCCGGGGATGGCGGCGATCTCCTTTACGGTGGCGTCGACCAGCCCTGAGGCCAGTCCATAGGCATCGTAGCCCTCCCTGAAATAGCGCTGGTACTTTTCAACGATGGCGGAATTGCTGTTTGCCATTCCAAAGGCGTGAATCCGGTCGTAAATTTCCTGTGGTGTCATACGGTTGAATTTATGATTGAATGAGACCCGCCGGAAGGTCAACGGTTGAATTCAGCTGCAGGGATCAATTCATGATGAATCCCCTGGCCTTCTCCAGGGCTGCCGGGATGCCCTCCGGGTTTTTGCCTCCGGCAGTGGCGATATGAGGCTGCCCGCCGCCGCCGCCGCCGATCTCCCTGGCAATTTCACGGATGATATTGCCTGCGTTGAGTTTGCGCTCCTTCACCAGGTTTTCTGATAACATGACGGTAAGGGTAGCCTTGCCTTCGGCCGAGGTGGCCAGCACCAGGAACAGGTCGGGGATAGATGCGTTGAGTTCGTAGGCCAGGTTCTTTACCGTCTCCCCGTCAAGGTCGACCTGGGCCGTGAGGAAATTGACGCCGTTGTAATGCTGCACCTGGCCCGCAAACTGCTCCCTGAGCTGCTGCAATTTAAGCTTGCCCAGCTCCGCAACCTGCTTCCGCAGATCGGAATTCTCATCCAGCACATGGCGTACGCCCTTCAGGATGTCTTTAGGGTTCTTCAGCAGTTCGCTGATCCCGTCGAGGATCATCTCCCTTGAAATCCAGTATTCTTCGGTCTTTTCGGCCGTGATGGCCTCGATGCGGCGGATACCGGCTGCAATGGCGCCTTCGGAGATGATCTTGAACGACCCGATCTGGCCGGTGGCGGGTACATGGGTGCCGCCGCACAATTCAACCGAAAAGGCGGGATCGAAGGTGATCATGCGAACCAGGTCGCCATATTTTTCGCCGAAGAGGGCCATGGCGCCCCTGGCCCTGGCCTCGGCGACAGGTACTGCCCTGTCCTCCTGCAGCGGGGTGTTTTCGCGGATTTTAGCGTTCACCATCGCCTCAACCTGTGCAATCTCTTCGGCCGTCAGTTTGGCAAAATGGGTAAAGTCGAAACGGAGGCGGTTTTCATCGACGAGCGAACCCTTCTGCTCCACGTGCGTTCCAACCACCCTGCGCAAGGCTGCATGCATGAGATGGGTGGCCGAGTGGTTGTTGGCAATGCTGGTCCGTTTTGCCGTATCGACCAGCAGGGAGACGGGCGCGGTGGGATCCGATGGCAATGATTTGGCAATCAGGATGCTCAGTTCGTTTTCTTTTACGGTGTCAACCACCTCGATTTTTTCCTCACCCGAAATCAGCCAGCCCTTGTCGCCGACCTGGCCGCCCGATTCGGCGTAGAAGGGGGTTTGCAGCACGATGAGCTGGTAATGTTCCTGGCCCTTGGTGACCATCTTGCGGTAACGGGAGATCCGGGTTTCACTTTGGAGCCGGTCGTAACCGACAAATTCGGGCAGGCCGGCATCTTCGAGCAGGATCACCCAGTCGGAGGCATCCACCACGGCATCCTGGCGTGACCGGGCCTTCTGAACGGCAAGTCCCTTTGAAAAGCCCTCCATGTCGACAGTCCAGCCAATTTCGCGGGCCATCAGCTGGGTGAGGTCGATGGGGAAGCCGAAGGTATCGAAGAGTTCAAAAGCGAAGGAGCCGCCGATAACCTGTCCGCCACCGGCCGGGGGATTGGCGATATAGTGGTTGAACCGCTGGATCCCCGTTGACAGGGTCCTGAGGAAGGCTGCCTCCTCTTCACGGATCACGTTGGTGATCAAATCTTTTTGTGCGACAAGTTCCGGGAACACGGGGCCCATCTGGCCGATCAGGACCGGGATGAGCTCGTGGATAAAGGGTTCCTTGAAATCCAGGAAGGCGTAACCGTAGCGGACAGCCCGGCGCAGGATCCTGCGGATGACGTATCCTGCCTTTACATTCGACGGCAGCTGACCGTCGGCAATGGCGAAGGAGATGGCGCGCAGGTGGTCGGCCACCACGCGCATGGCGATATCAGCCTTTGGCTCCTTGCCGTAGGGGATCCCCGCCTTTTTTGCAATAACCTGGATCACAGGCTGGAATACGTCGGTATCGTAATTCGATTTGGTTCCCTGCATCACCATGCACAACCGTTCAAAGCCCATGCCGGTGTCGACATGTTTGGCGGGAAGCTCGACCAGTTGCCCGCTGGTCATGCGGTTGAACTGGATAAATACCAGGTTCCAGATCTCGATGACATGGGGGTCGCCTTTGTTTACGAGCTCTTTGCCGGGAATCCTTGTTTTTTCTGCCGCATCGCGGATGTCGGCATGGATCTCGGAACAGGGTCCGCAGGGGCCGGTGTCGCCCATCTCCCAGAAGTTGTCCTTTTTCGAACCCAGCAGGATGCGCTCTTCCGGGATATGCTGTTTCCAGAATTCAATGGCTTCGTTGTCGCGCGCAAGTCCTTCACTTTCATCACCTTCAAAAACCGTTACATAGAGGCATTCCTTGTCGATTTTCAACACCTCCGTCAGCAGTTCCCATCCCCAGGCAATGGCCTCCTTTTTGAAATAGTCGCCAAACGACCAGTTGCCGAGCATCTCGAACATGGTATGATGGTAGGTGTCGTGGCCAACCTCTTCGAGGTCGTTGTGCTTTCCCGAAACACGCAGGCACTTCTGGGTATCGGCGATGCGCGGGAAGGCGCTTTCGCGGTTGCCAAGGAAAATATCCTTGAACTGGTTCATCCCTGCATTGGTGAACATCAGGGTCGGATCGTTCTTGACCACCATCGGGGCGGAAGCGACGATCTCGTGCTGTTTGGAACTGAAAAAATCAAGAAATGCCTGGCGGATATCAGTTGAATTCATTTAATAAGATGATTAACAATAGATTAACAAACTTTAACAATTTTTAAAACCCCGGAACGGCTGCAAAGTTAATTATTTACTTAATTTTGTAGCTGTTAGCCCCCCTGTTTTGACTAATTCTTTATTTACCTGTCGATGAGTAAGGTAAAGTACAAGTTCAATAAAAAATCGTTGACCTTTGACCGGGTACATACAACAATGCGGAAGCGTTTGCTGTATTTTTTCTCGCATTTGTCGACAGGCGTGGTATTTGCCGCGGTGGTGCTGGTTTTGGCCTATAATTTCCTCGATTCACCTAAGGAAAAGGCCCAGAAGCGCGATATCGACCAGATGAAGCTCCAGTACCAGATCGTCAACGACCAGATGGAGAAGGTGAAAAAGATCCTGGCCGACCTGCAGGACCGCGATGACAATATTTACCGGGTGATCTTCGAGGCCGAACCTATTCCCAACTCCGTCCGCTCGGCCGGTATCGGGGGGATCGACCGTTACGAGGCGCTGAAGGGCTATTCGAATTCCGACCTGATGATCGAGACCAACAAGAACGTTGACAAGATCCTGGGCAAGCTGTATGTGCAGTCAAAATCATTTGACGAGGTTTTTGAACTGGCGAAGAACAAGGAAAAGATGCTGGTCTCCATCCCGGCCATCCAGCCGGTAAACAACCGCGACCTGAAGAGGATCGGTTCCTATTTTGGCGCCAGGGTCGACCCTTTTTACAAGGTACGCAAGTTTCACGAGGGGATGGATTTTTCGGCCTCCATCGGCACCGAGGTTTATGCTACCGGCAACGGCACGGTCACCGATGCGGGGCGCGATGTGGAGGGTGGCTACGGCAACGAGATCAGGATAGACCACGGTTATAACTACCAGACCGTTTATGCCCATCTTTCGCGGATTTTCGTGAAGGCAGGCCAAAAGATACTGCGGGGCCAGATCATCGGCTACGTGGGAAACACCGGCAAATCGACCTCCCCGCATCTGCACTACGAAGTCAGGAAAAACGGCATCGCCATCAACCCGATCTATTTCTTCTTCAACGACCTTACGCCTGCCCAGTTCCAGGCAATGCTCGAGTTGTCCTCACGTCCTTCACAAACCATGGATTAAGCCGGTTGCCCATGCTGCGAAAAGAGAGGAAAATCGGGAAATTATACTATTCCATTGGCGAGGTGGCCGAACTTTTTGATGTGAATGCCTCCCTGATCCGCTATTGGGAAAAGGAGTTCGACATCCTCAAGCCCCAGAAAAATAAAAAGGGAAACCGCCTGTTTACTCCCCAGGACCTGGATAACCTGCGGATCATCTACCATCTGGTCAAAGAGCGGGGATTTACCCTGCAGGGGGCCAAGGATAAGCTGAAGGAAAACAAGCAGGATGTGGTGAACAAGGTGGAGGTCATCGATTCGCTGAACCGCCTGAAGGGGTTTCTGCTGGATTTGAAAGAACAGCTATAATGGCGGGAAAAGAGCAGCACCACTCAGATTCATTTTTTACCAATGTTTTTGCCGTTGTGCGGCTGATTCCCTATGGCCGCGTGACATCCTACGGCGCCATTGCCGAATATCTCGGCACCCGGGGCTCGGCAAGAATGGTCGGCTGGGCTATGAACGCCTCGCATACGCAGGTTACCGATGTACCAGCACACCGGGTGGTCAACCGCAACGGGCTGCTCACCGGCCGGCACCATTTCGGGACTCCCGCAGTCATGCAGCAGCTTCTCGAGAGCGAGGGAGTCGAGGTAAAAGATAACCAGGTCACCCGGTTCGACGAGCTTTTCTGGAACCCCGTTAAAGAACTTTGTTTGTAAATGAATATTGAATATCGAATATCGAAAAATGAATATTGAATATCGAATATCGAAAAATGAATATTGAAAATTGAATATCGAATATCGAATGCTGAAGGAAGAAGATTGTTGCGTATCATCCATGACTTTACTGGCATATGCCTTCTGCCTATTGCCGAATGCCTTTTTTTGCATTAACCTGAATTTTTTCAACTTTAAATTAACCAAATGTCCATAAATAACTCCCAGATAATTGATGCCTTGCGGCACGTGGATGACCCGGATCTGAAAAAAGACCTGGTCACCCTGAATATGATCGAAAATGTGACTGTCGACGGAAACACAGTGAGTTTCGCCGTGGTTCTTACCACGCCGGCCTGCCCGCTGAAAAACCAGATCCGGCAGGCATGCGTGGATGCCATTCACCAGTATGTTGATGCCTCGCTGACGGTGGAGGTTGAGATGACCTCGAAGGTCACCTCGCGGCGCAAGGAGACGGATACCATGCTGAAGAATGTAAAAAACATCATTGCCGTCGGGTCGGGCAAAGGGGGCGTCGGGAAATCGACCGTAGCGGTGAACCTGGCCGTGGCGCTGGCAAAAAGCGGCGCAAAGGTCGGGCTGATCGACGCCGACATCTACGGCCCCTCGATCCCGATGATGTTCGGGATGCTGAACGAGCGCCCGTCGGGGTACGACAAAGATGGCAAAACCTATGTATATCCCTTCGAGAAATTCGGGTTGAAGGTGCTGTCGATCGGTTTTTTCGTCGACCAGTCGAAGGCGCTGATCTGGCGCGGCCCGATGGCCTCCATGGCCCTGCGCCAGCTCTTTACTGACGCCGAATGGGGCATGCTCGACTACATGGTGATCGACCTTCCGCCGGGAACAGGCGATATTCCCCTGACCCTCATCCAGGATTTTCCGCTGACCGGGGCGATCATCGTGAGCACACCGCAGCAGGTCGCCATTGCCGATGTGCGCAAGGCCGCCGACATGTTCCGTAACGACAAGATCAACATTCCCATCCTCGGGTTGGTTGAAAACATGTCGTACTTCACCCCGGAGGATGCGCCTGAAAAAAAATATCATATCTTCGGACAGGGTGGCTGCAGGAAATTTGCCGCAGAGCTGAATATCCCGCTGATCGGGGAGATCCCGATCGTTCCGGCCATCGCCGAATCGGGCGATGCAGGCGTGCCGGTTACCCTGGATGACAAATCCCCGGTTACCGCAGCGTTTATCAGCCTTGCCGAAAATGTTGCCCAGCAGATCGCCATCTCCAATTCGATCAGGGAGATCTTTACAGGTGGAGAAGGTGCAACGAAATAATAAAAATAAAATCCAGTTAAACCCAATCATTCATTCAATAATTTAACCCATGGTTGCAAACACAGAACTTGAATCCAAAGTAAAAAATGTAATAGAGCAGATCCGTCCCTATCTCCAGGCCGATGGCGGGGATGTGGAATATGTAAACCTGACGGAAGACAATACGGTAAATATCAGGCTTCTAGGGATGTGCGGAAATTGCCCGCACAGCCAGATGACCCTGAAAAACGGTATTGAAGCAGCCGTGATCCGTGCGCTCCCCGAGATCAAATCGGTGGAATCGGTATTGGCAGACTAGGCGATCAGGAGAGGTACTTGCCTACGATAGGCATCCTGCGGCCCATGCCGAAGGCTTTTGGCGAAACGCGGAGTATAGGCGGGGTTTGCGCCCGCTTGTACTCGTTGGTGTTGACCAGTTTCAGCACACGCCGCACCGTGGTTTCGTCAAATCCTTCCCGGATCAGCTCCTCGGGACCTCTCCTGAGTTCGATGTATTTGAAGAGGATCTCGTCGAGGATGGCATATTCGGGGAGTGAATCAGAATCCTTCTGCCCCGGCCTCAGTTCGGCGGAGGGGGATTTTACGATCGTATTGACAGGGATGATTTCACCATCCCTGTTGATGTACCGTGCCAGTTCATATACCTGGATCTTGTAGACATCGCCCAGCACCGACAACCCGCCGCACATATCGCCGTAAAGGGTGCCATAACCTACGGCAGCTTCACTTTTGTTGGAGGTGTTGAGCAGGATATAGCCGAATTTATTGGACAATGCCATCAGGATCACCCCGCGGATCCGCGCCTGGAGATTCTCCTCGGCGATGTTGAAGGGAAGTCCTTCGAACTGGGGCTGAAGCGTTGTTTCGAACGACTGGTACGCCTTTTCAATCGGGATGATCTCGTAAGGCACCTGCAGGTTTTCAGCCAGTTTCCGCGCATCGTCGATGCTGTGGTCCGATGAGAACTGCGACGGCAGCAAAACCGCCCTTACATTGCTGCTGCCCAGCGCCCCGGCTGCCAGGGCCAGCGTTACCGCCGAATCAATTCCCCCCGAAAGCCCCAGGATCGCCTTTGAAAATCCCAGTTTCCCGAAATAGTCGCGGATGCCCAATACGAGGGCGTGATAGACCAGGGATGTGGTTTCAGGTGCAAGAAGGCGGTGCGTATAAGCTATGTCTGAAAGAGCATATGGAGGAACGGCCGGTGGTGTGGCCTCCCGGATCACCGGGTGCTCCGGCTTACTGAATTCATGATAAAGCAGATCCTCCTCAAATTCCTTCAGCTTTGCCGCGACCTTCCCGGTTGCATCCACCACCATCGAGCCGCCGTCGAAGATCAGCTCGGTCTGCCCGCCCACCTGGTTGACATAAACCACGGGCAGGCTGAAGGTCGTCGCGTTTTTCGACAGGATATCCTGCCGGATGGAGGGCTGGTTATAGTTGAAGGGGGATGCGGCAATGTTGAGGATGATATCGGGTGCCAGGCCGGCCAGCTCCTCCATGGGATTGCGGATATAGAGCGGGTCGTCGGCGATGTTCCAGAGATCTTCGCAGATGGTGACCGCCAGCCGGAACCCCTCGTATTCAATGATGGAGGCAGGAAGCCTGTTAGGCTCAAAGTAGCGGTATTCATCGAAAACATCATAATTGGGAAGGAGGGTCTTGTGGGTCATGGCCAGCACCTTGCCATCGGCCAGGAAACAGGCCGTGTTGTATAGCGGTTTGCCTTTGGGGGCCGGGTTCCGGGTCGGCGTGCCTACGATCGCGGCGATGCCGCGGCAATGCGAGGCGATGGTCGCAACGGCTTCGTCACACCGGCGGATGAAGTCGCTGAATTCGAGGAAATCACGGGGGGGGTAGCCGCAAACAGAGAGTTCGGCGAACACCACCAGGTCGGCCGCTGCCTCCTTCGCCTTTGCGATGGTTTCCACGATCCGTGCAACATTGTTGCCGAAATCCCCCACATGGTAATTCAGCTGTGCCAGGGCTATCTTCATGATGACTTGTTAAAAAAGGATGCCGACGGTGAGTTCGGTAAAATTCAGCATGCTTTTTTCATTGAGGTGCGAAGCGTTATTGATTCCCGAAAGCACGTTGTTGAGCGAATTGGAATAGTTGAGACTGAAGAAGAGCCTGGTCGACTCATCCACATGATATTCGCAGCCAATGCCGATGATAATCGATTCGCGGATCAGGGAGGTGCTGTCGGTTAGGTTGTCCTGCTGGTCGACTTCGGGCCCCTGGGCGGGATAGAATTTTTCCTTATAGCTTGCCTTGAGCCTGAAGGCGGTGCCAAAACCCATCTGGCCAAAATAGGAGATCTTGCCAAAGGTCTTGGTCTGCATCTTGATCATCAGTGGTATCTCCAGGTAAAGAAAGTTATATTTACGGTTTACCTGGCCGGTTTCGCTTGTCTTGTTTATCACACGGCTGTCGGAATATTTGAGGTTCCCGTTAAGGAACTGGAAATTAAACCCTGTCGAGAGAGCATAGTTTTTGGCAAAATAGAAATCCCCGACAAAGCCCACGGTAGCCCCGATGGCGGCGCCGTTGGAGGCATAATCTTTGGTTCCCGGGCTCATCCAGCCTATGTTGGGAGAGACCTTCAGCCCCAGTTTAAACGGGGAATTCGACTGGCTGAAAACGTGACTGGTTGAAACTGCCAGGAGTGATATACAACATAAAACAACTAATTTCTTCATATGATGGAGTTGATTTTTCCTGTGGTGCCGACGCCCCGGAATCTCAGCGATACATGCCGGTAATTCTGCGCAGGGCAGAGCTTCTTCTGAACGGGCATCCATATATTCATTCAGGATATAATGAACAAAAATAGGGATTAATCGCCCAGCACTGGAATGAATCTTCATAATTTTATCCAAAAATAATTAACCATGATTTTCGTTTGCCACCTGGGAGTTTATTTCCGGCCGATCGGTTACCTTTGTCCTGCCTTGTCGGGCCTTGGCATCTGGTGTTTTTGGTTTCGGGATGACATAATGTTTTCCTTTGTGTTCATTGTGCCTTCATTGTGTCATTGTGGTTTAATGTATCCCTTTGTGTTCATTGTGCCTTCATTGTGTCATTGTGGTTTAATGTTTCCCTTTGTGTTCATTGTGCCTTCATTGTGCCATTGTGGTTTAATTTTTCCGGCGTTGTTCATTGTTTAAATGTCAAAATATGATTTTAATGAAACGGGTTTTCCTCTTTTTTGCCTTGTTGACCATGGCTCTGTTTTCAGGATGCGGTTCTGCAAAACACCGGCTGGATGTGGATGTTTCAAAAACAGGCCTGCCTGAAATGAAGATTCACCGGTACGACCTCGACCTGTTCAGGGTTCATCCCGGGCGGTTGCAGCAGGAGCTGGAGGCGCTGAAACCATCCTACCGTTTTTTCCTGGGTACCGACCTGGGCGATGCGGGCAAGCTTGATGAAATGAGAGCCTACCTCGAAAACCCCCGAACCGTTGCTTTCCAGGCAGCCGTGGCCGGCCGTTATGCTGATATTCGCATGCTGGAGCATGACCTGACCGATGCCTTCCGACATTTCCTCTACTATTATCCCGGTTCGAAAATTCCAAGGGTCTACGCCTACATCTCCGGGGGGGATTATGATTTTCCAATCCAGTTTGCCGATACCGTGCTGCTGATCGGGCTGGACAACTACCTGGGAAAGGATTTCAAACCCTACGCCTCCGACGGACTGCCAAACTACCGCATCCTCAGGATGAACCCCGAAAATATCCTGCCCGACTGCATGAAAGTGTTGTCAACCGTGACCGACCCGGAGCAGTTGCCGGGAAATACCATGCTGGAACAAATGGTGGAGGCGGGCAAGCGCCTGTACTTTATCGATGCCATGATCCCGGCTGCCGGCGACCGGTTCAAAATCGGCTATACCCAGGCACAATACGACTGGATCATCAAAAATGAAACGCATGTATGGGCCGCCATTATTGAGAACAGGATGCTCTATGCCACCGATGGCAAGCTGATCAGGGCCTTTATGGCCGATGGCCCCTTTACCGCCGAATTTTCAAAGGAGGCGCCGCCCCGGCTCGGCGAATGGCTTGGCTGGCAGATCATCAGGCGGTATATGGAAAACCAGCCTGGCGTCTCCCTGCAACAGCTGATGAAAGAGAGGGATGCCCAGAAAATTCTTACCACCTCGGGCTATAAACCTGAAAAATAAAAGGCAGGTTTGTTCCCTGAGCTATCCCCCGGCCGGTTCGGCATCCATCCCGCACCTTGTTGATAACTTTCCCCCTTTTCCAAATTACCTTTTGCCTTCGAAGCCGATTAAGCAATAAACGCTTATCATGCTGGTAAAGACATTTGGCAGCGCCGTTTTCGGCATCCAGGCCATTATGATCACCGTTGAGGTTTACATGGACCAGGGAATCCAGTTTTTCATGGTCGGCCTGCCCGACAATGCCGTGAAGGAGAGCCATCAGCGCATCGAGTCGGCCTTGCGGAACAACGGGTACAAGATACCCGGGAAGAAGATCATCATCAACATGGCCCCTGCCGACATCCGGAAGGAGGGCTCCTCCTACGATCTCACCATTGCCATCGGGATCCTGGCGGCCAACGGGGTGATCAAGACCGACCGGCTGGAGCAATACATGATCATGGGGGAGCTGTCGCTCGACGGCGGACTGCTTCCCATCAAGGGTGCCCTGCCCATCGCCATCGAGGCGCACCGGCGGGGTTTCAAGGGGATCCTGATCCCGGTCCAGAATGCGCAGGAGGCTGCGATTGTGAGCGAGCTCGATGTATACGGCATTGCGTCGTTGCCTGAGGTGATCGCCTTTTTCAATGAGACGGAGGTTCTCACGCCTGTACGCCTGCGTGAGCCTGAAGATTCCGCGGTTTCGTCGTCGCGCACTGAGTTCGACTTCGCCGATGTGCGCGGCCAGGAAAATATCAAGCGGGCCCTGGAGATCGCTGCCGCCGGGGGGCATAACGTGATCCTGATCGGACCGCCGGGGGCGGGCAAGACGATGCTTGCCAAGCGGTTGCCCTCCATCCTGCCGCCACTGAACCTGCACGAGGCGCTGGAGACGACCAAAATTCACTCGGTCGCCGGGAAGCTGGGTAGCAACCGGTCGCTGGTTTCCACCCGTCCCTTCAGGGCTCCCCATCATACGGTTTCGAACATGGCCCTCGTCGGGGGCGGCAGTATTCCCCAGCCGGGCGAAATCTCCATGGCCCACAACGGCGTGTTATTCCTCGATGAGCTGCCCGAATTCAAACGGACCGTGCTCGAGGTGCTCAGGCAGCCCATGGAGGACAGGGTGGTAACCATCTCCCGGGCAAAAATGACCATTGAATACCCGGCCAGTTTCATGCTCGTCGCCGCCATGAATCCCTGCCCCTGCGGTTACTATAACCATCCCACGATGGATTGCCAGTGCGGGGCGGGGGAGGTGAAGAAATACATCAACCGTATTTCAGGTCCGCTGTTCGACAGGATCGACCTTCATATCGAGGTTGTACCCGTGGATTTTAAGAAACTCAGCGATAGCCGGCCCTCCGAACGGAGCGAGATGATCCGAACCAGGGTGATCGCGGCCAGGCAGATCCAGGAGAGGCGTTTCGAAGGTTTGACGGGTATCTACTGTAATTCGCAACTCCCTTCCTCCATGCTGCGGCAGGTTTGCAGCCTCGGGGAGACGGGCAACCTGCTGCTGAAAACGGCCATGGATAAACTGGGCCTTTCCGCCCGTGCCTACGACCGTATCCTGAAGGTATCCCGCACCATCGCCGACCTCGATCAATGCGCCGAGATAAGGCTGGAACATCTGGCCGAGGCGATCAACTACCGCTCGCTCGACAGGGATAACTGGGGGAGGTGAGGGTTAACTGGATTCTCAATTAATCCAACATAAACCTGTATTCAATTTGATTGCGAATGAAGCGACCCCGGGGGAAACATGAAAAACAGCAATTCCGAATCTCATCATCGTCGTTCATTTCGGTTGAAAGGATACGACTATACCAGCGAAGGTCTATATTTTATAACCATATGCACGAAAAACCATCAGCACTATTTTGGAAAGGTGGCTGATGGGAAGATGATCCTGAATGAAACGGGCCGTATAGCAACATTATTTCTGTGCCAAACATCCATTCATTTTAATCACGCGGTGGTTGAAGAATATGTAATCATGCCGAATCATGTTCACCTGATCCTGGTTCTTCATGGTGCCCGGAAAATTGTGAAAAATGCCGGCTTGCCGGTTGAAATAATAGATGTTGGGACATGTCATGGTGATGGGATATGCAATGATGATGGGGTTTGCCATGGGGTAGGGACATGCCATGGCATGTCCCTACAGGCCAAACATGATGGTCCCGTAGGGCCATGCCATGGCATGGCCTCAACGGATGGCATGTCCCCACCGGATTGCAATTCCCCGCCGGTTGGTAATTCCCCACCGGATGCCAATTCCCCACCGGATGCCATTTCCCCTCCGGATTGCAATTCCCCACCGGATTGCAATTCCCCGCCGTTTGGTAATTCCCCACCGGATGCCATTTCCCCGCCGGATTGCAATTCCCCGCCGTATCTTAATTCCGTACCATATTATATTTCACCGGAGGATGCCATTTTCCACCTAGACATCCCATCCCCGGAGGATATCATGGCCCAGCCTGCCAGGAAGTTTGGCAAACCCATTCCCGGCTCCGTTTCGATGATCATCAACCATTACAAGGCATCGGTGAAACGATGGTGCAATAACAATGGCTATCCCTTTTTTCAATGGCAACCACGTTTTTATGATCATATTATCCGGAATGAAGAATCCTGCCGCGACATTGCAAATTATATCCGCAATAATTCAAAAAAGTGGGATGAGGATAGGTTTTTCGGTTTAGGAAAAGAGGGGGCACCTCCTTCATCTCCCCAAACATAGGGGATTCCAGCATCTTCGTCTGAACTCGCTGACCTGAAACCCGACAAGCCTTGTAAAAAGGTGTCATGCCGCAACAAAAGAAGAGGTTGACTCAAAAGTCAAATTATGCTCCAATAGAGCGCATATTTGACTTCGCATTCGACCTCCAGTACGAATAAAAGAGGCTGACTCATGACTTTTGAGTCAACCTCTTCCCTGATATCATCACAAAGCTACCGGCCTAAAGCGGAACGTCATAAAACCCTCCATAGACAACCTGGTAACTGGAAGTCAGGTTGATCATTCCGCTTACACCTGCCGAAGGCACATCATTTGTTTCATAACAATAACTGATGCCTGGTTGGTAATCAGTTCCCGCGGTCAAAGCGGTGTTCCCGAATACGATCTTCGTAACCCCGGCCTGGTTCTGAATTTGCGAGGAGATAACCTCCGATCCGATCCAATAGGTGGTTTCAGCGTTAAAATGGTTGTGATGTAACGTTCCCGCGTACAGCGTGAGGAAAGTCTTTTTTCCCGTCCCCTTCATGGTATACAGTACGCTGCAGGTTACCCAGGCCTGCACCCCGGGATTGTAGGCGGGAAGCGCCGTGCCGACCTTAACGTTTTTCCAGTGGCCGTCGGCCATAAGATACTTGTATTTAGCCTGGCTCATGGTTCCCTGCCAGTTCTGGATCCTGCATCCCGATGAGGTAGTGAACGTTCCGTCATGCAGCAACTGCAATTCACCCGTTGCTCCCATCCAAGCCTTTTCTGATACAGTGGAAGGCGTCGGGAACATCGGCCAATCCATCAAACCGCTTTCGAACGTATAATAGGAGAAATATCCCGGGTAACTTGCTGACTTAGCCGGGGCCTTATCCACATACATTGTTCCCCATGGCCAGTTGCATGCAACAAAAGCCAGGCCGACGGAGTGAACGGAGTCTTGAACAACAGATTTATCAGTGGGATTCTGTGGGCTATAGTAATAAACCTGGACATGACCGGATGGCGTGGTCCACGGGTTCCACCATGCATTCTGGATCGATACGGGCAGGTACCCGGATAACCCGGGAGGGTCGGCGATGCCAGGTGTCCCAAGCCGGTTGATCGTCCATTCATTGCTGGAGGTGCATGTGCTGTCAGTCCACCGTGTGCAGGGCAGCTGGCTTGTCCAGTTCACGGCGTTCGTGGTTGCAGTTCTCCCCGCAAAGGAAAGGGTGACAGGCCCGGCGCCGTTTCCGTAATACCTGGGGGTAGTGATCACGGCATTCATCACGGGGTAAGGCTTGCCAACCGAAGCACACAGCAGGTTGGCCACCAGTTGGGCGCGGCCGAGGGCAGGACCGAAGACGGTATCACTGGCAATTCCCATGTCTTCTGTCCTCATATCCCGCTGAAAACGTGCGGCATCGCGGTATTCCGCAACATTGACGACCATGTAGTCAACCACTTTGAGAAACACTTTGATCTGGTCCACGACCTGGTTGCCAAACTGGACCTTAAAAATGGAGTCGGACCTGTTCACCCCTGTCGAATCCACCACCTTGCAGGCATTTGAATAGACCGTGGCCGCCTGGTATTCGTAATTCATAATGGTGATGAAATAGGTCTCTAGAAGGCAGTAGAGATTGAGTGCATCCTGTGTATCCAGGACCTTGGTAGTATGTGCTAAACTCAGGTTGTCAATCAGTTGTGTGGCGTATGCTTTCAGGGCATTGGTCGTTGTACCTGGCAATGTTGGGATGAGGGCATCATGCATTTCTTGAATGGTACTCAGCATGCTCTTACTGCCCTTATCGTTGATTATATTGCTCGCCCAGGTCGGTGCGGACTTGGCGGCCTCGTGCATCTGGGTAATAAGATATGCGCTTGTTGTATCCTGTTCCCATTGTGTTGCAATGTTGCGATAAAATCCGAAATAATTATTATTGGTAATATTGTATTCAGTATGAATGTTTGTGATATCCTGATTGAGATTAAATTGTGTGAGAAGAGTCGTCATCATGTCTACTTTTTTTATTAAAACCTGCTGGAAATGCACGTTATTGCTGTCCAAAGTAGCGATCTGCGCCTGTATTATGCTGAGTGCGTTGTCGATGTCCTGGAATTCGTTGTTGATGTGCTGTTTTCGCTTGAAATTCAGAATTTTATTCATCAGAAAGCCGATCATTTTAAAACCGCTGCCGCTTGCTGTACCCTGAACCAATCCCGCGGAGGCACTGTGCATCACCCCGCCGGGGAAGGCCATATTATGGGTCATCTCATAATCGGAGATCATCTGGAGCGAATTTCCCGAGAAGGCCTCCGGTGTGGAGGTGGAGGTGCTGTGGTTTGCCGGGATGTAGGTTGTACTGCAGTCTTTTCTGCAGGAACCGGCCATCACGGCCAGGATCATCATCGCCAGGGCGCATGAAAGCACCCGTCTGTTGCGTAAGTTTAGTTTCATGGGGAGAGTTTAATTGTTATGAAGTGTATGGAATGGTTTGCAGGCAACATTTGTGACAATTGGATAATCAGCCGTTATGAGTTGTTAAATTTATAACAAATATCTATTTGTTATAAAAAATGTTAAAAACATACTTGTAAAAATGTCTTATTGTTATTTTATTGAATTTCAATATAAAAGCATGGAGTCTTCAACATTTCGGCATTTATTTTTGTGGACGGACTACTGAAAGTGAAGATTTTGCCGGGAATATTGGCATGGGATGCTCTCCGCCGGATCATTTCCGGAGGTTAAGAGTCTCCTCAAATGATAAGCGAAAGGCATGGAAGGATATGATTAAGATCTCCGGAGGTGGCGATATGTTTATTCTGAAGATCGAAAAGATGATCAAACGTTAAACCATAAAATGGCAAGCGCGGGAATGGCATCCCTTCAAAGCAAATCCTGGAGGTGAAGATGCAGCTAAAGGAACAGATCGCCGATGACGAAACAGGCGAAGATCACCGAGGCCATCCCGTTCATCGTGGCAAAGGCAAGGTTGACACGCGAAATATCGTTGGGCTTTACGATAACATGTTCATAACACAACAGGAGCGTGAAGATGGCGGCACCGATCCAGTAGAGCATACCGAAATGACCGAAAAATCCTCCGAAGGCAACCAGCGACACTGCGAGCAGGTGGAATATGGCCGAAAGGATGAGGGCATTACGCTTTCCCAGCAGCACCGGCAGTGATTTCAGGTTCTCCGATATATCAAACCCTATATCCTGCAAGGCATACAGGATATCGAACCCGGCAACCCAGAAGATCACCACCGCCGAATAGATCAGCGGAAGAATGTCAAATTGTGCGGTGACGGCCAGGTAGGCGCCGATGGGGGCCAGGGCAAGCCCAAGTCCGAGAAACAGGTGCGACAGGTAGGTGAAACGCTTGGTGAGACTGTAGCCTAAAACGATGATCAGCGCAACGGGAGAAAGGGAAAAACACAAAAAGTTGATGAAGTAGCTTGCCGTCATGAAGAGCAGGGCGTTGATGATGACAAACAGCAGGGCCGACCCGGGCCTGATGATCGCACTTGGGATTTCGCGCAGGGTGGTGCGGGGGTTTTTTTTATCAATGTGACGGTCGGCATAGCGGTTAAATCCCATCGCGGCATTCCTGGCAAAAAACACGCAAAGCAGCACCAGCAGCAATAAACGGAAACTCAGGTTCTCCTCTTTTATCTTCACAGCCAGGAAAAACCCGATCATGGCAAAGGGAAGCGAAAATATGGTGTGATTTATTTTGACGAGTGAAAAATAGTTTGCAATTTTTGAACGTTCTGCCATTGGCACCTTGGTTAATTTTGGCGCAAAGTTAGTAATTTGTAACTATTCCGCGGTTTCTTCGTCCAACTTGTTAATCCGCGGATTTAGGTTAATTTTGTAATCTTATTATTTCGCTATGAGCAGAAAGGTTGATGCATTTCTCGGATATCTCAGACATTACATAAAATCACAATCTAAATACCGCGTTCACTCTCCCTTTGTTTATGATTTTTATAAAAATGTGCTGAGTGATACGGAAGAATACCAGCAATTCAGGGTTGTCAACAGGTTACGCAAGGAACTCGAAAGTGTTTCAAGGTTTATCAAGCGCAAGGACCTGGGGGCCAAACGCAAGGATTTCCCGGGCGACCAGCGGTTTGTCAGGGTAAGGGATATCGTGCACCAGTCGTGTGTCAGCCAGAAAAAGGGTGAATTGTTGTTCCGGATGGTCAGGCATTACAAGCCGGCGAACATCCTCGAACTGGGGACCTCACTGGGAATCAGCTCCATCTATCTTGGTCTTGCCTCGCCCGAGAGCCGGATTATCACCCTGGAAGGATGTCTTGATTCGGCCAATGTGGCCCACGAAAATTTCGACAAATCAGGTCTTAAAAATATTGAAATCATCACCGGGAATTTTGAAGATAAACTTACCGGGGCCCTGGAGAAGATGCCATCGCCCGATCTCGTGTTTTTTGATGGCAACCACAAGATGAAACCGACCCTGGCCTATTTTGAAGAGTGCCTGAAACATATCAATGAGAATACCATCTTCATTTTCGACGACATACACTGGTCATCGGGCATGGAAGAGGCCTGGAGGGTCATCTGCCGTCATGAAAAGGTCAAGGTCACAGTCGACCTGTTCCAGATGGGGGTGGTGTTTTTTAAAGAAGAGTTAAGCAAGGAAAATTTTTCATTACGCTTTTAATACGACAGATACATGGAAAAAGAGGTCATCCGGCTCGATAATATTGTCAAGAATTACAAGATTGGCACCATCCTGGTCGAAGCGCTGCGGAGTGTGTCGCTGGTTGTCAGGAAAAATGAATTTGTTGCCCTGATGGGTCCCTCCGGGTCGGGGAAATCCACCCTGATGAATATCCTGGGGTGCCTCGATACCCCTACCAGCGGCAGCTACTTCCTGAACGGGGAGGATGTCAGCAAGATGGACGACAATGCCCTGGCCGAGATCAGGAACAGGCAGATCGGGTTTGTTTTCCAGACCTTCAACCTGTTGCCGCGCTCCACAGCCCTTGAAAACGTGATGCTTCCCCTGATCTATGCCGGCGTGGGCAAGGCCAAACGAATGGAACTGGCCCGGCTGACGCTGGAAGAGGTGAAGCTCGGCGACCGCATGGCCCATAAGCCGAATGAACTGTCGGGCGGGCAGCGCCAGCGCGTTGCCATCGCCCGGGCGCTCGTTAATCACCCGGCCATCATCCTGGCCGATGAACCTACCGGGAATCTCGATTCGAAAACCTCCGTCGAAATTCTCGGGTTGCTCGAAGAGATCCATAAAATGGGCAACACGGTCATCATCGTCACCCATGAAGAGGATATTGCCCAGCATGCCCACCGCATCATCCGGTTGATGGACGGCAGGATCAATGTTGACGAGGCAAACAAAAACATTAAGACCATCTCTGATTACCATTTCAACGGTGTGGTTTAGCCTGCTGTTCCGGGCGAACCCTTGAAAATATAATGGCTGATGCAAAAAGAAGGCAATTACAAGAAGTTGTTTAAGGATTTCAACAAGCTTAACATCCTGATCATCGGGGATGTAATGGTTGACTCCTACCTGTGGGGCAAGGTGGAACGGATTTCGCCCGAGGCGCCCATTCCCATCGTGGCGCTGCGTAAACGCGAACACCGCATGGGCGGGGCTGCCAATGTCGCCATGAACATCAGGTCGATGGGGGCAAACCCCATCCTCTGTTCGGTGATCGGCACCGACGACAAGGGTGACCTCTTTCTCGAACTGCTGAAGAAGGAGAAAATTGACGATGTGGGCATCGTTCGCAGTACGCGTCGCATCACCACCACGAAATTCAGGATTTTCGGCAATGCATTCCAGATGCTCAGGGTCGATGAGGAGATGGACAATGACCTGGTGCAGGGCGATTTTTTAACCCTGATCCGCGTGATCGACCAGATCCTGACAAAGGTGAAGATCGACGGCATCATTTTCCAGGATTACGACAAGGGGGTGATCACGCAAAAGCTTATCGCCGAGGTGGTAAAGCGCGCGCAGGCGCACGATATCCCTGTCTCGGTTGATCCCAAGAAAAAGAATTTCATGTTTTACAGGCAGGTGACCCTGATCAAGCCCAACCTGAAGGAGCTCAAGGAGGGGATGAACCTCTCCGATGATCTGAAGGAAACGGATGAGGTGGTTAAAACCGCGCAACAGCTGGGCCAGCAGCTTGACTGCAGGTATGTGCTGACCACCATGTCGGAAAAGGGAGTCATGATGAGCATGAAGGATAACAGGGAGGAGAAAAACATTTTCATCCCCGCCCATATGCGCATGATTTCGGATGTTTCGGGGGCCGGCGATACGGTGATCAGTATAGCCTCCCTGTGCCTGGCGTTAAAACGCACCCCCTACGAAATCGCCTTTATCTCTAACCTGGCCGGTGGCCTGGTGTGTGAGGAGGTTGGGGTAGTTCCTGTCAGCAAGGAAAAGTTACTGAAAGAGGTGCTGACCCTCCTCTGAAATCCCTGATTTTAACCTGATAATATGACGACAGATGCCGATGTAATCGTTGCCGGCGCCGGTCCTGCCGGTTCCATGGCGGCTTATACGCTGGCCAGGCAGGGCATCTCCGTCCTGATCCTGGAAAAGGCGCAGTTCCCGAGATACAAAGTCTGTGGCGCAGGGTTAACGCATAAGATCCTGGCCGAGATTCCCTTTGATGTCTCCCCTGTTTTTGAGACCAGTATCCATAATATCGTCTTTTCAAGCGGTTTTAAAGAGGTTTTCAAACGCACCTCGGCGGAACCGATGCTCTATTGCACGATGCGTGACAAGTTTGACCATTTCCTGTTACGAAAGGCCATCGAGGCCGGGGCGAAGATTTTATACGACGTGAAGGTCACCGGGGTGAAGCAGGAGCGTGATGTTGCCATCGTTGAAACAAACACCAGGAGTTTCAGTTCACGCATCATCATCGGGGCCGATGGAGCCTCCGGTATCGTGGCTCGGTCGGCCGGGCTGCGGAACCATATCATGCAGGGACTTGCCTGGGAGGCGGAGGTTACCGCCGACCCCGCCATTGTCAGGGCATACTCGCAAACGGTTTTTCTCGACTGGGGCGCCTTCCCGGGCGGGTATGGATGGGTGTTTCCCAAACAGGACCATTTTTCGATCGGTGTCGGTGGGCCGGCCAGCCTGACTAAGGGGATGATGAATTACTACGAGGGTTTGATAGCCTATTTGGCAGATGGCCCCTGGTTGTCAGGATCAGGCTCCTCTGCTCCGAACACAGCATCGGGCGGGCGGAACCGTGCCTATTCCATCCGGGTACTGGAGACCCTGTCGATGAAAGCGTGGCCCATCCCGGTCAGGGTTGAAAAAAGCATGTTTCATAACGGCCGGGTGATGGTTGCCGGCGATGCGGCAGGCCTCACCGATCCGCTCACAGGCGAAGGGATCTACTACGCGGTTCGCAGCGGCAAGCTGGCAGCGGAGGTATCCCTGAAGTTCCTCCTGTCGGCAACGCCGACGCTGGCCTCTTATTCCGAAGCCGTGAACGAGGAACTTATGAGTGAATTGCTGGAGGCCAACAGGATCAAATACCTGTTCAACACGATTCCCCTCAGGATCCACAGGCTGGTGCGCGACAACGACCGTGGCTGGCGGGCCTTTGGCAAGGTACTCCGTGGCGAACGGTGGTATGCCGATGTACGAAAAGGCTTTGGAAAATGGAAAATGCTGTGGGGGCTTGCCTGCCTCGTCTCCAAATGGGTATCAGGTTACCGCGAGAAACGGTTTGCCAGTCGCATTAAGCACCAAGCAGAGCCTTCACAATAGCCGAGATCATCTTGTTATCCGCCTTGCCGGCAAGCTCCTTTGCGGCAGCACCCATGACTTTGCCCATATCCTTTACCGAAGTTGCGCCGGTTTCTGCGACTATTTTCCGGATGATCACGGTCACATCGGCTTCCGAAAGCTGCTGTGGCAGGTAGGTTTCAATGATGGAGGCATCGAAAATCTCTTTTTTCGCAAGATCCTGCCGGTTTGCCTGGGTGTAGATGTCGGCCGATTCGCGGCGTTGTTTAACCAGTTTCTGCAGGATTTTCAGTTCGGTGGCATCATCTACCTCCCCGGAGCCACCCTCTTTGGCTTTTTCGAGCAACAGGGCTGCCTTGATGGCTCTCAGGGCTTCCAGCCTCTCCGCGTCGCGGGCAAGCATGGCCTGTTTGATATCGTCGTTGATTTTTAGTTCAAGGCTCATTTAATCGGCTTTTGGGTGCAGGTAGGGATTGTTACCATTGGATTCAAGAGGATTCTCGGCATTATCGGTGAGATTGTACTTGGCCCGGTGCGATTCGGAAGAGGGGGTCACATCACTCAGATCGACATTGCGCCGCTTGTAGGCAGGGATATTCTCAAGCTCGTACAGGTTGTTCTCAATGGGGAGATGGGTCTTTAACTTCTCACTCAGGTGCCTGAGTTTGAAAACCCGTTCATCCAGTATCTTATTCTGAATTTCAGACTGATCGGGCTGGGAGGTTTCCAGCGGGTAGTTTACCGGAAGCGGTTTGAAGTGCATTTCCATGACCGGTTCTTCGATATTTTCGACAAGGTGAAGATCCTCGATCAGCGTTTGGGGTGTTTCGGATTGGGCATCCGGCTCGTTTTTTTCAACCGAAAATTCGATGATCCTCATGGGTTCGGCGGTATCCGAAGCCGGTACTATTTCGTAAGGGCTGGGTTCGGGTTCGGGTTCGAAAAAATGTTTTTCGACCAGGGGTTCGAACCGTTCAGGGGGTTCGGGGTGGGAAACGAACACCCGGTGCTCGACCTGCGGAGCCGGCGAATCGGAATAGAGGTTGTGCACGGTGACGTCGACAGGTTTGGAGGGATCCTTTTGCTTGTGATCCTCGTCAAACCCTGTGGCGATGATGGTGACGCTGATCTTGTCGTCGAGCGATTCATCAAAACCGTTGCCCCAGATGACATCTCCCGTGGATTTTGTCTTTTCCTGGATGTAGTCGGTGATTTCGGTGACTTCATCCATGGTTATCTCCTTCTTTCCGGAGGAGATATAGAGCAGCAGGTTGCCGGCCCCGTTGATATCGTTGTTGTCGAGCAGGGGAGAGTTCAATGCCTCTTCAACGGCCATCTGTGCGCGGTTCGGGCCATTGGCGATGCCGGTGCCCATGATGGCCACGCCGCTGTCCTTCATGACGGTTTTTACATCTTCAAAATCAACATTGATATAGCCGACCACCGTGATGATTTCGGCAATGCCCTTGGCTGCGGTGGTAAGTACGTTGTCGGCGCGGGTAAAGGCCTCCGAAAGCGGAAGGTCGCCGCAGAGTTGCCGGAGCTTGTCGTTGCTGATGATCAGCAGGGCATCGACATTCTGTTTCAAAGCCCTGATGCCCTCTTCGGCCGACTGGCGGCGCTTGCGGCCTTCGAATGAAAACGGGATGGTGACAATACCCACGGTAAGGATGCCGAGCTCCCTGGAAATCTGCGCGATCACGGGCGCTGCGCCGGTCCCGGTTCCGCCGCCGAGGCCTGCCGTGATAAACAGCATCTTGGTGCCCTTTTCAAGTACGCTGCGGATATCGTCGGAATTTTCAAGGGCCGCATTTCGCCCGACCGTTGGCGCCGCACCGGCCCCGAGGCCCTGTGTCAGGTTTACCCCCAGCTGGATCTTGGTGGGAACAGGACTCATGATCATGGCCTGCTCGTCGGTATTGCAGATGATGAAATCAACGCCCTTGATTCCCTGGTGGTACATATGGTTCACAGCATTACTGCCGCCGCCGCCTACCCCGATGACTTTGATGATTGATGACTGGTTTTTTGGCAGGTCAAATTTTAACATATCGGCCATGATCATATATTTTTAAGGGTTAAAATTATGAATAAAGGATATAGAAAAGGACTGTTCTTTAATTAGTTATTAACGCACCATTGTTAATAGTTTGATTACTGGACATCCTCCTCGAAAATGTTCCTGATTTTGTTGAGAAAAGTGTCCAGCAGTTTCCTGTTTACCTTTTCGGCGGGAACGGCAACAACCTCCCTGGTACCCTGCTGGATGACCTCAACAGGCTTGTTTTCAACATCTTTCTGGTAACGGCCGATCCCTTCGATCACCAGCCCGATCCCGGTTGCATACATGGGGCTGGCCATTTCGGGTGGTACGTCGCTGGCAAGATGTTCGTTCGGGTAACCGATCCGGGTGTCGAGACCGGTGATAAATTCGGTGAGCTGGGCCACATGCTTCAGGTGGGCGCCCCCGCCGGTGAGGACGATCCCCTCGATCAGCTTTTTCTCATAGCCTGAGTTCTTGATCTCATAGTAAATATGTTCAATGATCTCCTCCATACGGGCCTGGATGATGGAAGCCAGGTTTTTCAGGCTGATCTCCTTGGCGGGCTTTCCACGGGTTCCCGGGATGGAGACGATCTCCTCCTCCCTGTTCTCACGCGCCATGGCCGATCCGAATTTCACTTTTAGCTGTTCCGCATGCTTTTTGATGATCGAACAACCCTCCCTGATATCTTCGGTGATGATCTCGCCGCCCAGGGGGATGACCGCCGTGTGACGGATGATCCCGCCATGGAAAATGGCAATGTCGGAGGTGCCCCCGCCGATATCCACCAACACCACGCCGGCCTCTTTTTCATCTTCGCAGAGCACCGCCTCGGCCGACGCAATCGGTTCGAGGATCAGCTCGACAACTTCAAGTCCCGCCTTGCGCACGCAGCGGTAGATGTTCTTGGCTGCGGCCGTCTGGCCAATGATGATATGGAAGTTTGCCTCAAGGTTGCTGCCAATGCCCCCCTTTGGCATGGTAATGCCGTGTTCCCCGTCAATGCTGAATTCCTGGGGGATCACATCCAGGATCTCCTCGCCCGGGTTCATATTCAGGTTGTACATGCTGTTGCACAGCTTTTCAATATCGGCCTGGCTGATCTCTGTTTCACTGTCTTCGCGGATCATGCTTCCCCGGTGCTGCATGCTTTTAATATGCTGGCCCGCGATTCCGACATTGACATACTTGATGTTCACCCCCGACTTGGCAGCAGCTTCGGCTACTGCATCCTTGATGGACTGCACGGTATTGTCAATATTGGCAACAACCCCCCGCTTCACGCCGATGGAAGGTACTTTGCCATAGCCCAGGATCTCAATTTTTCCATACTCGTTTTTGCGCCCCACAATGACCGCAATCTTTGTTGTTCCGATGTCGAGACCGACAATGATGCCTTCGTTTTTCATGCTACGTTATATTTTAGAACAGACTACTTGATTCTTGTATTTTATGTTGATGATGTTGTATTTATTCCAGCCGATCTTGTTCAGTCCCAGTTTGTAAAAGGCATATAGCTTCCTGAACTTGTCGTCAAGGTCGACGGCCTTGCCCAGCAGGATCACATGGTTGCCAATGCGCGGGATAAGTTCGAATTCCCCGCCCTCGGTAACATAGACCTGGTCAATCTGGGCCTTCAGGAACTTGTCGTGGGTGATATACATGGTAAGTTTGTATAGGTTGGTCATCAGCGAATCATAATAAACCGAGTCGGTGACGGCCAGGATGTTGACCCTGTAATTCGGGTTTTTGATATAGGAATAATCGATCACCCCGTTGGCAACCAGCACCCGGGCTGAAAAATGGGGGCTCACCGGGAGCAATGCGCCCGATTCATCGAGGTAGAAACTCTCGTATTTCCGGTTGATGATGCGCAGCAAGGGTTCGCGCTGGCGGATCTGGATGAAGAGTGTGCCTTCGATGCTCTCGTAAACCTTTACCTGCGCCACATAGGATTGTTTCCGGATGGCGTTTTCAATGGAGGCCGTATTGATATATCCCAGCGGTTTGCCCTTGACCATCCCGGAGGTCCTGACCAGGATGGAGTCGATCTCTTTTTTGGTGATGAGCATGTCGGCAGCCCCGTAATCAATGGTAATGACCACTTTGGTACAGGGCTGGTTGTAATGCTCGATTTCGGCAAAGCCAACCACGACGCCTGTCCCGGAAACCAGGAGGATCCATACGATGATGTGCAGTATTTTCAGGAATCTCTTCATCGGTCAGGCAGGTAATGATAAGGCGTTTGTGATGGGCCCGGCAAGCTGGTCAATATCGCCGGCGCCCAGGGTCAGCAGGATCTCAGGTTTATTTGTGGCAAGTTCCTGCAGGATATTGTTCTTCCCGATGAGCTTTTTATGCTCAAGATTGACGCGGTCGAGCAAAAACTGCGAATCGATGCCTGCAATGGGCAGTTCCCGAGCAGGGTAGATGTCGAGCAGCAGCAGTTCATCGAGCATTTCCAGGCTCCTGGCAAAATCGTCGGCCAGGTCGCGGGTACGGGTGAACAGATGCGGCTGGAAGATGCCCGTGATCCTTTTACCCGGGTAAAGATCCCGTACCGCGCCGATACAGGCTTTCAGCTCCTCCGGGTGGTGGGCATAATCATCGATGTAGACCAGGTCGGCCCTGCGGATCCGTACCTCGAACCTGCGAAGTACCCCCTCGTAGGTAAGGAGTGCCTTTCTCAGATCTTCCGCGCGGATGCCAAGCAGCGTGCCGACGGCGAGCGCCGAGATGGCGTTTTCAAGGTTGAATTTGCCGGGCACGCCCAGAACAAGGTCGGCGATGGTGCCGGAGGGGGAAACAAAGTCAAAGTGCAGCAAACCGTTGATGAGTCTTATATCGGTGGCTGTAAATGCCGCCCCGCCCGTGATGGAATAATCATAAACCGTATAATCGCTGATCCGTTTCGGGGTCACGTTTACGCCTGCCTTGATGATGAGCGAACCGCCGGTAACCATCCTTGCGGTAAAGGCGGAAAAAGTTTTCCGCAGGTCTTCATGGCTGCCGTATATGTCGAGGTGGTCGGCATCGGCGGAGGTGATGATCGAAATATAGGGCGTCAGCTGGAGGAAGGATTTGTCGTATTCGTCGGCTTCGACCACACAGTAGGTGATGGCGGCAGGTGATCCCCCGGTTGCAGGGGCCTGTCCCGGTGGCGTTTCATACAGGTAATTAGTGCCGTAATTTTTTGAAACACCGCCTAAAAAGGCGATCTGCCCGATGCCTGCCGTATGGAGCATGTGGGCGATCATGGTCGAAGTGGTGGTCTTCCCGTGCGTTCCTGCAACGGCGATCGTTTTGTAGGCGCCGGAGATCATCCCCAGCACTTCGGCCCTTTTTCTCATAGGGTAATCCTGGCTTTTAAAGAACCGGTACTCCAGGTTATGAACGGGTATTGCCGGTGTATAGATCACCAGGTCGGGTTTGGGCGGGATCAGGGAGATGTCTTCGGTGAAATGGATATCCATCCCTTCGCGGGACATCTGTTCGGTAAGGTGACTCGGGGTGCGGTCATAGCCGGCCACGGCCGATCCCTGCTGGCGGAAAAACCTTGCCAGTGCGCTCATGCCGATGCCGCCAATGCCGAGGAAGTAAACTGAACGGGGCTGGAGGAGGACCGTTGCAGGGTGTGATGCAGCGGCGCCATGCGTCATAAGGGATATGGCCACATCGGCGATCTTCTCAGCCGAGTTGACGATGCCAAGGGCTTTGATGCCGGCGCTGAGATCAGCCTGCAAAGCAGGATTGCCGAAGAGATCCAGGATTGCCTTCCCGAGCGTTTCGACCGCCGTGATGTCGGTAATCATCAGCGCTGCATTTTTGTCGACGAGGGCACGGGCATTTTTTGTCTGGTGATCCTCTGATACGTTGGGCGACGGTACGAGGATCAGCGGTTTTCCTACGGCACACAGTTCGGAAATGGCAATGGCCCCTGCGCGTGACACGATGAGGTCGGCCGCGGCATAAGCCATGTCCATCCTGTCGATGAAGGGGAGGATGACCAGGCTGGGGATACGGCTCACAGGGTGCGGGATGTTGGCGTTGATATTTTCAAAATAGTACTTGCCGGTTTGCCAGAGTACCTGGATGTCGTTGCCGTTGCCACCATCGGCGACAAATTTCAGGATTGCCTGGTTGATGGTCCTGGCGCCAAGGCTGCCCCCGATGACCAGCAGGGTCTTTTTCCGGGCGTCAAGTCCGAAAAATTTAAGGGCCTCCTCCCTTTTCCCTTGGGTGAGCACCATCTCCTGGCGGATGGGGTTCCCGGTCAGGACTAGTTTTTCTTCAGGGAAATAGCGGTTCATTCCCTCATAAGCGACACAAATTTTCCTGACTCTTTTCCCGAGCAGCCTGTTGGTCACACCGGGAAAGGAGTTCTGTTCCTGGATCAGTGACGGGATCCCCATGGAGGTAGCCATGCGCAGGGTAGGTCCGCTGGCATAGCCCCCTACACCGATCACCAGGTCGGGTTTGAATTCGCTGATGATCCTGCGGGCCCTGATCAGGCTGCTGATGACTTTAACCGGGAAAGAGAGGTTCTTCCAGGTGAGGCGACGCTGAAAACCGCTGATGGGAAGGCCTTCGATGCGAAAACCTGCCGCCGGCACCTTCTCCATCTCCATCCGTCCCCTGGCCCCGATGAACAGGATCTCAATCCCCTCCACCTTTGCCTTGAGGGCGTTGGCAATGGCAATGGCCGGGAATATGTGCCCGCCGGTGCCTCCTCCGCTGATTATGACGCGCTTCATCCTGCAGGTACTAATTTAGGTTTAATATTAAGGGTCGGTTCCAGGAGAATATCCACCTCCGTGCCGTCCTTTGTCTCAATTTCAGCCGTGCGGCTGACACTCAGAATAATGCCAAGCGAAATACTGGTAAACCATATGGAGGTGCCACCCATACTTACCAGGGGCAGGGTCTGGCCTGTCACCGGGAAGAGGTTCACGGCCACGGCCATGTTGATAAGGGCCTGGAAAACCAGGCTGAACCCGATCCCGATACTCAGCAGCGAACCGAAATTACCCTGGCTCCTGCCGGCGATCCGGATAACCCTGAAAAAGAGGATCAGGTATAATAACAGCACGAACGTTGCCCCGATCAGCCCATATTCTTCGATGATAATGGCAAAGATAAAGTCGGAATAGGGGTGGGGCAGGAAATTCCGCTGGGTGCTTTTTCCCGGCGATTTACCGAAAATACCGCCTTGTACAATCGCGATTTTGGCCTGGTCAACCTGGAAGGTTGCATCAGGGTCGACCTCCTTTTTATGGACGAAATGGTTGATACGCGACACCCAGGTGGTGCCGCGGGGAAACAGCGTGGGAAAGGAGGTGGAGAGGAAATAGATCATCACGATCGCAAGCAATCCAAGCAATGCCAGCGATATCATATACTTCAGGCTTATCCTGCCGATAAACATCAGCACGATGCAGGTGACGAACAGGATGGCCGCCGTCGAAAAATTGGCCGGGAGGATCAGGATGGTGACCAGCACCACAGGGATGATCACCGGCAGGAACCCTTTGCGGAAATCCTGCACCAGTTCCTGTTTCTTGCTGAGCACCCTTGCAAGGTACATGATCAGAAACAGTTTTGCCACATCGGAGCTCTGAAAGGTAAGGTTCACGATGGGTACCGTGAGCCAGCGGTTGGCCTCGTTGAGGTGGGTTCCTGAAATCAGGGTGACAAGCAGTAAGGGAAAAGTAAGGAATAACCCTATTTGCGAAATGCGTGAATAATAGGTGTACTTGATAATATGGGTAATGTACATCAGCGCCAGGCCGAACATCAGGATGAGGAAATGTTTGAAAAGATAGTACTCCGTGTTGCCATGCTGTTTTTTAAGGGCGAGCATCCCTGTTGAACTGTAGACTGCCAGCAATGAAAAAATGCAAAGGATGACCACGACGATCCAGATCACCTTATCTCCCTTGATATCCTTGACAAATTTCATCATCGGTGCCATGACTTACAGGTTTTTAACTGATTTGCGGAATGCTTTGCCACGCTCCTCGAAGTTTTCAAACAGGTCAAACGAGGCGCAGGCAGGGGAGAGCAGAACCACATCGCCGGTATTGCCCATATAGTAGGCAGCCTGGACGGCCTCCTCCATGCTGGCAACGTCGGCCATGGGGATGTCAAGATCATCGAAGGCAGCATGGATCCTGCTGTTGTCGAGTCCAAGGCAGATGATACCCTTGACATTGCTCCTGACCAGGTGACGGAGTACGGCATAATCGTTGCCGCTGTCGATTCCGCCCACGATCCAGATCACCGGGCGTGAAGAGCTTTCCATGGCGAACCAGGTTCCATTGATGTTGGTCGATTTGGAATCATTGATAAACTCTATCCCGTGTATGACCGCCACCAGTTCCAGCCGGTGCTCCACCTGCTGGAATCCGTAAAAGCTCTCCTTGATATACTCCTTGCGGATCTCGCGGATCTTGGGGCCGATGGAGGCCACCAGTGAATCATATACAGTTGTTTGTCCCTGTTTTGCCAATGCTTCTAAAGTCATGGTTTTTATCTTAGTTTGAGTGTGACAATGGTTAATACGGCCAGCATGATCCCGATGATCAGGAATCGCATCACGATCTTCGATTCATGATAGCCCACTTTCTGAAAATGATGATGCAGCGGTGACATCCTGAAAATCCTGCGCCCCTCCCCGTATTTGTGCCGGGTATATTTAAACCAGGTGACCTGCATGACGACGGAGAGGTTTTCTGCCACGAAAACCCCGCAGAAGATCGGGATCATGATCTCTTTCCGGATCATGATGGCAAACACGGCGATGATGCCTCCCAGGGCAAGGCTTCCTGTATCGCCCATGAAAACCTGGGCCGGGAAGGAGTTATACCATAAAAACCCGATGCAGGCCCCGACGAATGCCGAGATATAGACAACCAACTCTCCCGCATTTGGAATGTACATGATGTTCAGGTAGTTGGCAAAAAATATATTGCCCGAAACATAGGCCAGTACCCCCAGCGTGAGCCCGATAATGGCCGAAGTCCCGGTGGCCAGCCCGTCGAGACCGTCGGTGAGGTTTGCCCCGTTCGATACCGCGATGATGATAAAGATGATGATCGGTATAAAGATTAGCCAGCTCCATTTTTTAGCCTGTGGTCCCATCCAGCTTATCAGCCAGTTGTAGTCAAATTCATTGTTCTTCACGAAGGGGATCGTGGTCTTGGTCGATTTAAGAGGTTTTGAGAAGGTTTTCGACTTGTCGGTCGATGACTCAAGGGTAAAAACATCCGTTGCCGGCACAAAGGCGCTCTGCTTGACCTTTTCGCGGATCACGATGCTGTCGCTGAAATACATGGTGAAGCCCACGATCAGTCCCAGCCCTATCTGCCCCAGTACCTTCAGTTTACCCGGCAACCCCTTTTTATCCTTTTTAAAAACCTTGATGTAATCGTCGAGAAAGCCGATCAGTCCCAGCCACACGGTTGCCACCAGCACCAGGATAATATAGATATTGTCAGGTTTGGCAAACAACAGCGAAGGGACCAGGATGGCAGCCAGCAGGATGAGCCCGCCCATGGTGGGGGTTCCCTGTTTCAGGTTCTGCCCGTCGAGTCCCAGGTCGCGTACGGTCTCGCCTACCTGTTTCGCACGGAGAAAATTAATGAGCCTCTTGCCGATGATCAGGGAGATGAACAGCGAGGTGATCAACGCGGCGGCAGCCCTGAAGGAGATGTACTGGAATACGCCCGTGCCGGGGATGTCGAATGCTTTGTGCAACCAAAGGAAAAGATAGTAGAACATAGGCTTATGATTTAACTATGTTATCATTGTGAAAAATTCCCCGGACAATCTCCCGGTCATCAAAGGGATGCCTGACCCCTTTGATCTCCTGGTAGGTTTCATGTCCCTTTCCCGCAACCAGAATGATATCGCCCGGTTTTGCCAGTGCACAGGCAGTTTTGATGGCTTCCAGGCGGTTTACAATGACCAGCACCTTGTGTGACTGGTGCATTTCGACCCCCTTTACCATATCGTCAAGGATCGCCTGAGGCTCTTCATTCCTGGGGTTATCAGAGGTCAGTATCACCCTGTTGCTGAGATTGCAGGCAATCCCTGCCATCACCGGCCGTTTGGCTGCATCACGGTTGCCGCCGGCACCAACAACCGTAATCAGCTGTTCATTGTTCCCCCTGATTGAATTGATGGTTTCCAGGACATTTTTCAGGGCATCGGGGGTGTGGGCATAATCAATGATGGCGGTGATATTGTCTGAAGACCTGATATAGTTGAACCTGCCATCCACCGGTTCCAGCCGGCTGAGGATGGTCACCACCTCTGTTTTCGCCTGTCCCAGCAGCATGGCGGCGGCATATACGGCAAGGAGATTGCTGGCATTGAAGTTCCCGATCAGTTTGAACCATGCTTCCAGTCCGTCCATGCTGAGGTGAAGCCCCTCGAATTCGTTTTCCAGGATCCTGCACCTGAAATCGGCCATCGACTGGAGGCTGAAGGTGTATTTTGAAGCAACGCTGTTCTGGATCATCACCCTGCCGTTCCTGTCATCGCGGTTAACGAGGGCGAAAGCCTCCGCCGGCAAATGGTCGAAAAAGCGCTTCTTGGCCTGAAGGTAGGCGTCGAAGGTTTTGTGGTAGTCGAGGTGGTCGTGCGTCAGGTTGGTGAAGATGGCGCCCCTGAAGGTGAGGCCGGCGATGCGTTGCTGGTCGACGGCATGGGATGACACCTCCATGAAACAGTATTCGCAGCCCTCCTGCACCATGGCCGCAAGCAGGGCATTAAGACTGACCGGATCGGGTGTGGTATGGGTTGCCGGGACCTCCGAGTTGTTTACCTTGTTAATAATGGTAGAGATCAACCCGGCGCCAAATCCCAGGCCGAGAAAAAGTTGGTGAAGGAGCGTTACGATGGTGGTCTTGCCGTTGGTGCCGGTCACCCCGACCAGCTTCAGTTTCGCCGAGGGGTTGCCATAGTACCCTGAGGCGATAAGCCCCAACGCGTGATTGCTGTCATTGGCTGCGATATAGCAAACTCCCTCTTTCAGTTCCTTCGGGAGCGCTTCGCAAACAATGGCGGCGGCTCCGTTCAGCAACGCTTTTTCAATGAAATCATGTCCGTCGGAGGTGGTTCCCCTGACGGCAAAAAACAGGTTTCCCGGTATCACCCTGCGTGAATCGAACTGCAGCCCGGTGATGGTCATGCCGGTTGGCCCTGAAACACTCACGGCAGCGATAAGATCGATGATATGGGTTAACTTCATCAGGCCTGGGGTTTTGGTTTATCCTGTTTCAGCTGAAGGTTGATCACAACCGGCATTCCTTTTGTAATTCTCAGTCCGGGGTTGATCGACTGGCTGACGACCGTTCCCCTGCCGCTGACCAGCACATTGAGACCCAATGATTCCAGCATGAACAGTGCATCTTTCAGCCCCATGCCGCATACATCGGGCATGATGCCCCTGGAAACGGAGGCCGGGGCCAGCACGATTTTATCGCCCGATACCACGGGATGTCCCCAGGTCGCCTGGGCGGTTTCAGCATGGGTTGACATGCCAAGGACGGTATAGGCATCTTCCAGTTCTTTGATATAGCCCGACTGTGCAAAGGGGATCGGGGAGGAGACGCTGTCGCGCGGCAGGGGAATCATGATGTCGGGACGAATGGCGTAAAGCCGGTCGGACAATTCGCGGAAGACGGGCGCTGCGACCGCACCGCCATAATATTTTCCTTTTCTCGGGTTGACGATCACCACGATCATGGAATATTTGGGATTGTCGGCCGGGAAGTAGCCTACGAATGATCCCTTGTACTGCACCTGTTTTGTGCCCTGCCGGTATCCCTTGTTGCCTGCAGCGATCTGGCAGGTACCCGTCTTTCCTGCAATTTTATAGTTGGGCGATTTTATGGAAGCACCCGTACCTTCCGTGACGACCCCCTCCAGCATGACCTTTGCCTTCTGGATGGCAGCCGGGGAGACGATTCTCGGGTTGATCACCACGGGGTTAAAACGCTGGACAAGCTGTCCGTTGCGCCTGATTTCACGGACAAACAGCGGTTTGACCATCACCCCGTTGTTGGCCACGGCATTGTACATGGCCAGCAGGTGGATGGGGGCAAGCGAGATCTCATAGCCGATCGACATCCAGGGTAACGAAAGGGCCGACCAGTATTTACTCTTGGTGGTTTTAATATAGGGTGCCCCCTCCCCGGCGATCTGCAGGCCGAGAGGCCTGTTGATCCCAATCCTGTATAGCCCGTCGATATATTTTTGCGGGGCATCGGCATAGGCGGCATAGATCATTTTTGAGGTGCCGACATTCGATGATTTTTCAAAAACCTGCTGGGCTGTGATGACGCCAAGGCCATGGTGTGAATCCTCCATCTTGCGACCGTAGAAGGTGGTGGTCCCACCGGAACAGTTCACCGGGGTGGTCAGTTCGATCTTGTTGTCGTCGAGCGCCACCAGGAACGATGCCAGTTTGAAGGTTGAACCGGTCTCCTGGCTTTCGCCGATGGCATAATTGAAGATCTCCTCGTAGGTTCCTTTTTTTGTGCGTCCAAGATTGGCCATGGCCTTGAGATAGCCCGTTTTAACCTCCATCAGGATCACGCAACCGTGGTCGGCGCTGTCGGCGATAAGTTCTTTCCGGAGCGAAGATTCGGCAAGGTCCTGGAGGTTCACATCGAGGGTGGTCACAATATCATCGCCATTCTGGGGCTCCACCTGGCTTTCAGGGTCTACAGGAAGCCAGGCCTGGCCTCCGATACGACGCATCAGGCGCTGTCCATTGACCCCCTGCATGCTTTTTGTGAAAGAGCCCTCCAGCCCTACGAATACCTTCTTGGCTCCTTCGCCGCTTTCATAACCGATGATGCGCCTTGCCAGCGATTTATAGGGGAGTTCGCGCTGATACTGGGCAATTACGATGAGCCCTCCTTTGAATTTCCCCCTTTTGAAAATGGGGAACTGACGCATTTTATTGAGCTGCGGGTAGGTGACATCCCGCTGGATGAGCAGGTAACGGTTTTCATTCCGGCGACCCTCCCATAACATGTCTTTATAGGAAGAGGGCGTTCTGTCCCTGAACAATCGGGATAGGCACGCCGAAAGGGAGTCGACATTCTTGGAAAAAACCTCGTCGGTGATGGAGTCGGTGACAATATCCATCCTGACCTCAAAATTGGGTATCGAAACTGCCAGCAGACTGCCATCGTCGGCCAGGATGTTTCCCCTGATCGCCTCCAGTTCAAACAGGTGGATCTCCTGTTTTTTGGCCATGTCCAGGAACTGCTTTTTCTCGAACTGCTGGATCATCACCACCCTGGCGATGATAAATATGCCAAAGAGCAATACCAGGAGGTACACCATATATACACGGATCAATATGTCCTTCTTGATATCTTTCATCCGTTTATTTACCCTTGGATTTTAGTGCATCGCCCGAATAAAGGATCTTATAGGGAGGCATGGTTGTTTCCTTAAGCCCGAGGAGCTGTGCGCGCTTGGCGATTTCCGACTGGCGCCCCTGGAACATCAGGACCGATTTCGTGGTGATATACTGGTAGCGCAACTCCTTCAGCTCATTTTTGGTACGTTCGATGCTTTTAATCTTCTTCTCATTATAATAGGTGTTGCCGATATAGATCATGGCGAGCAACCCCAGGTAGAGAATATACAGCAGGTTCCCCGTAACCCATTCCTTTGAAAGGTAATCGCCACCCAGGAGATCCTGAATGGCTTTTTTGCTTTTGTTGACCTTTTTCACAGGTTTGAGAGCTGCACCCGCCTCAGGCTGATCCGCGGTCTTCTCCCCGGCGACGGTTTGCCCGTTTTCAGGAGAAATTCCCATGGGAGCTTCAGTTTCTTCGGTATATCTCAGGTTCTCTTTCACCGTTATATTTTTTCGGCGACCCGCATCTTTGCGCTGCGGGCACGGCTGTTTTCTTCAATTTCGGCTGCGGGCGGCACAACGGCCTTCCGCGTAATCACCTGCAATGGGGCCAGTACATTGCCATAAAAATCCTTCTCAATGGTCCCCTCAAAATTTCCGGCCCTGAAATAGTTCTTTACCAGCTTGTCTTCGAGCGAATGGTAGGCGATCACCACAAACCGGCCGCCGGGTTTTAAGGCATTGGTGGCCTGTTTGAGGAACTCGCGCAGGGCATCCATCTCCTGGTTTACCTCGATGCGCAACGCCTGGAAAAGCTGTGCCTGGTATTTGAATTCCTTACCCCGTTCGGCACAGGTATTGGCAATTTCCTTCAGGGCGGAGGTGGTTTCAATGAACTTTAGCTTTCTCGTCTCCACGATGCGCGATGCCAGTTTCCGGGCATTCCTGATCTCGCCGTAGGCAAAAAGCAGGTCGCGCAGGTTTTCCTCACTGTAATGGTTCACGATATCTTTTGCCGTCTGTTTCTTTTTCTGATCCATCCGCATGTCGAGCACACCGTCGAACCGGGTTGAAAACCCCCGGTCGGGCTGGTCAATCTGGTGCCAGGAGATGCCCAGGTCGGCAAGGATGCCGTCGACCGATTCGGCATGATGCAGTTTAAGGAAGTTTCTCAGGAACCTGAAGTTGCTGTTTACCATGACCAGTCGGGGATCGTCGATCCTGTTTTTAATCGCCTCTTCATCCTGGTCAAAGGCAATCAGTTTGCCATCCGCCATCTTGCCAAGCATCTCCTTCGAATGGCCGCCGCCTCCATAGGTGGCATCTACATACACCCCGCCCGGCCTGATGGCCAGCGCTTCGATGCTTTCGTGCAGCAGAACACTTTTGTGATAGATCATGACCGGTTTATATTATTCCTGTTTACCCATTACCTTTTCCGCCAGCTTCGAATACTCCTCCGAACTCATCGACATCATCTTCCGGTAGGCGGCCTTATCCCACAATTCAATGCGGTTTCCGAAGGCGAATAAAATGACCTCCTTGTCGATCGAGGCATGGGGAATCAGTATTTTCGGGATGACAACCCTGCTCTGGCTGTCAAGCAACAGCACATTCGCCCCATTGTTAAATTCCCTTTTAAACCTGCGGTTCTCCTCAACAAAATCATTGAGTTTGTTTACCGAACTGCTGATCTCGTTCCAAACATCCATGGGATAGATCACCAGGCAGCCTTCGAAACCACGGTTGATGACAAACTTTTCCTGGAACTCGGGAGCAAGCTGTTTTTTCAACGCAGACGGAAAGATGATACGGCCTTTGTCGTCCAGTTTACATTCAAATTCACCGATCAGATTTGTTGTTGCCACATGCACTTTATTTCGACGGTAAATATAGGTAATAAATCTCCACTTTGCTCCACTTTGCTCCACTGTTGATAACTTTTTTTGGCCGGGAAGCTTTTTACAGCTTTTATTGGCTTTTCAGATGGGCTGGAAATCAGGGAAGAAGCTAAAGCGGAGGGGAATGGGCAAAGATTGGCGTGGATATCATGACTCCACTTGCATGCGGATCATCACGACAAGAAAACAGGGACCGGAAGGTTACCGGAAAGGAGGATAATCGTGGTCGTAATGGCTTTTCCGATCAGGGGTGCGTCACCACCAGTTTGCCGGTTGAACATCCGCAGCGGATGAGGTAAAGCCCGGCAGGGAGGGAAGTGGTGGAAAGGGTGATCTTCCCGGGAAAAGGCAGGTCGATGATCAGCCGGCCCACTATATTCCGGATAAGGATCCTGGATTCAGGTTCAGGGACCCCTCCTCCCTGAGTGGTTAACGCGGGCCCGTCATAGGAGATGGTAACCCGTTTGTCGGCAGGATTCGGGGTGACCACCAGTTTCTGAACCGGGAGATCGGGGTAAACGGTCAACCCGTCAAGCGACCGTTTGCTGATGTAATTCAATCCCCCGGAATAATTCCCCGTGATGAGATCCCAGGAGGCGCCATCGGTGAGATGGCCGATCGCTGGGGAGGTCTGCCAGCCGAAAACAGAATCCCATGGCTTTGCGGAGAGCCATTCGAACAGCCCGGTCGTGTCGGCAAATTTCCCGGCCAGGTTGTGATCGATGCCGGTGTAAAAATGAATGCGACCCTCATCCGATCCTGAAAGCAGGAGGGTATGCCCGTTTGGTAACCTGAAAAAGCAGGGCGTGCTGAAGCCGTTATAGGAAAGGTTGTAGTTGGTAACGTTGATTTTGCCCAGGCTGTCGGTAACAAGGGTAAAGGCAGGATTTGCGCTGGTGCCGGTATTGGAATAGTAGTTGATATTCCCGTTTTGCTCGCCGATGATGAGGTCGGGTTTGTTATCCTTGTCAAGATCGAACAACTGAGGCGCACTGTAATCACCAACGTCAATACCTTTGTAATGCAACACGGGCGCCCCGAAAACCGGCACTACTGAACGTGTTATGGTTGGGAAAAGGATGAGGGTGCCGTCGGAATTGCCGATCAGCAGGTCGGGGATCCCGTCGCCGTTCAGGTCGCCGAAGGCCGGGTAGGCCCCGCGCAGGCGAAGCGAGGATATCCCCGCAAGGTCATCGGTAACAAGGGTAAACACAGGGGCTGTAGCTGTGCCGGTATTCCTGTAATAGGCAATCTTCGAGGTATAAACCGAATGAAGGACTGCCTGGTAATAGTAGGAGGAGTCGTAAAATCCGTCATTGCCGACAAACAGGTCGGGCAAACCGTCACCGTCGAAATCGAACAGTACCGGGTGGGAGGCGGAACCAAAGTCGAGCATCTGGTCGATGAAAAGCCGTTTGGTCCGGAATTCAAATTTCGGATGGGTAAGGGAGCCCGTGTTTTTATAAAACCAGACACAGTTGAAATTGTCGGCCGTGACCAGGTTCGGATCAAAAGGGGAGACTACCAGGTCCTTCAGCCCGTCGTTGTCGATGTCGATCATCGAAACAGCCGGAAATGAAAAGAGGTGCACGGGATCGGTCGCCGAAGGGAACAGCGAATCCTGGGCAACCATGAAGGCCGAGTCCCGCGTGCCCCCGTTGGTCAGGGCAATCAGCCCGGGATAGTCGACATCTCCAACCACAAGGTCCTGCAGGCCGTCGCCATTGAGGTCGGTGGCCAGCATCGTGGAACCTGTATGTCGCTGGTTCCGCACCGGGTTTGCAGGCAACGGGTTTCGGAAATCGCCGGGTGCTGCAAGGGAATCCAGGTAAGGGCAGGGAACATTTAACTGAATATGGTTGCCGCTTTCGCTCTCCTTGAATTTTCCCCAGCAATGGTCGATCAAATTAAAGTCGAGACTGTCGCAGGTGCCATATTTTTCCATCGACAGGTTTTTATGATACTCGACAAACGAACCAAGACCGAAGAAGGTGAGCAGGTCCAGGTCGCCGTCGCCGTCGAGGTCGGCCAGCACGGGGTAGTCAACGCTGGTCACCAGGATCCCGACCTTCCCTGTATAATAAAAGGATTCGAGCAGGTCGGTGACCAGCCTGAACTTTAACACAGTGTCGGAAACATTTTCAAAAACCCTTACCCCGCCAAGACCGTAGGTGAAGATGTCCATTTTGCCATCGCAGTTATAATCGACAGTCTGAACCCAGTCGTGCAGATCGGGGAGTTTCGCCGCATACTCCGGGGCTTCGGTATAATCAATGGTATTGGGTGTGCCATGGTTGATAAAAGTCAGTTTCCGGTTCCCGTGGCGGTCAAAAACCAGCAGATCGGGAATCCCGTCGAGATTCAGGTCGATGGTGCAAAACTGGCAGGAGTTCAATCCCCCGGACCATGGAAACTTGAGCGGAGTTCCCGATAAATTCACAGGAGATTGCCTGTTTTGAGCAAAATCGGGAAAAGCTGTCGCCAGCAGAAGGAATAAAAGGAGGAGGGTCGTGATGATACGGGATTGCATGGGTTCGTAATGATTTTGCCGGGAAAGGGAAAGCCGCATCGAGGAAGAAATCATGTCCGGTAAGTTTTTTCAGAAACCGGTTAACACATCCGGAAACTGTCATGTTACAAAGTTATTCAAACTTTTCCTACCTTTGACAAGGTTAAGTCCACAGGCTGCAAAGATCAGCCGCTGGTGATTCACATTATTTTTTAATCACAAGTCAATTATGTCGCGGATTCTGGTAGTCGATGATGAGAAAAGCATTCGCAACACCCTGCGGGAGATCCTGGAATATGAGCAATATGCGGTGGATGATGCCTCCGGCGGGTTGGAGGCACTGCGGCTTGTCAGGGAGAACAGGTACGATGTGATCCTTTGTGATATCAAGATGCCCGGGATGGATGGCATTGAGTTGCTCACCCAAATCATGGAGATTTCCGAAACCCCGGTGATCATGATATCGGGGCACGGCACCATCGATACGGCCGTGGAGGCACTCCGCAAGGGAGCTTACGATTACATTTCAAAGCCGCTTGATCTAAACAGGCTGCTGGTTACCCTGCGCAATGCGCTTGACAGGAACCACCTGGTTGACGAGACCCGGCTGCTGAGGCGGAGGATCGGGGCAAATTACGAGATGATCGGGAACTCCGAGCCGATGCTGCAGATCCGCAAGATGATCTCGCGGGTTGCCCCCACCGAGGCAAGGGTGCTGATCACAGGCGAAAACGGAACGGGCAAGGAGCTGGTGGCACGCCAGCTGCATGCGCTCAGCAAACGGTCATCCGGCCCTTTTATAGAGGTAAACTGTGCGGCCATTCCCGGCGAACTGATCGAGAGCAACCTCTTCGGCCATGAAAAGGGTTCATTTACCTCTGCCTTCAAACAGCATAAGGGTGATTTTGAACAGGCCACCGGCGGTACCCTGTTCCTGGATGAGATCGGCGACATGAGTTTGTCGGCACAGTCAAAGGTGCTTCGCGCCCTGCAGGAAAACAAGATCACAAGGGTGGGAGGGGAGAAGGAGATACCGGTGGATGTCAGGGTCATCGCCGCCACCAATAAAAACATCAGGGAGGAGATCCGCAATAAAACCTTTCGCGAGGATCTTTACCACAGGCTCAGCGTAATTATCATCGAGGTACCTGCCTTAAGCCGGCGCACCGACGATATCCCCCTTCTGACCGATCACTTTATCACCGAATATTGCACCAGTATGGGGAAAGCAAGGATGGAAATAACACCCGAAGCCATCGGCGAGCTGAAATTACTGCCCTGGTCAGGAAATGTCAGGGAGCTTAAAAACGTGGTGGAACGGCTCGTCATCCTCAGCGAAAACCCGATCACGGCCGAATCGGTTAGGCAATATGCCTGATATTTCATGCCCAATGCTTATCTTAACAACTCCTGTCTCCCTGTACCTGTCCGGAAATCTCCTTTTTTTTTCGGGCCAAATGGAAGAACCAAACATAATGCTTTAGCGCCTATCTGAATGGCGGATTCATGGTTTCTTCATGTAATGGCGATGTTTATTTATATTAATCCCTTTTGCAACCTTTCCTGGCATATCAAATGACGTTTCAGAGACGTCAATATGATAGCGCCATCCACTGGTTTACAGCGGTTTGAGACGTCAATCCCCATGTAAACAGTTGCGGTTAGGCAAACAGCGGGTTTGCAGTTTCCCCGGACCCGGATCCTGCAGTGACATAAATGCTCCCGGTTTTCCCGTCATTTGTTATGTTTAAAATTCCATCCCCGGGATGAAAATTAAATAGCCGTATAATTCCAGCAAAAAAAAGAAAATTGGGCAAGAAATCCCGGATATTTTTTTCTTCATTTACCAGTAACAGAACGCAAAGGGCCTTTTCTTAATTTAGAATCATTTTAAATACAGTCAGTTACACCAAATATTTTTTATCTGTTGATTAAGCAAATATTAAATCTTTGATGTTATGGTAAAAAAAATAGAAATTTATTTTTATAAATATCAAATAGTAACTACCTTTGCTGTTAAATTCTTTTACTTGTTTATACTATAAGTATCAAAATATCAGGCATTTAACTAATAATCGGTGTATGAACTCACAATTACCCGTTCCTATGAATAAAATATTTTCAAAATCCAGAATTTTCCTCGTATTGTTATTGGGGATCATCAGTTTTACCCTCTTTTCTGTCAGCCTTAAGGCACAGAACTGTACCGCGAATGCAGGGGTTACTGAGAACGTGTGTCCTTTCAGGCCGTTATTCCTTCACGGGGTAGCAACGGGCCTGTTTACGGGAACCGGAAATATTCACTGGACCCAGAAGGATGGGCCGGCGGTGCAGATTGTTGATCCTTATAATCTCAATACCGAAATTCGGAATTACCAGCCAGCAACCGATTATCATTTCTATCTGTGGGCCAAGTGTGACGATGGCACGCTTGTCAAGGATTCAGTCCTGATTTCCGTGAAACCGTTATTTACGGCACATGCCGGTCCCGACCAGGCCTCCTGCCCGGGGAATGGCATTTTAACGCTCGCCGGGAATGAACCTGATATCACCAATGGTGAAACGGGACTTTGGGAGTTTGTTACGCCCAACCCTGCCGGGGTTTCCTTTACCGATGCAACCCAGTATAACACCACGATCAGTCTTGATCCTTCAAAATGCGGGGTAAGCCAGGTGATCTGGACCATTACCGGTACGAACAACTGTACCTCCCGTGATACGCTGCTTATCACCAACTATGGCGGTATCACCCCGGTTTCGGCCGGCAACAACCAGACCCTTTCAGGTTGCTATACCTCATCAACCACCACCACCCTTAACGCAACGTTCGGCGGCTGCGGACTGAACAGCCAGAGCGGTCACTGGTCGCTGGTTTCAGGCCCAAACACCCCTAGTATCGCTTCCCCAAATTCAAGCAGTACTGCCGTGACAAACCTCGTTGAAGGCACCTACATTTTCAGGTGGGATGTGACCGGCACCTGCTCCAGTGGTTTTGCGCTGACCCATGTGATCGTACCCCATGCTTTGGGACAACCGACCACAGCCAATGCCACCTTCGGCGGTCCGGTCGGTCCGTTTTGCGATGGCCGTACCACTTTTACGCTGACGGGGAACTCCCCCGCAAGAGCGCATGAAACCGGTACCTGGAGTCAGACCAGCGGCCCCCGGCCTGCGATTATCAACAGCCCGAATACCCCGATCACCACCGTTACCGTTCCTGCCGATTCTTTGGGTACCTACGGATTTACCTACACCATCACGGATACCTTAACCGGCTGCGGCTCTTCCAGGGGAACTTTTGTGAGTTTTAACCCTGCACCATCCATCATCCTTGATCCCGAGAGCATTCTGCCCTGCGGTGATTCACTGGCAACCATCTATTACACGGCTCCCGCCGGGTCGACGGTTACCTACCAGATCCTCAGCGGCCCGGTCAACGGCACCTACACCCATATGCCGTGGAACGTGACTACCGCCACCAATTCTCCCCAGCTGATTGATCATCTCGGCAAAGTCGGTACCTATACCGTGAGATTCTCTGTTTCTTCGGGAGTCGGTGCCACCTGTGAAACTGCAACCGCCGATATCAATATCATCACATCGCAGCCGCCCACATCCAGTAACTCGGGGACTCCCCAGATACTGGCCTGCAACGTTTTCCTGACCCATCTGGCCGGCAACTATCCTTTTGCAGGCTCCGGCCTGTGGATTGAGAACAGCCATCCGATCGTCCCGGATACCACGAACCCTGGCAACTACTTCGAATACCCGGCTAAATTCGCGGACAGCAGCCTGAATACGTCGCTGATAACACAGCTCAATTCCGGCGTTTACCGTTTTACCTGGAAAATTTCGAACGGAGTAGCCTGTGATCCCAGCTATGACCTCACCCGTGTGGAGGTGGCCGATACAATGCCTACATACATTGAAGCAGGTCCCAACAGGACGGTGTGCTACGGAACGCCGATCAGGATGGAGGCAAGCGTCCCGGCCATCAACGAGCATGGGCAATGGACGGTATACCCCTCCGGGCCTACCTTCTCGAATGTCACAAACCCATTTGCCTTAGTTAATAACACGGAGCAAAACACCCTGTATCATTTTATCTGGACCCTCCACAATCACTGCGGAACCATTTCCGATACAGCCCTGATCCAGACCACCTTCGACCAGGGGCCAGTCCAGGCCAATGCAGGGCCGGATCAGTGTCAGCCTGCTACGACCACTACCATTACCTTGCATGGCAACAAGCCGGATCCCGGTGTCGGTGCCTGGACTCAGATCCCCGATGCAAACCCCCCTGTTACCATCACAAATCCCGGTGATTCCATCACAACCGTTACCGGGCTGACTCCCGGGACCTACCAGTTTGAATGGACTGTTGGCCGGGGTTCCTGCGATCCTACCATGGATACTGTGACAATTACCATCGCCAACCCTGTCACCACCGCCCATGCAGGCCCCGACATCGAAATCTGCGGGGACCACAGCAAAATGGCTGCCAACAAACCCCTGAACGCTGGTGAAGTAGGAACCTGGACCCTGATTCCCGGGGAAGAGGGAGCTGTCATTATCGATGACATCCACTCGGATACTACCAATGTAGGCATTGTGATTACCGGAGTTTACAAAATGATCTGGACGATCACCAATGGTGCCTGTACCTCCAACTCCGACACCGTTGCCTTAAGTGTGAGCATACCCCCCAGTGCAGCTTATGCAGGTGCAGACCGGACCTTGTGTGGTAAGGATACGCTTAACCTGGCCGCTACCCCGGCAACCTTGGGAACATCACGCTGGAGCCTGATTTCAGGGCCGAACACCCCCACCTTTTCAAGCATGACCAACCCTCATGCCCATGTGTCGAACCTGATAACCGGGACCTACGTTTTCAAGTGGACCGTTACCGGCGGCCCCTTCTGCCCTCCCAGTTCAGATACGGTTACCATGATCATCTATGCCAATGCCAATGCAGGAACCGATAAAACCTTCTGCGATGCCAATACCATCGAACTTACCGGGAATGTTGGCAGTACCGGGGTATGGACTGTTATCAGCGGCCCCAGCACACCAACGATTACACCGACTGTTCCTGCCTCCAACAAGGCTACGGCATCACCGCTGTTTACCGGCACCTATGTTTTCAGGTACACCCTTACCTATCCGAGTTGTATCAGTTACGATGACGTCAATGTTACCGTTTCGGGCCAGCCGACAACCTCAAATGCGGGTCCCGAACAGTTCCTCTGCAAACTTTCTACACCATATATTATATCCTTGTATGGAAATGCTCCGGATCCGGGTCACGGTACCGGCACCTGGTCGAGATTGTGGCCGGTTTCCGATGGCGGATCTTTTTCAAATGTCAACGATCCTTTGGCTACCTATGGCCCTGCCACACCCCAGCTTTATATCTTTAAATGGACCATTGCCGACGGCACCTGCAGCAGCGCTTCCGAGGTAAGGGTTACCCTGGATGATCCTCCCACCATTTCAAATGCCGGTCCTTCCCAGCAGGTTTGCGGCACCCAGACGACAATGGCAGCCAATGCACCGACTGCCGGAATCGGAAACTGGACCCAGGTTTCGGGCCCTTCCCACGCAGTGTTTTCTTCCTTTGTCCTGCCGGATGCGAATGTAACCGGGCTGGTTACCGGGAGCTATATGTTCCGATGGACCATTAAGAACGGGCCAATTTGCGATTCGTCGTCATCAACCGTGGTTGTATTTGTTCACACAAATCCCGGTACCCCTGCTGCCGGAAATGACCAGCAGTTCTGTGCCAGCACCCTCACGGCCACCCTGGCCGGCAATTCACCAACCCCGGGTGTAAGCGATTGGTACCAGTCCTCTGCCGATGCGCTGCAAGGCGTGACCTTCAGCCCATCGGTCTCTACACCGCATGCCGTTGCCACCTTCCCCGGCGCCGGCACCTACCACCTGATCTGGAGGGCAACCAATGCCTACAGCGGAGGTGCTTGTATCTTAAGGGATACCGTGGTGATCACCATCGATCAGTATCCATCCACGGCCAATGCCGGTGATGATATCTTAAAATGCCAGTTTGCCACGTTGAACCTCAATGCCGCCACCCCGATGGTTGGTACGGGCACCTGGACCTTGAGTTCGAAACCCGCGGGTTCCGGACCGGTTACCTTTGCCAATTCCCATTCACCCACGACCGAGGTATTCGGGACAGGGCCTGGAACCTATGATTTTGACTGGACCGTGGCCAACGGCCAGTGCCCGTCTAGTACCGACCAGGTTGAAGTTACCATTTTAACGGCCGCGCCTACTGCTGTTGCCGGCCCGAACCAGGGTGTGTGCAACAGCACCACCACCTACATGGAAGCGAACTCCCCCGGTTCTGCTCCGAATACAGGTACCTGGAGCCAGGTCGCCGGTGGTCCCGCAACACTCACCTTTGTAAGTCCGCATAGTCCCACAACCCAGGTCACCGGGATAACAGCCCTTGGAATATACAGAGTGGTTTGGACCATCTCCAACGGAGGCTGTTCATCGTCCGATACCATTAAAATTACCAAGTACCCGGATGTTACAGCCACATGCCCCGGCGATGCAACGATCTGCTCCGGCGGAACGCAAACCCTCACGGTAACCCCTTCGGGTGGTGCAGGGCCAGGAAGCTACACATACCAGTGGGAAACCAATACGACGAATACCTGGCCCGGAACAACGATTGCCGGCGCAACCGATGCACTTTATGTCACACCGGCCCTGACCTCCGACAGGTACTACCGGGTGACAGTTCAATGCGGAAATGTTAACTGTGTATCCCACATCACGGTTGTACCCGACCCGGTAATCAACACCCAGCCGGTCAGCGCAGTCATCTGCAGCGGTTCACCGGCAAGTTTTTCAGTATCCGCCAGCGGAGGTACCCCTTCGCTGCTTTACCAGTGGTACTCAGGTACTACCTGCGGCGGCGCGATTGATGAAATTTCAGGGGCAACGGCCAGCACCTATAATACTGCAGCGCTTACCCAAACGATGTATTACAGGGCCAAGGTATGGTCATCCGGGAACGGTTGTACGACAGTATATTCGAACTGCGCGGAAGCAGGGGTTCCCCGTATTATCACCGAACCGACTGATGCCCTGATCTGCAACAGCGGAAGCTATACGATGTCGGTGACTACCGACAGCGGTGGCGCAACACTTTCCTACCAATGGAAAAAATTTGACGGAAGCTCTTATGTAAATGAAGCCGGGGCCACAAACTCGGTTTATACGGCTGTTGGCCTCACCAACGGTATCTATAAGTATAAATGTTTCATATCAATCTCACCGGGAAGCTGTCCTGACCTGGTAACCCGCGAGGTGACTGTAAATGCAGCCACCGACCCAATTATCAATTCAGGGGTTACGGCACAAACCATTTGCACAGGGGGTTCTGCCATCTTTGCCATCAGTGTTTCGGGTGGAACCGGTCATTTTGTCTATCAATGGCAGCAAAGTACCTCCTGCGGAGGTACCTGGAGCAATATTTCAGGAGCGACCACTGCCAGCTACAATACATTGGCGATGCCATCTGCCGGCACCTATTATTACCAGTGTGTCGTTACCCAGGTAGGTACAGGTTGTACACCCCAATATTCCGATTGCTTAAGCCTGACGGTAACGAACGGGCCAACCGTAAGCCTCCTGCCAGCCACTTCAACAATCTGCTCGGGAGAAACCAGGTTGCTTACCTCTTCCGTTTCGGGCGGTAGTGGCGATAACTCCTATGTATGGCAAAAAAGCACAACCGGCTGCAGCGGACCATGGGGTGATATCAGTGGCGCCACCAGCCAGGAGTATACAACGCAAAATCTTACCCAAACCACCTATTACCATGTCACTGTTACCCAGACAGGCAATGGTTGCGGTCCCGTCACCTCCAATTGTGCGACTGTCGGGGTACCCAGGATCACCACCCAGCCTACCGATGGTTTAATCTGCAACAGCGGTACCTACACTATGTCGGTTGGAACCGACAACGGCGGTGCGACTTTATCCTACCAGTGGCTGCAATATGACGGCACGACCTATCTCCCGGTTACAGGGGCGACCAATGCAATTTACAATGCCGTTGGACTCGCCACAGGGATCCATAAATTCAAATGTGTCATCTCCATCTCGCCGGGTTCATGTCCTGACCTCGTTACACGCGAGGTGACCGTAAATACGGCAAGTGATCCGATCATTACTACAGTGCCTCCTGCCCAAACCATTTGTACCGGTGGCTCGGCAACCTTTGCTGTCTCCATGTCAGGAGGAACCGGCACCTTCTTCTTCCAGTGGCAGAGCGCCACATCATGTTCAGGAACCTGGAGTGATATCCCCGGGGCAACCAACATCAGTTACAACACGGGTGTCAAGGGCAGTACAGGAACCTATTATTACCAGTGCATTGTTACGCAGACAGGAACCGGATGTACGCCCCAGAATTCAGGCTGCATGGTGCTGACCGTAACCGATGGTCCGTCGGTTGACCTTCAGCCTGCTGCTTCCACCATCTGTTCAGGTACCACAAAACTTCTCACGGCAACCGTAACGGGTGGTTCAGGGGACATCACCTACAAATGGCAGTCGAGTACAAGTGATTGCAGCGGACCGTGGGCCGACATCAATGGCGCCACCAGCCAGGACTATACAACCCCGGGTCTGTCACAAACCACCTATTATCATGTGATCATCACCCAGACCGGGCATGGTTGCGGACCGATTACTTCGGACTGTTCAACCATATCGGTACCCAGGATAACCACCCAGCCTTCAGGAACTACCATTTGCGAAGGTTCGGCCCACACCATGAACGTGGTTGTTGATGGCGGCACGGCAACACTGGGATACCAGTGGCAGGAAAAGATTGCCGGTACTTTTGTGGATATCCTGGATGCGACCAATAACAGCTATACCACGCCAACCCTATCATCAGGAGATTACTATTACCTTTGTAACATTACTGTTACCAACCCGAATTGCTCTATGCTCACAACCAGCGAGGCACATGTCGCTGTTGTCGGAATCCCGCAGGTAACCATTGGCCCGGGTGACCAGGTCATCTGTGCCGGAGGGAATGCGGTTTATACCGTCAGTGTGACCGGTGGAACAGGAACCACCAGCTACCAGTGGCAGATCGGCAATGGATCAAATTGTGATTACGTTACCTGGAACAATGTGACAGGCGCCACCACTACCACCTATAATTCAGGGGCCATGAATTCCCCCGGAACAAAAAGCGTGCGTTGCCTGGTTACCCAATCCGTATCGGGTTGCGATCCTGTCTATCTTGTACCATGTCTTAAACTGACCATTTCTGCGGGACCGGTCATCACCAGCCAGCCAGCAAGTGCAACCGTTTGCAACGGGGCCGAGGAAACACTGGCTGTTACCGTAACCGGGGGCACCACGGGCACTGCTTTCCAGTGGCAATCAAATACGGCAAGCTGCCTGGCCAACTTCAATGATATTTCAGGAGCGACGGAGGCGACCTATACCACTTCGCCAATGAGTATTACAACATATTACAGGGTCAAAATATCCCAGGAGGGAAGCAATTGCAACGCTACTTCGAGCTGCGCCAAAATTACCGTCCTGGCCGACCCGATATCGCCTAACCCGCAAGGCGCCACCATCTGCGATGGCGGAACCCATACCATGAGTGTATCTCCCACAGGAGGGACAGGTACCTTTACCTACCAATGGGAAGATTCTCCCGATCATGTGACATTTACCCCGATCGCATCAGCCACAAACAGCAGTTATACCACCTTGGCATTGTCTGCAACAAGGTATTACCGCGTCGTGATCTCTCAGTCAGGCGCTGGCTGCGGCCCGATCACCACCGCCTATGCAACGGTTACCGTTGTGGCCGACCCGGTTATTCTGACCGATCCTGCCAGTACGGATATCTGTACGGGTGGAACACCTACCTTTACCGTTACGGCCTCGGGGGGGACACCAACCCTGACCTATGTATGGCAGCGTTCCGCCACCGGTGGAGCCCCGTGGACCAACGTGGGGACAAACTCCGGTTCATTTACAAGTTCTGCATTAACCACGACTACCTATTTCAGGGTCGTTGTTTCCGCTGCGGGCAGTGGCTGTAATTCCGCAACTTCTGCAGTCGCAACTGTCAATGTTTATCCGGATCCCACTATTATCACCCAACCTGTCGGGGCAACCATCTGTTCCGGAGGAAGTTATGGTCTGAGTGTAACGGCCACCGGGGACCTGTATCCCGGTTCACTGCAATATAAATGGCAGTCCAATACAACCGGCTGCAGCGCCACATGGGCTGATATTAGCGGGGCGACCAGCCAGGATTATACCGCGGCGGGTCTGACACAAACCACCTATTACCATGTCGTAATTACACAGGCCCTGGTAGGCTGCGGACCGGTAATATCCGATTGTGCCCCTGTCATCGTGCCAAAATTCACCACCCAGCCGGTGGGTAACAATTTATGTGAAAAAGGAACCCACACCATGACGGTGGTTGTCTCCGGAGGCAGTGCAACGCTGGCTTACCAGTGGCAAACATCGTCGACCTCCGGCTCAGGATTTGTTGATATTCCTGGGGCAACTGCTGCCAGTTACACACCACAGCCGTTGGCAATAGGCAATCACTATTATCATTGCAATGTCATCATTACCAGTCCGAATTGCGGTACGATCACCTCTGACGAAGCGCTGGTACATGTAGTCGGCCAGGCGAATGTAACGCTCTCGCCAGCCAACCAGGCTGTGTGTGTCGGTGGGAATGCCTCATTCTCGGCCAGCGTAATAGGCGGTGCCGGGATTACAACTTATCAGTGGCAGAGCGGGACCGGGGCTGATTGTGCCTCTGTCAGCAACTGGACGAATATCAATGGCGCCACAGCTTCAACCTACAATACAGGAACACTTACGATACCAGGCACGACCTATTACCGGTGTGTCGTCAGCCAGTCGGAACCTGGTTGCGCACCAATCTATAATATTACCTGTCTGAAACTGGAAGTTGCCGGTGTGGCGATCGTCGCCCAGCCAACTCCCGCATCGATCTGCACAGGCGGTACCGCGACGCTTGGAATTACCGTAACCGGGGCAACCTCTGGTACAACCTACCAGTGGCAATCGACAACCTTCGGTTGTGCCTCTACATTTAATGATATTCTCGGGGCTACTTCGGTAACCTATACCACACCGGTTCTTACCACTTCGACCTATTATAAGATCAAGATACTGGAAAGCAGTTGCGGCGTGACGTCAAACTGTACAAAGGTCACAGTGGTCGGAGATCCCGGCATTACGGTACAGCCTGCCGGAGCCACGATATGCACAGGCGGTACCCACACCATGAGTGTAACTGCAACGGGCGGAACACCTTCACTTGATTACCAGTGGCAGGAAAGTACCGACAATAGCACCTTCGGGAACATTGGCGGAGCAACTTCCTCAAGTTATACAACCGTTGTGTTGACATCCACCAGGTATTATAAGGTTATCATCACCGCAACTGCTTCAGGTTGCGGGACTGCAACTTCGAATCCTGTTACGGTGACCGTTGTACCCGACCCGACGATCTATACTGATCCGGTTGGTGCCAGTATTTGTACCGGAGGCACGCATACCATGACGGTTGCCGCATCCGGAGGGACACCCTCACTGCATTATCAATGGCAATCGAGCAGTAATAATGTTTCCTTCTCCAATATCACAGGAGAAACCAATACTTCTTATACCACTCCTGTATTAACGGCTACAACCTATTATAAGGTTGCTGTAAGCGCCACCGGGAATGACTGTAATACGGCTACCTCGGCAACCGCGACAGTTACGGTGGTACCTGATCCCGTCATTTCTGTTCAACCTGCCGGCGCTACGATCTGTTCCGGCGGACATCATACAATGAGTGTCACCGCCAGCGGCGATCCCTCAACCGGCACACTCATTTACAAATGGCAGTCGGGACCCAATACAGGATCCTATGGTGATATTTCAGAAGCCACCAGCAGTACCTATACAACAGGAGCGCTGACTGCAAGCACCTATTTCAGGGTGATTATCACCCAGCCATCATCCGGATGCAGCACTACTTCCCTTGACGCACTGGTAACCGTGAATCCGGGTCCCGGGTTTTCAGTACAGCCTGTGAGTCCTGATGCAATCTGCATCGGAGGATCCACATCTGCCATTACCATGTCTACTTCAGGGGGTACACCGACTCTGGCCTACCAGTGGCAATACAACAACGGTGGTACTTGGGAAAATGTAACTGCAGGCTCGCCGGCCGGCTCTGTTTATTTGGGCGCGACGAGTACGAGTTTCGTGGTTACCGGCATCTCAGTGCCCGGGGATTATCAATACCGGTGCTATATTTCCGATATCAGCAGTGGCTGTGGTTCAGCAACCTCAAATGTCATCGTGGTTTCAGTCACCCCGGTTCCTGACATTTCGGTAGAGCCAACCAGTCCTGACGCGATATGTTCGGGCGGCACCGCCAACATCTCCCTGACGGCATCTGGAGGAACACCAGGGCTTACCTACCAATGGAAATATGATACCGACCCGGGTGTTGGTACAAACTGGGTCAACGTGACGAACGGGACCCCCTCAGGTGCAACCTATACCGGAGGAACTACCCACAGCCTTTCAGTTGCAGGTATTTCTCCAGCCGGGACCTATGATTATGAATGTATTGTTTCTGCCGCAGGTAGTGGTTGCAATCCTGCAACCTCCTCCACGGTAACGGTAACCGTTGTTCCGGATCCGACACTGACAACGCCAACCTTTACGCATCCGGTAATCTGTGTTGGTGGCAGCACCGTCATCAGCAGTACCATCAGCGGAGGGACAGGTACGCCTTCTTATCAATGGCAATATTATAATGGTTCATGGAACAAGGTGGTGAACGGCACGCCTGCGGGAACAGTCTATACCGGAGCAACCACCCTGTCGATGACCATCACCGGGACATCCGTATCAGGCACCTACCATTACAGGTTAACAACCAATAATTCTGCAGGATGTAATTATAACAGCGACGACGTTTCCTATGTTGTCGTCGGAGATCCCGGAATCACCACAGAGCCTGTTGGAGCGACAATCTGTAAAGGCGGTTTCCATGCCATGAGCGTGATCGCCACAGGAGGAACTCCCTCCCTTGAATACCAGTGGAAAACCTCGGATTCCTACGGGGGAACCTATTCTGATATTGATGGTGCAACCACCAGTACCTACACAACGCCTGTACTGACATCCACCAATTATTATAAAGTGGTGATAACCGCTACAGGTTCTGATTGCGGAACGGCCAATTCAAACATCGCTACTGTAACGGTGGTTGATGATCCGACCATCACTTCCGGACCCGTGAGTCCCGATCCCATTTGTACCGGTGGAACGGTAAACCTTTCGGTTACCGCAACAGGCGGCACACCGGCACTTATTTATCATTGGCAATATTATCATGGGTCGTGGTCGAATGTTACCAACGGTTCACCCACCGGCGCTGTTTATACAGGAGGTACTGCTGCGGATATTTCCATTGCCGACATATCAGTAGCCGGCACTTACTCCTACAGGTGCCTGGTTTCTGCCACCGGCAATGGTTGTAATACCGATACTTCTACAACTGCCACCTTCACGATCGGCTCTGATCCTGTAATTCTCACACAGCCTACAGGTACGACCCTTTGTACCGGAGGAAATCACACGATGAGTGTGACGGCAACCGGCGGTTTACTGACCGGTGCGCTGATCTATCATTGGGAATCAGGACCCAATACAAGCAGCTATAATGAAATCTCAGGCGCTACCAGCAGCAGTTACTCGGCGCTGGCCCTGACCACAACCACCTATTTCAGGTGTGTCGTTACCCAGGCCCCTTCGGGTTGCCTTGTAAACTCGAATGATGCACTGGTGACGGTCGTTCCCGACCCGAGTATCTATGTTGAGCCGACTTCCCCTGACGCTATCTGTATAGGTGGTTCGGCAGGCCTGACACTTATGGCATCAGGAGGCACGCCATCTCTGGTTTATGAATGGCAATATTACAATGGTTTAACCTGGAATGCTGTCACGAATGGAACTCCAGCCGGATCAACTTATACCGGCGGGGCAACGAACAGTCTCAATGTTGCAGGTATTTCAGTAGCGGGGAATTACCAGTATCAATGTTACATTACCGCCTCAGGAGAGGGTTGTGGAACAGCGACTTCAAACCCGGTAACTGTGTCTGTTGTGGGCGATCCGGGTATTACAGTACAGCCGTCAAGTCCGGATGCTATCTGCAGCGGGGGATCGGCCGGAGTGAGTTTAACTGCAACCGGGGGAACGCCAGGTCTTATCTATCATTGGCAATATGATTCCGATCCCGGTGTCGGTACGACATGGGCTGACGTTGTTAACGGAACACCTGCCGGGGCAACCTATACGGGCGGTACAAGTGCAGCCATGACCGTTTCCGGCATTACCGGAGCAGGCGCCTACGATTATCAATGTCTTGTAACCGCGACCGGCGACGGTTGCAATACCGCCACCTCGAACACAGTGACTATAACCGTTGAGGCTAATCCCAGTATAACGGTACATCCTGCCGGAGCTACCATCTGCACCGGAGGAGATCATGCCATGAGTGTAACCGCTACCGGTGGTACACCTGCATTGCTCTATCAGTGGCAATCAAATACCACCGGCTGCGGAGATGCCTTTGGTAATATCAGCGGAGCTACAACATCAGGGTATACGGCGACTGCATTAACCACTACTACCTATTACAGGGTTAAGGTCTGGTCGTCCGGGAATGGCTGTGCCACCGTATTTTCAAATTGTGCAACGGTCACTGTTGTGCCCGATCCAAGCATCGTCACCAAACCCACCGACCCTGCAGCCATCTGTATTGGCGGCACAGCCGGGATGAGTGTTGTTGCCACAGGAGGCACGCCTTCACTGAATTATCAATGGCAATATTATAATGGCTTAACATGGAATGCAGTTGTCAATGGAACCCCTGCCGGATCAACTTACACGGGAGCCACAACCAACAGTCTGTCGGTTGCCGGAATCTCGGTTGCCGGTGCTTATCTTTATAACTGCTATATCACAGCAGGAGGAGATGGTTGCGGAACAGCAACAACTGCCACAACCACGATAACTGTAATCGGCGATCCCGGAATCACAACACAACCTAGCAGTCCGGCCGATATCTGTGTCGGTGGAACGACGGCCAATATGACCATTGAAGCAAGCGGAGGAACACCTTCTCTGAATTACCAGTGGAAGTATCTGAATGGGGCTGTATGGAGCAACGTGGTAAACGGAACCCCTGCAGGTTCAACTTATTCGGGAGCCACGGGTACCAGCTTCTCAGTAGCCGGTATTTCATCAGCCGGCAGCTACGTGTATCATTGCGTAGTCACAGCAACCGGTAACGGCTGCAACCCTGACACTTCGTCAAATGTAACGGTTACTGTCGTTCCTGATCCTACGCTTACAACACCTGTGTTTACCAACACAACTATTTGTACCGGGGGAACCACCGATGTCACCAGCACCATCAGCGGCGGCACAGGAACACCAACCTACAAGTGGCAATATTATAATGGCACATCATGGAATGAAGTTGTAAACGGAACGCCTGCAGGGACTACCTATTCCAACAATACAACCGCAACGATGACCATTTCCGGGGCCTCCTCGGCGGGAACTTACCAATATCGCCTTACAACCGACAATTCACTGGGTTGCGACAAGAACAGTGCGGGAGCTTCCTACATTGTTATCGGGGATCCGGGCATCGTCACGCAACCAACCAGTCCCGACGCCATATGCGTTGGCGGCTCAGCAGGAGTAAGCGTGGTTGCTTCGGGAGGCACACCATCCCTGACTTACCAGTGGCAGTATTATAACGGATCCACCTGGAACGCTGTTGTCAATGGCACACCAGCAGGTTCAATCTATACCGGGGCAGCAACCAGCAGCCTTGCGGTTGCCGGAATTTCAACGCCGGGTAACTACGAATACAATTGCTATATAACGGCAAGCGGCAGTGGCTGCGGAACTGCGACCACGACATCTGCTTTCATCACTGTGATTGCGGATCCATCCATTTCGACCCAACCCACCAGCCCAGCCGATATTTGTACAGGCGGGACGACCGACTATATGACGATAGCAGCCACTGGAGGAACTCCGTCGCTGGTCTATCACTGGCAGTATTATAACGGGTTAAGCTGGAACAATGTAGTTAATGGCACTCCTGCAGGATCAACCTACACCGGTGCTACCCTTACCTCCTTCAAAGTGGCAGGAATTTCGGTAGCAGGCAGTTACCAGTACCAATGCGTCGTTACAGCAACCGGAGATGGCTGCAACCCGATCACTTCAAGTCCGGTTACCGTTACTGTTGTTCCTGATCCTACGTTAACAACACCGGTGTTTACCAATACAACAATTTGTATCGGGGGAACCACCGATGTCACCAGCACCATCAGCGGAGGTACCGGGACACCGACCTATAAATGGCAATATTACAATGGGACATCCTGGAACGATGTTGTGTACAACATCCCGGCAGGAACTACGTACACCAACAGTACCACTGCAACGATGACCATTTCTGGCGCATCCGTTGCAGGAACTTACCAGTATCGCCTTACCACCAACAATTCGCTGGGTTGCGACAAGAACAGTGCAGGTGCCTCATACGTTGTTGTCGGGAATCCCGGCATCACCACCCAGCCTTCGGGTCCCGCTGCAATTTGTGTTGGCGGAACTGCAGGGATGAGCGTGGTTGCCTCGGGAGGCACGCCTTCCCTGGTTTACCAATGGCAATATAAAAACGGATCCACCTGGAACGCTGTTTCCAATGGCACGCCAGCAGGATCAACATACACCGGAGCAACATCCAACAGTCTTTCTGTTGCAGGAATTTCTACGCCGGGTACTTATGAGTACAACTGTTATATCACGGCTACCGGCAATGGATGCGGAACTGCAACCACAACTTCAGCCTTCATCACTGTGATTGCCGATCCTTCCATCACCACACAACCCAACAGTCCTGCCGATATCTGTGTCGGCGGAACAACGGCCAATATGACCATTGTTGCAACAGGCGGAACCCCATCACTGAATTATCACTGGAAATATCATAACGGTTCTATCTGGAGTAATGTGGTAAACGGAACCCCTGCCGGTTCAACCTATTTGGGGGCAACGGGTACTACCTTCTCGGTTGTCGGGATTACATCGGCTGGCAGTTACGTCTATCATTGCGTGGTTACGGCAACCGGCGACGGCTGCAACCCCGACACTTCGTCAAACATAACGGTTACCGTTATTCCCGATCCTACGCTTACAACCCCGTCATTCACCCATTCCAGTATTTGTGTCGGTGGAACAACGGATGTCAGCAGCACGATCAGCGGAGGCACGGGAACACCAACCTATAATTGGCAATACAACAATGGCTCCTGGAATGATGTTGTGAATGGTACGCCCGCAGGAACCACCTATACCAATAATACAACTGCCACAATGACCATTTCCGGGGCATCTGTCGCGGGAACCTACCAGTACCGGTTGACAACCAATAACTCCTCGGGTTGCGACTTTAACAGTGCAGGAGCCTCCTACAATGTAATTGCCGATCCGAGTATCGTAACCCAGCCCGTAAATCCTGCGGCAATCTGTGTCGGAGGAACCTCCGGTGTAAGCATCGTGGCTACCGGCGGAACTCCGGCTCTTGTATATGAATGGCAATACTATAATGGTTCAACCTGGAATGCTGTTGTCAATGGCACTCCTTCAGGTTCTGTCTATTCAGGTGAATCAACGAATGCTCTTACTGCTTCAAACTTTATCCTGCCCGGAACTTACCAGTACAGGTGCTATGTTACGGCAACCGGCGACGGATGCGGAACAGCAACCTCAGATCCTGCAACCATTACTGTCGTTTCAGATCCGACTATCAATACCCAGCCTGTAGGCGCAACAATCTGCACAGGCGGCTACCACTACATGACGATCACTGCAACCAGCGGTACGCCATTCCTGACCTACCAGTGGCAGAATTCAACTGCAAGTTCATCGGGACCCTGGTCGAATATTTCCGGGGCTACCTTGTCTTCCTATACCACACCGGCACTGACCGTTACAACGTATTACCAGGCTGTTGTCTCAGCTACGGGAAGTGATTGCAATACTGCATACAGTTCACCCGCAACCGTTACCGTTGTTCCTGATCCGACGATCGATACACAGCCTGTTGATGCAACCATCTGCAGTGGGGCGACTACGGTCCTTTCGGTAATCGCCAGCGGAGGAACTCCTTCGTTGCAATACCTGTGGCAATATTATAACGGTTCTTCATGGGTAACAGCGCCCGGTACAGCCACAAATCCGAGCTATACCACCCAGTCGCTGACAGCTTCAACCCAGTTCAGGGTGCAGCTTTCCGCCACCGGTAATGGTTGCGATCCGGTCACTTCAAATACAGTGACGGTCCACATTCCCCATATTATCACCGAACCTGTTGCCAGTACGGAGCTTTGTACAGGCGGAACAGCAACCTTAAGTGTGTCGGTAGGTTCCGACGGCGGAACATCAACCTATTCCTATCAGTGGGAGGTTTCACCTTTTGACTGTGATTATGGATATTTCAACATTTCAGGGGCGACCAACAACACCTATACGACCAATGCCTTGCCGGCGGGTGTCAGATATTACAAATGTATCATCAGTGTTTCATCGCCCAGCTGTGCTCAACTGGAGTCAACCTGTGCCTTCGTAAATATTGTTGCAGATCCTACCATTGCCGTTCAGCCTGTCGGTACAACCCTGGGCTGCAGTTCCTCTACCCATACGATGACGGTAGCTGCATCAGGTGGTTCAGGGTCGTTCAATTACCAGTGGCAGTCAAGTGTGACCGGCTGCAGCGGTTTCTCAAGTATCGGAGGGGCTACCAACAGCAGTTATACCGCTACGGGACTTACACAGACTACCTATTACCAGGTGTTAGTTACCCAACCGGTTAATGGTTGTAATTCGCTGACTTCGAATTGTGCAACCGTAACGGTGGGTACATCCCCAACGGCTGTTGTCGGACCTAATCAGCGCTTGTGTAACCAGTACACGACCTTCCTTACCGGCAACTGGCCGCCAACAGGAAGTACTGGCAGCTGGAAGTTTGTTTCAGGGCCCAGTGTTGTGACGCCATCGCCTTCAAATTCACCTGTTGCTACGGTTGTCGGACTTGTTGGAAGCAGCACCCCCTATGTGTTCCGTTATACGATCAGCACGACCTATGGTTCCGGTGTTTGCAAGGATTCGGCGGATATGACCGTGACCAACTATCATTCCCCGTCATCTCCCTTTGCCGGGAATGACCAGAAACTGTGTCTGAATGCGACAACAGTCTCCACAACCCTTACCGGCAATACACCCGGATTCGGAACAGGTTTATGGCAGTTGGTTTCCAAACCTGCCGGAGCCTCCGATGCGGTAATCGCAACACCGGGAAGTCCGTCAACCCTTGTCAGCAACCTGGTTGCCGGAACCTACACCTTCTCATGGGGCATTTACAATGGTGTTTGTGACACCGTCAAGGACCTGATTGATGTAACGATTTATCCTCCCTGCCACGTTGATGCAGGATCAAACGCAACAATTTGCCAGGGTTCGACCTATACGCCAAATGCCTCCAGCGCACTCAATTGCGGAAATATGACCTGGGGAACCAACGGAACGGGATATTTTAATGATCCGACCCTCCTGCATCCTACCTATACACCGGGAGCAGCTGATATCACCAATGGCTCCGTTGTTCTGTACATCAAATGTTCAAGTTGCTGCGGAATCCCATGTTCCGGTGACTCCAGTGCGATGACACTGACCATCACCAAAACACCTGCCGCCTATGCCGGTCCGAATGGCGCTGCTTGCAGCGGATCAGGGTATGCTTTAACAGGAGCAACTGCTACAAACTATGCCAGTGTTTTATGGACATCCCCGACAAGCGGCACCTTTACGCCGAACGCGACCACCCTCCATCCGACCTATACACCGAGTGCGGCGGATATCACCAACGGAAGCGTAACGCTTACCCTCAGGGCCGTTGCAGGAAGTCCTTGTACGGATGCAACAAGTTCAATGGTGCTGACCGTTCATGCGCAACCCTCAGCGCTCACCCTGTCGAATACTACCATTTGTGCCGGATCAGATTATCAGCTTACATCCAATGCCCAGAATTATAACTCATTGGCGTGGACCACAAGCGGAAACGGTATTTTCAGCAATACCACCATCCCGAATCCGATCTATATGCCAAGTCAGGCCGATATTACCAGCGGCAGTGTAACACTGTCATTGACGGTAAATGCAAATGCTCCCTGTGCCAACATAACACGTTCCATGGTGCTGACGATTCAGTCGGGACCCACGGCCAATGCCGGAGATGACGGAGCGGTATGCAGAAATGCAGCTTATGTGGTCAGCGGGGCAAGTGCAACGAACAGTTCGGCTGTTCTGTGGACCCATAACGGGCTGGGCACACTGACGGGTGCCACCACGTTAACACCAACCTATACGCCAAATCCGACTGAAACCGGACCTGTTGTACTGACGTTACATGTGAGCGCGGTTTCACCCTGTGCCACAGCCGCCACTGATCAGATGATCCTCACCATTACACCAGGCCCGGCTGCAGGAGCAGGTCCCGATGCCACAATTTGTGAAGGGAGCAGCTATGTTATTTCAGGAGCCACTGCAACCAACTATGCAAGTCTGAACTGGGGATCAAGCGGAACTGGAACCTTCGTTTCGAGTACCTCATTAAACCCGACCTATATTCCTAGTGCTGCTGATATTTCAGCCGGATCTGTAACGCTGACTCTTACAGCCGCCGGATTAGGCGCTTGTTCGACTGCATCAGATAACATGGTGCTTTCAATCACGCGTGCTCCGTCTATCAATGCCGGCAATGATGCTTCGATTTGCAGTTCAGCAGGATCTTATACTTTGTCAGGATCAGGGTCACATTATGCCTCCCTGTTATGGACTACCAATGGTACCGGAACTTTTGCCGATGCAACGATTCTTCCTGCAGTATACACCCCCAGTGCGTCAGATATTGCTACAGGCCAGGTACAGTTAACCTTAACTGCTGCCGGAAATGGCTCTTGTTCAAGTACGAACGATTTCATGGTGCTGACGATCTGGAAGGCGGCTACCGCCTTTGCAGGCAACAAT
>SESB01000035.1_pt1 | contig 84929 bp, 66 predicted proteins | sample 3171441 | NCBI WGS metagenome assembly SESB01 (sample SAMN06051867, study PRJNA518727) | freshwater metagenome | biome: subpolar coniferous forest; feature: holomictic lake; material: water; isolation source: holomictic Lake 227, 6 m depth | place: Canada: near Kenora, Ontario | collected...
GCCACAGATAGACAATCCTAGGGTAAAGCTTAGGTAGAAGTTTCTCTAACCCCGCCTTGCTAACCTTAAATAAATAATGCTTGATTTCTTTGACCATTCTTTGGTCAATGATAGTCAAACTCTGTTTTGCTATCCTTAAATAATTAGACCTTACGCTTAGCTAAGTATGGTCTAATCACGATTTGTTAGATTAATAGTATTATGACCAGCCGAATATTTGTTTTTTTCTTTTTTTCGGCGGATCCCCGTGGGGGAGCCGAAAAAAGAAAAACAATATCGGCTGGTAAATGAGATTTAAGACACGATGTGAGGCCCGGCTCCCTATATATAATTAACTTGACTATACGCACACACCGGGCCGTCGTCACGAACATTAAACAAAATATACCCCCATATTAACTTGACTATAAGCACACATCACAAGACTCTAATAATTAATTTAAAAAATATGAAATCAATTGAGAGACGTTTTAAAAAGATAAACGACCTTAACCCCGACTGGAGTTCTGGCACTTGTTTTGCCGTGGCGATAATGAGTCAAAACTTTAGTCGCCAAACCATTCTTAATGGATTCAATAAATTAGTCGAAAAAGACGATTACGATAAAAGAGACAAAAGAGACATCACGGCTTTCTATATGACCTTGTCAAAAATAGCTGAGGAGATACCGAAATCGACCTAAAAGAGGTTTTTAAGAAGCGACTTCGGCGAGAATGATAACTATACCCTTTATTGAAATTAGTCTCCTTAGAGAGGCAAAAAGGTCTAAAATCGACATCGTTAAAATTCAGTAATTCAGCCCCGACTGAAACACTCAAAATTTAACCTTTGATGAAAACATAGTTCTTTCCCAAAAAAATGAAACTTAGTGAAAAAGACATCGACAGCTTCATTGAGCTATATGATAAATCCTTTAAAGTGAAACTGAGTAGATGCGAAGCCCTGGAGCAGGCCAATGCTCTAATTAACCTCGTTAAATTAACTTTTAAACCGATGACGAGGCAAGAACACCGTAAATACTACGGAAGCTTGAAAAAATGAACAGCCGTGGTATTATGTAGTTAGTGCCCAACTAAATAATAAGTGTCAGAAGCTTTTTTTATACTCTTCCCCAAAAAGGGACGGTTCTGCCGACGAGTATTGCTTTTGGCGATATTTAGTTGGGCACTCAGGACCGCCCCTTTTTGTATTTAATAATTAAAATAATAATATGATAACTGAAAACAAAACCAAATATTTCGTCTATGTCCGTAAATCGACCGAGGGCGAGGAACGACAAGCTCTATCGATTGAAAGCCAAAAAGATAAAGTTAAGGAGTTTTTTAGCAGCCTGGAAATTGTAGACTATTTCGAGGAACGACACTCGGCATTTAAACCCTATAACCGTCCGCAATTTGATGAGATGATTAAGCGAATTAGAAAGGGCGAAGCGCAAGGAATTATTGCCTGGCATCCCGATAGATTATCAAGAAATGAAATAGACGCCTCAACTATTACTTATATGGTTAGGACTGGCGTTATTCACGACTTAAAATTCGCTTCCTATAATTTTGATAACAGCCCCGAGGGAATAATGATGTTGCAACTAGCTTTATCGCAGTCGCAATATTTCTCTTCTAAACTAGGAAAAGACGTTAAACGAGGATTAGAGAAGAAAGTATCTTTAGGCTGGCTTCCTGGCGTCGCTCCCGAGGGATATTTAAATGATGTAAGACTAGAGAAAGGCCAGCGAACACTAATAACCGACAAGAAAAGAACGCCCCTATTGCGAAAAGCCTTTGAGTTATTTATGGCGGGGACACATAACGCTCAAGAGGTATTAAATAAACTAAATAATGAATGGGGCTATATCTCTCGTCAAAAACCGAAAATGGGTGGTCGGCCACTATCTCGAAGCACTTGGTATAAAATGCTGTCTAATCCGTTTTATACCGGGCTAATTGTCTACAACGGTAAAGAAAGTCCAGGTAAACATAAACCCATAATTACGATGGATGAGTATAATCGGATTCAAGAGTTATTGGGATTAAGAGGCTGCAAAAGAAGTCCGCAAAAATATGATTTCCTTTATTCGGGAACATTTACTTGCGGAGTTTGCGGTTGCACGATTACGGCCGAGAGAAAAACTAAATATATAAGAGGTAAAAATGAAGTTAAGGCCTATAGTTATTATCACTGCACTCATAAAAGAAAACAGGCTAATTGCCACGAGGGCTCAGTCGAGCAAGATGACTTAGAAAAACAACTTAAAAAAGAATTTCTAAAATTAGAAATCAATCCGCTCTTTTTAAATTGGTCTCTAACTTATTTAGATAAAAAACAAATTGAGAATAAAGGAGCCGATAAAATTATTATTGAGAATCAGATTGATAAAATTACAACTTTAGAGAACGAGAAAAATGAACTGATAAAAATGCGAGCTAAAAAACTAATTGACGATATTACTTTTTCCAACCAGCTGGCTGATCTGGAAAAAGAGATTGCTAGTTTAAAAAACAATGGCCAAACCAAAAAACAAAAATCACCTGGCGAGCTACTGGAATTAACTAAAAATAGTTTTATCTTCTGCGCTCACGCTAAAAAGGAGTTTGAAAAGGGCGATAAACACACTAGAAAAGAGATACTGACCGAACTAGGTTCGAACCGAGCAATAATCAATAAAAACCTGAACATTTCTTACTATGAATGGCTTATTCCAATAAGAAATAACGCTCAAAAATTTAACGCTGAATTGGCCAGGTTAGAACCGCCTAAATTTGGCGAATATCAAAGAAAAAACGAGGCTTTAACCTCGCTTAATCTACGTTGGCTCGGGGACAAGGATTCGAACCTCGATAGCCAGGACCAAAACCTGGAGTCCTACCGTTAGACGATCCCCGAATATTCTTATTCACCTCAGAATAATATTAAAAAATAGAGAAAAAGTCAACCCTATTTTTTTGCCCGCTCTATTTAGTTTTTATCTTTAAATTCGCGCGTATTTTCGAACAGCGAATAAACTAGCAACTACATTAATTAGCATTACTACTAAAAATTGTGATCCGAAAATCATGGTAAAATTATCAACAAAATAGGAAAGAATATTTACGTTGTACCCCATAAAAAATACCTCTAAATATGGCTGGAGTAAACTCAAGAATGGATAGAAAACAGAAATGACAATTAATATGCTAAGGAGGGCATAAACGAAAGCGGAAACAATATATGGCATGTAAATAAAGAAGTTAGAAGCTCCGACGAGACGCATGATTTCAATTTCTTGACGATGGGTATAAATAGCGACGCGAATCGCGTTATAAACAACAAGCAAACTAGTTAAAATAAAGATGGCGACAATAAACATGCCAACTTCATTCACGCGCTTAGTAATTGCATTAATTTTATTTAAAATGCTCGTGTTATCAGAAAAATCACGGGACTCAATAATTGGATTATCAATAACTTTTAATTCATTGATAAGCAAACTCGACTCGTCAAAATTTTTCGGCACAATCGTTAAGCTCGGCGACAAGGGGTTGCGTCCTAATTCTTTTAAGGCAGCCAAAACTGCTTGATTGTTTTTATATTTCTCACGGAAAGTTTCGAGCGCTGACTGACGGGAAACATAATTAATGCTTTTCACTTTATCTGAATTCGAAATTTTTGCTTTTAGGGCCATGATTTCACTTTCCGGAGCATCGGCTTTAAGATATAAACTAATATTTATTTTCTCTTTTACGGCTGCTACGGCGTTATCACTAATTACTCTAACTGTTAAAAGGGTATTGATTGTAAAAAGTGCCAAGAGTAAAATCGTAATCGTCACAATCGTTAACCAGATATTACGAGCGATGTCTTGAAAACTAAATTTTATAATTCGATATAGAGATAACATATTTTAGAGTAAATATTTACCATGCGCTTGGTCACTAATAATCTGACCCTGCTCCATAGTTACTACCCGTCGGTTTAAGCGATTAACAATTTCTTTATTATGCGTCACTAAAATTACAGTTGTTCCAAATTTATTAATGCGAAGTAATAATTCAATAATCTCATTAGCGTTAATCGCGTCCAAATTTCCAGTCGGCTCATCGGCCAGTAAAATTTTTGGTTGATGGACAAGCGCACGCGCAATCGCTGCTCTCTGCTGTTCACCGCCGGATACTTCATTTGGGTAACGCTTCTTTTTATCTTCGAGTCCAACAATTTTTAAAACACTAGGCACAATTTTTTTTATTTTCCCAGGTTTTCCACCCGATACTTCAAGGGCGAAAGAAACATTTTCCTCCAAGGTTTTCTTCGGTAATAATTTAAAATCTTGAAAAATAACGCCAATCTGGCGTCTTAAATATGGAACTTCCCGTTTTGAAATTTTCGTAATATCCCAGTCGCCAATAAAAACTTCTCCTGAATCGACTCTCTCTTCGCCAATTAATATTCTGACCAATGTAGTTTTACCGGCACCGGACTGCCCTACAATAGAAACGAATTCTCCTGGTTCAATTCTAAGATTTACGGTACGCAGAACCTTCGTCTTATTATTATAGGATTTAGAAATATTATGAAGAGTGATCATAGTTATTTTTTAAGCTGGCGCAAACCGTAGCGGATCATCTGCTCATTGTCCCAAAGGCTCGCGGCATTGCTCGGTGAGCCAAAATTTATAACAATTAAATTACTCTGCGGCGCGCTCACTCTAGTCATCAAGCAATTACCCGCTTCATTAAGATAACCCGTTTTCGAACCGATAATTGGATAAGTAGAATTACGCACTAATTGGCTCGTATTAATAAGCTTATGCGGAACTTTCGTATTTATTGTTTTGAATGAGTAGCTAGCGGTTGTGCTAATTTTTTTTAGAAGCGGATTAGTAAATGCTTCTTTGCTTATTATAGCATAATCAAATGGAGAACTCACGTTCTGCGGCGATAATCCGGTCGGCTCAATGAATGAAGTACTAGTTGCTCCCCAAGTTTTAACATTTTCATTCATTTTTTTGATAAATTCGGGGCGGCTTAGACCGCTAACGCGGACTAAGCTCTCAACAGCGTTATTAGCTGAGCCAACAAGAGCGCTATAGACTAAATTTTCAATCGTCATGGTCTCGCCATCTTTAACTTTTAGTTTTGCCGACTCCCATGGCTTGCAATATAAGTAATTATAATTTTCATCTTGAACTTTATAAGCTACGACCTTATCTAAACTTGGGCGTAAATCTAAAAAAGTTCGGACAGCGACTAGCTTAGTTAAACTCGCAAGGGGCGAAACTTTATTTTCATTCTTGCCCCATAAAATAGCCCCATCGCTTTCCCGCATAATAACCGCTGAGGAGGCACTAATTGTCGGCGCGGCGCTTAATTGTAGTTGCGCTTTATTTATTGTTGGCGAAATGATTTTTAAAGGCTCAACTTTAATTTTAATTAAGCCATCGCTGGCCGAAGCAATTTTTTGAAAAGCGACTTTATCAAGATCAACAACGCGGTCAGGATGTTTTGCTCTTTCCGGACCAAAATCATTAATAGTAACATCGACAAATTTACCGTTAGCTAAGTTAGTAACACGTAAAATCGATCCCTTTTTAAAATCTGGAGAAGCAGCAAAATCGCCATTCTTATATTTATACCAACTCGCGGTTCCAACCGTTAATAAATCTGGATTACTCAAAATTATTAATTTACCCGAAGTTGACGTTATTGTTGCTGTCAAATATTTTTTCTCTGGCACATCCCTACTTAGCATCGGCTGCCAAATTCCCGATATTTCATCGAGAATAAAAAGCTGCTTGAAATAATTATTAGTCGTCGCGTAATTAATTTTAATTGTCATTGGGCGACTAGGATCATAAGTCTCTGGATTGTTAAAAGAAAAACTATAAACGGGGCTTAATGCCTGCCACTCCCAGGGAATGTTATTTGCTGGCGAACTAGTAGCAATATTTGCCGTTTCATTAAAACCAGGAGTCGTAAACTCTAAATCGGCAGCTCGTGTTGCGAGCGGAGCCATAAACAAAAAAAGCGCCGCTAACACAATTGTTTTTAAATAGTTTATTTTCATAATTTAATTGACTAAATCGGAGGCTTAAGTTTATAATATAATGGCTTGCGGGTATCGTATAATGGTTATTACATCAGCTTCCCAAGCTGAGGAAGGCGGTCCGATTCCGCTTACCCGCTCAATCAGGCCGAAGTAGCTCAGTTGGTAGAGCAACGCACTCGTAACGCGTAGGTCAGGGGTCCGAATCCCCTCTTCGGCTCAATTAACTAAAGAAATAATGCCACCACTTTGTGAAATTTCCTTCACTATCGGTGACGTTATTTGTATCTATCGTTGTTGTTGATATTTTTGGCTCCTCGATAACAATAACTTTTTCGCCCGGTTTTTTTAAATTTAAATTAAGACGGGCCTGTTCTTCTAAAGACTGATCCGATTGCAAATAAGTAATCATGTTTTTAAGCTCTTGATTTGTCTTTTCGAAATCACTTATTTCTTTTTTTACACCATTAATTTCATTTTCAATCATGCGCTTTTGCGCGTAGGTTTTGGCCAGTGGAAAAACAATTAATAGTAAAAAAAATAGGCCAATGATTGCCAAAAAACGCTGGCTTGAAACGAGTCGATAAAAGAAGTTATTTGGTTTTGTTGACCCGCCGGCGCTGAGCATGCGCGGATGTAATTGGGGCCGACTTTTGTGTTTTATCATCGCTATTTATTATAGCATAAATACTGAGACTAAAAAACCGACCATATACGTAGTCGGTCTTTTTAATATTTTACGAAGTTTATCGCGATTTGGGCGTAATCCAGAAGCCCATATACTTCCCGCGCATTAATCTTATCTGCGCATCGAAACACGGGATAGAACCAAAGATAATAATTGTAAACGGAACAAAAACCCATTCAATAATCATGCGTATATTTTTCCAAGGACCATACTTACGTGGTCGCTCTGGCAATAGAAGCGAGGAAATTACCGCTGATAAAACTAAACCAACCATGGCAACATTCATAAAATTTGAAGTGATTGCTGGTAAATTACCGGATAAAACTGAAGAGTTAAAACGATTACCACCAAGTAGCATCGGCATCCAGCCAATAACCGCGATAATTAAAGCATTCGTTGACCAAGACCAAAAACCGTAAATTTGAATAAAGATATGACCAAGCAATTTTCCTCGGTCAACTGTCTTCCAACGCTTTGTCGTATTAAAAATTAAATAGGGAATATTTTCCGAACCCCAAGCCCAACGGCGTTGCTGCTTATATAGACTCTTAGCGGTCTGCCAGGCGTTTCGATCATGTGTAACATCCATGGAAACTTTATAATACAAAGGCTCAACGCGGTAATGCCCGTTATAATGTAATAAACAATGCCAAAAAATGCGCGAATCCTCGCTCACCATTGTCGTTGACCAATAGCCAATTTCTTTTAGGGCAAGGAAGGTCATCGAATGCGATGAATAAGTCACTAAACTTTCTTGGCGGATCTGCATAATCATCTGCCAAAAAGTATTTGACGACGCGGCCAGACGGGAAAAAAATGGCGAATCCCAAATATTATTATGATAAACCGGAATCGGTTGGTAGCTAGTATGATAAGGGTCACTTACTGATAAAAATTTATAAGTCAGAGCAAAAAAATAACCAGCTTCGACAACTGTATCAATGTCAAAAACGCTCACTAAAATTTTATCCTGTTCCAAATTTTCTTTCTCAATTATTTCCCGGCGAATAATTTGGATTCCCCAGGCTTGGTTTGCTCCCTTACCTTTCAGTTCGCCGACAATGCCATCCGGGTGCCAAGTAATCATGAAATGGCCAAATTTATCACCAAACTCGGATTGAATAATTTTTGCCCTCTCTCGAGCCGCTTCACCCGCTCTTTCTTCCATGGCTAAATTAACAATCATCCGACTTGTTGGATAACCATCGCTTACTAGAGCCTGAAGACAACTGCGAATAATTTCAGCACTTTCAAAACTTGTCGGCAGTACTATTAATTGCCAAAGATCTGTCCAAAGCACACCACCACGAGCCAAAGAATCAGTCGAAAGCTCATTAATAAAGTCAACGTCTTGGAATTGTTTCTTCTCTAAACGCTCACATTTTCCTTTCCAATCGGTTGCTAGGCCCTGATTTAACTTCCGATATGAACTAATTAAAAAAATGGCCATATAAATGACCAATAATAACCAATAAACGTCAAAAGCAATAATAAAATAAGCCACCCAAACCGGTTTAAAGTATGAGAGGACTAAAAGGATGACAAGTGTAAAAATTGATAGAAAACCAGGCAATATTTCTAATAACCGATAGAACTTACGGTCTTTACCCGTTAGCTCTGTCGCTTTCCCGATTTTAAGATAATTTATATTTGATTCCATAAGGCTTAAATTGCGCCCCTTCTTTTTAGCTCAAAAAAGCATTCTGCGCAAGCCTTTACATCGAAGACAGCATCATGCGCTTCAGGAAAAGTCGTTTGGAATAAATTATAATAAAGTTCAGTTAAATTTGGCCATTTATAGCCTCCGCGCCCATTAGGGATTTTAGCGACAGAAACGGCACTCTTCATCGTACAAATCTGATTAGTTTCTCGTAGCGGGTTAGGCATTTTTTCGCGAAGTAATTCGGAGCCGACAATCTTATCATCAAAATCAATATTATGAGCAACTAAGTGTTCTGCTTTTTGAACGTCACTGACAAAATGAGTCAAAGCTTCGCGCAAACTAACACCTTCGGCCATGGCTCGCTCCTGAGTTATACGGTGAATTTTAGCGACTTCATCGGAAATAATAAAACCATCTGGTTTAATAATATAATTATAACTTTCCCAATGGTTACCCTCTGTGTCATAAAGACTCCAAGCAAGTTGAACAATCCGCGGCCAATTAGAAAAATCATCAAGTGGAGCTTGATAATTTTTTGGCAGTCCAGTTGTTTCTGTGTCAAATACCAAATACATATAAATAAATTTAAAATTGATTATTGTCGATTGTGATGTCCTCACCTTCAGTTAATTCATGTTCCGATTGTTTCGCAGCGCCTGACTGATTATCAGAATTATTTGTACGATGATCGGTTTTTATTTCCCGTCCACGAAAATCAACCGGTTTAGCCTTAATTAAATCGGCGAAAGACATAGAAGGCGCCTCGTCTACTAATACGGTTTCTTCTTCTAAATGCTTCTTTTCAATTTCTTTGGCTAAATGTCTTTTCTCAACTTCAAGGCGTTTTTCTTCTTTTCTTTTGCTTAAACAATTCTTACAATAAATCGGACGCACACCGTCAGGAACAAAAGTAATTGTTGTATCTTGACCGCAACTCGCACAAATAGCTTCATAGCCGGAGCTACGAACTATTTTTGGATGATTAACGACTGGAGTAATCACTCGCGCTTGAGTCGCTTGGACTCTCGCTATTGGCTTCGGGGCTTGTACTGATGCTTGAGTTTGAGATGTTTGAGTAGATTGAGTAACTTGGGTCGTTTGCGTCTGTGTGGTCTGAGTGTTTTGACCACCTAATGCTACCTGCGTAGGCGCAAATTCCTGGACAGGGCTTATTGGGCTTACTGGGTTAACGGAATTAACAGTTGTTTGTCTAATTACATTCTGGGGAGAAGGGGTAAATTGCGGAGCGCGCGATGCGGCCGGAGAATAATTACTATTTGCGCTTGCTCTCGTCGGAGCAGCGGGACCGCCGGCTAAATTTATTTTCAAAGGCACTTCAGACGGATTAGCTTCATCCTCTAGATGCCAACTCATAATTTTTTCTTCAACTTCGAGTTTTTCTGAAGCATATTTCTCGCGTGAATACTCGATAACTTTTTCTGTATTTCCGGTTTGTTCAGCAAAACTAAGCGGCGGCAAACCTTTAGCCGAAAACGGTGAAGAGGCTATGCCATCTATCATTAATTTTAAGTACATTTCATACTTCGGCAAATTTACTAAATCCTCTTCGGTAAAAGTCGGTAAAAATTCTTTTTCTAATTCTTCGGCGTCAGCTGCGCCAACACGAAAAACAACCATTGTGCCGACGTTACCGAAAACGGCGGGTTTAACCTTTTCACTTAATTGTTCAATATATTGATGGGCTAAAATTAAATTTAAACGATATTTTCTCGCTTCCGATAAAATATTGGCGAAACTATCGGTTGAAAAATTTTGAAATTCGTCGATATATAAATAAAAATCACGACGCTCACTTTCCGGCACATCAACCCGACTCATCGCTGCTAATTGAATTTTTGTGATCATCATCGCGCCCAGCAAGGCCGAATTATCTTCACCAATTCTTCCCTTTGATAAATTCATGATCAAAATTTTACCGCTATCCATAATATCGCGAATATCAATCGCTGATTTAACCTGACCGATAATATTTCTCATGAGTGAACTCGATAAAAATTGTCCGACTTTATTTTGAATAGGTGAAACTGCTTCGGAAGCAAATTTATCAGCATAACCCGAAAATTCTTTTTCCCAAAAAGCCTTAACCACTGGATCTTTAATATTGGCAACAACTTTCTTGCGATAATTTTTATCCGATAACATGCGAACAACGCCCATTAAAGTCGAGCCAGGAAAATCAAGAATCGCTAAAATCGCATTACGTAAAATATATTCCAAACGAGGCCCCCAAGAATCAGCCCAAAGTTTTTGAAAGACTCCAATTAAGCCAGAGGCGACTAAATGCCGTAAATGAGGTTCGACCTGTTCGACGACGTTAAAGGCAATCGGGAAATTAATGTCCGAAGGATTAAAATAAACAACATCTTTAATTCTATCGGCTGGAATATACTCAACAATTTTTTCCGCCAAATCTCCATGCGGATCAACAACGGCAACACCGTGCCCGGCGCGAATATCATCAACAATCATGTTTTCCAAAATCGTTGATTTACCCATACCGGTTTTCCCAATCAAATACATATGCCGACGACGGTCGTCGGTTTTTATTCCGAATTTTTTAAATTCGTTGCGATAAGTTGTTTGCGCGAAAACCGCAATATCTTTCATAAAAAATCAAAAAACTAACTTATTGTAATAATGATTTGTAGGAATCGATGTATTGATTGATTAAAGGAGGCAAATAAATAAAACCAAGAATGATTGGCCCAATAATTAAAAGGAGGCGAAGCGTTCCCCAAATATTCTGAAGGCGCATGTATTTTTTTATGTCACGGGAAATTTTTAAAATTTCTGCGTTCTGATCAAGACTCTCGCGCAGTAATTGCAATACTTCCTCGGACTCGCCATTATTTATTTTTTCTTTTATTTCTTCTGGCATATTATCCTCTTACTTCACAAAGTTTTACGTAATCACGACCAATCGTGGCAAATTCTTCCATGTTCTTGCTTGAAAAGCCTTTCTGTTTTTTATAATTAGCATCAACGAGCTCCGTGTCGGATTTAAAATTTTGCAGATACCATTTCGCTCCTCCCTTAATAAGTTCTCCCATTTTCGCAAAATCTTCTTTTTCAAGAAGTCCGGGAACAACTGTCGTCCGAAATTCATAAGGCAAGTCGCTGGACATTATTATTTTAACACTTTTTTTGATATTGTCCCAGTCAAGTTTAACGCTAACCGTCGCTTCATATTTATCAAGTGGCGCCTTTAAATCCATCGCAATATAATCGATTAATTTAGCCTTAATCAATTCTATAAGCATTTCAGGATTAGTTCCATTGGTATCTAACTTAACCAAATAGCCCATATCCTTGATACGTTTTATAAATTCCGGTAAATCAGGGTGCAGCGTCGGCTCCCCGCCGGTAATAACGACCCCTTCAAGGCGGCCAAATCTTTCCTTCAAAAAAAGAAAAAGGTCTTCAGTGGAAAGCGGAGAAAAACCTTTTTCTTTTTTATTTTTTTCGTCCCCTCCCATTTGGGGCAGGACAAGCATAGGGTTGTAGCAAAAGTGGCATCGGAAATTACAACCTTGGGTAAAGATTATAGCCGCTAAATGATCGGGGTAATCGAGAAGAGTTAACTTCTCTAAACCTCCAATAATCATAAGCGTGAAATCTGATTACTCGGCGCAAACCTTAAAGGTTTTTCTGTCCTTGTACTCAGATGCTTTACCGGGATTATAGTTCTTAACCGGCGTTAACCAGCCGACAACGCGACTGTAAACGATACATTCCTGTCTTTGAGTTTGAATGGGGCTCATATCTCAAATTTAACAATTGATACTAATTAAATTAAGCTAAATAATTACCAATTGCTGTATTAATTATAAATTATATTTATTTAAAATACAAATGGGCGAAACTTATTCCCTAATATTACTGATTAGCGGCGCGGACCTCCTCGACAGTCTCAGTATAACCGATTTCTTCGTCACATTTCGGACAAAATTTATGTTCTCCGGATAAGTAACCGTGTTTAGGACAGATGGAAAAAGTCGGAGTAATTGTGAAATAGGGTAATTTATAATTATCAACTATTTTCTTTACTAATTTTTTCGCTGTATCGCCGTCCGGTAAACGTTCTCCTAAATAACCGTGTAGAACTGTGCCACCGGTATACTTAATTTGTAAATCATCCTGCAAATCAAGAGCGGAAAAAATATCGTCCGTATAATTTACATGTAAATGGGTCGAATTTGTATAATAAGGATCGGCATTAAACTTCTTAACCGCCTCGGTATTCGAGCAAATAATGCCTGGATAAAGCTGCTGATCTTTTTTCGCGAAACGATAGGTACAACCTTCGCCCGGAGTCGCTTCTAAATTATAAAGGTCATTAGTTTCATTCTGATAATCCATTAATTTTTCGCGCATGAAATCTAATGTTTCAGCGGCGAAAGCATGGCCCTCAGGAGTCGTAATATCTTTACCCATTAAATTTAAACTAGCTTCATTCATGCCGTTGATACCGATGGTTGAAAAATGATTTTTCCAATATGAGCCAAAGCGCGTATAGATATTATCTAAATAAAACATTGAATAAGGATATAATCTATCTTCAGTAAACTTTTCAATAATTTTACGTTTTATTTCTAAACTTTCCTTAGCTAAATCCATTAAGGCAACTAATTTTTCGCGGAACTCTTCCTTGCTCTTAGATAGATATCCTAAGCGAGCTAAATTTATTGTAACAACACCTAATGATCCGGTTAAAGGATTGGCGCCGAATAAGCCACCGCCTCTCTTACGAAGCTCACGATTGTCTAAACGTAAGCGGCAGCACATTGAACGCGCATCATCGCGGTCCATATCTGAATTAACAAAATTTGAAAAATAAGGGATACCGTATTTAGCGGTCATTTCCCAAACTGGTTTTAAACATTCACGGTCATATTCAAAAGTCTTATCAATACAATAAGTCGGAATCGGGAAGCCAAAGACGCGCCCGGTTGAGTCCCCCGCTAACATAACTTCGGCAAAAGCTTGGTTAAACATATCCATTTCTACCTGGAAATCTTTATATTGTTCCGGCATAACTTGTCCGCCGATAATAACGCTTTCCTCGCCAATCATTTTTGAAGGAGTAACGTCTAAAGTAACATTGGTAAACGGAGTTTGAAAACCAACCCGAGTCGGAACATTGATATTAAACATGAACTCCTGAAGACCCTGCTTAACTTCTTTGTAAGTTAAATTATCATAACGAATAAAAGGAGCGAGATAGGTATCAAAATTAGCAAAGGCCTGAGCACCCGCTGCTTCGCCTTGCATGGTATAGAAAAAATTAATAATTTGTCCAAGAGCGCTACGGAAATGCTTTGGCGGGAAACTTTGCACTTTCTCATTAACACCGCGAAAACCACGAATAAGTAAATCTTTTAAATCCCAGCCACAGCAATAAGGAGCGAGCAATCCTAAATCATGGATATGCATATCGCCATTAACGTGAGCCTGACGAATATTTTCCGGATACATCTTATTGAGCCAATAACGAGCAGAAATAGAAGAGGCAATATAATTATTTAAACCTTGAACAGAGAAACTCATATTACTATTCTCTTTCAAGCGCCAATCAGAGCGGCCCAAATAATCCTCCATCAATTTATCGTCTGAAGTCGCGGTATTGATATCGCGAATCTGACGATGCTGATCGCGGTAAATAATATAAGCCTTAGCGATTTTAATTAATTTATTCTCAATCAAAACTTCTTCAACAATATCCTGAATTTCTTCAACCGCCGGAATACTATTCTTATGAAACTTTTTATTCATTTTCATGACAACCTGATCACATAACTTTTTCGCTAAGTGACGATCGTCAATTTCTACAGAAACAGCGGCCTTATAAATAGCCCGAGCGATTTTGTCCTGGTCAAAATCTACGATTTCGCCGGATCTTTTGATTAACTTGCTGATAGTTTCAGACATAGGGATTAATGCCCGGCAATATTATTTTTCCGCTTAGGTGATTTCTGGGGAAAAATTTAGTAGGACTAAATTTTTCTGTACGAAATCATATGCGCTCCAAAATATATTACCGTTCCTTAATTACTTCTTCTCTTTAATAAGTTTATTAAGCTCTTTTTGAAATTCGTGGGCATCCTTAAAGGATTCATAAACTGAGGCATAACGGATATAGGCGACCTGATCTACTTTCTTGAGATTTTTCATGACGACCTGGCCAATTTGGCGGGAAGTTATTTCCGTATCTTTGAGACGTTGCAGGTCTCTTTCGATTGAGTGGATTAATTTTTTAAAGCGGTCATCGGTAATCGGTCTTTTCTCGCAAGACTTCTTCATTCCATTAACCATTTTTTCGCGACTATAGTTTTCACGTCGACCATCGCGCTTAACAATTACTAAATCTAGTAATTCGATCTCTTCATAAGTTGAAAAACGGAAACTACATTTTAAACATTCGCGGCGACGACGGATAGATAAACCGTCGGGCGCAACGCGGGAGTCAACAACCTTGGTATCGGGGTAATAACAGATTGGACATTTCATATATTTTTTAAAAACCCTATATTTTGTGGCCGTTTAGGACATTGACCACTAAATGTTGTATTCTAAGTCAATTTTAGCAAAAATAAGGGGCCGGGTCAATTTAGCTAATTTTAAAAAAAATACAAATATTTTCTTAAGTTATCCACAGAGAAACTTAAAATCTATTTAGGGAAATAAAAAACGAGTGGCTTATTAGCACACTCGTTGATGATTTTGTTATTTTTTTGAAATTTTTCGCGTATTAATAGCCCGCAATTACAAGGCTTGGCCTGAGTTTGTAGGTGAAAACAGAAATCCGTGATTCAATGTACTGTGGTTCAGCAGTTTTTTTGTCAGTATTAAGCATCATAACCCAGGTTCCTTCTGCCGAAGCTGGCGAGAAGAGTCCATTAGGGTCGGCCTGATTTATGACAGCAGCAGAATAAACTACTTTCATCGGGTTAGTAAACTGAGTGGCACAGGGAATCCCGTAACCAATAGTTTCGCCGATGTAAGTGTACTTACCTGTCATTTCACTGAAGATGTAAGTGTAGGTAACAAGGCCATTCTGATCCCGGAGCTCGATGATATCCTTAAGGATTCTTTTTTCCCGGAAATTTTTAATGGCTGGCATACCGACAGCAGACGTACCTTCGGCCAGGATTTTTTCCTGCTGAGCTTTCTGTGTCTCATCGCTATTCGACTGTTCATCACAAGCGGTAATAAATAATCCACTAATCACAAAAAATAGGACAATCCCCATAAAATTTACGTACTTTTTCATTTTTGATTTGTTTTGGTTAATACTAATTTGGGTGTTAGGTGATATGGGTAATTTTTTTGTTAGTAACCCGCAATTACAAGGCTTGGCCTGAGTTTGTAGGTGAAAACAGAAATCCGTGATTCAATGTACTGTGGTTCAGCAGTTTTTTTGTCAGTATTAAGCATCATAACCCAGGTTCCTTCTGCCGAAGCTGGCGAGAAGAGTCCATTAGGGTCGGCCTGATTTATGACAGCGCGATGATCCATGCTCCCCGTAACTTTCACAGGATTAGTAAACTGAGTGGCACAGGGAATCCCGTAACCAATAGTTTCGCCGATGTAGGTATATTTCCCGGTCATCTCACTGAAAATGTAGGTATAGGTAATAAGGCCATTCTGATCCCGGAGCTCGATGATATCCTTAAGGATTCTTTTTTCCCGGAAATTTTTAATGGCTGGCATACCGACAGCAGACGTACCTTCGGCCAGGATTTTTTCCTGTTGTTCACGTTGAACAGCATCACTGCTTTCGTCGCAAGAAACAAATACAGTACTTACAAAAATAAATGATATGAGCAATAAGCAGATTGAACTCTTTTTCATCGTTTCTTTTTTTGATAATGGGTTGGTAATTTGCTTGTTAGTTTTTTGTTCTTTTTTGGGATTAGTATTTCCCCTTTTCCTTCTCCTTTTTTAATTTCTGAATGAAATCATAGAGATCAGTTGGTAGCTTATTCACATCAAAGTCGGCAGCCCGGTGCAATATAATTGAACCGAGAGCAGCCTTGTGCAATGAATCGGCCTGCTCGTATTGAAATTGCATGTTCTGTAGTTCCTGGATGGAACCCTGATTATAAGCCTTACTTTGCTCAAATGTTTCGCGACGGACCTGCTCCATCTTGGGTGCAAAAAATTTGAACATAAAAAAGCTGTTTCCGGCGACTGCCCATCCGATAAGAATGAAGGTTGCAAAAATGGCAATAAAAATACCGATGCCCTTAAATAAATCTTTCATTTTGAGGTTTTTTTAAATGATTAATACGTTAACTGTTTAAGAGCTAATAAGAATTACGAGCTCAAGACAATTAACGTCTTATTCTTTAAACCTATTTGTAAAAGGTCTTTTATTAACAAAACAATTATAGCATATATACAAATATATGTCAATAGTAAACAAAAAACCACCATTTCGGCGGTCTTTTATGTATATTTTAGATTTATTCTATAATTAGCCCATCTTCTTCCGAATAAACGCTGGGACGCTTAAATCGTCATCATCGTTAATTGGTCTTTCCGCCTTCTTTTCTAAAGCTGGTTTAACCGGAATATTCTTAAAGACATTAAATTTACCCTTATTCTTATCAACTGAAGTCGAAGACATCATCGGTTCGTTCTCAATCTCTTTTTCAACAATAAAGGCATTAGGGGTATATGATTTAGTCATTTCCGTCTTTTGATTCTTGCCACGGCCATCAAAACCGGTCGCAACAACAGTAATTTTAATCTGGTCCTTCATCTTTTCATCAATAACCGCACCAAAAATAATCTTAGCGTCGTCATCGGCCGCCGAGGTAATAACCTTAGCCGCTTCAGAGACCTCAGTCATGCTCAGATCTGGGCCACCCGTAATTGTGAAGACGATGCCACGGGCTCCATCTATCGACATGTCGAGCAAATTAGAATTAATGGCATCTTTAGCCGCCTCAACGGCCTTGTTCTCACCAGTGGCCATTCCAATGCCCATGAGGGCAGATCCAGCGTTAGACATGACTGCTTTCACATCAGCGAAGTCGGCGTTGATAATACCAGGAACGGTAATAATTTCGGCAATGCCCTGAACACCTTGGCGCAAAACATCATCTGCAATTTTAAAAGCCTCTAAAAGTGAGGTTTTCTTATCAATTACTTGTAATAATTTATCATTGGAAATAGTAATAATCGTATCTACTTTATCAGCGAGCTCGGCATAGGCCCGATCAGCAATATTCTTGCGCTGGCCACCTTCAAACATAAAAGGTTTAGTAACAACAGCGACAGTTAAAGCTCCCATCTCTTTAGCGATTTGAGCAACAACTGGTGAAGCGCCAGAACCAGTTCCTCCACCTAACCCGCAAGTAACAAAAACCATATCACAGCCTTTTAAGGCTTCTTTGATTTCGTTCTGTGATTCTTCGGCTGCTCCTTTACCAAGATCTGGGTTCATACCAGCTCCTAGTCCCTTAGTTACGGTTTTACCGATATGTATTTTTTCATTAGCTTTATTATAATGCAAAGCCTGAACGTCAGTATTGACGGCCACAAAGCCTACGCCTCTAATCCCGTTGGCCACCATGCGATTAATAGCGCTACCGCCACCGCCACCGACACCAACAACTTTGATTTTGGCAAATGTTTCAATTTCTGGTTTAACTTCCGCCATAAAATTATCGTGATTAAATTATTATTTAGGCATTATTTTACTAAATAAGCCTTTGGTCTTTTCAAATATTCCACCCAAACTTTTTGAGAATTTATTACCACCGCCGCCTTCTCCCTCTGTATGACTTCCCCAGATTACTAAGCCAAGCGCAGTTAAAAATTCCGGATTTCTTACTTTATCAATAACGACGTTAATATTTTTAGCTTGGCCGACAGCGGCTGGTAAACGCAACTTCTTTTTAGCAGATTCTACTAAACCGTCAAGGCTTGCGCCACCGCCAACAAATATTACGCCGGCTGGTAACATCCCCGAGCGATCAATTCTTCTAAATTCATTATCAACTTTTTCAAATATTTCTTCAACGCGCGCATTAATAATCTCTGATACATACTTACGCGAAATCAAACTAATATCATCATTTATCTCTTCTTCTCTAACTAATTCAGTAACATCAATTTCTTCGCTCTTATCGAGTGCGTCGGGAACAGCACTCCCGTATTCACGCTTAATTCTTTCCGCTAAATTAATCGGGCAGCGCAGTCCAATCGCGATATCAGCCGTAATATGTTCAGCGCCGATTGGTAAAATAGCCGTATGAATTAAATTTCTCTCTTCATATACCGCTAACGAAGTAGTGGAAGATCCTAGATTTACCAAGGCGACTCCCAACTCTTTCTGTTTAGTGCTCAACACCGCCTCAGCCGCTGCCAAGGGGCCCAGCACTAAATTTTCTATTTCTAAACCCGTACGATATATTGCTTTCGTTAAATTTTTAATTTGTGTACTTAGGCCTTGTACGATTAGAGTTTCTACTTCTAAACGAATACCATTCATGCCAATCGGATCTTTTATATCTCCCTGATTATCCACGGCAAATTTAATCGGGATAACATGAAGAATTTCATAATTAACCGGAACCGCTAAAGCACGTGCGGCTTCAATTGCTCGATTAACGTCATTCTCTCCAATTTCGCCATCGCTACGTCCAACGGCCACAACACCTTTCGAACGTTCACATTTAATATGCGGGTCATTAATCCCAACCCAAACGCGGCTAATAGGGACACCAACTAATCTTTCTGCCTTCTCTAAACACGCAGAAATTGAAGAAGTTGTTTCTTCAATACTATTAACAATACCGCGACTAACGCCGGCCGTCGGCACAGAAACTGCACCGATAATCTGAAGTTCTTCCCCGGCGAGTCCTGGGATTTTTTGACCGATCACCAGCCGAATTGAAGTCGAGCCAATATCGAGGCCGGCGATAATATTATCTTTCATAGTTATAACGAATTAAATAAAAATAAAACAATTTGAAGATTAGTAATTGCTGTTAATATTATACAAAATTTCTGAAAATTTAACAATTCCTTTTTTTAAGAAAATAATCTCAAATACCAATTAATTATTCTGTCTCCCCAAATTAAGGTAATAATAGCCCCGAAAGCTAAAAATGGACCAAGGGCAATTTTTGATTTCATTTTTTTCTCTTTAGCTATGAGTAGCGTTAAGCCAATTAAGGAACCAAGGCCGTAAGAGATAATCATAATTAAAAAGAGCTGCGGCCAGCTAGGGAAACTTAGGCCTAGTAATAATCCTAGCCAAATATCGCCCTCCCCCAAGCCTCTTTTGCGAGTAATTAGGTATTGAGCTAAAAAGAAAATTACTGCTACAAGCCCGGCGATAATAATAATGAACCAGGAAAATCCTAAGAGTAAATTTAAAAGAAAGAAAACGAAACACATCGGCCAAACAATGGTCATCGGAATTAATTGCCAGCGCAAATCGTAAACAAAAACAATTATTAAAGTAATTATTAAGAGCCAATCACGAGCTAAGAGCAAAGAAAATTGCGGCCACTGGCTATCATTTAAAAAAGCGAGAAGAAATAAACTTGCCGTTATAAGTTCGACTAAGGGATATTGCCAAGAAATTGACTTCTCACAATATCGGCACTTGCCATCAAGAATGATAAAACTTAGGAGGGGAATATTATCATACCAAGCAATTTGTTTGCGGCATTTCGGACAATAAGAACGGCCGCCGATTGTTTCATTTTTATATAAACGCCAAATTAAACAATTTAAAAAACTGCCTATTATTAAACCAAGTAAAAAAGAAAATGCAGAAAAAATATACATCATAGTAGCTTAAAATTATGCTTAAATATATATAAAAATTTTGATTTATAATAAAAAATTTTACGGCGCCAATAAGGGATTGGACTTCCTCCACGTAAATGCGTAATTGCGACTTCAGCTAAGCGCTTTATCTTATAGCCTTTTTCGATGACTGAGCGACATAAATCTACATCTTCATAATACATAAAAAAATTTTCATCCCAACCACCAAAACTAAGAAAAATACTCCGTCTAATTATTAGAGCGGCCCCGCTAACCCAGGATAAATCGCTAGACGATTTTTTTAATCCGTAAGCGTAGGCTTGTTCAGTCCCATCTTTTAATAATAAGCGCGGCGCGACAACTCCAAGACTTTTTTCATTTTCGAAAGCAGTTTGAATTGGACGTAAAATATTGCTACTTATAATCGTGTCGCTATTAAGAAAAAATAAATAATCCCCTTGTGCGCTACTTGCCCCCTGGTTATTAGCTCGAGCAAAGCCATAATTTTTTTTGTTTAGAATTATCTTTATCCGATTATTAAAGCACTGGCTTAAAATTTCGCGATCGCTGGCCGATGAGTTATTATCAATTAAAATTATTTCAAAAGTTCCGAGCTCGCAATATTTAAAAATCGACTCGATGCAGGCGCTCGTTAGTTCTGCTGTATTATAATTAATAATAACGAAGGAAAACATTTATTTTTTTAGTTTAAATATATAGTAATCAAGCGCTGCGCGATATAGTGCCGCCCGAAGACTTATTAACAAACCAGGCACACCAGCTTTGTAAGCCCCACTAAATAAATTATTTAAAAAGGTAACTAAAAAATCTGCTGGTATTAATAGTAAAGGAAATTTTCTTCTTAGACGAATTAGTGTTGACCAATCACTTGCCTGATAATTAAATTTTTTTATTGCGGAAAAATCTTGTAGGTAATATTTTGCCTGAAGTCGGGCCCAGGGTAGTTGTTTTGTTACGAATGACGCAAAGGAATAATTATTATAGGCAGGGCGATGCTCAAGTTTATAATTTACTTGTTTTATCGGTCCTTCAACTTCAACTATAAACTGCAGAATTCCTAAAAAAGAAATTTTATCTTTTCTAAATAAACATCTTTTATATGGCCAAGCAGCTTTTACTTCGCGATCCTTATTCCTTATAGGCCAAAGCAATTCGTAGGCGCTAACTTTCGGCGCACTAACTAAATTTCTTAAATTATCTCTTAATTCAGGCGACAGATATTCATCAGCGTCTATTTGTAATATCCAATTATTGCTCGCCCGACTGAAACTGAATGGGCGATGCTCCTCGGCGCCACCAGCGAATGCTTCAATATAAACTTTTGCCCCATAGCTTCGAGCAATATCTAATGTCTTATCGCCACAGTCTCCATCATGAACCAAAATAATTTCATCTACTACTCCGCGCAAACTGTCTAGGCAGCGCCCAATCAATTTCTCCTCATTAATAACCACCAAGCAGGCAGAGATTTTTTCCATATATTTAATACTCTGACCTTAATTTAATTAACCACGTTTCTTCGGGCGCAAGTTTAATCGCAGCTTCAAGATAAGATTGCGCAATCACAAAATTTCCCAATTGTTTATTAATAACAGCAAGCGCTAAAGACCAATTATAATCACTGGGATTACGTGCCAATCCGCGCTCATTATATTCCAAGGCCTTATTTAAATCACTGCGACGATAAAAGGTGTCAGCGATTTTTTTTAATAAAGTATAATCACTCACATCACTTTTATAGGCCGACTGATAAGCCACCTCGGCCTCGGCATAATTCTCATCACTAAAATAAATATCGCCCATCTCACGGAATATTATTTTACGATAAACGTTCAAAATAATTTTATGTTGCTCATTAAGGCGCGGATCAGAAAATTCCGGCAAATTAGATAGGGCCATCTGATAATTAATAATTGCTTCGTGGGATCTTCTCTCCCGGGTAAAAAGACGAGCTAATTCGATATACGTTTTTGGCCAATAAGGAGAGGCACTAATCACTTGATAAAAATAATCTTCTGATATCTGATAATTTCCAAGAGCGGAATTTATTTTAGCTTTAACAAAAATATTTTCAGAAGAATTTGGTCTTAGCTTATTGTCTAAGTCTTGTAGTCTCTTGTAGGCCGTTCTTTTCGCGGAAACTTCTGCGATATCAGGATAAAAATCGCTTAATTTATCTCCTAAAAATTGGTCATAGTGTTCCTGGTTGATTGGATTAGCCTCTGCTTTTTTTGCATAATCTGCAAGAACAAAAGAAGTAAAATACTGTCTCTCTCCAAGCGCATAATAAAGACGATTAAAATAATGATCAGCAGTAATTAGTCTAAACTCATAATAAATTCCGCTCATCATTATTAGGAGCAAAACAATTGAGACGATTATTTTGGATGAGACACTTCCATCAAAAATTTTATTATTGTCAGACGAATCGCTTACTTTATTTGTCGCTTTAAAATTTATAACCGAGAGTAAAGAGAGAAAGAGCCAAAAAAATATTTCACCAGCAATTATTGTAAAACTAAATAATAAGGAAAATAAATAGGCTGCCGCACCAAGCCCCAAAGCGAGTGACAAGCCACCCATTTTCTTGTCCTGAATATTTTTATGGGCTAAGCGAAAAAAACTATAATAAAGAGCAGTAAATAAAAGGAGTCCAAAAAAACCAGAAGCTAAAAGAATATCTAACACTAGATTATGCGCCTTGTCCGTCGAGGCGCCAATGTCTCCGAGTATTCCCCACTCCGGTAAATAATATTTTATAAAAACATCAGCACTATTTTCCAAGCCGTAACCAAAAATCGGCTTCTTGATTATTGAGTCCGATGCCGCGGCGTAAAAATTTACCCGTGCCGCCATGCTTCCGCTCTGGAAATCGAACAGAGTTCCAAGTCTGCCTGGCACTATGAAATTAACAGCCAATAGGCCAATACCGATAAGCGCGAGCATCCCCAGGCCAGCAAGTAATTTATATGGTTTTTTTAATTTTATAAAAAATACCAAATAAATAATAAGTAAAATAAAACTTAAAGCAAAAGCAATTAGTCCGCCACGACTTGAGGTAAAAAATAAACAGGCGAGTTGCGATAAGAGGACTAAAACATAAAAAAATTTGATGATATTTTTTTTGTTCTTATATACTAAATAGACACTAAGCGGGATTAGCATAAGAAGCCATGACGCCAAAAAATTCGGTTGTCCGAAAGTAGATATTGTTCTTCTGGTTAAAAATGGATCCTCCGGCCAAACAAGAAAATCAAGTCCGAGAATTTGCAGAATTCCATATAAAGAGACAAAAAAACTGGAAAGAACGGCGACGCTAATAAGCCGTTTTATTTTCTGCTCAAGAGTGTCACGAGTATCAAGCCGGGAAATACGATTATCAATTGTTCCAATATTATATGCGACAAGAAGAAACCACAAAAAATAAAATATATAGCTTAAATACCCAGCCTGACGATCATAAGAGCCAAAAAAAGATTGAGCCGGATTACTTGAGAAAAATATAGTTATACCTAAACCACAAATAAATATGAGAGGTATTAGAGCGTATTTTTTAAATAATTCTCCAATTACTCGCATGTCGCGGGACCTTAATAACTTGGGCGGATAATAAAGAATAAGTTTTAAGAAGGTCAAAAAAAACAAAAGACAGATAGCCGCCTGAAATAGTGCTAATTTACTAAGCTCAAAGATATTATAAGTCGGAAAAGCCAAAGAAAAATACAGAGGAACGATAAATATTAGCGCCAAATAAACAAACTCGATCAATAGATCGAGGAGTTCTTTGGCTTGGAATTTCACAAATTTCTTCATACATCCATTATAGCAAATAAAAAAAGGGCTGAGAACAACCCTTTTTTCATGTTTTTTTATCTGATATTAGACTATTTTTTGCGATGGCTAAGCTTCTCCCAAACAACTAAGACTGGGCTAGCGATAAATATCGAACTATAAGTTCCAATAAAAATACCGATAACAAGAGCTAAAGCAAAATCTTTAATTGTGCTTCCGCCGAAGAATAAAATCGCTGACAGAGCGAGAATAGCTGAGAACGAGGTATTAATTGAACGAGTTAAGGTTTGGTTAACACTGCGATTAATTGTATTTTCGAAGTCCTCATGGCTCTTAGGCAAATTCTCGCGAATACGATCAAACACAATGATGGTATCGCTAACGCTATAGCCCAGAACCGATAAAACGGCCGCTATAAAGGGCGTATTTACCTCAACCCCATAGAAATGACCAAGAACTGAGAAAACACCAAGAATAAAGAGAATATCATGAATTAAAGCGATAATCGCGGCGACACCATATTTCCAGGAAGCGACCGGTTTTGAAACCTTACTGAAGGCCCAGGTAATATAAAGGATAATCATGATGAAAACAATGGCAGTTGCATTAAAGGACTTACTCTTTAACTCTTGCCCGATTGAAGCGCCGACTGAGTCAAATTGAAGTTCTTTAAACCCGGCCTCTGGTTTGTTTTTAACTAATTCCTGTAATTTCTTAAGAACTGCTTGATGAACATCTTCGGTATTTTCTTGAAAACGCAAAATCGTTGAATTTTCGGTTGGCTGAATAATTAAGCTATGCAAATTCACATCTTTAAGACTATCTTGAATTTCCGTCATTGTTGGTTGATAGTTTTTGAATTCAACTTCCATTAAACTTCCACCAGTAAAATCAATGCCGAAATTTAAACCCCAGAAAATGAGCGCTAAAATTGAAGCGACAACCGCCATGCTTGATAGCGATAGAAAGATTCTTCTTTTTTGGATTATCTTATAAATCATATAATTTATTATTATTTATTGTCTTCAACCTTAGCTTTTTTAACTCCTAGTAGCCAAGTTCTCTTCTCTAACCAATCCCCGAGGATTACCACGAATAAAGTATGGGTAATAACAATGGCGCTAAATAGAGAGACGGCGATACCGATAAATAGAGTTGTACCGAAGCCCTTCACTGAAGAGGTTCCGAAAAACATCAAAATCAAACATGTGATAAGAGTTGAAACATTTCCATCGCGGATTGACGGCCAGGCACGTTTGAAGCCGCTGTCGACTGCTTGGCTAACAGATTTTCCTAATTTCAATTCCTCACGTGTACGAGCGAAAATTAGAATATTTGCATCAACCGCGATACCAATCGAAAGAATAAAACCAGCGACACCAGAAAGGGTCAAGGTAACCGCTTGCTGTGCATAGAAAAACAATAATATACCGATAACAGAGAATAAAACTGCTTGCGTTCCGTTAAATAGTTTTAGCTCATTAAAAGTATAGAATATTAGTCCTACCATTACCGCAACTAGAACTAGCGCAAGCCAAACAGGCAGAGCCTTAAAAATAGCCAAAACGGTTACGCCATATACTAATAAAGACAAGACAGACAAAAGCCCAGGCAAGCGATAATAGATAATCATGAAAAGAGAAACCAGTAATAAACCCAGCAAACCAGCTCTCATGCTATTATTAATGGATTTAACTCCAAGGCTCGCTTCAACTGTTTTTTGAGAAATTAAACTGATTGGTACTGGTAAGGCGCCTGAGTTCAAACGCTTTACCAATAATTTCGCTTCTTCAACATTAAATTTTCCAGAAATATTTGCCTTACCACCAGTAATTTTTTCATTGACGGTTGGTACACTGATTGGATAGCCGTCTAAAAAGATCGCTACTGGTTTTCCAACATTGCGAGCGGTAATATCTTCGAACATTTTTGATCCCTCAGCATCGAACTCTAAAGAAACCTCCGGAGAACCATCGCTCGGATTAAATTGCAAAGTTGCTCGTTTTAAGTATTTACCAGTTAATTCAGTATTAACCCAAGTTTGCGTAATTTCGGCTGCTGTTGAGGTTCCAGTAACTTTGGCGGTTGGTGTCCCTTGTTCTTTAAATTCAAGAATTGGAGTTTCACCAATTAATTTAATTGCCTCCGCAACATCTTTAATGCCAGCTAATTCCGCAATGATGCGATATTCACCGCCGGCCCCCTGATTAACTTGGACAACTGGTTCGCTGACGCCAAAAGCGTTCACGCGGCGTTCGATAACATCACGCGCGGCCTCAAGAGCGCCCGCTCTATCCTTCTCGGGAATATTCTTAACGTCCGCTTGGTAAACCAAATGAGTTCCACCTTGAAGATCTAGACCCAAGCTAAAGGGCAAATCTTTAACAAGCGGAAGAACAACAATTTGATTAGTTTTGTTGGCTAAATTTTTTGCAAAACCATTGTAAACATTACCACCAGCGGTTAAGCCGACAGTAATGGCAAAAACAATAATGATCCCCAAAATCCACCAGGCTTTAGCTCGAACAGACAACTTCGAGAATTTTTGCATAAATGACATAATATTGTAAAAAAATGTGATCGGCCTAAAAGAGCCGGTTTTATTTTATATTAGCTATAGACCCTAAAATATTAGAATAGTTAAAAATAAAAATCAAGCTCTAGTCTTTACAAAAAGGCCAATTTTATTTATAATACACTTATTAATAATCAATAAATATATGCCATTAATACCTACAGTTATCGAAAAAGAGGGCCAAATTGAGCGTGCTTACGATATTTACTCCCGTCTTTTAAAGGACAGAATTATCTTTTTGGGTGAGCCGATAGACGATCACACAGCCAATATCGTTATCGCTCAATTTCTATTTTTAGACGCGGAAAGCAGCGATAAGGACATTAAATTCTATATCAATTCGCCAGGCGGATCGGTTTCATCTGGGCTCGCCATATACGACACCATGCAATATATTAAGTCACCAGTCTCGACGATTTGCATCGGCATGGCCGCCTCAATGGCCTCGGTTTTACTCGCCGCTGGGGCACCAGGAAAAAGATTCGCTCTGCCAAACAGTGAAATAATGATTCATCAAGTCATGGGCGGAGCCGAAGGCCAAGCCTCTGATATTAAAATCCGCGCGGAACATATCTTAAAAATTAAAGATAAAATGAATAAAATTCTAGCGAGTCATACTGGACAAAAAATTGCGACCGTAGAAAAAGATAGTGACCGCGATTATTATATGAGCGCCGACGAAGCAAAAAATTACGGAATCATCGATAAAATTATCAGAAAATAAATTTACAAAAAACGGGGCCCAAACGGCCCTGTTTTTTAAAATATACAATTTAATATAAAAATTATTTAAGAGAAAGCGAATTAATCATTAGGGCAAAAATATTTGGATAAGCTAAATATGAATCGACTGCTGGCACATAAGAAATAACGTAAACATTTGTCCGCTTTTTGTCAGTTAAATAAAAATTAAGATTATCATTACTATAAATTCCATCCCAGGTGCTAGTCGTTTTTAATTTATCATAAGTTATGGTCGAATCAGCAAAAGAGCTGTCGTACCAACCGAGAATACTTTGGCGGTCAGTATTTTCTTGAGCTGAAATTTGAATAATTGAATCATCTGGCGCCATAAAGGTAATAACCGAATCCTGATTTAAAGAATTTACTAACCATTCTTTAGGATAAAGTATTTCATAGCCAAAAATTTTATTTGTATATTTAGCCAAATTAGAATTCTCACTTAATTTTCCTGACGCAACCGGATTATAATTATTATTAATTTCAACGAGATCAGAATAAGTATTTCCGTTTGAATCGGCGAGTGTTAAATTTGTCCCAAGCACAGTCTCCTCCTGATCATTTAAGCCATCGGCATCCGTATCAAGTAATGGCGGTAAATTTACATTTTGTTTTCCGCCCAACTCCTCGTTCATAATAATGGAATCAGTCGAAGTCGAGATATCAAGCGTTGATGGTGTTACGGTTGCAACGAGACTAGTCGTCGCAATTAAAACCTCATCTGTAGCCGTGGCTCGGGGCGTATTAACGACGCTAACTTTTTCCGAAACTATAGTTACGACTGGAGCTTTCGTCTGAGTAGTTTGCGGTTTAATAATATAAACATAGCTTAAATAAACTAAGCCGCCGATTAATAGGAAACCGCCAGCAATAATTACAACTCCGACCATTTTAAAATTATTCTTCGGGGCTGACATGCTCGATAAATTATTGCTTTGTGTCTGCCCCGCTTGCGCATTTTGGTCACTGGGCCGAGGAAGACTTCCGCTAACTCTCGCTAAACTAGGCATGTTGCGAACAATCATGTCTTGATTTACCTTAGTAAGTATTTCTTCTTCGTTGGTATTTGTTTTTTTATTTTTATTCCCAAACATAATTTATTGCGTGAAGGTGTAGAGCAAAAAAGAAACAATCGCAAATATTCCTAAAATTAAAAAACCCAAAACAAGCCACTTTTTCCAGTGGCTAGTTACAGTCTGCGGCATGGTGTGTAAGTTCAGCGAAAGACGAGGACGCTTAGTAGCGCCCCCGAGAATGCTGGGCCGTGGCCGAGATTTTGGATCAAGATTATTTAACATAAACCATTATATTTTCTGGCGTTTTCTCCTTACTTTATAGGTGAATTTCCCGGTAATTTTGCTCCTTTAGCATTTGGGTCATATCCGCTTTTAACTTCAGCTCCATCTAAAAAAGTGTCACCATCGGTATCGGCATTAAGCGGGTTAGAATGATAAATTTTTACTTCTTCGTAATCGCTGAGGCCATCATTATCAGTATCAATAACATTAATATTTGTTCCGGAAATCTTTTCTTCGATATCAGTTAGTCCATCGCTATCAGAGTCAATTGTTGATTCAATAACAGGCTCTGGCGTGCTAGTAGCTATTGGATTTAAAGTGTTTTGGTCAGTACTCGTGGCCTCACCTATGGGATTTACTGTCGCCGTACTCGATGCTCCCGGAACAACAGAAACAAAACCAGTATCATTAGATTTTGGAGTACTTGTGCTTACTTTTGGATTATTTGCGGGCGGAGTAACAAGCGCATTATCACTAGGGCTTGTTTTGAAAAATTGAGAATAAGTAAAATAGCCTCCTCCTAAAACAGCCAATACTACGACGATAATAATTATTATTTTTAAATAATTTTTTTTCGCGCCCGTCTCTTGTGATTGCATAGGCGGTAAATTTTCACCAGTTACAGCCAAGCCAACACGATGCGTTTCAATATCAGATTGTGGGCCGCCAACACTTGGCTTGTCTGTTTCTGCAAATATATCATCTACGGCTGATCGACCATTAGGATTGGCGCTATTTAAATCGTTAAACATATCTTTTATTCAAATTTAGTTATTACCTTAATTATAGCGAATATAGTTTTCCTTGGCCAGTTACTGATTTACACGCGGGCTAATCGGTTTAATATTCGCAGGATTAATTATATCTTTATCCTCACGAATAATTTTATAAACCATAACTTCTCCCTGTTCATCCCTCTTTATGGCCTGCACCTTCAAATCCGTTGTGATGTCTAGGGATTGCTTTTCGTTCGGGCTCAAGAAGTCTGCAGTGAAATTTTCCGCTGGGACATTTACTGTTTCAGAGCTTTTATAAAATAAACGAGACGGCTTTAAAATTATCACCGCTGCAACTATTGATATTAGAGCGATAGCACTAACTATAATTATTAATTTTTTATTTTTCATAATATTTAAAACATTAAAAAATTATTGGGCGGCATTACAAATTGCATTCTTTGCAGTACAGTACTCACTATTGCAACATTTCTGGGTAAGAGGGTCACAACAAGTCCCGCCGCAAAACTGCCAATTTGTTGATTGCAAAACTCCGGCAATACAGCCATTGCAGTTTGCTTCGCAACAAATCCCATTATTCTTGCAAACCTTTGGATAAGCACAGGTGCCACAGCTATTACCACAACCATCGTCACCACAAGTTTTCCCCGAACAATTAGGGGTACAAGTTGTCATACAGCGTCCATTGGTGCAATATGCGCTAGCGCCACAATTATTGGGCGCGCAAGTGCCACCGCAGCCATCACTTCCGCAAACTTTTCCAACACAATCAGGTGTGCAAATATTTCCGCAATCCGCCGGACAACAGGCTAAATTCTCGCCAATTGAAGGGGAACATATACCGTCGCCGCACTTTAGAGGAACGTTATGAATAGTTGCGTCCCAGGTGCAACAAAAAGTTCCATTACAAGAACCAGAACTTTTTATCGCGTTACAAGTTTCAACCGAAGGGCAAGCTTGTTTTGGAGTACAATATCCTTGATCCCAAGATGATCCAGTCCAAATACAATGCGTCGTATCGCAAGTATACTCAGTTCCATAGCTTGGACATATTTCTTCATAAACCATTACCTTAGAATAATCTTTAAGACAAGCACCATATGTACAGTCATTTGGACAATTAGTCGCTGTTTCTCCGGCTCCACAAATTCCATTACCGCAAGTAGCGCAACTTGGCACGGTCTGACACTGGCCATTTGAACAGGTCTGCCCAGTGGTGCAAGTTCCGCAACTGCCACCGCAGCCGTTTGTGCCACATGAGAGACCAGTACAATTCGGCGTACAAGTCGGGCTACAATCTGCGACGCAATTAGTACTATTTTCAACTAAAGTTGAGGATGTAGCTCCATTATAATAAACTTTTAATTGGCAATAACCATCACCACAATATCCACCGTTTTCAACTGGGGACTTATAAACACAATAATTATTATTTGGGATTGGATAAGGAGTATTAAAGCTATATGTTGCGCAACCATATTGCAAAGCCGGGTTGCTACTTACAACTGGCTTACCGGCAGCAAGAGAAAGTCCAGAAGCACTATCACAATCTTCATAACCATCATTATACATTCCACCACGTCCTTCAGTATTTGGTTCTTGCTTTAAGCCATCACCACAATAATTATTTATATTAAGAGTAAATGCTTTAGTCGAAGAGGCGCCATATTCATTTGTCGCTTTTATAGAAATTTGGCTACTAGTCGCTGCGTTAGTAGTCCCTCTTAGATAGGCAGCCACAACAGTACTCCCCGGAGTAACAGCAGCAGCGATTGATCTTGCGGCTGCCTCGGCCTTATTAAATTTGAAAAGATTAAATAATTTTGCTAAAAAACCATTAGATATTTTTGACACAGGAAGCTGGATTACTTCTCCTTGCCCGTCAACAACTAAAGAACTAGTACTAACTGTTATACCAGTTGGCAGATTTGCTCCCGTATAAGTTATATTATGGTTTCCCTCTCTAACATACCCCAAAAAACAAGAATAAACCTTACCAAGACGCAGGCTAGTCGCGCAATTAAATGTTAAGGCTGGCGCTTCTGTTTTAATAGTAATCTTAAAATCTTTTACCGTACTATCGTTATATTTATCTCTAACTGTTATGCGATAAATACCTTCTGAATCGGCATAAAATTTATTCGTCGTTGGTATCACGCCCTGCCAAGTAACCTTATATCGATTTGTCCCGGCCGGAACTATTGAATAGGCAAATGAAAGCATGTTAAAGCTTGAGCTGCCGCCGGTTTTCGACAGGGAAAAAGCAAAAACTGGATTAGCCGGTAAATTATTATCGGAAAAATATAAACTATAGGAGAATGGAATATATGGGTTTACAACATAGACGCCATTATCTGATTCGACAAATGGTTTTGTGTTTACAATTACAATCGGTGTCGTGGTTGAGAAAGCATTTTGTCCATCACTAATATTTAAAGAAATATTATAATTTCCCGGTGCCCCAGCACGAAGCGCGTAAATCTTTTTTTGGTTGTCATTAGTCGTTGCTTTCAAAATTGGAGCCGCGCTCCAAGTTGACCAATTAGCAGCACTCGTCGTAAAAGTCCAAGAGATTGGATTCCCTTGATCATCAATTACATTGATCGAACCATTAAATTCCTGATCCGCTTCGCCCGTTAGATAAGAATCAATAATTCGCGGTGCAGAGTTATTAGTATTCCCTCCAGAAATAATTCCAGTTGCTGTAACACAATTAGAGGCAGAAGGATTATTAGGGGCAAACTGAAAATTTAATTGTGAGATCGCTTCGCGCGTTTCCATTACCGCACAAAGATTATAATTAGAACCGTTGGCATCAGTTTTATAAACAAAACCATAGCTCCCAACTGGCAACATTAAATAAGTTGCAGTTGGCGCATAAACAAATCTTTTTGTTTCTTTATTCCAACAGGTTTGGGCATCAAAGCTGGCGCAGGCGCCCAATCTGTTAATCGGATCAACTAAATTTTGCGCCATGTTTAATTCCGACAAAAATGTTTGCGACCAACTAGGCCAAACTGAAACTGTGTGCCCGCTCAGGTAGCTTCCGGCAGATAAACGTGGATAATAACCATTACTTGATTTATAGGCAAAAAGAGCATCTTTTAATTCCTCCGTTTTACCGATTCTATTTAAATCACGAATAATTTTTGATTTGATACTATTACAGAAAAAATTCTGCGGACAAGAATCATCAGTTGAACAATTAACCGATACTTTTAGCTGACACGAACTTGAAGCTATTCCCGAGCTTGCGCAAGTCTGATCCTTCGAGCAATCGGCGTCGCTTAAACACGACAAGGAAGATATCGCGCATTGCGGACCGGGATTACTTTGTTCAACGATATCATTATTAAATTTCCAATACTTAACAATTTGGCCAAGAATGTCGACCGTTTTTGGAGAAGGATCCTGATTATACGAAATAAGATAAATATTTGTATAAATTGACTTGCCTTTAATATTGGCCGCGTTAACATAAACCGTTCGACCATCGCGAACAGCTTCGTAACCATCGACACTAAGCGCTTGTGGTGAGCCTTTAAAGCCCTGACTATCATACCAGCGATAAATACTATAATGATTTGGATTTGGAATAATTCTCACAGCGATAGCATCGCTACCGCCGCTTATTTGCGCCGAGCTTTGTCTAAAAACAAAAAACAGCGAAAATACTAAAAAAATTCCGAAAAAAATAGCCAGTTTAGCTTTTCTCATATATAAAAAATTAAATTTACTTCGGTTGCATGTTAACTCTTATTTGGATTGATTTATCACTTTCATGATTATTTGCGCCAATAGCTGTTACCGCGAAATAGTAGACACTCTGCGGAAATTGATCGAGAGAAAATTTTAAACTTGTTGAGCCGGGAGCAGTTTCAAAAGATTCCCCATAGACGCCACTAGTTACACCAGCATAAAGGCGATAAAACGAAACCCCCTCATTAGTGGGGTTAGCCGTCCAAGTAAAATAAGCCTGATTTCCTTTTGGCTCAACATCACCGATGAGACCAATCGGTTTCGATGGCTTTGTTTGATCGGTCGGAGTCGCTGTTTTTTCGTTAGACATTGCGCTTTCTGTTTTATTGACGGAAATGACTGTCAGCTTAAAAACATAGGATTGATCATTAGCGAGGCCGTTAATTTTAGTACTGCAATTATAATTTAAACCAGAAAGAGTGCAGACGCTTGCCGCCGTTACCTCCTTTGAATACATCGTTCCCTTCCCAGACTTTAAGTAATATATTTTATATGATCCAACGCCGCTAGCAGCCGAGCGCCAATCAACCTGAACTTCACCGTTATTTTTTGTGTCTGTTGCAGCAATAATATCAGCGCCATTCAAGATTGCTTCGCGCATGAAATATGATTCCTTAAGTACATTCCAGAAACAAAGACCATCCGGGCTACCATCGCCATTTTGATCGATACCACAAACACTACCATAAGTTGTACATGGAGTTTTATCGGAGCTACAAAGTAAATTGCTGCCCTGGCCACGGACAACCGGCGTGCTATCAATTGCCGGTAAATCATCTAAAGTTCCTCCCGCCCCAGCGTCCCGGCAATAATAAAATTTATAATTATAATTTTCACAATTAACAGGGTTAACAGAGCAATTGCCAGTCGCGTCGTTCCACGGGAACCAAGTTCCGCTAGCCGCAATGGCTGGCCAAGGGTTATTGCAGATAAAGACATAAGCGTCACTCGATCCGATTTCACCGTCTCCGCTGAAATAAGCATTACAGTTAGCACCGCAACCAGCAGCTGGTCTATAGGCACTCATATTAACTACAGCGTTAACTTTAGTCTGGCCATCGGTAATATTGGGTTGCGCTTGAATTAATTTGCGATCAGCAATGATAGAGGACGGAGTCCCTGTTGCGAGATCTACGACTCTAACTATGCTTGTATTATCGCTTGACCAATTCCAACTCCAAGCATAGCCGGTAATCGGATGAAGCAATTGTCCATCTGAACTATAAGCACCGACGGTATATGCTTTATCGCGGTCAGATATTGTGTCGAATGTCCGATCGGAAACATTATCATCTTTCTCATTAAGATCATTAACCGTTGTTTTAAACAAGTAAGAAGCCGGATTAATTGTCGCGTGGTCAACTGCACAAACTCCAGCATTCACGCCTTGATCAGAAAGGGTGGTAAATTGAAAGCTATATGAATTTTGATAAGCACGCTTATTAAATTGGACTAAATTACTTGCAACAAATGTTCCATTGCCCTCATTCAAACCTCTTTCATTCATGCCAATTTTAGCATAACTTAATATACCGCTTTCGCTATTTAAAAGTTCGTCACCTCTAATTACGGCATAATATTTTGTGGCCGGATTAAGAATTTTTGTTGGGGTAAAAATTAAGCTAGTATACTTTCCGTTTTCCTGAGCACTAGTTGTTCCTGCAATTGCACAATATAATTTTGCTGGGTCCGGAGGAGTCGCGAGGGCCTGTTCGTTGACTCTCCCGAACAAACGATTTGCTGTCGAGCTAAGACTTAACCAAAGACGGGCAAAAATATTTCTATTTTGCGAATGCATCATTTCTTCGATTGATTTAGCGTCAGTTACATAAGTTCCGGCCGGACAAACTCCATTTCCAAAAGCCCGCTCTTCAAATAATATAAAGTTATTTCCGAAACTAGTTAAATCCATGTTTTGATTGAAGCTAACTTCCAAGGAGGCATTCCGACAAACGTTTGTTGATGCGGCAGCCGGAGAACTCGAAGCGACACTCGGCCGCGCTTCACAACAAGCATCCATACCGCATCCTGTTGTATTAATCGACCCGCAATCGCCATCTTTAGTACACCCACAGCACAATCCACGACCAGCCCCAGAACAAGATCCTTTATCAGCTTGGCAATGCAAATTAGGAGTAAGCGCACTAGCACAAGAATCCGGAGTATTGCCAACTTGGCAACAGCAAGTTCCGCAATCAGGATATGCTCCGCCCGCTCCAGTATCTTTCAAACAGGCAAAGCCTGCAAAATTACATAAACCAAAATTACAAGTAGAGGTCGCGACGTTATCGCTACAATCTAGACCAGCTCCTCCCGGAGGGTTAGCGCAAGAAGCCGCGCAAGTAGATGTACTTGAGAAAATTGGAGTTGTAGTCGGTGTTAAATTGCAAAGCAAAGGATTTCCTGGAGGTGTCTGACAATCATAGTAGGCGCAATATCCATTATTCTGTCCACCAACAATTTTATCTCCAGAAATACATTTCAAAGTAGTGGCATTATAGCAGCAAGCGCCTTCATTCGCGCAGGTATCCTTATTACCATCAAAAGCACGGCAAGGATCACTACCGATTCCTTTCGGACAATCGCCAATACAAGTATTGACTTTATTGAAATATCCAATCTTTAGAGGAGTTGTTGAAGCGCAAACAAGCGGATCGCCAATTGGCGGAACCGTAGAGCTAAAACAATTGAAGTATGCGCAATAACCATAGTCAGTGCTTCCCTTAGCTGAACTAACAACTGTTCCACCAGCAAGTCCGCGACAGATATCATCAGTTGTAGTCGCTGTTTTATTAGAATCAAAACAACAGGCCGAAGAATGGTCACCACAATTTTGTTGACTCGTTATTCCTGAACAATCTGAGCAAATTCCTTCAGGATGATCGGTGCTTATCTCGCAAAACTGAGATGTATGACCTGAGCAATTACAAGCAGCATCACGTTCCTCTGTACTTGAACCGGCAGCCGCGCAGCCAGAGCAAGAACCATATGTATTACTATTATTTATTAAATCTGAGCCGCATTTACCTGCACAGGTAAGACCAGCACAGCAATCTTCTGTGTCCTTACCAATTCGACAACAACATTCGCAACTCGGGGCGACTTCAACAATGCATTTATCAGCTTCACTAGCAATTGGGTTATCGATACATTTAGCATCAGCGTCAGCACAAAGCTTTTTAGACATACAACGCCCAATCGCATTGACCGCGTTACATTCTAAATTGCTTGCACAAATATTACAGCTGGATCCATCTTGAACGCAGCGATTATTCGTTAACTTCGTCCAACCTATAGGACATGAGCTAGCTAATGTAATTTCCCATTTTTTATCACTATTACAGCTTGCCTCGATACTATTTGTTTTTCCATCAAGAGTATAGTTTATTGTCTGCGGCAAACTACAATTTCCAACAGCAATATTTTGAACACATTTATCTAAGATATCGTTATAAACGCAAGTTGCCGCTGTGCATCCTGAAACTCCCTGGCAACTCATATCACATGTACCAATAGTTTTTTGATAACTAGCCGAAGGCGACGAACAGGAACCTGGACTATTCGGACACATTCCCCCTTGATAACAGGTTCCTAAATATTTTGATAGACCTAAACAACTATCAAATGTCGGGGTTGTAGTCGCTGCAAAACTTGTACTGAAACTCCATTCAAAAACTGAAGTCGGAATTTCGACAAAACATTGATCGATGCTTGCAACGCAACGTCCTTTTTTATAAGTATTTTCAGGACAACAAATTTGATCATTACATTCTGAATTTTTTGTACACTCGCCGACCGCAAAATTAAGTTCGTTGCCCCATTCATTATTTTTAATGACGCGGACCGGACCTGTTGCTGCCGTTTTCGGCACAGTCGTTTTTATAATATTCGCATCGTTTTCCTTTTGAATCGTTCCGTTTGCGTCCTTATTATAATTAAATCTAACTAGACCGTTACTGCCAATCGCACCAAAATATTCTCCCCAAAGAGTAACGGGGGTATCAATTGGACCCTGCTCAGGATCAATTTTACATAAACTAGATTTAAGGGCTAAATTACTATCAACTACTAAAGAGTTAGGGTTTAAATTTACCGTAGAGATTGTGCTTGAGCCTAAGCTAATTTCTATCTGATAATTATCACTAGGAGTTGCGGGTACTTTAACAATTATCTGGTTATCCTTCCAAACAGAATTTGCGCAAATCGCAGGAAAAACATAGGAAGCTTCTGTCTTAAGCCCTCCGATTGTAAAATAGACATGGTTATTACCTCTGGCCCCACCAAATCCTGCACCTCTAATAGTTACATATTGACCAGGTGCGCCTGCAATTGGCGAGAAAGAAACAATATAAGGTCCTTCGCCTACTTCTTTATCTTTTATAAATCGTAAAAAATTACTTTTTTGCGGAAAACCGGAAATTACCTTCTCGACAAAACTTCCGGAAGTTCCAGCTTGAATATTCGGAGTCGTTGAGGTTCCTGATAGTCCGGCGGGGTTAGTAAAAGTTGAATCAAGTCCGCGAACATTATTTTCATAATTACCGAAATAAGCCTTACCGGTAAATAAATTAATTCCCTGATATCCAACTTCTGAACTTAATACTCCTTTATTCGGATTTAAATAGCAAAGACCTGGACGGGTAATATGGTTAGCGGTAAAATCACCTATTTGTGGACCAATCGCATTGTTTGTTTCATCGACTAAGCCTTCGTCGTTAACAACCCTTACTGGTCCAGTTTGAACACCGACCCCAACAGCCACAATAATCTGATCATCGCGCCAAGAATTTATACATAGAGGATTAATAGTCGCTGGCATAGTCGCAACGACTGGACTATTGTTTCCCAAAAAAACAACCTGGCTACTAGTCGCCGAATATTCACCAAAATTTTTGCCAAAAATCGTAATAAAATTATTGGCCGCGCCATTAGGCTCACTTAAATTACAAGTATCCCCAGCATCACAATCAGTATCAACGGCGCATGGTTTATCAAGATTTGTATTACAAAATCCTCCAACCGGACTCATTCCGGTAATAACCGGTGGGCCAGAACATAAACAGGTATCGGGGTTACAGCTTAAATATTCGGAGCAACGATTATTATCTGCATCGCATGTTTGATTAGTCAAATCAGCGTCGCAAGAATCTCCTGCCTGTCCTTGATTTTGACATGTGCAGCTTGTATCACAAAAATATCCAACCGCACAAATCTGATCTACGGCCTGACAGCCGGGATTTGGACTTGAATCGCAACTAGATGGAGGAGTAATACAATTGCTTAAGTCCGATCCGATACATCCACTCCAAGAGCCGCTACCACAAACCATCGAACCGCCGCATCCGCAAGACTGCGTTTCGCCATCATAACAACCGCCTGAGTTGCCTCCATTAATTGTACCTGCTAATTTTGTCAGGATAAAGGTAGCGATTGCCCATGAAGCTAAAATAATCACTAAACCAATTATTCCATTTTTCAAAATTTTCTTAGCATCGTCGATTTTATCTTCATTGCCAGCCGCAGTCATCCAAAGGAAACCGCTATATAATATTAAGCCTATGGCAATTACGCCCAAAAAACCAAGAGCAAAATTAATTATTCTTCCAGCTATTTCTCGAGGGTCGCCAGTCGCCAAAGAATTATTCAAGCCGTTGTTAACGGCATTAGTTCCGAAGTCTTGCGCAAAAACAAGGCGAACAAACAATAATCCGCCGGCTAGTAGAAAAAAGGCTAATAAATATTTAGTTAATTTTTTGGAAACCAATTTCACAGATTTATAAATCAATAATTAATTATTGGCAATTACCATCGGCTCCTAAAGTACTTGTTGCGGCGCCAAAGCAGCACGATGGGCTAGTCGGAGTAACGGCGCAATTAGCGCTAGCGCTTGGTTTAAAACAATTTTGATAAATATCTTTAACTCCTGATCCGGCTTGCGCTCGATATGACATAGATTCAGAAAATGAACTATGTTTTATCCAAGAAATAGTTTTATCTGGCTCGCCATCAAGCGGCACAGTATCGATATTGTCATTACTTATCCAATATCCATTTGCAGTTGGCGCTGAACTTTTTAGATTTATTAATTTATGTTCAACGCTTGTAGTTCCGTTACTAACAATATTACTTCCAGACCTTAGACTGCTATTTAACATCAAAGCATTCCAAGTAATTTTAATTGCATCGGCTAGATTAACCCCCATACTTCCCTGGGAAGGCGTGACTGTTTCAATTTGCGGAGGGGTAACCATTATCTGGCTATTTACATAAAACGACCAGCGATAATTATCTTTTTTATTCAAATTTTCCGTCGATGCATAATTATCATCATAAAAAGCAAGTGGACCATCGGCAGCCACATTACGGTCACCATCAAAAGAGTTTACGGCCGTATCAACAATCCCGTTCATAGTAGCGGAAGCAGTCGGATAATTATTACTCTCCGCATTCTGACAAGTTTTATAACCGAGAGGAGTCGAAGAGCAGGTTCGAAAAGGTGAGAATGCTAAACAGTCAGTATCGCTCGTACAATTTTTTAAATCAGCTGCCTTCATCTCAACTGCTAAATGACTATTAGCCGGCAAACAATATATTTTTTCCCCGCAACCGTTAACTCCACATTCATTGTCGGAAATAAACTCTAGAGTTTTATAGGCATTGCTAAGTAAAAATTTGCCACTGATATAATCACCCACGCATCTTTTACTTGAGCTTGGTCCTTCACATTTATAAGACCGGCAATCAGAATTATTAACGCAAGGAGTACTGCTGGCAGTGCTACTGGCCGCGTAATTTACTACTTTTATATAATTCGCCACCTCGGAGGCAAGACCAGAAACTTTTAGAGGGTTAAGCGACTCGCTAAAATTTATTTGAATAGCCGTATTCATCGGATTATCTTTTTTATCAGCTATTTGTGATAAGTCTTGTTTATCGACTCCGCCACTAAGGGTTTGGGTTGCCAGAGCAATATTATTAGTAGAACTGACCAAAATTTTATTACCATTCGCTCCGGCCACTTTAGCTGTTAAATTAATAACGCGACCAGTGCGCTCAACATCAACTGCCGGGTCACCACTTAAAACAGCATATATTCGACTAACCTGAGTCAGCGCCGTACAATTACTTGTCGGTACATAAATATTATTATTGCCAGATGGCGCAGAAGAAAAAGTATAGGTTTCATTGCCAACACTTAAGGTATCCGCTGCTTGTTCCGGGGCCATAACAATATCCCAAGAATTTCCCGGATTACGATCAACAGCGAGCAAAATAAAATAACCATTAAATTTGGCGTTCCCATGAATGTCAAAATCGGCCGAACCCAATAGATTAGAAATATTATTACCATCAAATAATTGGGCTCTATCTCGAGAATCAGAAGAAATAACAACTTTAAAATTTGTGAGATTGCCCTGATAATTAAGGGCATCAACATCGGCTACTGGAGACGCCCCAACCGGAGTAACACTAACTATCGTAGAAGCTTTATATATTTTTGGGCAATTGTTAACAGTAATATATCCCTGAGCTGCAATCGCCGGAGAGGCTAAATTTTGGATATCTTTTTCATTATCAGGAAGTGGAAAAATTCCGCCATAAACTACTTGAGGCGGCGTTAAATCAAGACGGGTCCCAACTTCAAATTTCCAATTGAAGTAATTTGTTCCGCAAGTTTTAAACATTGAGCTGTTATCGGATTTTTTTTTCAAATCGTCAGTAATTTTTACGGAATACCAGATGCTGGCCGTTGGGTCACCTAAATATCCCAGTGGGCTCAAAACAAGAGTTTTATTATTACTGGAGACAGAGACGGAAACGTCAGTTAAATTCGTATTTGTATTCGGGCATGATCCGCTGGCGCAGGCGTCTCCTAAATCATTCTTAAAAATTCTAATAGCAGTCGGGTTAATTTTATTGCAGGTAGTGTTATCACAAGCACAAGCCGCTCCAGAAGTATTAACGCAAACACTGTTAACATTTACTTCCTCTTTAAACGTAATAAGAATAGAACTGTTACGCGCAACGTCTGCTTGGCCATTCTCGGGGTAAAAATTTTCTACTGTGCAGGCGCCGATTGCACCTAAGCCGGGATTATTAAAGACTCCATTACTCGCACCAATATCTCCAGGTAGTCCGCCGATTGTCGAGGCCAAACGAGAAAGAAAAAAGGTCGTAATGGCCCAAGAAGATAAAATAATAACCAGGCCAATGACCGCATTTTGTAAAATTTTCTTAGCTTGAGAGATTTTATCATCGTCGCCAGCCGAGGTCATCCAAAGAAAGCCGGCATACATTATCAAGAGTAAAGCGATGACGCCAAGAAAACTCAAAGCAATTTGAATAATTCGTCCAATGATTGCACGCGGATCACCAGTAGCCAAACTTATTACATTTGAAACGGGAGCAATGCCAAAATCTGCCGCATACACAAAATTAGCCGTCATCGCCAAAGCGATTAAGCTAACAAAAAAAATAATTAATTTAACTTTTTTATTCATTCTAAAAGGTAAAAAAAGCTTTTAAATTATCCACTCTCTTGATATAATCTAGATGACTTTATTATAACATAAAGATGTAAAAAGAAAAACAGTTTTATGACCATCGAAAGAATTATAAATAAATTCAAAGAAAACCATCCGAGTGAAAATGCGGCCGTCCTTGAAAAGGCCTATAAATTCGCGGCGATGGCACATGAAGGACAGCTCAGAAAAAACGGAGAACCCTATATCCAGCACCCCTTGCATACCGCTTATATCCTTGCGGAAATTAAGGCTGATTTAGCGACTGTTACTGCCGGTTTATTACACGATGTTCCTGAAGATACTAGACATGACTTAGAAGAAATAAAAAAAATATTTGGTACTGAAGTTTCTAATCTAGTACGAGGTGTAACTAAGCTAGGAAAAATTAAATATCGCGGCATTGAACGTTATCGCGAGAATTTAAAAAAAATGTTTCTCGCCATGACAAGTGATCTCCGCGTTATTTTTATCAAATTTTGCGACCGCCTACATAATCTAAGAACTTTAGAGAACTTGGCCCCTGATAAACAAAAAAGAGTTGCTCAAGAAACTTTGGAAATTTATGCACCGATTGCCGGTTTGCTCGGTATCGGTCGCTTAAAATGGCAAATGGAAGATATTTGTTTTAAATTCCTCTACCCCGATCAATTTCATGATCTTGAATATAAATATGAAGTTGAAAGAAAAGTCGAGCGCAATCGATTTTTTCAAAAAATTAAAGATTCATTTATTCCAAAGCTTGAAGAGGCAGGTATTACTTATGAGATTGAAGCGAGATTCAAGCATCTCTATAGTATTTATCGAAAGATGCAAGAAAAAGATAAACAATTCGATGAAATTTTTGATGTTTTTGGACTTCGCGTAATTGTTCCAACAATCGATGATTGCTATAAAACACTAGGCATAGTTCATACTCTCTGGAAACCAAAACCAAATCGCTTTAAAGACTATATTGCCGTACCAAAACCTAACGGCTATCGTTCTCTGCATACGACTATTTTTGGGCCCGAAGGACGACCGGCCGAATTTCAAATTAGAACAAAAGAAATGCATGAAGAATCAATCTATGGCTTATCAGCGCATTGGTATTATAAATCAAAAAAAGAGCGCAATAATTACCAATCTCCTTCCTGGGTAAAAGAAATTATTGAAATCCAAAAAGAAATCACTAACACGACCGAATTAGTTAAAAAAATTAAACTCGATATTTTTCGCGATCGTATTTTTGTTTTTTCTCCGCGCGGCGATGTCTTTGAACTTCCTGAAAAATCGACGCCAGTTGATTTCGCTTACGCCGTTCATACTAATATAGGTAATAAAACCTCCGGCGTTATTATTAACGATAAGCTCGGAAAACTTGATCAAGAATTAAAAAATGGCGATCTAGTCGAAATCATTACTGAAAAAAATCGTCTTTATCCAAACAAGGACTGGTTAAAGTTTGTTAAAACTCGGCGCGCGCGCGATCAGATTAAACAATTTGCCAAAGAATCTACCTTCCAAAGTTTTAAACGCTTCCTGCCCGGAATAAAACAAAAATCCTCCAAATAAGGAGGATTTTTATTAACCAAATAAATATATTATTACGGTCTCATAGTGCTCTCCGGCAATTTGCCGATACGTCGCAAATGTTCATTTTTTTTGCTCAAAGCTAAACTGGTCAAAGCATATTTCTTTTGTAGCCGTTTTGTATTCTTCGGCTCAAGATGCTGCATTGATCTAGCTTTTTCAAGTCTTTTACTGTTTTTTAAGCCTTTTTTGAATTTTCGTAAAAAACTTTCGAAACTTTCACCAGGCTTTCGTTTAAAATCCGCCATAAAGTCCACCTTCCTTTCTATTATTTAATCTTTTTTCAATTAATTTATCTTTTTTAGCTAAACGCTCTTTAATTTTCTTGTAAACAACTGTTTCCTGCGCACTGGAATCCATGTCACGCATTAAAATTGTTCCGTCCATTATTTCTTTTTTTCCTAATATTAGACTTGTTTTAGCCTTCATGGTTACCGCTTCTTCAAGCTGAATTTTCAAACTATCAGAGGCAAATGACTGTCTAACATTAAAGCCTGCCCTTCTTAAATCCTGAAATAACTGTAAAGCGCGAAGCTTTGCTTGGTCTCCAAGTTGGGCAATGAATACTATATCCTCTTCTACGGGATTTGCCAAGAGGTGCTTGTCCTTCAACCTTGAGACCGCTCTTTCGATACCGAGCGCTAAGCCAACAGCCGGAGTTGAAGCGCCGCCCATATTTTCGACTAGAGAATCATAACGACCGCCGCCGCCAAGAGCCATTTTCCCCTGAACTGCGCCATCTTCACTAATTGGCCAAAATTCAAATACGGTATCATTGTAATAATTCAGTCCACGAACTAAATAAGGATTAAAATTATAATTAATATTTAATTCATCTAAGAACTCAAGAGTCTTGGTAAAATGTTCACGGCTTTCATCTGATAAATAATCGGCAATTTGCGGCGCCTCTTCACGTAATTTTACGCAAGCGTCTTCTTTACAATCAAGAAGGCTTAAACAATTTTTGCCTAAATTATTTTTACAAGAATTACAGAGTTTTGAGCGACGCCCCCTTTCCTTATAAAAAGCAAGTAATTTATTACTATACTCTTTACGACATTCGGCACTTCCAATGCTATTAATTTGCAATTGAGAATTAATTTGCAATTCTTCAAAAAAATTATGGGCGATAGTTATTAGGATTGCTTCAGCCATCGCTTTCTTTTCGCCAATGATTTCTAAATTGAATTGGGTCGACTCGCGATAACGCCCGGATTGTAATTTTTCATGGCGGAAAATAGGACCAAGCGAAAAAAGGCGAGACGGCAAACCGCTTTCACCGAGATTATTTTCCAAATAAGCGCGGACAACTCCTTGAGTTAATTCAGGACGCAGAATAGTTTTTTCACTTTTCTCACCTTCAATAAAATAAAATTCTTTATCGTTATTACGGCGATTGGATTTTTTATATAAATCAAAACTTTCCAGAATCGGGGTTTTAATCGCAACAAAACTATAAAGCTTTGCTAAATTCAAAGCCTTATTAATAACGAACTCCTGGCAGACTTGTTCTGTGCCGACAACATCCTTCATGCCCAAAAGACGTGGTGTAATTTTTTCATTACGTTTTTCTGTTTTTTTCATGGCCGTTTCCGGCATAATTTTTTTGCGTCTAGGCATATTGATTATTTATTATATTGAGGCCAATAATTTTTATTAAAAACTGTAATTTCATTAACTGGCCAACCACGGAATAAAACTTTTCCGGTTAAAAAACTTTTATTGACGATTCCGAAATAACGCGAATCTTTTGACGCGCCTCGATTATCACCTAAAACATAATATTCATTAGGTCCAACAGTCACCTTCATGTCGTCTTGATTGAAAGTCATTAAACCGCTCGGCAAATATTTTTCGTTAAGGGTTAGGCCCTCGGGATTAGCTTCATTAAATACAATAACCTTGCCATCTTTAATTTGCACTTGCTCTCCCGGGAGGCCGATTACACGTTTAATAAAATATTCTTGTGGATTTCGCGGATAACGGAAAACAATAACTTGTCCGCGCGCAGGCGGGGTAAAGCGATAGCTTAGCTCATCGATTATTAAATATTCGCGATCATGAAAATTAGGTTCCATTGAAGCGCCTTTAACAAAAAAGGGTTGAATCAAAAAATAACGAATTGGAATTATAATAGCGGCCGAAACCATTGCTACTTTAATAATTTCCCAAACGAAGAGAAAAAATTTCTTCATAATATTTAAAAACCTCTAACGAGGATTATAACAGATACAGTCAATAATAATGTATCAACTATATCAGAAAAATCAAAAAAAATCAAATCGTGATTTTTCGCTAATTTTAATAAATAAACATTGCATCGCCATAGCTGAAGAAGCGATATTTTTGACGAATTGCCTCAGAATATGCGGCTTTTATCTTTTCCTGGCCGGCCAGTGCGCTAACCAGCATTAAGAGGGTTGATTTTGGTAAATGAAAATTGGTAATTAGGGCATTAACAACCTGAAATTTATAGCCAGGATAAATAAAAATGTCCGTCCAAAAGGACTGCATTTTGATAATTTGAGCTTTTTCTAATTTTTTCCAATCAATCGATTCTAGGCTACGACAACTCGTAGTCCCAAGCGGAATAACACGTGCTCCATTTTTTTTAGCCTTAAGAACTGCCTTAATAGTACTTGCACTAATTTCAGCAAATTCACTATGCATTATATGATCCTTAATTTTTTCCGTTTTCATTGGCGCGAAGGTTCCTAGTCCAACATGAAGGGTCACATATACTATTTTTACGCCACGGGCCTTAATTTTCTTGAGCAGACTCTCTGTTAAATGTAGACCTGCTGTCGGAGCCGCGACGGAACCAATTTTCTTATCATCAGCAAAAACAGTTTGATAATTATTTTTATCACTCGAGGATTGCTTATCGCGTTTAATATATGGCGGCAACGGGACTTCGCCAAGACGATTGATTGTCTCCCAAAATGATTGTCCGCCAATGTTAAATTTCACTAACCAGGTCCCGTCATTATTATTGCTTATTACTTCTGCCTGAAGCTGATCGCCAACTACTATAATAAGTCCGATTTTAATTCTTCCTCGTAAAAGACATTGCCAAATATTATTCTTAATTTTCTGATGAAGAAATATTTCAATTTCTCCCCCGGTCTCCTTTTTATGCCCGATCAAGCGCGCGGGAAAAACTTTTGAATTATTTAAAACAAGCAAATCGCCTTTATGTAAATAATTAATAATATTATAAAAATGTTCATGTGCGATTTCTCCGTTTTTTTTATTTAACAATAAAAGACGCGAGTGGTCTCGCGGTTTTATCTGATTTTGAGCGATAAGCTCGAGCGGTAAATTATAATCGAAATCTTTTACTGAAAATTCCATACTATATTAAGCCTGGGGATTTTATTCCCAAATGTTCATATCCTAAATGGGTAATAATACGCCCACGCGGTGAGCGATCTAAAAATCCTAATTGCATTAAATATGGCTCATACATATTTTCAATCGTATCCATTTCTTCTCCGGTAGAGGCGGCCAAAGTATTTAAGCCAACCGGCCCTCCTTTAAATTTATTGGCGATTGTTTCAAGAATACGACGATCAATTAAATCTAAACCTAATTCATCGACCTCTAACATTTTAAAAGCCTCGAGGCAATGCGCTAAGGTTATTTCTCCGTCTCCCTTAACTTCGCAATAATCACGAACTCTCTTAAGCAAACGATTCGCAATGCGCGGCGTCCTCCGGCTGCGTGAGGCAATCGCCGCCTTCGCATCATCTTCAATTTTTACTCCTAAAATATTAGCACTACGTTTAATAATTTTTTCAATGTCGCCAGATTCGTAGAAACTTAAATGGTGGGTAATGCCAAAACGATCTCGAAGCGGAGCAGATAATAGACTCGCAAGAGTCGTGGCGCCAATAATTGTAAATTTCGGTAAATCCAATCTCAGGGTTCGAGCACTTGGACCCTTACCCATAATAATATCCAAAGCAAAATCTTCCATGGCGGGATATAAAATTTCTTCAATTGTTTTATGCAGCCGATGAATTTCATCAATAAAAAGAATATCGCCCGCTTCTAAATTCGTTAAAATAGCCGCCAAATCACCGCTTTTTTCAATGGCGGGCCCAGAAGTTACTCTTATATTTGCACCCGTTTCATTGGCGATAACGTGCGCGAGGGTTGTTTTGCCCAGGCCGGGAGCGCCATATAATAATACATGTTCTATCGGCTCATTACGTTTTTTTGCGGCCGCAACGGTTATTTCGAGATTAGCTTTAATTTTTTCCTGACCGATATATTCAGCTAAAGTTTTCGGGCGCAAAGACAAATCAAGGGCCTCGTCGCCCCGTCTTTCGATCGGACTAATCAAACGGTCATTTGTATCCATATATTTTTATAGTAACTAAACCTGACGAAATTCGCAAATAGAATTAAAATCACAAAACCCGCACATTGGCGACGGCGTTGGACTGAAATCTCGCTTTTTAATGGCAGCAATTTCTTCTCTTACTTCTAGCCGCAAACGAGTGATGTCTTTTTCGGTAGCAGTAAAAGTAAATTTTTCTCCGCTTTCTAAATAATAATAACTAAGCGCATTAACCTTAACTCCCAAAAATTCTTCAATAAATATTTGATATAAAATTAATTGGCGCTTCTCAGAATAATCTAATTTGGTTTTTGTTTTTCCGGTTTTATAATCAATGATTTCTAAAGTTCCATCCGCATGTTTATCAATACGATCAATCGCGCCCTTAATTACATCTCCATCAATCTTAAAAGAAAATCTCTTTTCCAGAAATATAGTTTCCTTAGGTGGATTAGCGCTATAGGCGGTCCAAAATTTATGCAAAGCATCAAGCCCCTTCTTCTTATAATCTTCTCGCTCTTTCTTACTGCTATAACCATCAGTCTGCCAAAATTCCGTATATATCTCTAATAATCTTTTTTCATTTAATAAACTCTCGGCCCCATCTGAATCCTTCTTATTATCAGCAAATAATTCCCCCTGCATTTTTTTGCGCTCACTGAGAATAGGCAGAAGGAAGTTATATAAAGTATTATGAAGAACACGACCAAAAATTAAACTCGACTTATCAGTTGAAGCCGGAATCTTAAGTACGAAGGCAAATTTATATTGGAGCGGACAAGTTGAAAAAGCCGCTAATTGCGAAAAGGAAAATTTTTCTGGTAAAGGATATTTATCCGCCGCCAGCTTCTCCTTGGTTGCCACTAATTCGCGCGTATTTAAATAATGTAAATCACGTAAAAATTCGTTCTTCTCGGAAAGTTTAATTTCCGGAACGAGCGCGTTCTCTACCCCCATTTCAGAAATAAATCGTGATGGTTTTTTCTCACGAACTCGACCGTAATCTTTAGCGCCCGTTAAATATAGCTCTTCCTTAGCGCGTGTTGCCGCGACATAAAATAAACGACGCTCTTCTTCAAGATGAATATCAGGGCTCGTTACAATTTTTTCTCTAACGAGCGCGTCGGGTAAGGAAATTTTCTCGCTGCGAGCGATAGTTGGGAACTTTTTATCAACCAAATTTACAATAAAAACATATTTAAATTCCAGTCCTTTGGCGCCATGAACGGTCATTATTTTTACAGTCTCATTATCGGCAAAATCAAGCTTTAATGCCCCTGTTTCGCCCGATTCCAACTCAAGATTAATTGCCGTCAAAAAATCTTTTAATCTTAAATCAGGCTCGCTCTCCTCAAGACGTTTTATCTTTTGATAAAATTGATTTAAATAGGAATATAATTCTAAATCACGATCACGATCCATTCCTTCTAAGAGTCCGGAGTCATAAGCGAATTGTAAAAATATTTTTGTCGGCTTTTGTTCGGCAACAAGTTGCGAATGATCAGCAATAAGGTTTAATAATTTATTTATATTCTTAAAACTTTCAGCGCTTACCCCCGGAATAGCATTTATATTTTTCAGAGCTTCATAAAGCGACCAAACTTTTCGCGCTGCCATTTTATTAATCGTCACTAAGTCTAAATGCGAGACCTTAAAAGTATTCATGTTTAAGACACGAAATAAGGCTGACGACTCATGATAATTATCAAGCAAACGCAAATAGGCCAAAATATCAAGAATCAACGGCTTATAATATAAACCACGCCAAGACATAAATTGGTTAGGAATATTATAACGACTTAATTCTTTAACGTAGGCATCGGCCGTATCGTTTGCTCGTACTAAAATAGCGAAATCTGTCCAACGAATGTCGTCTCCTGTTTCCTGCCCGATTTCATATTTTTCCGAAATTTTTTGCGCGACAAAAGAAAGCTCATCGGCAGCTGTATCAAAATTATAAAAACGCAGAGCCGGTTCGGAGTATGATTTCTTTTCGATATCTCCTTTTGCTTTTAAGCGCTTATCTATTTTAAGTTTATCCTCTAAGCGATTCGGATTATTATTTTGAATGAATTTATAGGAGTAATCTAAAATTTCCTGCCGTGAGCGGTAATTCTCGGTTAAAATTAACTCGGTCGCACCCTTAAAATCATCCTTAAACTGCATGATATTAGAAATTGACGCACCGCGAAACTTATAAATAGCCTGATCGTCATCACCAACCACAACTAAATTATTTTTTGGTGCGGCCAACATTTTTACTAATTCATATTGCGCCCAATTAGTATCCTGAAATTCATCGACCATTAAATATTTAAATTTATCGCGATAATACTTTAAGATATTCGGGCGCTCGCTAAACAGTTTGAGTGTATAAACAATTAAATCGCCAAAATCGAGGAAATTATTTTCGAGCAATAATTGATTATAGACATGATAGGCATTCGCCAACTCTTTAATGCGATTAATTTCCAATTCTTTTCCTGCTTCGTCGTCTTCATCAAGAACAAGCGTTTTCGCTTTAGCTGTCTTCGCCGTCTTTAGAGGCTTTGCCGTCTTTAGAGTTTTAAGGGACCTTGCTCCGCTTAATTTATTATCCTGGCTAGACTCTAATTCCTCGGCGTACTTTAAGTATTCGTTTGCCGAAATATTTTCGTCTTTTAGTCGCGAAAAATGCCGAATTAATTCGGAAATGAATTTCGTCGGGTTACCAAGCGGCTTATAATAATCAAGCGAAAAATTCTCAAGATTTTTTTTGATTAAAACCCATTGTTCAGTTTCGCTAAGCAGCTTAAAATTTGCGCTTAAGCCAATATCAAGGGCGTGCTCGCGTAATAATCTTTCGCCAAATCCGTGAAAAGTACTAATCCATAAATCTACATAACCATAAGGCAGTATTTTATCCGACCGTTCTTCCATTTCTCCGGCTGCCTTTTCGGTAAAAGTTAGGAGAAGAATTTCCTCAGTCGCAACTTTTTTCTCCATAATCAAATAGGCGAGCCGATTAATTAAAACCGTTGTTTTACCTGTACCGGCTCCCGCCACAATCAAAAGCGGTCCACTCTCGTGGGTCACTGCTTGTTTCTGCGCTTTATTTAACTTTTCTAGAATCTCTAGCATGGCTTTAGAATTTTAGAATGCTTTTTATTTTATTCTCCTTAAGATTTCCAATAATTGCTAAGTTCAAGCCTTGATTCTTAAATATCTGACGGGCAACAACAAGCAGCTCGTCCGGTGTAATTTTTTTTACTTTCTTAATTAAGTCTCCCGGAGTCATTACCTGACGGCGATACATTGCTTGGCGAGCATACCAATTAGCTAGATTGTCAGATGCCTCCATTTGCAGTAGTATTTTGCCTTGTAGCAGGTCTTTAGCGCGTTTCAATTCTTTAAGAGGAATTAATTCTTCACTTATTCTTTTATACTCCTCTAAAATTATTTTTATCGCCGCTTCTGTTTTTATGCTCGGCACACCGGCTTGAGTCGTTAAGTATCCAGAGTCAGAATAAAACTCCGTGCTAGTACGGACATAATAGGCGAGACCATTGCGTTCACGTAAATTAATAAATAAGCGCGAGCTCATTGAACCGCCGAGAACAATAGATAATAATTTAGCTTTAAGTTCATCTGGATGATCAATCGGGAAAGTTCTAACTCCAAGTGAGAGCGCAATTTGATCGGTTTTTTTCGAAGAAATTTTAAGTTGCGGTGTTTTCTGATTTTCAATAACAGCTTTTTTCGCCTCTTGTTTATTGGACTTAAAATTAGTAAATATTTTAGCCACTAATTTTTTATCTTTTGGTTTGATTGCGCCAGCAATAACAATATAAACACTTTTTGTGCCGTACTGAGTTTCAAGATATTTAATTAAATCCTCTCTTTTAAAACTGCGGATATTTTCTTTAGTACCAATAGTTTCCCAGCCTGCCGGTGTATCGCCATAGAGACAATCTTCAAAAACATCCTCAATATGCATTTGCGGATTATCCTCGTACATATTCAACTCCTCAATGATAACTCCTTTTTCACGCTCAATTTCTTCGGGGTCAAACAAGGAATTAAATAGCATGTCGCCCATAATATCAAGCGCCTTGCCAAGCTTATTGTTTGCAACCTTAAAAAAATAACCAGTATATTCCTTCGACGTAAAAGCATTATACTCTCCTCCTAGGGAGTCCATCTCGCTAGCCAAAGCTAAAGTATTTGGCCGTTTTTTAGTACCCTTAAAAAAAAGATGCTCCAAGAAATGTGAAATTCCGCTATTAGCACGGGTTTCATATTTTGAGCCAGTTTTAAAGAGAACAAGGGCGGTGGTTGTTTTAGCCCCTTTTATTGGGATAGTAAAAACTGGTACTTTATTTGACAAAAATGACTTTTTATAATTATTCATAACATTAATTTACAATATTTAGATGTTCTAAACTTAGCATATTTTTGCTATAATTTAAAGATAGGGATGAATTATCTCTTTTTAATTAAAAAATACAAATATGGCATATAAAATTAGCGACCATAATTTTGTTTTAAATCATGGCAAGCAATATAAAATTCAGGCTGTCTGAGATTTGCCGGATGAAGAAAAGCCACGCGAGAAACTGATTCAAAATGGCGCCGGTGCTCTAAGCTCAGTTGAGCTACTCGCTATCGTACTTGGAGTAGGTACAAAAAAAGAAGAGGTTTTTTCAATGGCTAACCGTCTGCTTCGAGAATACGGAGAGAAAGGCATCGCCTATCAAAAAGACCCAACAATAATCGAGAAGGACTTAAAAATACCTCTCATTAAGGCCTGCCAAATAGTCGCCTGTTTTGAATTAGGGCGACGCTTTTATCAGAAACGGCCAGGAGGATCCATCACTATTCGCACTGCGCAACAGGCCCACAACTATCTCAAAGACATGGGCAATTTAAATAAAGAACAATTCCGCGGACTCTATCTTAATACTCATTATCAATTAATTCACGATGAAGTTATTTCGATTGGCACGCTAGACGCCTCGCTAGTCCAGCCACGTGAAGTTTTCCGTCCCGCTTTAGAATATTCGGCCGCCGCTTTAATCATTGCGCATAATCATCCCTCGGGAGTTCTTAAGGCAACTAAAGCCGATGTTGAAATAACCAATAAATTAATTGAAGCTGGCCGAATTCTTGATATTGGAGTTCTTGATCATTTAATTATCGGAAAAAATAAATTTGCCAGTATCATCTAATATTTTATGCCTAAGAAATATAAAATTACTCCAGTTGCCTGGTTAGTTAAGGATGAAGCGAGTGTAAAATTTCATGTCGAAAATAATGATTACTTCGGAACAATCGCCGCCGTGCTTAGTTTAATCAAAGAGGAAATAAAAAAAGGTAAGCAAAGCGATTTGCCTACCTTTAATAAAGTTTTAAAAAATTTAGAAGAGGAATTATTATTCTTGCAAAAAAATTATCAAATTAATCCCAAGAGCAAGAAAAAGAATAAGACGCCAAAGGGCAAACTAATTAGCCAATGATCAAGAAGCATTAAAATAACAAGAGGCAACAAAATTGCCCAAGCGAATTGTTCCCTTCGACCATTCTTAATTAAGAAAAATAAGAAAATTAAGAAAGACAAAAAAGAAAAAAGTCCGCTTTCAGTCCAAAGCAATAAAAACGTATTATGAACCGGCTGATATTCCCAGGCGGGTTTTTTATTATTATCCGCTAAAGCAACTGCTACGCTATAATTACCAATCCCAACTCCGGAAAGAAAGCTTTTCTGGAGAAGATTACTCGCCTGAACTATATAAGCTTCGCGCTCAGTAATTGATTTCTGTTCGAGTCTAGTCTGCGCATCAAGACGAACCATTAAAAGTTCTTGGTAGGGTGTCGCCGCTATACCGACGAGCACGGCCGAAAAAAAGATTAGAGCGATAAAACGGCTCAGTATCCATTTATCCTTTTTGACAATAAAAATGACTAAAAGAGCAATAAAACCAGTAGCCAACGCTATCCAGGAGCTGCGCGAAAAAGTAAAAAATAAGGCATAAAGAGAAACAAAATAAAAAATGAAAAGAAACACGGAAGATGAAACTTCTTTGCGGGTATTTAACATCTTTTGTTTCGCTAAAAGATAAGCGGCTAGAATTAAAGCGATTGCTAAAACACCACCTAAAATATTAGGGTGATCTAGCCCTCCATAAGCGCGCAGCCAACGCCCGTTGGCGGTCTCAACGACGGCTGTTCCAAGAGTTGAGGGATTATGGGCGGCAATCCCTAAATATTTAAAAGCGAATGAACTTTGGGTCAAAAACTGATAGATGCCAAGACAGGCTTGAAGAAAAACACTAAAGAGTAAACTGTATATTAAAATAAATTTATTAAAGAGTGAGTCCTGATAACTTCTCGGCATTGTTCCCGATCGAACAATAAAAAATAAACTAAGACCGGATAAAAAAATAAAATAGCGATAAGCGGCAAGAATTTGATCGGGCGCGAAAAAAATAGAAATAAAAATAAATATTTCTAAAGCGGCTAATGAATAAATAATTGGCTTATTCTCTTCGTCCGCGTTTTTTTCCCTTAACCTAAGCGCTAAAAATAAAAGGAGAATAACTAAAAGAAGAATCAAACTGAAATAAATGCTTATTTCTGAATAATTTGTTTCGGCCGGACGAATAATTATTTTTGCCTGCCAGGGCAAAATAAATATAAATAGATAAGTTAAATACTCAGTTGCTTTCCTTAAAAATTTCGCGAATTTTGTTTCCATATTTTTCCGCGTATTCTTGGCGGTTATCAGTTAGATAGAGTTTTAAGACCTCATCATTGACAACAACACCAGTTGAATTATTCATCGCCTGTTTTAAGGCGGGCGACATTATTTTAAATTGTATTTTTTTTGACAATGTCTCAAAAAAATTCAGGATAATGCTTTCTAACTTATTTCTGTCTAGACTTTTTTCTAAACTTAAATCAACCGGTCTCTCTTTGATAACATTGTTAGCTTCAAGAAATCGCTCATAGGCTCCATCTTTATTATACAACAAAATTAAACTTCGAAGCCAGTAATAGAAATAAGGATCGTCAGTTTCTAATTTTAAGCTATCCAAATTTAAATGTTTCGTCGTTATATAGAAACTCAGACAAATTTTATCCCGTTTATTACGTGCTGTTGGGCGACGATTAAGAAATTTTGCGGCGCTGGCCATTATTAGACGGGTCAGCCAGATTCTCCGAGGCGCACATATCACAAAAATATCGATATCACTGCCGTCGCGCAGATTATGCGACCCGATTGAGTTAGCTAGTGCAATTGCTTTTATAAAAGGGAGCCACTTAAATAATTTAATAAACCGCTGAGCGCTCTTCAGCTTGCGATTAGAGTAATTATAACGATGCGCCCTGTTCGCAATTATTTCCTCGCGACCAGCCAGAAAAAATAGACCATTTTTAGCTCCGATAAAGCTATTTTCTGTCTCTAAGAGCGTCTTAATTTTCACAAGTTCTGTCTGTTTGCCAGAATATTTCCATATTTCAAAAGCACTAAGCGGATGGTCAAAAAGATCAAAAAAAGCTAAGACTTTTTTGGCTTGTATTAGTATTTCTTCGTTATTTTCCATGTCTTAATTATAGTATATTAGGCCTATTTATTATAGTATTGACAAAGCAATGCTTTTATTATATATTTAACAGTCTAGTTCTTTTAATTACAATTAATATAAATCCAATAAGTTTAACCAAAAAAACCATTAAAACATGAGAAATTACTTAAATGTAAGTTTCTGGACCACCCTGGCAGTTGTGGCCCTAACCATTATTTCGAAGTACTACAGCCTTTCAATCGAGGCAAGCCTGGCAGCTATTACACCTTTTTTGAGCATCGGAGTTCTACTCTACACAGCGCTCGACTTATTCGTTTTAAGCCATAACCGGTCTGAAATTAACGGCATCTATCGCCACGTACCAATGATGGTTGCGGCTCTATCCTACTCTCTGTGTGGAATCATTCTATCAGCCCTGATGTATAAAGAAGGCCTTGATTGGCAGATCGCCAACTTTATATTATTTTGCATAACCGGTCTCTTTATCTTCCACACCGTGATTGCAACAAGCAATAACGGTCACGGCCTCTCAAGTAATAGAAGCCCTCTTAGTGAGGATGATGAGGTAACAGATTGCTTTTGGAAAATAATAATCCAAATGATTATAAACTGCTTAATTATTTTGGCAATAAACCATTACATGGCATAGCGCCACGTGAGTAAAAAAAAATAACCCCTGACAAAAATCAGGGGTTTTTAAATATAGAAAATATTTTTTTGAGCTAGGAATTGTTTTTTGGCTTATCTATTTTCATCGGCTCAATTTTACTTTCACTGTCTGTTATTTTGGTCACATCCTTATCAATCTTCTTAAATTCCACATAGGCATTATTATAATGATTAACGGTCGTCGACATACTCGTGCCGAGTTTCTTCATGAAATCATCATAACTATTCATATGCTTACCAAGCTTTTCAATATTAACTCGAATCTCTTTAGCTTTTTCCTCAATCTGCATTGCTTTTAATCCTTGCAAAACGGTTTGCAAGTAAGCAAGAAAAGAGGTCGGGGAGACAATAATAACTTTCTTGTCTCGGAAGGCATATTCAATTAAATCGCGAGCATTAACTTTAACGGCGCCAACCTTATTAACCAATAAATCATAATAGATAGCTTCTGATGGAATAAACATGAAAGCGAATTCCATGGTTTTTCTTTCCGGTAAAACATACTTTGCAGTTTCATCAATTCTGTTTTTCAAATCCTGTTTGAAAATTGCTTCAAATTTTTCCCGGGATTCACTATCAGTGGCATTCAAAATACGTTCGTAGTTTTCGAGAGAAAATTTCGCATCAATCGGAATAACTTTATCTTTTACAAAAACAACCGCATCAACAATTAAGTCCTTGCCGGTCTTCTCATTCTTGCCCATTTTATATTGCATCTCATAAGATCCGGGCGGCAAAACATTTTTTAAAGTTTCCTCTAAAAAATACTCGCCTAAAACTCCTCTTTGTTTTGGATTTTTTAAAATATCTTGTAGATTTTGCAATTGAGCAGAAAAATTTACCACCTGTTTATTCGTCTCATCAAGTTTTGTTAATTTCTCAGTAACTTCGGAAATTAGTTTTGCGGATTGTGCGGTTATATTTTGGACAATACGAGTGGTCTGCCCAAATTGATCTTGATTAGTTTTATGAGTTTCAGATAATTTTCTATCTAGCTCCTGTCGCAGTTCACTGTTCTGTGTGGAAAGATGGGAAAGTTTTTCTGATTGTTGGATTAAACGCTCCGCAAGCGCATCGAGTTTAATATCTCCACTGCCGCTCTCTTTGCGACGCAATAATAACACTATCACGACAATAACGCCGACAATTAAGACCGCCAATAAAAAAATAGAAAGGTAATTATTCATAAATCTAATCAAAAGCTTTTATTTTCGAAGTAAGTCACGAATCTCCGCTAATAATTCCTGATCCTTTGTTAGTGGCGCGGGAGGCGTTTCTGATTTTTCTTCGTCTTTGCTTAATTGCGCCTTTAAACGTCCAATAATTTTTACCATCAAGAAAATCACGATGGCGATAATTACAAAATCAAAAACATTTTGAATAAAAACGCCAATATTCATGGTCACAGCCGGGCTTATCGCGCCGGAGTGGCCAATCATACTTTTTTTAAGTGTCCATCTAATTGTAGCAAAATTTACTCCTCCCAAAACAACACCGACGAGAGGCATTATTACATCGGCCACGAGGGACGAAACAATTTTTCCAAAAGCGCCACCGATGATAACCGCTACCGCCAAATCCATAACGTTACCTTTGACGGCAAACTCTTTAAACTCGCGAATATATTTTTTCATATGATTAAAATAAAAGACCGACAAGAAGCCGGCTCTTATATATTAGACCCAAGTAACACCAGCAACTTTATCGTTATCTTCTTTAAAGCGCATAATTCTTACGCCTTGAGTATCACGGCCGAGCACGCTCACCGTCTTAAACGGAGTGCGTATTACCTGGCCGTTCTCTGAAATAATAATTATATCTCTTCCTTCCATGCTGTCCGCATTAACTAAGAAGGCATTCGTAATATCACCCGTCTTATCAGTTACTTTCGCAGTCTTAATACCACTACCGCCGCGGCCCTGAACTTTATAAGAGCTGAGCTCAGTTCGTTTGCCGAAACCATGAGCCATGATTGTTAATATTTGATAATTTCTTTTCTTTTCTTTATCGGTCTTAGCAATGCCAACACCAATTAAAGTATCGTCTTTATGTAAACGAATACCATGAACACCAGCGGCGCCACGACCCATGTCGCGGACATCAGTTTCTTTAAATCTAATTGCTTGACCCTTAGCAGTTATAAGTTGAATATGATCGCTGCCAGAAGTTGGCTTAACCCAAATCAACTTATCATCATCTTTAATCTTAATCGCAATTAAACCGCTGCGACGAACATTCGCAAAAGCAGATAGTTCAACTTTCTTAACAAGACCTTTTTCAGTTGCAAAGAATAAATACTTACTAAAAACCGCTTTATCTAATGGCAAGATTGACGAGACTTGTTCGCCACCAATTAATTGTAAAAAGTTTACAACTGGCGTCCCCTTGGCGATTCTTGATGCCTGTGGAATTTCGTAAACTTTAAGTTGGAATACTCGGCCCTTGGTCGTGAAGAATAAAACATCGTTATGGGTTTGAGAGGTAAACATGAATTCGACCGTGTCTTCTTCTTTGGTCGTTAGACCCATTACGCCTTTGCCGCCACGAGCTTGTACTTTAAAAGTATCTGGCTCTAGTCGTTTAATATAACCATCACGGGTCATCATGACCACAGTTTCTTCATTCGGAACTAAGTCCTCCATGCTGAATTCCCCAACGCCATGGGCAATAACCTCGGTTCTTCTTTCGTCACCATATTTATCAGCCAGAACGCGAAGTTCATCTTTAACAATTTTTCTAATACGAGCCACTGATTTCAAAATTGCTTCAAGTTCTTTAATTAGAGCCATCTTTTCTTTTAATTCCTGTTCAACTTTTAATTGCTCAAGATTGGCTAAGTTTTGGAGACGCATCTCTAAAATAGCAATTGCCTGGCGTTCCGATAATTTAAATTTCTTTATTAAATTTAATTTAGCGACCTCCTTATCTTTTGATGCCTTAATTGTTTTAATAACTTCATCAATATGCTTAAGCGCAATCATCAAACCTTCTAAAATATGCGCTCTGTCTTTCGCTTTATTTAAATCAAATTGAGTTCTTCGGCGGACAACCGTTTCGCGGTGCTTAATATACTCTTCAAGAATCATCTTTAGAGTTAAAACTTTCGGCTGAATACCATCAACGAGAGCCAACATATTAAGATGGAAGGTCGTCTGTAGTGATGTGTGTTTATATAAACTATTTAAAATCTTTTTCGGATATGAATCTTTCTTCAACTCCATAACAACGCGAACACCGTCCTTATCAGACTCGTCGCGTAGAGCTTTGATTCCTTCAATTTTTTTATCCTTAACAAGATCGGCTATTTTTTCTACTAAGTCAGCTTTATTAACTTGATATGGAATTTCAGAAATTATAATTTGGAAAGCGCCGCCCTTTTGCTCCTCAATATCAGCGCGTCCACGTAAAACTATTCCGCCTTTACCAGTAGCGTAAGCAGCTAAAATTTCTTTTTTGTCATAAATCATGCCTCCGGTCGGAAAGTCGGGACCCTTAACAAATTTCATTAAGTCCTCGATACTCGCCTCCGGATTTTCAATTAAATGATCAATGGCATCAGCCAGCTCTTTTAAATTATGAGGCGGGATATTGGTCGCCATGCCAACGGCGATACCCATGGTTCCGTTCAATAATAAATTCGGAAGTTTAGCTGGAAGAACGCGCGGTTCTTTATGGCTGCCATCATAGTTAGGTATAAAATCAACAGTGTCTTTATCAATATCAAAAAGCATTTCCTCAGAAATAGCCGAAAGTTTTGCCTCAGTATAACGCATGGCCGCCGCGTTGTCTCCGTCCATTGAACCGAAGTTTCCTTGCCCACGGACAAGCGGATAGCGCATGGAAAAATCCTGTGCCATACGAACCATTGAATCATAGACAGCAGAGTCGCCATGAGGATGGTACTTACCTAAAACTTCACCGACGACAGTCGCCGATTTTCTAAATTTTACATTAGCTCTTAAACCAATACTCCACATCGCGTAAAGAATACGGCGATGGACTGGTTTTAAACCATCGCGTACATCCGGTAAGGCACGAGAAACGATAACGCTCATGGCATATTCCAAATAAGACTTGCTCATTTCATCAACAAGCGGCTGGTCTTCAATTATTCCATATTCGGTTTGGCGACGCGAGTTAGCAACGATTGCCGGCGCGTCATCATCTTGAATTTTCTTTTTTGGCTCTTTGTCTGTATTTGGCATAAATAAAAAATTAATACGCGATTTGTGTTATTCCCTCGCAACCGACAGGAATCTCGCAAGGCTTAGCCTCACCGATGGTCGGCATACAATCTATATAAGGAGGGCAATCTTTTTTTATTTCTGATGGGCTTGAGCTCGCAATTGGAGTTGGAGTTGGAGTTGGGGTTGTACTTGTCACAGAATCAGTAACTGCTGGAATAGAGCTTGAATCAATTACCATGTCGGAACTCGAGGCGGCAAGAATTAATTCATTAACCAGAGAACTACTAGCTGCCTTCAAACGCGCGTTAGTCGCTTCAATTTCCGCTAAACTAGAACTCATCTTATCGATAGTATCATTAAAATCGGCGCGGATACTTTTCCATTGTTCATTGCTCTGGCCGGCGTCGACCTCGGCATTATATCGGAAGACATTTTTAATATTTAAAACCCAAAAAATCAGGATTAAAACCATTAGCGAAATAATCCCAACTTTCATTAAAAATTTTTTCTTCTCTTCCTCGCTCTCCATACTTATTCCTTTATACCGTCCAAATTAATATCATATAAAATTTGCTCGGCAATTAAACGATACTGCAAAATTTCTGATTCAGTAAACCAAATTGGTATCTCACGAGCTGCATCACTTGCTGGATCAGAACAGTGAATCAAGTTTCTCACTGCACGACTATCAAGACTTGCTAATTCATATGAATCTAAAGTATAGTCACCGCGAAGTGTTCCACTATCTGAAGACAAGGGCTCGGTTGAGCCGACAATTTTTTTAACGATGCCGACAGCTTGATTACCTTCCCAGATCATCGGCACTATCGGACCGCAACTCATAAATTTAACGAGAGCACGAATTATATCTTTTCCATATTCAATCGCTTCTTTTTCAATTGGCATGCCCATGGCAGTTCTTTCTTCAATTGTGCGATTTCCTTTCTTTAAAAACCATTCATCATCCTTACTATAATGATTCCAAAGTTGTTCTTCGGTCGCGTTAACCATTTTTAGAGCGACCAATTTTAAGCCGGTATTTTCAATACGCTTAATAACTTCACCAATCAAGCCACGTTGCACGGCGTCGGGCTTAAGAATAACAAATGTTCTTTCTTTTTTCGGATTAATCATAAATTTAAATACTTAATATAACGAGTTCCATATCTTCTTGAGGAAGATCTTTTTTGGAAATTTTTAATTTTTCTTCATAAGTCGGAGTTAATCCGAGCTCTTTAATAAATTTTTCAATCGGATCTAAATCGTATTTCAAATCCTTAGTTTTATAATGCATTGGGATAACAATTCGCGGTTCGATTTGCGAAATAACTTCAACCGCCTTTTTTGCATCAAGCGTAAATTTTCCGCCAACCGGAATTAGCAAAACATCTGTACCGATTAATTTTTCAATTTGCGAATTATCTAAAACATCTCCCAGATCTCCCAAATGAGCCACAGAAATATCATCAATCTCGATTCGATACATAATATTACCACCGCGCTCTTCCCCCTTCTTGTCATCATGATAAGAATCAATACCTTCAATTAAAACGCCCTTAAAATCATATTCACCAGCGCAGTCAATTACAAAAGGCGTACCGCGAAGAGCTTCAATATTATTATGATCTTTATGATCGTGAGAAACAGTTACAATGTCTGCTTCGAAATTTGGCACCTTTAAACCAACCTCTTTATTAAAGGGATCGGTCACAACGGTAACCCCTTCCGGTCCAACTTTGTCTTGAATTTTGAAGCACGAATGCCCCTGCCAAGTTATAATCATATATCTTTTACAATAAAAATAGGTCGTCTAACCTTAATTTTAGTATAGCAAAACAAGTGTGCTCGGTCAACCGAATATAGGCTTAAACCTAATAAAAAAGGCTTCGTTTATAGAAGCCCTTGAGAGTTGTCATTAAACAAAATGCTATTGTTTTATGACTTTTTTGTTAACGATATCGGTTTCCCTGAAAAACAGGGGTTTGTCGTGTTTTGTGACAATGACTTCAATATCGGCTTGATATTTAAGTCCGTCAGAACCGACGAATTGGATTGCAAGAGAATTAAATCCCTCGCTAAGCTGTGCTTTTTTAGTGTAATCTCCACATCTGAGAGCTTGCCCTTTCCAGGGACCGGCCGTGAAAGATATTTTGTAGGGGATTAAACTTTTAGCCAGAGTTTCGAGCGGTTCGCCTTTTAGTTCCATCAAATTCTCATTTTTTAGAACTAGCATTGTTTGTCCTTCGACAATGATGCCAGAATAAACTGATTGACGGTATTTACGTCCCTTTGCCATATCTTCGCTTTCTTTTATCACATCGTGTTTAAACGTGACTTCGAGTTGTCCTGTTTCGACAATAAATTGTCTTTGGCTGGTTTGGTTAGGGGCAAGCGCGGTGCCTACAAATGGCCCATCGAGAGCAACGACTTTATAGTCGGAACTGTCAACTAAGACAAGTGTGGTGGTCGGGTTACTTGAACTACCCACATAGGATTTTGCTTTTGACGTAATGTCATTTTCGGTAGTTTTTGCAACAGTTTGTTTTTGGCCTGACAAATCTCCGGAGGTAATGTCGAACTCGCCCTTAGTGATATTCTTTTCGATTAACCCCGCGGATTTCTCATTCATTCCTTCATAATAGAAGAGATAGAATTTAAAGGTGCCCGAGGCTGGAGCAAATGAAACGACAGCCTTCTTGTGCGGGGCAATAACGAGTTCAGAAGATTTGTCTGCCGGCTTTATCGTTATCGACTTCGAGGTGGTGTTGGTTGCTTTTGCCTGAGCAAAGGTAAGAGTTGGCACTAAAATAGCAGCAACAATAATCAGAAATAGTTTTTTCATGGTTCGATGGATTTTGTTTGTTATTGTTTTTATTTTTATGATTTTTAAAGGTCTGAATCAAAGCAAATAATTAGAATATAATTAGAGCTTCGACTAAATATAATATCATAATTGAATACTTCTGTCAATAATGCGAAGCTCTACTAAAAATAGGCTATAATTAGCCTATTTTTATACATATTCCTCTTATTTTAGTTTTTCTTATTTCGCTCCGCCGCTTAAGAAGCTATTCATGGCTGTTCGTAAAACTTTGAGTTTTTGTGAATCATCAAGAAGATTCGAAGATTTTTTCGCAAAATTATCGGCATATATTTCCCGCCACATAGTCTTTTCACCGTCAGTTAATTTTGTTGCTCCATTCATTTCTTCTAATTGATTCTGCAAAGCAGAAAAGCTTCTGGTTTTTCCGGTCATTAGATTGTTTTGGATTCCGTCGGCTATTTTTTCAATCTGACCATGCTCAGCCAAAAACTTCTCGATATTAGCTCTCGCCGCTTCGCCGGCTTGAAAAGGATAATGATGCGTTTCTCCATTCCATTCATACTCAAAGCTATGGTCTTTAAGATTAATAACGACATCGTGGTTTGCTAATGTTGCCATTAATTTATCTCCGGAAATTATATTGCTTGGCTGGAGAGTGAATCCGTTTTGACGAGCTAGTGCTTCAGAAGCGCTTAACGCAGACTCAGAAGCGCCAGAGAGGCTTTCTTTAGCGCCAGCACCGATCACTTGATCAGTTTTCATATCAACTTCTCGGAACTCTCCTTTTATCTTTAAAAGTCCCTGCATCGATCCGTCTTTATTAATTATAAGTAGTCGCGTTCCATCGCCACCGTCTCCGGTAATTTTGATTTCTCTAGTCGCATCATCAAAAGCAATAACGTTTTTACCGCCGTAATCAAGATTATTTCCGTTAACTTTCCAACCTAATTTTTCCATTTGGGCGAGAGTCTTTCCATTCCCTTGCTTAAAAAACTCGGGGAAATTTAAAGGCTTGCTCGGCTCCGGAATAATTTCGGTATCGCCAGCTCCTAATTTAAATTTTAATGATTCGGCAAGTGCTTCGTCCGCAGATTCCGTCGAGGTGCCACTAGAAGTAGCTGGCTCTAATGATTCAGTAGCCTCCGAAAATCCCGGTGTTGCGCCGGTCCCCGCTTCAACTTTAACAATGAATTCTCCTGCATCATTCTTCTCTAATAATATTTTATTGCCAACAAATACTTTATCCGTAAATTCTCCGGTATCATGAAGAGTGTTGGCGGTTTGCGTTTCTGCCCATTTGCTTAAAGCAGTTGCATCATTTAAATCTCCTTTATAACCAAGCTCTTCGGCGTGCCCCTTAAATATCTCACGGGTTGAACGCCAAACAGAATCACCCGTGCTAATGTCATTAGAAAAATTTTCTATTCCTCCGCTACCAGCACGAGGAGTGCTAGCGTTTTCTACTACTGATGTTCCGGCTCCAGCGCCAGCTTCCTCCGTTGGGATCGAGCCTCCATTAATTTTTGGCAGGACAACATTATTACTGATATTGGTTGTATCGCTGACTGCCTGACTAGATTCTAAATTCGAACTATCAGCAGTTGGCTCATCTTGTGATTCAAGCGCTGAGGCCTTAGCGTCGGTCGATGGTTGTTCTACTTGATGATTAGAGTTTGCAGCCGCCGAGCCTGAACCACCGATAATTCCAAAATGAACAGCTAATTCCCGAATAAGTACACCGCCGATAGCGAATGTGGCACCGATGCCCGCTCCATAAAGCATTTGCTTTCCAACATACTTTTTGCGCTCTGATTCTATTTGCTTATCTTGGGCTGCATATTTTAGATTAAACATCTTTTCAAAACGCTCTTGCATGTCGTGACTAATCGGAGATTCTTTTTCTTTTTCTTCAAGTAGCTCCTTATCTTTCATCGCTAAATCATCCCTATTAAAAAGAAGAGTCCTGCGCGCCTCGCTTAAAGCCTGAATTAATTCAAATTTTCCGGAGAGTTCAGTGTCCTTACCAAAATTAACTAAACCATCGGCCAGTTTATCTTCAGTAAATTGGACTCGAACTCTTAAATAATGCAAATTTGTTAAATAATCTTCCCCGGCGGCCGCTCGATATATTTTATTAATGGCGAATTGTAGTTTGTTCGTCAAGCTCTCTGAATCGCTAAAATTTTTCGCAGTTTTATCACGGCCCTTTTCGTTCTCCTCTTGATAAACCGACATAACTGCGCGATATTCGTCCTTAACTGCATCATATTCCTTTTTTTGATCCTCAGTCGCGATGTTATCGTACCAAATTAATGGCGTAACTGAATATTCAACTGGAACTATATTATTCATGGCTGCTACTAAATACTTACGACGCATTTCAATATTTGAAACTGAAATATTATCATTTTTTCTGCCCGTAATATCTTTTTCATTCAAACTTGTTTTCGCTCTATCGTGCGCGCGCCAAGCTCCGATACCAGCGGCGGCAAGCGGCATGGCCGCAAAACTGGCGGCGGCCAAGGGGATGCCGCTACCAAAGCCAATGGCGCCGGCGAGCGAATGGCGAGTAACGAAACCACCAGCCATATAAGAACCTCGCGCCGCGACTTCGCTCGAAATTGTTTTGCTAAAAACTGATTTCTTTTCAATTTTTTCAAATTCTTCATTTACTAATGGGTCTGCCATTAAGGCTTGCATCATCCTAATCTGGGAATCAACTTTCTGAATTTCTAAAAGCGTTGCCGTGTGTGAATGATATGCGCCAATAACATTTAACGCGTCGTGTCTTTTTTTCTCATAAGCTTGTTCCAGCCTATCGTATGTTTCTTTGTTTTCCTTGCTAGCAGTCGCAAGCGACCAATCATATGGAATTTCTCTAAATCTATTGGCGGAACTATTAAATCTAAATAAGGCATTGTTTTCAGCTTCGTTATAATTATTATCCTCACGTAAATAATTTACGAATGCTTCTCCGTCATATACTTCTACATCAATATTTAGAGCGGAAATCATACTCGTTATTTCCTCAATTTTTCGAGAATGAAATTCAAACCCACCTTTTTTTATTTCTTTAGTTAATTTCTTTTCTTGGTCAGCAGTATTATATTTTTTTGTTAGACTGCTGATAGTGCCATCAAAAGCGTTGGCAATCATTCTTCCAATTTTTATTCTAAGACCCAAATCCTTACTAATCGGCCTCATTTTTTCTTGGCGCATTATAGCTACATTCTCTTTGGCAGTGTCTTTGACATAAACCAAGGACATTTGTTTTAAGCCCTCAAAAACAATTTGTCGTTGACCCTCAGACAAATCAGAAAATTCTTTTATTCCCTCTAATTCTTCTTTACTTATATTAAACTCACGAAATTTATCAATCGCGTTTATTTGTTTATTTTCAGCCTCCGGACTTGGTGCCGGTGTCGGCTCTACGCCTGGGTCTACGCCTGGTTCTACAAGCGGCTCTGGTTCAGGACTAGCAGGAGTTGGTTCTACAAGCGGCTCTGGTGTCGTCTCTGGCTCTGGAGTGATAATTCCTTTTATCGCATTTTTTTGATTAATAGCCTCGGCCATTTGATCTTCTAATTCTAAGGATTCCTGTTCTAATTTACTTTTTTCCTCAGGACTTAAATCTGAAGTTCCGAGTCTTTGCATTCTAATTATATACGCCGTACCCAACTCTTCGATTTTGTCGTCCAATAATTCTATTTCTACTTTTTCGGCATCACTTAAATTAATTTCATCAGGGTTAGCAACTGAATCTAAGGCATCTTTAGCGGCTGCTACTGTTTGATCTCTATCTTCATCAATTTGATTGGCTGCTTTTAAGAGTTCTGGGTCTGCTACTCCAGTCGCTTCCTGATCTTCAGTGCTTTTTTGGCTCGCCACTAAATCATCCAGTTTAATTACGGCACCTCTAACTTCTGCCTGAACGGTTTCAAAATCACGATTCTTATTTCCTTCTGGCGATTGATTTAAAATAGGTTCTACTGATGCGCTAAGAACAGGTTCAGAAGATAAAGACTTAACTGGCTCCGGAGTTAAGACAATTGGAGCACTTGGATTTTCCTTTTCAAGAATCTCTTTAACTAAATTTTGACTAAAACTAATATTATGCGTCTTTTTAAAATCGGCTCTAATAGCCGTCTTCTCTTTTGGAGTTTTAGCTTGAGAAATTTTTTCATCCCATTTCTTAATCTCCGCCGCGCTTAAACTAGTCTTTGCCGATTCAATAGAATCGAGGCGATTTTTTGATACCATATAATTAAATAGATTTTAAACTCTGACGAATTTTTTCAATTTCCTCTTGGCGCCCAGATTCACGATAATACTTAATCAGCATAATTTTCTTCTGATGAAGTTTCTCTAATTTTTTTACGGTAGCGGAAAAAATAATATCAATCTCGCGCATGGCTCGATCGATTTTAATATTTTTTTGATCTTTATTATTTAGCATAGATTTATATCTGATTATATCAAAAGTATACTATTATTCAGATAATTTTTCTACTGGGGCGCCTTAATTTTTATTGTTCCGTCTTTGTCTGTCCTTTTAATTTTTATGCCTAGCCTTGAAACAAGTTCAAGAACTTCAGTATTTGGATGACCAAATCTATTTAAAAGCCCGACAGAAATTATAAATATACTGGGTTTAACGGCAGAAATAAACTCCGCGCTATTAGCTGTCTTCGATCCATGGTGCGCCGCTTTAAGAATTTGCGCTCTCCAGTCTTCGTTCATTTTTAATAATTCTTCTTCAACACTCGAATTATTATCTCCAGTAAACAGTGCCGACAAGCTCGGACAATATATTTTTGCTACCAATGAATTATTCGGATCTTCTTTTATGTCTAAATTCTCTGGATTAATTACTTTTAATTTGCAATTAGAGCCAAGATTCATTGTGACAGAATCCTCGAGCTCAATGATATTTACATTCTTCTGTCGCGCTACTTCTAAGAGATGGACCAGGAGCTCTGGCGCATCATTTTGCCTCATATATATAAGAGCCCCGATTTTGTATCTTTTTATGACTTCAATTAGACCAAGAATATGATCATCGTGTGGATGGCTTAAAATTACTAGATCTATCTTTCTTTGGAAAAAAGGAAGTGTTTCGCCCAGACGACGAACAACTAAATTATCCGGTCCGCCATCAATCAATAATTTCTTATTATTGGGCAATTTAATCAAGGAGGCGTCGCCCTGGCCGACATTAAGAAAATCAATCTCCGGGAGCTCCTTGTTGAGATTACTAATGAATAACTCGAAATATGTCAATAATATGGTTATTAATAGGGCGCCAAAGACAATTTTAATAACTTTCTTAATCATATTATTGCTTAATGTTAGCTAATTATTAATCTTGTCTCCTTATTATACTAAACCCTAGATGAAGATAATCTAAAGAAGCTTGACATATTCTATTAAATATGATATTATATAGTTTCAATGAACATTAAAAATTCGTAAGAAAACAAACAAAATATAAACAAAAAAACCGGAGGATAAATCATGAACCAAAACACTGAACACCTGAATGCTCATATGACCGAGCGTATTGAAACTGCTAAGGCTTGTGCCGAAAAAATGGGCCGCACTTTCGTTGCTGCCACATTTAAAACTATCGTCTCAAAAGAGCTGGTAAAAATTTCTGTGCCAAGTGCTGGAGCAAAATATTTGCAGCCCATTGCCGAACACAAACTTCTTGTTTTCGATGATGAAGCACTCACTTCTGTGGCGTGCATAGATATAAAAGGCCACTACACTCACGGCGATTTTCCCGCCAACAACCTACTGGGCAAACTTCGCCCGCGTGTCGTTCGTCACTTCTATGTTCTCCCTGGCTACTTTGGCGCCACAATTGCTGCCGCTGTAACCATAAAAGAAAAAACCGATTTAATCACCGGAGAGAAAATGGTGATAATCGATATTCAACAGGAACTTCCTAACTCCGATCAACCGATCGAAGTACTCCACACACTCTGTTTAGGTGTTAAAACAAGCGGCGCTTCCGACGAAGTAATGATTCCTGGTTCTGAACTCTGTGTAAAAATTGAGGCAATAAAACCGCAACTCATCGGAACAAAACCAAAAACGACACTCTTACCCGATACTGGCGCTGACTATAGCTCTCAAATACAATACACAAAAACTGAATCGGTGGCAGTAACTGCCGAATAAAACAACGCAAACGCGTAAAGGTATATCTAGCCAAAACTCGTACATTCTAAAATAACTCGAGAGCCATCAAAATATGATGGCTCTTTTCTTTTACTCAAATCGAAATTATTTTCAAAATATATTCCCACAAACAAAAAACGCCCTGATTCCGCAGAACGTTTTTTGTATAATTTTCAAATTAATAAAATCCACTAATATAAATTAATAAATTTTAATAACTTATTTTCTTTTTTTAGCAGCTTTTTTAACGGCCTTCTTAACAACCTTCTTTACCGCTTTTTTAGCAACTTTTTTTACAGCTTTTTTTACAACCTTCTTTACAACTTTTTTAGCTGGTTTCTTTGTTACTTTTTTAACCACCTTTTTTGCAGTTTTCTTTTTCATAAAATCACCCCCTTTCGTAAGTAAATTAATTTTTTATTCAGAAAAAAATTTTTAAAAAATATTTTTCCATTCTATGTATTTATTATACAACTAATAAATATAAGTCGCAATACTTTTTGAAATTTTTTAGGGAAAAAATTTATTTTATAAAAAAATTCCCCTGCCGATTCCGAAGCCGAGGAATTTTTATTTATTTTTTTTATTTTCAACAGTTCTTTTTCCGTTTCTATATTTTAGCGCGGAAAAAATTTTCTAGTTCAGATATTTTTATTCTTTCTTGCTTCATAGTATCGCGATCGCGAACGGTAACTTCTAAATTTTCTAGCGTATCAAAATCAATTGTGAGACAATACGGCGTTCCAATTTCGTCCTGACGACGGTAGCGCTTACCAATATTTCCGTTATCATCAAATTCACAACGCCAATTTAATTTTAAAGCGTCGAATACTTCACGTGCCTTCGCCACTAATTCCGGCTTATTCTTTAATAGTGGAAAGACAGCAATTTTAATCGGTGCTAATTTTGGCGGAAAAGTGAGAACGATTCGTGTTTCGCCTTCAAGCTCTTCTTCCTTATATGCTTCAGTTAATATCGCTAAGAAGGTTCTCCCAACTCCGGCCGATGTTTCAACAATATGCGGCACGTATTTTTGGTTCGTTACTGGATCTAAATAATTTAATTCTTTTCCCGACGCTTTGCTATGTGCGCTTAAATCATAATCACCGCGCGCATGGACGCCTTCTAATTCTTTAAAGCCAAAAGGAAAATTATATTCGATATCATAAGCCTCTTTCGCGTAGAAAACTAGATTCTCATGCTTATGCCATTTTAAATTTTCTTCTTTAATACCTAAATCAAGATAAAATTGCCAACGCGCTTCCCGCCATTCGTTATAATATTTCATTTCGTCTTCCGGTTTTACGAAATATTGCATTTCCATCTGCTCGAATTCACGAGTTCGAAAAATAAATTGGCGCGCCGTAATTTCATTTCGGAACGCTTTCCCGATTTGCGCGATACCAAACGGTACACGAACGCGTGCCGTATCTAAAACATTTTTATAATTAACATAAATTCCCTGGCAGGTTTCACCGCGTAAATATGTCGGCTCCTTCGTCCAATCGCTTGTAAAATTTCCTAAATTAGATTGCACAAGCAAATTAAACTTTTTTCCGGGCGTAAAATTCTTTTCGCCGCAATTCGGACATTTAATTTTATCTTTATTATCATCAAAAATTTTATTTATTTCTTCTTCGCTCATTTTTTCATCGGCGAATATCCCGGCATCTTCAAGTAAGCTATCAAGACGCAAACGACTATGACATTTTTTACATTCGGTTAGCGGATCAGAAAAACCTTTAACATGACCCGAGGCCTCCCATATTTTTGGGCTCATGAAAATCGCCGAATCGAGTCCGACAACGTCATCGCGAAGCTGCGTCATGGATCGCCACCATTCTTTTTTAATATTATTAGCGAGCTCTACACCATAAGGACCAAAATCATAGACGGCCGTAAAACCATCATAGATTTCCGATGACGGGAAAACAAATCCGCGACGCTTACAAAGCGAAACTAATTTTTCAAGAGAATTGTCTTGTTCTTTTTTCTTCATATAATTATTCTTACATTTCTTCGACGACTTTAAGTCCGAGAACATTAAAACCATTATTTAATACTTGGGCCACCGCTTTTATCAGCGCTAAGCGCGCGCGACGAATCCTTGGCTCTGCCTTCAATATATTTACTCCATGATAATAATCATTGAATAATTGCACTAATTCAAATAAATATTTTGTTAACTCACTTGGATTATATTTTTCACTCGCGGTTTTTATTAATTCCGGATAACGAGCTAATTTCATTAGGAGCTCCTTTTCTTTTATTTCTCGCAAACAATTTAAATTAACCGGCGAGGCAAATATGCCCAGAGCTTCTTTACGGACAATACTCTTTAAACGAGCGTATCCGTATTGTAGATAACAAGCGGTATAACCGTCAAATCGAAGTGACTCGTCAATATTAAAGGTAATAATTTTATCGGCGCTAACTTTCAGCATCTCAAATTTAATGGTCGATATTGTTAAATTCCAGGCAACTTGTCGAACGCGGTCGTTTGTCCAGTCTTCATGGCGCTTTTTTGTCTCCAAGCTTAAATTTTCCCAAATTTTATTTTTAAGTTCCTCATAAGTAATAACATTACCAGTTCGAGAAGACATCATGCCGTCGGGCAAAGTAACAAAATCATAAGACAAATGCTTCAATTTTTGAGTATAACCGATAAGCTCGAAAATTTTGGCTAATTGTTGGAAATAGAGACTTTGGCGAATATCAACCACATATATAGACTCCTCAACTTTATATTTTTTAAATTTCTCTTGAGCTAATGCCAAGTCGGCGACTGGATAAAGCGCTGTACCGTCTGTTCTAATCACCGGCAATACGCCCAAATTATATTTTTCTAAATTAGCGATAATAGCACCTTCACTTTTAATTAACTGGCCAGATTTAATTAATTCATTCGCTAATTTAAGTCCAGAATCAATAAATTCGTTTTCATAAAAAATATGATCGAACTTAATGCCTAGCTCGTGATAGATTGAATTAAAATATTTAATGCTCCAGGACCGTGTTTCTTCCCATAATTCATAAGAAGCGCCACTACGGCTTTCAATTTCTTTCATGATAGCCACAACTTTCTCTTTATTTTCTGGATGCTCAGCTAATTCTTGGCTCGCTTCGCTATAGCATTTACCAAGAAGATATCCTTTATCTTCCGAACTTTCTTCATATTTTTTGTTTCTTTGCCAATTCCAGAGTGTTTTTGCCACATGGATACCGAAATCATTAATATAGGAGACAGGAATAGATTCGTAACCGTTAGCATTTAAAAGATGATTAATAGCATCGCCGTAAGCAACGTTGCGCAAATGACCAACATGATATTCTTTATGAGTATTGCCATTAGAATATTCAATCATTATTTTTTTTCCTGCGCCAGATTTATTTGATCCATAGCTATTCTTAGTCTTTTTTATAGCGCTGATTACTCGATCGGCAAGATATTCAGAGCTAATAAAAAAATTTAAATATGGCCCAACGGCTTTAATTTCAAAGAAGTATTTTTTTAGTTTTCTTTGTGCTCCAAGTTTAAGTGCTAAGGAACTAGCGGCTTCTGCCGGGTTAATTTTTCGTTCCTTTGCTATTTCAAAACAGGCTAAACTCAAATCACCGAGAGCGCTATTCGGTGGATAAGAAAAGTTTGCCTCTTTTAGCTTTAATTCTTTAGTAATTTGTTGTTTAAGATTTTCGAGAACTGTGAGCATAAAATATTTCCCTTAAATACATCCTTCTAATAACGAAATTATTTGGTATAAATTATTGAATTATGTTATAATAATATCAGACTTTTTTAAGTTTTTCAATTAATTTTAAACAAATATGTTCTCTTATCGATCAATTTTAAAACAAGCTCTAAGTATCGCCTGGAAAAACAAGTATTTGTGGTTTTTTGGGCTCTTTGCCTCCCTGGCGGTCGCCGGTGGTTCAATGGAATATCAATTTGTCACTCAGAGTCTGACATCTGGCATTGTCGATGGAACCTATCAAAGTTTAAGTGGTCTTTTGGCTCTAAGTTATTTAGTTCAGCAGGTCTGGCTCGGTTTCGTTGATCTATTTAGCCAAAATATTATCATAATCATCAACACCGTTACAATTTTGCTTCTAACCCTGACTCTTATCGCCGTTTTCATCTGGCTAGCCATCAGCTCACAGGCCGCCCTTGTCGATAATGTCAAAAAAATTCTAACACCAAAGAAAAAATTAAGTGTCGCCAGTATACGCGAAGGCTTAACAACTGGTAGCCGTCATTTTTGGTCAGTACTGGGCTTAAATATCTTGATAAAAATTCTCACCGGGTTTGCCTTCTTTATTGTCAGCTTACCTTTATTATTTCTTGTTATAAGTGATGACAGTACTTTCGTTGTCGCCTATACAATCTTATTTGTAATCTTTGTACCAATTGCCGTTTCTCTTTCCCTAATCGTTAAATACGCAATCTCCTGCCGCGTTCTAGAAAATAAAACAGTTTTAGAATCATTAAAATTTGCGGTTAAACTCTTTAAGAAAAATTGGCTTATCAGCCTTGAAATTGCGCTTATCCTTTTCTTAGTCAGTTTTTTGGCAAGTTTAGGAATACTCCTCGCGATTTCTATTATCTTTTTCCCTCTACTTTGGATGGGGATTGTTTTCTCAATCAATTGGTTAATATTTATAATGTTATTCCTTTGTCTTGTCGCCGCCGCTACTTTCGGCTCACTATACACAACTTTCCAAATTGCAACTTGGACCGACCTTTATTTACGTCTTAAAGATAATAAGGGTACCGCTAAACTAGAAAGACTATTCCAAAAAAAATAAATTATGAGTGACTTAGCCTCAATAGAAAATTTAATTAATCCGACCGATGACGAAGAAAGTGTCACCGGTCGTTTTGCTAAAAAGCAAGGCGAAATTAAGTTAAAGGAAATTGAAAAGCAAACCGAGGGCCAAGCCCAGTCGGCCGGTTTGTCTTATGTTAATCTTTTTGGTTTTCCGATTAGTCCTGAGGCCCTGGTTTTAGTCCAAGAAGAAAGAGCCAAAGAATTAAACGCTATTTGTTTCTTTTACGATGGCGGAAACATCCGTATCGGCTGTTTAGAGGCAACTGCTGAAGTAAAGGCCGAGCTCGCTCTTTTATGTGAACAATATTTCGCTGAAGGTCGTTTATATTTAATTTCAAAAAGTAGTTTTGACTATGCGCTCGAAGCCTATAAAAGCATTCCGAAGATTAAACGTTACGAAAGTGGCGTTGAGATTAGCGAAGAGAGTTTAGAAAAATTTAAAGAAGACATTTCCAATTATAAAAATTTAAACGATAAAATTAATGACGTTAATATTACCGATGTTATTACTTTAATGCTCGCAACCGCAATGAAAGTCGGCGCGAGCGATCTTCATATTGAAGCCGAAGAAAATGGCGTCGCAATCAGAATTAGAATTGATGGTGTTTTACAAGATGCTGCCATGGTTAATCGAGATAAATGGAAAAAAATTATTTCCCGCTTAAAAATTCTGGCTCGTGTAAAAATCAACATCGAAGATAAACCCCAAGACGGACGCTATACAATATATTTAAAAACAAAAAAAATTGATGTCCGCTGTTCCTTTTTACCAACCGCATATGGCGAAAGCGTTGTTATGCGTCTCCTTGATTCTTCTGACGCCTCTTTAGAACTCGAGAAATTAGGCGTTCGTCCGGAAATAATGCCAATTTTGGAAAGAGAGGTCGCTAAGCCGAACGGTTTGATCTTAACAACTGGGCCAACCGGAAGCGGTAAGACAACCACTCTCTACTCAATTATTAATAAATTAAATAAACCGGGAACTAAAATCATTACCCTTGAAGACCCGATTGAATATCAATTAAAAGGTATTAACCAAAGCCAAGTTGATGTTAAACGCGGCTATACTTTTTCTGATGGCTTGCGTTCCGTTTTAAGACAGGACCCAAACGTCGTAATGATCGGAGAAATACGTGATTTAGAAACTGCCGAGATTGCTGTTCAAGCCTCTCTAACCGGGCATCTTGTTCTCTCGACACTCCATACTAATGATGCCGCTGGCGTTATCCCACGTTTAATCGATATTGGCGTCAAACCATATTTTCTTGTTCCGTCTATCAACGCTGTTATCGGCCAACGTCTTCTGCGTAAACTCTGCCCTTACTGTCGCGCGCCGCATGAGCTCACTATTGATGAGAACGAACAAGTAAGTAAAATTTTAGCCGTAATCTCACCAAAGGCCGGATTAAATGTTCCAGCGACTCTGCCAAAAATCTATCAAGCTGGGCCCGGTTGCGAACATTGTAATTTCATTGGCTATAAGGGCCGCATTGGAATATACGAGGTGTTCACGATGAATGATAATATCAAACAATTAACTATTGATAGCGCACCATCTTTTAAAATATTACAACAAGCCATTGAAAATGGAATGATTACCATGCTTCAAGATGGAGTTCTCAAAACTCTTGAAGGAGTAACCTCTTTAGATGAAGTTTATCGCGTGGTTGGTAATTTCGATTATATTAATGAGCTTTATGATATCGTCATTTCGCAAACTATTGGACGCGGCGTCAAGATCAAAGCCGAAGAATATAAAATGGCTGAATCTCTGGGCCAAAATATCGAACAAATCGCCGCTCACGTCAAAGAAATCCCTACCTCTCAATTGATTAATTTAATTATGGCTCTTGCTGTTGTCAGCGATGCCGGCGATATTCATATTGAACCGACCGAAACAGCAGTTAGTATTCGCTTCCGTATTGATGGTGTTCTCCATGATATCGTAAAATTACCAAAAACTAGTTATTTGCCATTACTTTCAGAAATAAAAATTTTAGCCGGTGAAGCCACAAATATTAAGCGCGCCACTTTCGATGGCCGTTTCAGTGTTTACTTGCCGGGCCGCAAATTAGATTGTCGTTTATCAATTATTGCCGGTGGATACGGTGAAACAATCGTTATTCGTTTACTCGCTACTAACGCCGTCAATTTAGATATGGATAAACTAGGAATTACTTCGGTCGCTTACGACTCTCTACAATTAGCGATGAAAAAAACTCGAGGTATTATTATTACCACCGGTCCAACTGGCAGCGGTAAAACAACTACTCTTTATAGTGTTTTAAATAAATTGAATAAACCAGACGTTAAAATAATTACCGTTGAAGATCCAATTGAATATCAATTAGCAGGCGTTATGCAAACTCAAATTGATGAGGAGCGCGGATATACTTTTGCTTCAGCCATGCGCTCACTACTTCGCCAAAATCCGAACATCATGATGATCGGAGAAATTCGTGATACCGAGACCGCAAAGATTGCTATGGAAGCATCTCTTACTGGCCATTTGGTCCTCTCGACTATCCATGCCAATAGTGCCGCCGGAGCCATTTCCCGTTTTGCCGGGCTCGGTCTTGATCGCCAAACACTCGCAAATGCAATTGAATTCACAATCGGCCAACGCCTAGTACGTCGTCTTTGTCCTTATTGCAAACAAACATTCGAATTAATACCTGAGGACCTAAAGCGCGTGCAAGATGTTTTAGGGCAAATTAATAATCCCGGAATTAAGATTCCAGAGAAACTAGTCTTTTACCATGGTGTCGGTTGCGAGAAATGCGGCCAAATCGGATATAAAGGCCGACTTGGTTTATATGAAACAATTACCATGACTCCGGAAATTCAAAAATTAATTCAACGTCCGGAGGTAACTGATTACGACATTGAACAAGCGGCCATAAAAAATGGCACCATCATAATGTTGCAAGATGGTATTCTAAAAGCGCTGGCAGGAGAAACAAGTATCGAAGAAGTCTTTAGAGTGATTTAATATATATTTATGATTAACGACAAATTTCTAGAACAATTGAAAAAAGATTACCGCGCGAACGAATCAGAACGTCGCCAAATAATCAGCGCCTCTAATAATATTTTATTCGAAGCCAAAAAAACTATTTTTGCACTTCAACGCCAAGATTTTAAAGTCGCTGAAGGCAAAATTAAAGAAATCGAAAAAGCCTTGAAAAATTTAGAAGAGCGCTTTGGTTTTGAACGTCTTCACCGCGAAGGCGCCTATAAAGCGGCCGCCGAAGAATATCTAGAAGGTAAAACTTTATTTATTGCAATAAAAAATAAAAAAATCGAAGCTGTTAGTGGACTACATCTCGATTATGAATCTTACCTCGGCGGAATTTGCGATATGATCGGCGAACTTGTCCGCTACGCCACTAACCAAGCAGCCAAGGGCAAATTCAGTGAGGTCGCAAAAATTAAAAAATTGGCCGAAGATATTATGGGACAATTAATTGATTTCGATATGACCGGCTATTTACGTACTAAATATGACCAATCGCGCGGCCATTTGCGCAAACTTGAACAAATGACTTACGAAATAAAATTACGCAATAAAAAATAGAATATGCTAATTGCGGTTATTTCTGATATTCATGATAATCTTGAAACCTTAAAGAAATGTTTAGCTTGGTGCGGCAATAATAAAATTAATAGTTTAATTTGCTGCGGCGACATCACAACTATTGAAACAATAACTTATCTCGCGCGAAACTTTTCGGGCGAGATTTTTGTTGTTAGTGGTAACGCGGAAATTTACGAAGAGAAGGATATAAAAAAATTTAAAAATATAAACTTTTACGGCGAAATCGCCATTAATGAAATAAACGGTGTTAATATCGGTTTCTGTCACGAACCAGAAAAAATAAAAAACGTTCAAGAACTTTCTCCTCTTGATTTAGATTTTATTTTTTATGGCCATACTCATAAACCCTGGCTTGAAAAGCGGGGCACGACTCTTGTTGTTAATCCTGGAACTCTTGGTGGCATCTTTTATCAGGCTACTTTCGCCGTACTTGATTCAGATGCCAAGAATCTTAGCCTAAAAATTGTGGCTGATTTATAAAAACCCTTGCTTTAAAGCAAGGGTTTTTTGTTTATAATATTTTTTTCAAATACTGACCGGTAATACTTTGTGCGGTAGACGAAACTTCCGGTGGCGTTCCGGCAGCCACAAGCCTGCCGCCCGCCTCCCCACCGTCAGGACCAAGATCAATAATCCAATCGACAGATTTAATAACATCTAAATTATGTTCAATAATCAAAACCGTATTGCCCTGATCAACTAGCATATTCAGAACTTTAAGTAATCTATCAATATCAGCAAAATGCAAACCAGTTGTCGGTTCATCAAGAATATATAAAGTCTTTCCTGTTGCTCGTCTAGACAATTCGGTTGCTAATTTAATTCTTTGCGCTTCACCGCCAGAAAATGTCGTTGCGCTTTGACCAAGCTTAATATAACCCAAGCCAACCTCATCTAAGGTTTTTAATTTTTGACCAATTGCCGAATGATTTTTAAAGAAATCTTTCGCTTCTTCGACAGTCATCTCTAAAATCTCCGATATATTTTTTCCTTGATATAAAACTTCAAGAATTTTTGATTTAAACTTTTTTCCTCCGCAAACATCACAGGTTAAATAAACATCAGAGAGAAATTGCATTTCAACTTTAATAACACCATCGCCCGCACAATTCTCACAGCGTCCGCCCGGCACATTAAATGAAAAATGCCCCGCATTTAAACCCTTCACCCTCGCCTCAGGTAATTCAGCAAAGATATCACGAATATATGTAAATAGTCCGGTATAAGTTGCAGGGTTAGAACGAGGTGTTCGCCCAATCGGCGATTGATCAATATCAATTACTTTATCGATAAACTCTAAGCCAGTTAATTCTTTATGAGCACCTGGTTCGACTTTCGCACGATAAAATTTTCTTGTCAGCGCGTTCGCTAAAATATCGCTCATTAATGTCGATTTACCAGAACCAGAAACGCCGGTGATAGCGACCAATTTTCCAAGAGGTATTTCAACATCAATATTTTTCAAATTATGTTCCGTCGCGCCAATTATTTTAATTGCTTTACCATTTCCCTTGCGAAATAGTTTCGGCATTTTTATTTCTTTTTTTCCGGCTAAATAAGCGCCAGTGAGTGATCCAGCACAGTTTTTTATATCATCAGGAACACCGGCAAATAAAACATTGCCACCGTATTCACCAGCGCCTGGTCCGATATCTATAAGCCAGTCAGCGGCTAACATTGTTGAGGCGTCATGCTCAACGACAATAACCGTGTTGCCATTATCGCGCAGATTTTTTAAAGTCGTAATTAATTTATCATTATCTCTTTGGTGTAAACCAATAGACGGTTCATCAAGAACGTAGAGTACTCCGCTTAAAGTCGAACCCACTTGCGAAGCCAATCTAATTCTTTGCGCTTCTCCGCCAGACAGAGTCGCGGCCGATCGGCTCAGTGTTAAATAATCAAGACCAACATTAGATAATAGCTCTAAATTTTTAAGCATTTCTTTGACAATCGGTTCAACAATTTTTGTTTGACCGTTTAGAGTCGCCCCTCCCTTATACCAGGCGCTAAGTAAAACTTTTAATTCCTTAATACTCTTATTTGTAACTTCAAAAATTGAAAGTTTATCAAGTTTTACAGCCAAAACTTCCGCTTTAAGGCGCGCGCCCCGACAGCTCGGACAAAGAGAGACCCGCATTACTTTTTCGATTTCTTGTTTAACAAAGCTAGACTTAGTTTCAGAATATTTTTCTTCTAAATTTTTTAACAAACCATTAAACTGGCCATCGCCATTTAAGATTAACTTCTTCTCTTCAGGGCGGAGATCTTTAATCGCCGGACGCAAACTAAAATTATGGCGACTAGCCAATTCGCTTAATTCCATAAATAAACCATTACCGCTTAAATTGGCATGCGATAAAGGCTTGATGGCGCCCTCTAAAATACTTAAGTTAGGATTAAAAACGAGCTCAGGGTCAATTTCCGCTTTAGTCCCGAGTCCGCCACAAGACGAGCAGGCGCCATGACCAGAATTAAAAGAAAAATCACGAGGCTCAAGTTCGGCCCGTCTATAACCACATTCTGGGCAATTAAAAAACCTTTCCAGTCTTGTGGATTTAATTTCTCGGCCACGAACTTTTTTGGCCGTCTTCTTTTCTTCCGAATCTTTCTTTAATTTTATTTCACAATGAGGACAATAAGGTTGGCCGCATTTCGCATATAGTAATCGTAAATAATCATAAATTTCAGTAACCGTCCCAACCGTTGAGCGTGGATTATGGCCGACTGTCCGTTGATCAATAGAAATAGCTGGCGACAGACCCTCAATCAAATCAACGTCAGGTTTATCCATTAAACCGACAAATTGGCGCGCATAAGAAGACAAGGACTCAACGTAACGACGTTGCCCCTCGGCATAAACAGTATCAAACGCTAATGAAGATTTGCCTGAGCCAGAAAGCCCAGTAATAACAACCAGTTTATCACGCGGAATATCTATACTAATATTTTTTAAATTATTAGTTCTCGCTCCTTTAATCTTAATAAAATTTCCGGCCATGGTAATTCAAAATTAAAAATAATTAGATTTATTATAGCCGAATACCGCCAAAAAAACAAGACCGACGTAAACCGGTCAAATTCGAAATGAATTATTGAAAAAAGCCTAAAAAATTGGGTAAAAAAACTTGAATATATTTATCAATATTTTATCATACCATTTAATCTTTTTTCCCGGAGAATTAAAATAAATTGATTCATTCCGCCAATGCTCAATAATATTCTTTAAATCACTTACCAGATTTTTCTGTCGAAAGAATACGCCCGCCTCCATATTCAAATTAAAAGAGAGAACGTCCATGTTCTGCGACCCAATCAAGCCCTCCTCATCATCAATGAGCATAATCTTCGCATGATTCATACTCGGCATTAAATAAAACTTAACGCCATATGCCGACATACGACAGGCATTCAAATAATTTATTTTATTTAGCGGTTTAATATCCGTATCATTCGGAATAATGATTTCGACATTAACTCCGCGTCGGCAAGCATCATCTAAAATAGCCAAGAGCCAGCGTGGCGGCAGAAGATATGGGGTAACGAGTTTAATCGATTTTTTAGCTGAGCCAATTTTTTCTTTATAATAATTATTCAAATTATATAGTAAACTAGTGCCAACAATACTATCAGTTATCCAAGATTTAATTTTTTTAACTAGCGGCAAACGACTATACTTCAAAACCGATTCTTTTTTACCACCCATAATTTCATAAGCATAAGCAAACGACTTGAGCATCGGCATAATTATTTTGCCCTCAACTTTAATTTGCAGGTCATGCCAATGTCTAATCTTCTCTTTAATATTTACGCCACCGATAAAGGCTACTTTTTTATCAACAATCAAAATTTTGCGATGTGTATGGCGGAGCCAATGGCTGAAGAAAATTAATTCTACACCTGCGGCCTTTAACTCATCGGCCGCACTTCCGCGCAGCGAAGAACTACCATAAGCATCGGCGATAATCACAATCTCAACACCAGCTTTCGCCTTATCTTTTATTAAGCCTAAAAAATTATGTGTCGCCTGAGTATCATCCAAAAAAATATACATCTCCATGTAGATTGATTTCTGGGCCTGCGCCATTGCCTTAAACATTCCGTCCCAGGCTTTTTGTGAAGTTGTATAAAGTCGATATTTCATTTTATTTTAATAGCTCCTTTATTCTTGGAATAAGCTTATCGGTTGCTTTCTCGCCAACTTTAATCATTTCTTCGGCAATCTCTTTGGTAAAGTATTTCGAGAGTAATCCCTGCTTTAAATATTTAGAAGTATCCGGCTCGATAACTATATCCGCGTTTCTAATCGCCACTTGTGATAAATTATGCATGACAATTCTTGTACTTCTTAGTATCACATTCGGCATGGTGAATTTCTTATCAATAAATTCATTCTTATTATAGAGATTAACACTAACAACGATATCCGCGCCCATCTTTTTAACTAAGTCGCCGGGGACAGGATTGCTGAGACCACCATCAACCAATAATTTATTTTTATAAGCAACCGGCTTAAAAACTAAAGGGACGGATATACTCGCCCGCACCGCTCGCGCAACATCTCCACTATCAAAAACGAAAGGCTGCCCGGTAACCAGGTCAGTCGCAACAATCTGAGTTGGAATTTTTAAAGCGGAAAAATTATGATGGCTTAGATTGTGTTCTAAATATGCCATTAATTTTTCGCCCCCGATAAATCCACCGGTCCAGCTTAAATCAAGAATGGCCGAAAAATTCTGTTTCGGATTTTCCGTTAAATCTTTTTTTAACTTATTAATGTCTTTAAAAATAGCATAATAAGCCGCTACCCAAGCGCCGATACTTGCACCGCTTAAATAATCAATTGGAATATTATGCTTTTCTAAAGATCTAATGACGCCAATATGAGCAAAGCCCCGAAAACCACCCGATCCAAGAGCCAAGCCAAGCGTTTTATTTTTCTTCATTTTTTTTAAAATATTAAATCTTTTCCTCAATTATAGCACTTAATATTTAATATTGACAGAAAGAGTATTTATATATAGAATGATATTAAATCTAAGTCCTTAGATTTTTATTTTAAACAATTTGGTCCCTTCGTCTAGTGGTTAGGACGTCAGGTTTTCATCCTGTTAACAGGGGTTCGATTCCCCTAGGGACTACTATTGGAGAACTAGCACTCGCTAGCTCTCTTTTTGTTTGTAGAATTAGCGAAATATTAGGGGTTTGATTTTTTGTAAAATCAAAAGTTGGTTTTTTTGTAAAAATCAAACTCTGTAATTTAAGTTTTTCTTGATAAGTTGCATTTTTATAAGAATTAGCGAGGCCGGAAATAACTTTACAAACTTTATCTATTTCTTTGCTTAGATTAATTTTACTAACAGGCTGATCGCAAGCGGTAGCCCGAGTTTCGCTGATTTCTTGTTTTACTTTTTCTATTTCGTTTTTAAAGTCATCATCATCTAACAAATCTTTTTTCTTCATTTCAATTAGTTTGGTTTTTTCGGCTTGGAGTTTAACAAGTTTATCTTGAGCTAACTTATAATTATTTGCCAGAAGTCCACTTCTATTTTTAATCACTTCTAATAATACTTTCTTAAAACTCTTTAACCATTCGACTGTAGGCGTTATTTTTCTTAAATAGCACATAAACTCTCCCTCTAGTTTATCTTTAGACATAGATTTTAGGCCGTGGCAGTCTTTGTTATAGCATTTATAGAACGGATATAGTTTTCCGGTTTTACTTTTAGACATGCAAGCGGTTATTGGCCGATTACAATGTGGACATAAAATAAAATGGCGGAGCGGAAAAGTTTCGTTAACTCTGGCAATAGAAATATTATCGCCTTTGTTCCCAGTTTTAATTTGCTTTTGGCATTTATAGAAGATTAATTCGTTAATTATTTGCTCGTGAGTGCCTTGATATTCTTGGCCTTTAACAGTCATGATTCCTAAGTAGAATTTCTCAGTTAATATTTTAAACAAAGTTTGGCTAGTTAATTCTTTATTCTTCCATGATTTGAATCCGGCTTTAGTCATTAATTTTCGTATTTCTTCCATTTGATAGGCTCCGGTTGAGAATTTATCAAAGGCCATTTTAATAATCTCCGCCCTTGGTCTGTCTATCGTTATAATGGCTCTATTTTGCTCATCACGCTTATTTAGATAGCCCAGGGGAGCTTTGTAGCACCAAATGCCTTGTTTAATTTTCTCAAGCATACAAGACGACACTCTTTCACTTCTAACGTCATTATCAAATTGAGCGAATGAGGCCATTATAGTGCCGATTAGTTTTCCGCTTGGCGTTTTATCAACTGTTTCGGTAGCGGAGATAAATTTAATTTTTAGTTCTTCTAAGGCCATTAAAATAGTAGCGTAATCTTTTACGTTTCTTGATAACCTATCAATTTTATAAACGATAACCGAATCAAGGTTTTTATAATTCTTGGAGCAATAACTTAATAATTCCTGTAAGCCTTTACGATTTACAGTTTTGGCCGATACGCCGTCATCGTGGAACAGCTTAATAATCTCAATATCGTGATTGAGAGCGTATTCAAGACAAGCCTTTTTCTGTTGTTCAAGACTAACGCCATTTTGCGCTTGGTCTTCGGTTGAAACTCGGTAGTAGATAATTCCTTTTTGCATAGAATTAAGGTTAATAAATAAAAAGAGAGCAGTGAAACTGTTGGACACAATCATGCAACGCACAACTGTACAGCCACTGCTCTCTTTATATCAAAACGACAAAACTCGCCGTCATTGTGATTGAGAATGGTTGTTGTACGCTGATTTGATTGTGTCCGTTATGAATATTAGCATATATTTGTATTTTATCAATATTAGTTTATTTTATTATTTATCGTTTGTTTTCTATTATAGTAATAATCACAGGCGAAATTTGCGAATTGATAGAGATCACGTCGAGCGGCGATGAGCTCTTCTTCGGAATAACTAGAGGCATAAACTCCAAGATTCTTCCGGATAATTTCTAGGCTTAACATTTCTTTGGGGCATATGTTTTACTTTAAAAGGGTTTAATCAAAGATTGCTAACCATTTTTAAAGAGGCGGTAGCGAACCTCTCCGACATATTCGGAATGATACTGCTTATCGAGCAATAATTCAGGAGGCGATTTTAGACTGTTAAAATACTCTCTGGCCTTAACTCCGATGAAGACTTCGGGTTTTATTAACTGACGAGAATAAAAGATTTTCTTCTTGCCGGCTAACCGACCGTCAAACAATTCTTTACCAATATACTTAGCGACATAAAGCCCAACACGAGAAACATGGCGGACGTTATTAATCTTAACGAAACCAAATTTCCAAATATCAGCTAATCTGCTATTAGCCGTATAGGGTAAATTAGATAAGACATGATAATGAATATTTCCGCCGAACTCCTTTTTAATCTTGGAGTAGAAATAATAATCGCCTTGAAATTCGGGAACGGCCAAATATCTCAAGTCCGGATAATGCCGTTTTAATCTTTTAATAAAATTAGAGAAGATTAAATTACATTTGGTGATATCCGTAAACGAGCCGTCGTTCGATTTC
>SESB01000036.1_pt1 | contig 84756 bp, 68 predicted proteins | sample 3171441 | NCBI WGS metagenome assembly SESB01 (sample SAMN06051867, study PRJNA518727) | freshwater metagenome | biome: subpolar coniferous forest; feature: holomictic lake; material: water; isolation source: holomictic Lake 227, 6 m depth | place: Canada: near Kenora, Ontario | collected...
ATAACCAGGGAAAAAGACATATTTCAACTCAATCGGGTTTGAGCTGATATACGGAGTCATATTATATGTAAACCAGGGCGCAATTGATCCTGGGCACCAACCTGCACGGTTGTAATAATAGGTTCCATTTTGAGGCTGGCAGCCATCCGGGTTGGGATTGCAATTGACCCAGTTATGTTGCTCAAAAGTTTCCACATTATTCACCCACACATGATGGGTAGCTTCATAGAATTCGGCAGCATTACTGGTATTCAGGTCACCCCAGCCATGTCCGGTGGATGCCAGTTTCAGCTTGGCTTCGACCGTCCCCCAGGGAAAAGTAAAATTCTGTATCGGAACAGGCTGAAGATTGGCATAATCGCCGAAATTATAGTTCTGCCACCAGATCGTATTCACGTCGCTATAGCAATGTGCAGGGATTCCTGCACTGTATTTAAGGGTGAGTTTGTAAACATAACCATTGTCGAGGGTTCCACAGTTAACTCTGAAGCTGATCCTGCCGCTGAGCAGCGACATATAATCTGTCAGGTCGATGTTGTGCGAACAAGGCACTCCATAGGGCGTGATGTAACGGATGATCTCATGCCAAACCCCGTCATGACCCTGGGCATCCACGCTGGCAACACGGTCCCATTCGCCGCAGTTAGGCGCAGGACATGAGACCTGTAAGGTGCCAATAATTTTGTTGTAAGCCCCTACATAACTAGGAAGCGTCCCTATTGCCACCTGCGACGGGATATCTGTATTCAGCCAGATGCCCTCAAAGGCGATGGCTTCGGTATATGCTGTGTCCTGTGTTACCGCAAAACTAACATTGGCGGTGCCTGATGCACCATAGTTATTTGTGGCGGTAACCAGCATCGTATAACTTCCATAAGCTGTTGGATTCCACCAGGCTGTATAGTGGTTATTCCCGTGATTTAAGGCAGGGATTGTGGTTCCGTTAATGGAGAAAGTGACATTGGTCACAGAAAACAACTCAGGAACAGTAATTGAAACTAAGGCTGACAGCTGAATCGCCTTTAATGTCGGAATACTCACATTCCCGGCTATAGGATTGCGGATGTCAATATCCGGAACATGCAAAATAGGGTCATAAACATTAAAGGTATTGACAACAGGAGAAGCGGTATCAAAAATGGTATCCCCGACTTGTGTCGCTTTGACGGCTACCTGGCCGGCGCCTGTAAGTGTCAATGTGTCACCGTTTATTGTCGCAGGACCAGAAACGACCTGAAAACTCACTGGTAATCCTGAACTTGCAGAAGCGTTGATCACGAAGGGAGGCGTTGTTGTAAGTTTGCTTGGAATCTGTGGAAAAGAGATCGCCTGGAAACCTGACACCAGCGTTCCGTTAAAATTTGAAGTGGCTCCTGTTAAGGCGAAATTCAGCAAGTCAGCATCGCGTGTTCCATTTCCAATCTCGCAATGGAGCTTGTTGATAGAGGTGTTATTTCCACCAGGGACTCCCTGGTTAAATTTATAATAAAGCTGAAGGTTTGCCTCAGTACCGGTCAGTTCATTCGTAATCATATCCTGAACTTCAGCTTGCGTAAGGGCTTTGTTCCATACGCTGACCTCATCGATACGTCCGCCATAGACAAAGTTATATCCACCCAAAAGACTTTTCCCAATACCAAAGGGAACATTAGTCTCTGTGAATGATCCTGCGGCAGCAACGCTACCTTTGAGAATCCCATTAACATATAAGGTGCAGTTCGTCCCATTAAAGATCCAGGCAAAATGTTGCCACATCTGCGGCACAACAGAGTTTGCAGGCGCGTTGTAGGTATACAAAGCCGTGCTGCTGCGCAAACGACATTCGATCTGGCCATTATTCAGAATAATCATATAAAAGCCCTGGGAACCTGAACGTAATCCCATCATGCCTTGCCCATAAGCCAGGGCATCGCAATAAAACCAACCCGTCAATGAGATCCCAGGAGCATTCGCTACATATTGGGAGGCATTTGTTAACTGGCAAAAATCATCGACTTTGTCGAAATGCAGATATTGGTTGGTCTGAGAAAATGCCAGGATTGGCAACAACGAAAGCAAAAGGAACAAGCTGGTTTTTCGTAACATTAATTTCATAAAATCACCTTTATTAGTAGTTGAGTAAATATTTTCAAGTCAATCTGTTTAATACCATTCTAATTATAAAATACACCTTGTACAAAAATACAATATTTAGTTTGGCATCCACCAGATTTTAATTTCAGGGGCATCCCCTCCCTGTCTTTGAATGGCTTCATTGTAATTTGCAGTATTGTAGGCTGCTTCAGAGGCTGGATAGGTCATGCGAAAATAACTCAGGGGAGCACCTTCATGGGGAATCTTTGCTGTTCTGCGCAATTCCGCCCAGGCTTCCCAAGGCTGACGGAAGGCATCGATCCAGCGCTGGGTATAGATGAATTCAAGCTTTTGATCTTCACTGGTGGCATTCCAGCTCCCAAAGTGACTCAGAACACTGGCCGGGCTTAGATTTGCCGGGATATGAATCATATCACTGAATTTCAATTTCGAGATCGGTAACTTTGAATTATTGGCAACCATCTTCCACCATTCAATAGAAGCATTGATGCCGTTCATATATTCAATGTCAGCCTTCGATTTGTCAACAGCCACCCCGATCCCCCTGAAATATGCCTCAGCCTTGATAAAATGAACTTCAGCACCTGTGATAAAAATGATAGGAATATAATCTTCATCCTGGATCAGGAAATAATTAACCGGTGAATAAGGACAATCTACACCTTTGAAGGAATAATTCACAGCATCATCGCGGTGAGCACCATACGGAATCCCCGTTGAAGCCGGGGTATTCGCATCCGGAAGCTGTGGATAAGGCACCCATTTGTTGTCTTTGTTTCCCTCAAAATAGATATAAACCCTTGGATCAAAAATCCCGCTGCCATCTGAACTGTCATTGGTAGAAAACTGATGCCAGATGTTAGAGCCCATCCTTATATTTTTATGTTCCCTGAACGACCAGCTCACGGAAGAGTTTTTAAAGCCGGTAGCGGCAGGCCACAGACAAGCGCTTTCCAGGACCGCTGACGATACATTATAACCAACAAAAACCGGCTTATTTTGCTCAAGGATTTCTTTAATAATCTCACCCGAAAGAGCAGGTTCTTTTTCTGCCATTCGCATGGCATAACGTAGCCTCAATGAATTGGAAAACTTTCTCCATTTCACCAGGTCGCCGCTGAACAGCTTATCAAAAGCCGTAAAGGTGGTAAATACATCGCCAATATCAGTAGGGTTAATATTTTCGTCAGCCCATTTTAAATCATCCAATAGCGAAACATAAATATCGCGCTGGCTGTCATATCTTGGATGAAGTTTACTGATATCCTGAAATCCATAACCCGCTTCGCTGTATGGGATATCGCCAAACATATCGCTTACCCTGAAAGTTTTGTAGGCCAGGGTGATTTTCAGCATAGCTTGCATATTTTTCAATCCGGGTGTAGCGGGATCCATAGTCGCAAAACGTCTCTCAAGCTCCCGAATTGAAGGTAATATCCCATAGTAATTCGACCAGATATCCTCGATACCGATAGAAGTATTTCCCCAGGCACTTGCCGTCAAAGCAGCCAGTTGAACCTGTTTGTAAAGTACTTCATTATTGACGTAAAACTGCTCATTCCCGGTTAAAACCAATGACTGAATTACACTGTTGAATAAAGAACCATTACTGGCTGTAGTGAAACCGTTGGGATTTTTGTTGATATCCGCAAAGTCCTTGGTGCAAGAAAAAGAGAGGGGGACTATGATCAGAATAAGCGCAAAGAGTATATATTTTGTTTTCATGAGAAAGGTCTTGCCTGGTTTAAAAACTTGCATTGATGCCAAAGATTACCGAACGGGTGCCCGGGTATGAAGCCCATTCAAAACCCTGGGCATTGCCTGATCCCAGGATGCCTTCCGGGTTGATTTTGTCGGGCAGCGTGGTATAGAGATAGAAGAGATCTCTGCCTGTTAATGACAAGGAGAGGCTCTGGAATATCTTTTGCTTTTTAAGCAATTCAGCTGGCAAGGTGTATGACAAAGAAACTTCGCGCAATTTCACCCAGGTATTTTCCACGATGCCGGGTGTTGTCAGGAAATGACCCCAGCCGCCGGCATTGGGCATATATTTATAGTAATAATGAACCACCGTGGTATTGGGTGTGCCATCAGCATGAACACCAGGTAGGACAACACCAATATTACTGGTATTGCCAGCAGGATCTGTATAAGGCAATCCGCCGCCATCACGTTCGAGGAGCGTCTCAGGGCTTTGCCCGGTTTGCAAGCCGATGACATAAGAACCACAATAAATATCACCACCCCATTTACAATCCACGAGGGTGGTCAGCCTGAAATTCTTATAACTGAAATCTGTTGTCCAGCCTGCCACAAAATCTGCGGCAGCATTCCCAACCGGGACCCTGTCAGTGGTAACTTCATATTTGGTACCTTCATCATTTACAATCCGCCTTCCTTTAGAATCATAAACATAGTCATAGCCATAGATAGTGCCATACTGCTCCCCTGCTTTCACATACATTGCCGGTCCGTTAAGACCCCAGATATCTGCCAGTTTCAGCTTATCGCCGTAGGCACCCAGGCTTACAATTTTATTTCGGTTCCGGCCGAAGGTAATCCCGGTTTTAAAAATAAAATTCTTCGTTTGTACCGGTACCGCAGTCAGCACAATTTCAATTCCTTTGTTTGTCAAAACCCCGTCATTGATAAGAATTGAATTTGAACCCGACGAGATCGGGGCAGGCAAGTTAAGAATCTGGTCGAATGAGCGGGCATAATAATAGGTAATGTCAAAATCGATGCGATTGTCCAGGATCGCAATATTCAAACCTGTTTCATAGGTATTTACCCGCTGCGGAATTAGTTTATAGGGAGGGATGGTATCAGGAAACACAGTAGATTGTTGTCCACCGAAGAATCCACTTTTATAGTAGAACTCTGTCTGGTAAGGATCGGCATCCGTGGCGGTTTGTGCAAAACTTGCCCTCAGTTTTAAGAAATTCATCCAGGGCAATTTCTCCTGAAGCTTAAGTGCTTCTGAGGCAATAAAGCTGAGTGTCAGGGAAGGATAGAAATAGGAGTTCTTGCCCTGAGGCAGGGTTGACGACCAGTCATTACGGCCTGTGATGTCGGCAAAGAGATAATTTTTATATCCCAGGTTGAGGAAAGAATAAGCCGAATTGATCTTCTTACGGATCAGGCTGCTTCCTGTGGCTAAATTACTGGGCGAGTTTCCGGTATGATCGAGGATCAATAAGCCCAGGCTGTCTTTATAGGTAGGCTCCGTAAAATTCACCATCGAATACATATTCGGGTAATACCAGGTCCCGCTATGGCCACTCACTGCGTATTGATTCAGGCTCCAGGCATTTCCCCCGATAGAGAATTTTACATTGATATCGGATTTAAAAAATTTGTCTTTGGTGGCTGTGATAAGAAAATCGCTGTTGTTGGAAACCTCACGGTTCAAAGCATTTCCATAATATCCATCTTTCAGGCCAAGAACATCGATTGGTTTGTTTTTTGTCTCAAATTGGCTTAAGGTAAAATCTTTTCCTGTTCTGAAAACAGCATTTAACCATGGTGTAACGTCATAAATCAATGAAATAGAGCCAATATATTTATCGCGGGTCAGGGTTGTATTGTTGTTGTAATAATTCCACCAGATGGTCTGGCTGACATACTTGTACGGATAATTCTCCATTTTATTCTGGGCGCCATCGGCATTGGCATAGTTCGCTTTATCTTCTCCCTGGTAGCTTCTCGGCCATGAATACAGCAATCCTTTGTTGATAGAATTCCCGTCCTCCCCTACCATCGGGCTGTTCAGCCTTTTGTAGTTGATATAAGAAATGGACATATCCACCCTGACTTTTTGGGAGGCTTTCAGGTTTCCGGCAACGTTGACTGTGGTTTGGTTTGAATTGCTGTTATCGATGATTGGTTTCTGATCCTGGTTGGTGATCGAGACCCGCATCGTTCCATTGGGTCCGCCGCCGGAAGCAGCAATGTTATGGGTTGTTGTAAACCCATCATGGTATGGGATCGACAGGTTGTCCGGCTGTGGAGACCAGGGCCGCATGACGCCATCCCACCACTTCACCATCTCGCCATTCATTTTCGGGCCCCATGACACAGAAGATCCATAATAACCGAATTCCGCAGCACTATTGGAGGTCTGGCCCTGCTGGTTGATTGGAAAGCTCTCTGATCCATAGATCCCGGGGTACTTAAGGGTATCACCATTCGCCGAGGTCGGGAATTTCGGAGGTGTCAGCGCGATTGGACCTCCCCCGCCATACTTATTCTGAACTTCCCGGTAGCGATAAGGATGAATGATCTTTTCAGAAAAATTATAAGTCACTCCGATCCCTTTTTGTTGCTGCCCGCGTTTGGTCGTGATCAGGATTACACCGTTGGCTCCGCGGGAGCCGTACAAGGCAGAAGCAGAGCCTCCTTTGAGGATGTTATAACTTTCGATATCGAATGAGTTGACGTTATTGATGGCATTTCCCCAGTCAACGCCCCGTCCGATATTGGTCATGCCGGGATTGTTCTCCACAGGAATGCCGTCAATCACGATGAGTGGCTGGTTGTTGGTCGTGAGGTTGTTGTTACCACGGATGACCACACGGGTTGATCCCCCTTCAACGCCATCACCTGACGATACCGTGACATTGGCCACACGACCTGTCATGGCCGTGATGACACTGGCGGAGCTGGAACGCGTGACCAGGTCACCGCTGAGTTTGGCTGTGGCAAAGCCCAGTTCACGCTTCTGGCGGCTGATCCCGAGGGCAGTGACGACGACCTCTTTCAGTTCGGTGGATGTCACCTGCAACGTAATATTTATAACAGTTTTCCCGCCTATTGCAACGATTTGTTTGACAAATCCAATAGAAGAAAAAATGAGACTGTCTTTTGAACCAACTCCTTTTAACGAATAATTCCCGTCGATGTCGGTGACTGTCCCAATAGGTTTGTGAAGCACCTGGACCGTGGCACCCGGAATAGTTTGCTGGTCGGATCCCGAGATCACCTTACCACTTACATTGATTTGTTGCGTATAGCCAGAAAACGCCAACACAAACAATGTCAGCGCAATACAAAGTCTTTTCATAGAGGGAGGGTAATTGTTTCCTATAGCTTAGTTTTAAGGGTCAAACTTAGTGATTTTTTGCTTTGTGATAAGTTAGTAGTTAGTGTCCGGTAAAAATAGAAAAACATTGCTTGATTTCATAACTATATGAAAATCAGTATACATTATTTTCCATTTCCGATGTTTCTAAAATCAAGCCCCCTAGAAAAGTGAGAATTACTGTTCTTTTAGGAGCGTTTTCTGCCAGTCCCTGTCTGGATTTTCAAGAAAATTGAGCAGGTGAATATAATTGAATAGGTGAATTTTACAGAAACTGACAAGATTTGAGAATGCCCAGCTCCGCGTTAGTGTCTTTTGTATGACGGTCATAAGCAAATTGGCAATGAGAGTGCAATAGATTTGAATTTTTATGGCGTTTTCAAAGTCTCCAAGAAAATACTTAAGTAGAAAACTCTGCTTGATCTGTTCAAAAAGCAGCTCTATCTGCCAACGTAATTTATATAGGGCAGCAATTAAATCAGGGCGAAAATCAAATAAGTTGGTTAAAAATTCAAATTCTCGTTCAAGCTCTCTGTCATAGAATTTTACCTTTCTCAGCTTTAGCTTGCTTTCAGTGTGGCCATCTTTAACGGCAATTTCTATCATTTCATCTTCCAGAACACCAGAGTGAATGTGCTCCTCGATATTATTTTTACTTACAGTTTCATATAAAACGTTGTCTTTGATTCGGGTAACGAACCCGCTTTAGTTTTCCCCGATAAACCAAGCATAGCAACAGATACCTCACGCAATGAAGAACATTTTGAACGTGCACAAAATACCATACTACTCAGGTGGTCTTTTGTTTTGAACTTCTTCACATACCGGTCAGCGTTACATTCTTTTGACGCTTTTGAAATAATGCTTGGCTCAATCAATGAAATAAGCTGTCCGAAAACGGATTGGCCGAAAAAAATGTAGTTTTGTTCATGGTATTTGTATTCTAGCGAAACAAAACTACTAAGAAAAGGTAGCCGGGCTGTCATGGCCTGGCTCCTTTCAAATTTTTACCGGACAACAGTGATTTCTTTAGCATATTGTACAATTTGTAATATCTTTAAGCAGTTTAGAAAGCCATTGGGAATGAGGAACAACAAAATCAGGCGCATACTGCTTTTTGGTATGATTCTCAGTATTTTTCCGTTAGGGAATGCATACTGTCAGCGGCTTGAAAGGAGATTCTCTTTTGATAGTTTGTACAATATCGGTCTTCAAAAGATTAATTCAGATATTTCTATATCAAGACAATATTTGAAGGAACTGGAATCAAATCTGAATCAGTTGACTCCTGTTCAAAAGGCAAAGACCAATTACCTGAGACTGAGGGCTATCTATGCCAGCAAGGATGAAGTAATTGCACTGGAAAACAGAATGCTGACCCCTCCCCGGCCACTTAGTTATAATGATTCCCTGATCTATTCTGCCCGGAAATATCTTGAGAAATCGATGCCGGACAAAGCAATCCATTTGCTGATGGAGGCATTAGATTCATTGACACAGAGTTCTGAAAAAGCCGAATATTGCAGAATTAATCTCTGTGAGGCATACCGGCAAAAGCAGGAATACAAAAAAGGAGTTGAGATGCTGAACGAGATATTGTTCAGCAAAAGAGAGCAATCTGCCTTAAACAAGGCTTTTGCTTACAACCGTCTGGCTGCACTTTATAACGAATGGGGAAATATGGCATTCAATACCGCTGATTCTGTCATTAAATATTCTGAGTTATGCATATCCTTATCTGAAAAAATAAACAGCAAAGGCAACCTGGCATTGTCACAAAATGAACTCAGTGTTCAACTAATGAGAAAAAAACAATATGACAGAGCTTTGGAATTGTCTATAAAATCTGTGAAGAATTTCAAAGAAGCCGGAATGTTCTACAGTGCCATGAATGCCCTGATCAACCAAAGTAATTTATATATTGAAATCAACAGAACAGGATCAGCTTTTCAGGTGATTGAAGATGCCACAAATCTTTGTAAAATTGAGGAGAACAGAAATCTGTTCATGAGGGTATATCTTCAATTTGCAAGAGTTTATACATTAAGCGGAAATTATAAAGAAGCTTATGAGTTTTTAGCCATCAGCAATCAGCTATTGAATGATTTCTTTTATGACAGAATCAATTCCCAAATCAATGAACAATCAGCCCGTTATGATTTATTTACAAAGGAACAGAAAATAAGGGAGGAGAAACAAAAAAACGAATTTCATAAGAAACAATTGACATTCCTTATCATCCTGCTGATTTTCCTATCCATAGCCTTTATTTTGAGTTTTTTTTATTTCAAATTAAGAAGAAAAGAATTTACCAAGCAGAAACTAATTGAGGCTGTTATTGAAAATGAAGCAAGCGAACGAAAGCGCATTGCCAGGGATTTGCACGATGAAATTGGACCATTATTGTCGGCGATAAACCACTATTTTCAAGCCTATATTGATGCCGGGGAAGATGACAAAAAGGGTATTCAAACAAAATTACATCAAGTAATATCAGGTGCCATTGACGAAGTTTCCCGGATTTCACACAACATTAGTCCGTATGTGCTTGAAAATTATGGTTTAAATACAGCATTGAATGATTTTATTGCACCTCTGAAAAACGGAAACCGCATTAAAGTTGATTTCACATCCGATTTCTCTGAGCGTTTTGAACTGAACAAAGAATTAACAGTTTACCGCTGTATTACTGAGTTGTTTAACAATACCATGAGGCATGCTGATGCCACAATTGTTAGTCTTGAAGTGACTTGCCGGAATAAAGTTTTGTGTGTTTTCTATACTGATAACGGAAAAGGGTTCGATATGAATCTTGCCAAAACAGAGGGTATGGGTTTAAATAACATTAGGAACAGGGTTGAAACCTTCGGAGGGAAACTGGTCATTGAAAGCTCATTAAAAAATGGCATTAAGGTAAGTATTGAAATACCTGTACATTATGAATAAAATCCACATCGCTATTGTTGATGATCATGCGCTATTCCGTGATGGCATCAGAATGGTATTAAACCAGATTCCAGAATTTGAAGTTATTTATGACACTTCAAATGGCCATGATTTCATTGATTTCATCAAAACAACGCCAGTCGACATTGTGCTGATGGACATTGAAATGCCTTCTCTGAGCGGTATAGAAACCACCCTGCAGTCACTTGAGTTAAAACCGGATTTAAAGGTCATTGCCCTCACCATGTATACAGATGAAATGCATTATATGCAAATGATGAAAGCAGGGGTTAAAGGTTTCATTTTAAAAAAGTCCAATAAGTTTCAGCTAAAACAAGCTATAGAAGAAGTTTTTAGCGGGGGAAACTGTTTCAGCCAGGAGATAATCCAAAAACTTGCTTCTCAGTCAATAGGGAAAAGAGCGAATGATCCCGACCAACTCACAGACCGTGAGAAAGATGTTTTAAACCTTATTTGTAAAGGATTAACATCTAAAGAGATTGCAGATAAGCTCTTTATAAGCATTAAAACAGTGGAGGTGCATAGAGCCAATATCCTTAGGAAAACGAATGCCAGGAATACCGCCGAACTAATGATCTGGGCGGTTAAGAACAATCTCATTACCTTAGAATAAGCAGGCTCATAAGCCGGCATAGGTGTTTATACCTATGGTTTTTACCTGAAATCACCTAATATTATAGGTAGCTGCCCTGATCCTCAGCAGATTCGTGTGATGTAGCTTTGTTTCCATAATTCCTTTCGTTCCGTTTATGAACATAGCCATCATTGGACAAAATTTCATTTTTCGTGACAGCCTGAAAATTCTATTAAACCAGGTTGCCGGGTTCAATGTTATTTTTGACAGTGATGAAGCCATTAAACTTACAGGTTTTCAGGATTTTTTATCAATTGATGTTGTTCTCTTTGATGATTGTATGAGGTCAGAAAGTTTCTGTAATTCGATCCATAAAACCAAGCAACTCCATGCAAAAGCGAAAATCCTGCTACTTACTGATCCCACCGATTATTATTACTGGATAAATCAAAAGGAATTTCCCGTTGACGGAATTTTGCTCAAGGATTTGGGGAAGAAGGAATTTGAAATGGAAATCAGGGGTTTGATGAAAACCTCTGAATAATAAATGGCAATTATTAATAAGAATCACAGATAATCATAACATCAATGATCCTTATTATCAACACTATACTATGAGAAAATTCTATTTTATCCTGATCCTAAGCTTTTCCGTTTCGCTGGCCTTTTGTTTTCATTATTATTTTGATTCCTCAGGGCATGGCAAAGTCAAAAATTCCTCAGGTCTTCGCGGTAAGAAGAAAAAGATGTCACAGGCGGGGTACCTGCTCAATATGGCTGATTACCAGTATCAAAAGCTTCGAAATCCCGGGAGCAGGGAGATTCCACCCGGAATCAGGTCCCGGGAACTTGCCTTTGTTGCGGGTTTACCGGCGCATGATAATAGCACAGGACAGCCATGGACATGGCGTGGACCTGCCAACATCGGGGGACGCATGTTGTGTATTGAAGTGGATATTGATGATGATAACCATCTCCTGGCGGGTAGTGCATCGGGAGGGATGTGGGAATCGATGGACCGCGGACAGAACTGGCACAAATCCACGGCTCCTGATGCTGAGCAAAGCGCAACCTGCCTGGTGCAGGATAAGCGACCCGGCAAACACCACATCTGGTATTATGGAACCGGAGAGTTGCTGAGCACGACCGACCGTAACATCAGTACTAATGCCCGGACTGTCGGGATTGGTAATGGAATCTATAAATCCACTGATAACGGTGCAAGCTGGCAAGCCCTTCCATCTACACAAGGGACAAGTCCTGCCAACCTCCAGGATATTTTCCAGGGGACATGGCGGATTGTCACTGATCCTGTCAGCATGAATAAAGACATAGTCTATGCTGCCTGCTACGGGGCGATCATGCGGTCAGAGAATGGCGGTCAGACCTGGCAGGTTGTGCTGGGAGATATCATCAACAAATCTTTTGCAAGTGACATTGCCGTTACCAATGACGGCGTATTGTATGCAGCATTAAGCAGTTTCTGTCTTTCGGTACAGCCACCTTCCAAAGCTGGGATCTGGCGGTCGGTTGACGGCTTCAACTGGACAAAGATCACGCCAACAGGCTTTCCTACTGACAACCGTGTGACACGGCTGGCAATAGCGCCATCCAATAATAATGTTATGTACGTCTTTGCGGAATCTCAGTCACCCAATCTCAACCCCTTTAACGGGTATACCAACTCAATCAATACATTCTGGAAGATGACCTGGAATCCCATTTCATCATCTGCTGCGTGGGAAAACAGGACACAGGGAATCCCAGGTGCCGGAAGCGGTGACATCAATGACTTCCCTGAGGCCCTTGTCGTATATGGTGGCTACACCTTTACGATGGGCATTAAACCCGACAATGAAAACGTGGTTTTCCTGGGGGGTATGAATTTATACCGGTCAGATAATGGTTTTGCGAATAGTGCAGCATCAACCTATATCGGGGGATACCCATTTGACATGGATTCGATTCATCAGCTACACCCTGACCAGCACGGTATTTGTTTCCTGCATGGCAATTCATCTGTCATGCTCATGGCCAATGACGGGGGAATTCAAATTAACAACAATTGCATGGCCGACAGCGCCCAGGTTAGCTGGGACAGGTTAAACAATATGCTTACCACCACCCAGTTCTACACGGTTGCGATTGACCAGGGGGGCAGTGGTGATGATTGGATTTTAGGTGGATTGCAGGACAACAATTGGTATTACACGGTTACCAATGATCCGTCGGAAATGTGGTTCAGCATTGATATTTGCTATGATGGTTTTGCTACTGCTGTTGCACCTGATTGGGAATATAGCGTCATCTCAGCTTACAGCGGAAACATCTGGACCACCAGGTTTGACAACAATATGCATACGACCAACATCTTTTCGCAGCTTCCAGATACCCTGTTAAAATACTATGACCCGGTGATGGGTAGCAATTCGTTATTCCCGTTTTACCAGAATTTTGCCTTGGATCCGAATAATTATGAAACCTTTTACCTGCCTACGATTACAAGTATCTGGCGAAAAGATAACTTGAAAGCGGCAGCTTATGACACAAACCTCAGGAATGCCGGATGGAACCACCTGAGCAATGTTAATGTAGGCAGTTCTTCAGAAATCAGTTGTCTGGCTATTTCCAAAGTGCCGGCAAATCGCCTCTATTATGGGACTAACCTGGGAAAAGTATACCGGCTTGATAATGCAAACACAGGAAACCCGGTACCCGTTGAAATTACCGGGGCCAACTTCCCTGCCAACGCCTTTGTTTCCTGCATTGACATGGCACCTGAAAATGCAGATCACCTCATGGTAACTTTTTCAAACTATGGCGTTCAGAGTCTTTACCATTCCACTGATGGAGGAACAAGCTGGACAGCAGTTGGCGGGAACCTGGAAGAGTTCCCCAATGGGTCAGGATCCGGACCATCCATCAGGTGTACAAAAAAACTGACTTACCAGGGACATACAATTATTTTTGCAGGAACCTCCAGCGGTTTGTATTCGACCAGGCAATTAAACGGAGATTCAACGGTATGGAAAAAGGAAGGAGCGACCAGCATTGGGAATGTAATTATCGACATGATAGAAGCCCGGCCAACAGACGGGTTTATAGCGATTGGAACTCATGGCAATGGCGTATACAGTGCTTATTTCGACCCGACAGCCGGTATTGGTCAAAACCATGCAACCCCGTCATTCAAGCTGGGGGTCCCCTACCCCAACCCTTTCAGGGACGCTACCCAGTTGGAACTGAGTATCACCAAGCCTGTCAGTCTTAAAGTTGAGCTGTACTCAATGAATGGAAAAATGATCAGAAACATTGCTGACAAAATCTTTTATACCGGAAAGCATCTCTTATCGGTCCAGGGACCAGACCTGCCTGCCGGGGAATATTTTATCAGCGTCACCCATGGCAAAGAGAAGCTGATCAGAAAACTGATTAAAACTACTTTCTGATCCTTGCGTCAGGACTCATTAATTATTACACCAGGGGAATTCTTTAAATCAGTCCATTTATGACAGTATATCTTCAGGTTTTTGAGACGGTTTTTGCCTTTATTATTGTCATCATGCTTTGCCTGATACTTCGCAAGTATTCAATTATCAAGGAAGAGGATGCAAAAGTATTTTCGAATCTGCTAACCAAGGCCGTGCTCCCTGCTGTTATTTTTCTTCAACTTTCAGCCATACCCATAAAGAGCAGTCAGTTTTTACTGGTCTTTGCAGTCTTTATTGCCGGAGTGTTATCGATGTTTTTATCCTGGGTTTTGGGTAAAGCCTTAAAGTTATCCCGAGTTAAGACAGGCGCTTTGATGCTTACTTCATCCTTTGGGTCATCGGCATTAATTGGTTATCCGTTTATCGCTTTTTCATTTCAAAACAATCCGGAAGCCATGGCGGATGCGGTCCTTTTAAGCGAATTGGGCGTTGGCCTGCCAATGTTTATTCTTGGTCCGGCCATTGCCATGTTTTTTGGGAATAAATTGGAGCATTCAGGTATAAAAAAAGCGCTTTCCTGGACATACTTTCGCTCACCGATTTTTGTTTCAATAATTTTAGGAATGGCGTTCTCATTTATTCCCTTTGACAGGAGTCATAGTTATATAGCCCCATTCTTTGAAGCACTGAAAATGATCAACGGTGCATTAACAATATTGGCTTGCCTGATTTTATCCCTTCAACTGAAGTTAATTTCCCTTAAAGGAATTATACCAATATTTATTATTTCAGCTTTGATACAAATGGGTTTTCAGCCATTTATTGCGCATGTTCAGGCAACACTATACCATTTATCAGCTTTGCAGACACAGGTTTTGGTTTTGGTCTGTTCTTTACCTTCAGCGGTACTGGGTCCGGTATTTGCCAAACAATATGACTGTGCGCCAGATACGGCATCAGCATTGGTAATGGCGCACATTGTACTCAGTATCGTTATGGTTCCTGCAGTTTTTTACTTAATAGGATGAAATCTGTTAACAAAAAAAAATAAAACAGAAATTTATGTTGTATTCAAAAAAGATCTCTATCTCTGTCGTGCAAAGCTTTTTTAAAATCATCGCCATAACAATGCTGATTGTTGTTGTTGTGATACTGAACGCTTGCAGCAAAAAAAAATCAGAGCAACCACTTGAAAACAGTGAAACTTTACGTTTTGTTTTCCTGGCTGACAGCCGCGGAGATTCGCTTACAAATGCGGTAAATCTGCCAGTACTGAATGCCATCATCAGTGAAATTGGGGCGTTGTCACCCAAGCCCACTTTTGTGATATTTGGCGGAGACATGTCCTACAGAGGCTATATTAAGCCCTCTTACACATTTCTTGCATGGAAAGAACTGTTCGCACCTCTGACACATAGTGGAATAAAATTGTATACGGCCATTGGCAATCATGAGCTATATCACCAGCACTCTTCTTACGGTTTACTGCTCATCAATCAGCAGGAATACCAGAATGTGTTTTCGGAGAACCCCACTAACGGGCCGGCCGGCTACGATCACCTGGCCTATTCCTTTACCTCGCAGGGAGGAAACTCCTTTTTTGCTGTACTAGATCCCTATTACATCAACCAGGACACTGTCCACGAGGGACTGGGAGGCAACATTGATGCCACGCAAATGGCATGGCTTAAAGCACAGGTGGCACAAACCACGGCAACACACAAATTTCTCATCATTCATACGCCTTATTACTATATTTATAACGATACGGCTGAGCCGTCAGCGTCAAACCAGACCTACACAGAGCTCTGGTCTTTCCTGGATGCCAATAAGTTCGACATTTATGCCTGCGGGCATTCGCATCTTTTTTCCCGCAGAACCATTGATGGCAGCGTTCCACCAAATCCGCAGACGAATCCACTGACTCCGTCATGGAAAAACCCTGTTGTTCAGCTTCTCAATGGAACCTGCGGTGCCATCGTTTCCTCCGACACTATTGATCCGATTATTAAAAGCGAATGGAATGTACGCAATGATCCAAACACCTATTATTACAGCGTTATAGACATATCCGGCAGTAAAGTAACCGTAAAGAGTTACAGCGGCAATACAGGAGCCTATAGTTTGTTCGACACCTTTACTGTTCAGAAATAGAACACATAAAGCACTTAAATCAAATGAAAACATATCATTTCTTTTCGCTTGTAATCATTTTCTATTGCATGCTTACAGGCAGTGACAGGCTGAACGCCCAACCCTGTCAAAACATATCAGGTAAACTGACTTATTTAAACAATGCTTCAACCCCGCTTTTGGAAGTCCTTATACAACTTAAAACCATTAACGGTCAGGTCATTGGGACAACTACAACCAACAGTAACGGACAATTCTATTTTTGCGACACAATACCTGGAATATACATATTGAATTTTGTGTCCACTCTCCCTGTGGGAGGCATTAATGCTGCAGATGCCTTAGAAGCTTTGCAATATTTTTCTCAAGGGAATGCTTTAAGTGGATTATATTTAAAAGCTGCTGATGTAAATGCCAGTGGGTATATTAATAGTACTGATGCCTTTCTTATTGCAAAGTACTTTGCAGGTCTGATTGAATCGTTCCCTGCAGGTGGCTGGGTATTTGATTCAGACACCCTGATCATCAGCAACAGCAATCCGGTAAGTATTGAGATACATGGCGTGTGTTATGGAGATGTAAATGGATCTAATGCACCTCTGGGCACTCAGCTTATGAATATCCCTTGTCCGGGCCTACCTACTTTCACCTATGGGGGGCAGACTTATCATACCGTTCAGATCGGAAACCAGTGCTGGATGAAAGAAAATCTCAATATTGGCACTATGGTCAACAGTGCAAATACAGATATGTCCCATACGGAATGCCATAATAACGGAATTATCGAAAAATACTGTTACCAGAATAATCCTGCAAAGTGCACTATCTATGGCGGTTTATATACATGGGATGAGATGATGCAGTACAGCCACACAGCAGGTGCCCAGGGCATTTGTCCCACGGGCTGGCATATTCCGACTGATACGGAATGGTGCACGCTCACGCTGTATCTCGATCCGACAGTGGATTGCCTGGCAGCTGGCGAAAGCGGAACTACAATCGGCAATAAACTGAAAGAGGCCGGAACCACACATTGGTATTCCCCAAACTCAGGCGCCACAAACGAAAGTGGCTTTACCGCTTTGGGTGCAGGTTATCGTGATCCTGATGGCTACTTTAACATCATGCCTGCGGCAACGTCATTCTGGGAATCCTATGAATATTCTACTACGCAAGGGGTCTACCACTACCTGGGATACGACGGAGGTTATATCGGCAGACTCAACAATGATGTGAATACCGGAATGTCAGTCAGATGTTTGAAAAATAACTGATATTGCTCACGCTGGTTATTTGCTCCAGGATCATCTTCAGATCTCTTATCTTACCAGAAAGAAAGACTCCCCTTTAGCTTTCATTTTCCCGGGTATTAAGTAATTTTATCCGCACAAATGAATGAGACCTGATGAAATACCAATACAATGCCTTTTACAATTCCTTAGCTGAGTAAGATCAATTCATACTTCATTGGGCTGCATTTAAGACTGATCTGATCAGTGGCTATGCATTTCCTTTACACTCCTTACGGACCAAAAGGATAACTGTAGGATATATTAATAAATTACTGGATCAAGCCTCAAAAGCTGGCTTATTTATAAATTCATACAGTTCAGGCAGTTATTCTGTTTCCCCTGAATTTTTAATTGCAATGATGCCACAGGCGAAAAGCCTGCAAACAGAATAAATGCTTGCAGCCAAACAACAAAATGTTTATTATAATAGATATGGGAAGAACTCTGTGATAAGGAGTTTTTTCCTGATCAGTCTGAAAGCCGGTGGCCTGGGATTGAACCTCACTGCTGCTGACTTTGTAATCCACCTGGATCCCTGGTGGAATCCCGCTGTTGAAGACCAGGCCTCTGATAGGGCACACCGAATCGGACAAAGTCGCCCTGTCACTATTTACCGTTTGGTGGCAGAAAATACTATTGAAGAAAAGATCATTGCTTAAACAACACCAAACGTGACCTTGCTGACAGCTTGCTTGAAGGTAGTGACAAATCAGCAAAACTCTCAATAGATGAACTGTTAGCCCTGATTCAAAATACGGATTGATCCCAATAATAACCCATTTCTAAGTTGTTCAGCTTAGCGATATGATTTGTGCTGCATCAGAGGGTCTGTTAGAGACGCATGCAACGTCTTTACACTTATTAATGCAAATATCCCTTATTATAATAACCGGACAACAATAATTTTGAATTAACAGTCTGGGGAAAATCAATGGATTTTACAATATAGATTTACATAATGAGTGATGGCTTTCCAAGAGAGGAAAGATATGGACTTACCAACCAAATCAGACGAGCTGCGGTTTCAGTGCCTTCCAATATTGCGGAAGGTGCCGCCAGAAAGAACAGAAAAGAGTACCTTCAATTTCTGCATATTGCTCTAGGATCATTAACTGAAATCCATACGCAATTAATTCTTTCTCAACGACTAAATTACATAAACAAAATATGTTGGGAATCCGCAGATAATAAGCTTTCTGAAGTCAAACAATTACTTTTGGCGACCATCAATCCTGTGCAAAATCCCTCAAATACAACGAATCCTCGACTAACAACTGACTACTAACTAACCACTAACTACTGACTTCTAACTACTAACTATTATCTTTACCCCCCATGAACAACAACATCCCCTTACTTTACGCCATCAAGTTCTCCAAATGGTTCATGCTCGTGATGCCGATCATTGTACCTTTTTACAACAGCAATGGGTTGGGAATGACGCAGGTGTTCATGTTGCAGGCGATTTATTCAATTTCGACGGTAATTCTTGAGATCCCATCCGGCTATTTTGCCGATGCATATGGCCGGAAATTATCTATTGTTCTGGGTGCAGTTCTGGGTTTCCTTGGCAACCTGATGTACTGCTTTTCTTTTGGATTTGAAGGATTTATGATCGCCGAGATTATTATGGGAATCGGGGTGAGTTTTATCTCGGGTTCTGATTCAGCATTATTATATGATACGCTGGTAGCAAGGAAAGAAGAAGACCGATACCTGCGTTTTGAGGGATTTTCTATCTCTGTAGGGAATTTCTCCGAAGCTTTTGCAGGATTGGCCGGGGGAGCGCTTGCTCTGATCAGCCTGAGGACTCCGTTTTATTTCCAGGCAGCAATCGGGTTTATTGCAGTTCCTGCATCCTTCTTTTTGGTGGAACCCCAGAGCCATATTAAGAAGTTAAAAGTCACCTGGCAGGATATTATTGGCGTGGTGAAGTATTCCCTTCACGGCCACAAGCCTTTGCGGAATAACATGTTGTTTTCCTCATTCATCGGGGCTTCCACGCTGACGATGGCCTGGTTTGTGCAGCCATACTTCAGTGCGATCAAATTACCAACGGCATGGTATGGAATTCTTTGGACGGCATTAAATGCTTGTGTGGGGATTTTAGCTTTCCAGGCTTACAAGCTGGAAAAGCGTATGTCGGTGGATTTCTCGAATGCCCTCATCAGTGTTATTGTTTCTTTTGGATATCTCTTTCTGGCCTGGACGCAATCCTATGCAGGCATAGTTATTTTGTTTGTTTTTTACCTGATCCGCGGGTATGCCACGCCGGTGTTGAAGGACTCCATGAACCGCCTGACGCCATCGGAGATGCGGGCGACGGTGCTTTCGATCCGGAGTTTTATCATCAGGGGATTGTTTTCTGTGTTGGGGCCGGGGCTGGGATACCTTACTGATAAATTTTCTTTGGGGACGGCGCTGTTTGTGGCGGGGGTGGTATTTTTGTGTTTGAGTTTGTTTAGTTTGTTGCTTTTAAAAATTGAAAATAACTCCGTGCTATCCTCCCCTGACTCCGTGGTTAAAAAGAATTAATTTTGAATCCAAATTTTATCAAATGCAAACCCTCCCCATATTCCAGGTTGATGCTTTCGCCGAAGAACGCTTTTCGGGCAATCCCGCTGCTGTAGTCCCATTAAATAATTGGCTCCCTGATGAGCTGATGCAAAAGATTGCTATGGAAAACAACCTGAGTGAGACTGCATTCTTCATACCGGATGGAGACAATTTTGCCCTTCGCTGGTTTACACCGACGGCTGAAGTCAGGCTTTGCGGTCATGCCACCCTGGCCACGGCTCATGTTATTTTCAATCATCTGGATTACAGAAAAGAAGAGATTCATTTTCAATCGAGGCAAAGCGGCATACTTCGGGTCATGAAGGATGGAGACCTTTTGGTGCTTGACTTTCCTGCAGATGCCATGACAGAAACATCCATGCCTGCCGGATTACAGGAAGCGATGAATGCAATCCCAACAGAAGTTTACAAAGGACTGACCGATTATATGTGTGTTTTTCCCAGCCAGGAGATCATCGAATCCCTGAATATCAACATCCCTTTGCTTGCAAAACTGCCCGTTCGCGGCCTGATCTGCACGGCTCCCGGTAAAGGCGTTGATTTCGTTTCCCGCTTCTTTGCCCCTGCTGTTGGGGTTGATGAAGACCCGGTCACCGGATCGGCCCATACTTCCCTGATCCCCTATTGGAGCAAGAGACTGGGAAAACAGGCCATGCATGCCATTCAGCTATCAAAAAGAAAAGGAGTATTGAGATGCAAAATGGCCGGGGACAGGGTGCATATTGCCGGGAGGGCGCTTACCTATCTGGAAGGATCAATATTTATTTAATCACAAGAAGCAGGGCGTTATTTAGAACCTTAATAAATCACGTAAGCAGCTGAGTTTTTCCAATGTAAGTTTCTCTATATAAAGGAAGTTTTCATAATTTTGATAACGAAATTATTAATAGATAAGCCATTACAATTTACTTGTAATCAACTCCTTTGCGAAAGCCCATGAAAGACACCCCGATTCCCTTTGACCTCGTCAACGAAAAAATAGTTGAAAGCAAACTGCCCAATGTTGGCAAGGCCAGCATCCGTGAAATAAAAAGACTCATTGACAACATCGAAAAAGCCAGCGGCATCAAATATATCCGCATGGAAATGGGTGTCCCTGGCCTTCCGCCTGCTGCCATAGGCGTTGAAGCAGAGATTGAGGCACACCGTCGGGGCGTAGCAGCTATCTACCCTGATATTGATGGCATCCCAACAATCAAAGCAGAGATCGCCCGTTTTGGAAAACTCTTTCTCGGCCTCGATACCCAACCCGAGCAATGCCTTCCTACCGTGGGCAGTATGCAGGGTAGTTTCGCGGCATTCCTTACCACGAGCAGACTTTATGAAGGCAAAGACACCACTTTATTTATCAATCCTGGCTTCCCTGTTCACTACCTACAGCATAAAGTCCTGGGTATTCCTTTTGAAAGCTTCGACGTTTATGATTTTCGTGGCGACAAACTGGGACCAAAGCTTGAGTCATTCCTGGAAAAGGGAAATATCTCTTCGATTTTCTATTCAAACCCAAATAATCCTTCCTGGATTTGTTTCACGGAAAAGGAATTAAAAACCATCGGAGAACTCGCCAATAAATACAATGTGGTTGTAATGGAAGACCTGGCATATTTTGCGATGGATTTCCGGAAAGACTATTTCCATCCCGGCACCGGACCATACCAGCCAAGTGTAGCACATTATACTGATAAATATATCCTGTTCATCTCCACCTCCAAAGCTTTCAGCTATGCAGGGCAACGACTCGGACTGATGATCATGAGTGAACAGCTTTTCAATACGACTTCTGATTCTCTGCTCAGAAATTACAACTCCAACCAATATGGTCGCGCCATGATCTATGGCACCATTTATGCCTTAAGTTCAGGAACCGCACACACCGCTCAATATGGGGTAGCTGCTATCCTGAAAGCTGTGAATGACGGCACATTCAACTTTGTTCACGACGTGAAGGAATATGGAGAGAAAGCACACATCATGAAAAAACTCTTCCTGGAGAATGGGTTTAAAATCGTCTATGATGAAGATGATGGTGTCCCGATTGCCGATGGATTTTATTTCACCATCTCCTACCCCGGATTTACCGGTGAAAAACTGATCGAGCAATTCCTCTATTATGGCATCAGTGCCATCTCACTGGCGATCACTGGCAGCGAGCGGACAGAAGGCTTGAGGGCTTGTGTTTCTCTTGTAAAAAGAGAACAGTTCCCTGATCTGGAGTTTCGGTTGAAGAAATTTCACGAACACTTCCCCTTGTAAGGATGAAGGATGAAATATGAAGGATGAACAATTGATTGCAATCGGGACTGATAATCCTTTATATATTATCATTTATCCTTTGCGAATGTATACGATTGAAAGTCCACAAAATCCGCACAAGACAGCGTCAAGCTCTTCACTGATTTTCCGTCGAGCGTAAAGTAGACATCCTTGATCCCAAAAGTTGGATTTGAATAGGTGCAGAGAAAACGATTGCCCCCCAGGGCTTCGAGTTTGCCGGTCATGCCGGGATGACGGCTCATTTTCACGCTGAGCTGGCCATTGTTGACAACCACCTCCACTGGACCATAGACTTCATTGACAAATTTGCCGGCAAATTGATCCAAAGGCAATGCTGTAGCGATTTTCATTGCGATGGTATCCCTTTCTCCCTTGAGCCAGGTGGCATCCCTGTCGGCACTTCTGTTGAAATATTTCAGGTATTCGCCGCTATAGTTGCGGTAAGGCAGGCCCATGAAGGCATCCATGATCTCCCACTTCATGGCATCATAGAGACTGTTCTGGTCGGTATTGGTGAGGATGACGATGCCCAGTTTTTCTGCAGGAATTAAAGTAACTGAAGTGACAAATCCATCGACGCCACCGGTATGTGAAACCACGGCTCTTCCTTCATAATCCTGGAGTTCCCAGCCAAGGCCATAGAGTACATAATTACAACGGTTGTATAGCAAGCGTCCACGACCTATGATAGAGGTGGGCATGCGTGTGGCCCTGATAGCGGCTACAGGAACGATTTCTTTGCCTTCGAATTTGCCATCGCTTAAAAGCATGGTCACCCAATGACTCATGTCGTTTGCGGAAGAAATGATACTGGCAGCAGGAGCGAGGTTGTCGATATCCGGTGTGGGAATGACCATGAGTTTTCCATCATAGAGGGTATGTGAGCTGCATTTGTTGGTGGCAGCGGTCCATTCGTTGGTCAGGGCGAGGGTACGGTTCATCTGGAGGGGTTTGAAGAATTTCTCCCTCACGTAGTTTTCCCAGCTCATCCCGGAAAGAAGGGGAATAATTTCACCAGCGGTAAGGAAAGCGGCATTGCAGTATCCCCATTTTGCGCGGAAGCTATATAAAGGTTGAATCACACCCAGGTTATGGATAATGTCTTTGCGGCTCAGGTTTGAGGTCCAGTTTACAAAATCACCCTGGAAGGTCTCCAGTCCGATCCGGTGACAAAGCAGGTCGCGGACCGTGACTTCCTGGCTTGCCAAAGGGTCTTTCAGTTTAAAATCGGGCATCCATTTGGTGACTTTGTCATCGAGTTTTAATTTTCCTTCTACTTCCAGCGTGGCTAGGGCGGTTGCGGTGAAAGCCTTGGAGTTGGAACCGATAAGGAACAAGGTATTTTCATCGACTTTGTCGGGTTTGTTCATATCGCGGACGCCATAGCCTTTGGCCCAGACGACTTTCCCGTCTTTCACGATGGCGACGGACAATCCGGGGATACGCCAGTCTTTCAGGGCCCGGTTGATGTAGATATCAAGGCTGTCGGAGATAAAAGAAGGGAGTTTTGCATCCTGTGCCCGGAGATGACAAGAGAATACAAAAATCGAGATTAGTACAAATAACTTTTTCATATATAAATAATTAATGCATTCAAACTTTATTATTGCAACAAAGTTAACAGATATTATAATCCGTGTAATCCGCGTAATCTGCGGACAAAAACTTTTAATTCCCAGAAAAAATTAATTTTGCTTTACATCCATGGCAGTCACATTTACAACAAATATCTATCTCCTCAACCATCTCCCGGGTATGCGATACCTGCTCATTCCGAAGGAAGTGGTTGAATCCCTAGGTGGAAAAATGAGCAAGCGATTGCTTTGCACTGTTAATGGAACTCTTACTTACCAATGTGGCCTGGTGGCTCTTGGCGATGGCCAAGCCTACATTAGCATCACCACTCTTTAAAAAACACCGACAGCCGGATAGAACGTGCTATCCGGCTGATCGGCAATCTGAAACAGCTTCCGCTGGGGAAAGAGCAGTTCAGGGATATTTTGGGGATTTAGTCGGGCTTAGGGGAACAAAACTTCCCGCATCATTTTGCTTCCATAAATGGTACGCATGACCATGCGATTCTCATTAAGTTTCTTCATGGCATCTTCACCGCCAATCACTTTTTTGGAAATAGCATCCCATTTGGCATCCTGTCCCTCCATGCTGGCAAGATTCTTATATTCAGTCATAAGCATCACATCCCAATCTTCAGGGTTTGCAGCTGCACCTGCCAGAATCTTATAAGAAACCAACAGACCTTCTTTGACGGCTTCATCATGCATCGCTTTCCAGGTCCCTTTCAGGCTCTTGACATAGTCATCTGTCATATTGGCTGAAGTTTTGATAAAAGAAATCTCCCAGACTGTTCCGTCTTTGTAACCTTTTTCCTGGGCAAAAGTCCGGCCGGCAAAAGCAACCATACATAAAATCACGGCAACTAATAGTATTCTTTTCATAAGGATTTGGTTTTAGGTTTTTATTTAGAACAATTCTAAATACCAATAAGTTCATTCCAGAATACCAAAGGATTAAACTATATAAAAAACAGCCGGATAGAACGTGCTATCCGGCTGATCGGCAATCTGAAGCAATTGCTCCACAGAAAAGAAAAGATTAATAATATCCTGGAAATAACCTGATTTAAGGAATCTAAGTTAGTTACATTTCCAGCTATATTAATGCAGTATCAACAGCTTTTGAAAACCATTGGCACAACCCGCGCCTGAGAGTTTCAGCAGATACGTTCCTTCCTGGAAACTTGCGGTATTCAGGAGATATTCGGTTGTGTTGGCTGGAATTGTCTCAGTAGCAACAAGTCTTCCGGTAAGATCCGATACCTGGAGGCTTCGCTGGCTGTGGCTTTCAGCAAAGGTGATCGTTGCGGATATATTGGCCGGGTTGGGATAAACCTGTCCGAGGCTGAGCATATTCGGCTCATCAATGCCAACCATGGTATAAAACCAGTCATGCGCTCTTTTCACGATTTGATTCCTGACATTGGTATCACCAATCATCTCCATCCCAACACCAAAATAAACCGATTTGAAGTTGGCGGTCTGGCCACGTACTGCAGCAGTTTTTGCAGTATTGTTGTTGTAAAAGAAAATAGAAAAGGCTCCGGAGCGGGGAGAGATCTGGTCAGGATAGTTGTTGGTGCCGTATGGACAAGTAACTGCGCTTGTGGTGAGATTACCAAAGATAGGATCCGTTGCATTGATTGTAAACTGACTGTTTGCTGTACTTCCATCATCAACAAAATTGGCCAGCAGATAGTTCGTATAGAAATTCTGAGTGATTGCATCGCCATTGGATCCGGCAGCACCGCTCATGATATCCCAACCCACATCCTGGCCACCGAGCATGACGTTTCCACCGGCATCCATGAAGGCCATCAAGGCAATGGCTTCATCATCTTTGAGGGCAGGAAATGTCCAGGCAATATTGGCATAGATGTTATGAACACCCGTAAGTGCATTACCAGCAATCGCCTGGGAAAGCAGGCTGGCAGAACAGTATGTTGTGTGCGTATTTCCTGCGAAAGCGAGACCGTTCAGATAATGTTTCTTGTAGGTGAAAGTCTCGGCACCACCGGAACCATTGACAACAAGATCCGTAACGTTGGCTACCACATTGACGACCACCTGTTTTTCCGGAGCTTCGGGGTTATTCACTGATTTCATCTTAAAAACAAACTCAGGCACAGCTGGGATCGTGCCGGGAGTTACGACGATACTCACGTTTGTCAGGGAGTCTGAACCAAGCATCGCAATAGTGCTATTTCCACAAAGGGCAGCATTGTAAAGAATATTTGCCGACCAATCAACAGGTAAATTGGTAGAAGTTAACGTAAGCTGGAAGGGCTCTGTAACATCAAGCGCACTGGTCACTGAAAAACCAAAAGAAGTGATATTACCTGTAGTGCCTGGCAATACAGTAGGTACAGGACCGCTGATCTTCCCGATATATTTGTTTGTCCCGCCAATAGCTTTTACGACATCACCACTGAGGATTTCCTGCTGGTCTTCTGAAATAAAAGCGGCAATCTTGCAATTTTCGACGATACAGGGGATATTGGTATAAGACAATGGCACCACATAAGTATAGGTTTTTGTCACCAGGTGCCCCTGGCTTGTATTGTTAATGGTATCACCCCATTGGCCTGTGATCATATGCCGCAACATACGCATGTGTTTGTAATTTGTCGTCCAGGTGCTTCCATTTTGCTGGACCCCAATAATAGAATCCTGGATCAGTGCAATATTTAATTTATTGACCGGGTTTACTGCCGATGCGGTATAATATGCTTCCACTGTAATGGTAAGTGTTCGTGTCGGTGCGTTATATTCTGATTGTATTCCAACGTTTACCGGTGATATTTGTCCCATGACTGTATTGGCAGCGACACCCCAGGCAGATCGATTCAAGGCAGTAGTTGTATTTCCGGGAAAGACATGACGATTCACTGTTCCGCTAGGGTAACCGGTTAATCCGGTCTGACCCGCCAGGGCATCACCGAATGAAGTCCGGTAATCCGGGTCAGTTCCGCTGGGAGTGGCAAATGAACCCTGGTGGATATTGATGACCACGACACGGCCCGGGTTGGCGGCCTGAATAGATTGTGAGATCACGTGGCCTTCGGGACAATACTGACAATGAATACCGGTGTATTCTTCCAGCACAACATTTCTGGGTTGTGGTTCAGTGGAAACGAGATTTTGCGCAGTCAAATGCAGCATCAAACCAAATAAAAACAGGGAAATGAGTAAGGGGATTTTCATAAATTGGGTTTAAAAGGATAAAAATAGGCGAAAACATCGTCGGGCACTTTAAAACATACTATTTAAACTCATTTTAAATTTGAAGCATGGGGGTATTTTGGCATGAAAAGACAAGGCTCTTACGCTTATTATAGGTACCTTCGCACCATAATTACTCAAGAAACTAAAACACTGATTTACCCACTCCTATGGCAAAAGTTAAAGGATCTATCGTGATCGATATTGAGCACTGCAAAGGTTGTGAAGTCTGTATGCCGGTTTGCCCGGAAACAGTCATCGCACTTTCAAAGCAGGTGAACGGCAAAGGATACCGTTACGCCGAAACCATCAATGATGACTGCACCGGTTGTACCAACTGTGCTGTGGTTTGTCCTGACGGAGTGATCTCCGTGTATAGAGTTAAAGTCACTGAATAAGCTAATAATACGAAATTTCGATGAAAGAGCTACGATTAATGAAAGGCAATGAAGCCATTGCTGAAGCGGCTATCCGCGCCGGCTGTGATGGCTATTTTGGTTATCCCATCACACCCCAGTCTGAGATCATGGAGTACCTGATGGCTGAAAAACCCCACGAACGTACAGGAATGGTCGTTCTCCAGGCAGAGAGCGAAGTCGCCTCAATCAATATGTTATACGGTGGCGCAGGCTGCGGAAAGAAGGTAATGACTTCTTCTTCCAGTCCGGGAATGAGCCTCATGCAGGAAGGCATTTCTTATTGCGCTGGCGCTGAATTGCCTTGTTTGCTGGTCAACGTCGTCCGCGGCGGTCCCGGCCTCGGAACCATTCAGCCTTCACAAGCTGACTACTTCCAAAGCGTCAAAGGTGGCGGTCATGGCGATTACAAACTGATCGTTCTGGCTCCTTCTTCTGTTCAGGAAATGCACGACTTCGTTCACCTGGGTTTTGAGCTTGCCTTTAAATACCGCAACCCTGCTCTTATTCTCAGCGATGGTGCTATCGGACAGATGATGGAAAAAGTCTGGCTCGACCCGCAACAATCCAGGCTGACCAATGAAGAGATCCGTGAGAAATACCCATGGGCTACTTTAGGAAAGCAAGACAATAAAGAAAAGAGTGTCGTTACATCTCTTTACCTCGAGTCTGTGGTGATGGAGAAGATCAATATTAAACTCCAGGAAAAATATAAAGTATGCGAAGCCAATGAGGTTCGCTATGAAGCGATCCAGTGCGATGACGCAGAATATATATTTGTCGCTTTTGGGTCTTCCAGCCGTATCTGTCAGAAAGCCATCCAGCTTGGACGGGCTAAAGGACTGAAATTAGGACTATTGCGCCCAATCACACTTTGGCCTTTCCCGACAAAGGTATTGCATGATCTTGCCGGACAGGTTAAAGGAATGCTCAGCGTTGAAATGAATGCCGGACAAATGATCGAAGACATCAGGCTTGCTGTTGAAGGCAAGTGTAAAGTCGATCATGCCGGTCGCCAGGGTGGGATCATCCCATCCCCTGACGAAGTATTACTTGCCATGGAGGAAAAAATCATCGGAGGGAAATAATTATGAGCAATATAACAAATCAAGATATCGTAAAACCGGAAAACCTGGTTTACAGCAAGACGAAAGTCCTCAATGACAGAACTTTATCATATTGCCCTGGCTGCGGACATGGTACAGCACACCGTATCATCGCCGAAGTTATCGAAGAAATGGGAATCCAGGACAAGACTATTGGAGTTGCTCCCGTAGGCTGTTCAGTTCTTGCCTACCAGTTCTTTGACCTCGACATGCAACAGGCAGCCCACGGTCGTGCCCCGGCTGTAGGAACCGCGATCAAACGCCTCCTCCCCGATCATTTCGTTTTCACCTACCAGGGTGACGGTGACCTTGCCGCTATCGGCACTGCAGAAACCATCCATGCCTGTAATCGTGGCGAAAACATCACCATGATCTTCATCAACAATGGTATTTACGGGATGACAGGCGGCCAGATGGCCCCCACCACCCTGCCCGGAATGAAATCATCGACTTCACCTTATGGAAGAGATGTGGCTACCATGGGAAATCCACTGAAGATGACCGAGCTTGTAGCACAATTACCAGGTACAATTTATGTTGCCCGCCATGCTGTTCATACTCCTGCTGCTGTTAGGAAATGCAAGAAAGCTGTTCGTAAGGCATTTGAAAATCAGAAGCTGAACAGAGGTACTTCATTCGTTGAGATCGTCAGCAATTGTAACTCAGGTTGGAAGATGACACCGCTGCAATCCAACAAATGGATGGAAGAGAATATGTTCCCTTTCTATGAGTTGGGCGAAATCAAAGATGTCATTGGTAAATAGTTCATTAAAAGGTACATAAGATAAATCATACAATATGACTGAAGAAATTATCATTGCCGGTTTTGGTGGACAAGGTGTGCTTTCAATGGGTAAGATCCTTGCTTATTCCGGTGTCATGGAAGACAAAGAAGTGAGCTGGATGCCCAGCTACGGTCCTGAGATGCGCGGTGGCACTGCAAATGTCACGGTTATCATCAGCGACGAACGTATCAGTTCCCCTATTCTCAACAAATTCGATACTGCCATTATCCTGAATCAGCAATCCATGGATAAATTCCAATCCATGGTAAAACCAGGTGGTATCCTGATTTATGATCCCAACGGCATCACACATCATCCTGATCGGAAAGACATTAAAATCTACAAAGTCGAAGCTGCTGAAGAAGCTGCCAAAGTTGGGCTTTCTAAAGTCTTTAACATGGTAGTGCTCGGTGCTTATCTGAAAATTAAGCCCATTGTTCAACCTGAATATGTTCACAAAGGTTTAGAGAAATCGCTCCCCAAACGCCATCATGGGATGATCCCGGATAATGAGCGTGCGATTGAACGTGGGAAGGAGATTATTTACGAGGTAGTATAGGCTGAGGGCTTTTAGGCTGAAGGCAGTCATCCTGAGCGGAGTCGAAGGAAGGCGTGCTAATAGGCTGAGGGCTGAAGGCTGTTAGGCTGAAGGGCAGTCATCCTGAAGCGGAGTCGAAGTAAGACATGCTCCTTGAGGGAAACCCAAAATTCAAATCCCAAACTCAAACTTCAATCTGATTGAAGGGAGTTTGGGATTTTTTAATTTTTCGTCCCTCACTGGACTTCTTTAATTACATAACATCATATTCCTACAAATATTTTATCCCTCTATGACAGTCCCGTACGGACAACATATTTGTAGTAAAATTTGCCACCCGGTAAAACAAATTCCGCAGGGACGAAATATATAACAGTATTTCGGTGAATTTTCCATTAAAACATATCGGACAATATTGATTTTGAATAATTTAGTTTAGGAGCAATTCTGAACAATGAATTCCGGATTCGTAATTTGGTTAATTTCGAGTTTGGAATTCAGAATTTTAAACCAGTGCGATTCTTATGATCCCTTTCCTACATACCCTTTATCATCCCGAAATCTTCCAGGGCAACCTAAAAAAGAAACATTACTTTGAGGGTTGGTATTTCAAACATGTTTCCGTGGATCTAAAGTCAGTTTATTCTTTCATCCCTGGAATCGCATTGGCGGAAGAGCGCTTTGCTTTTATCCAGGTGCTAAACGGAATCACGGGTGAATCTGAGTTTATCAGGTATCCCCTTGAGGAATTCTCTTTTCGAAAAGACAAGTTCTGGGTAAAGATTGGTAAGTCAGTATTTACACCTGACTTTATTGATCTCAATATTGATGGCCGTTACAAGGGAAGACTCGATTATTCGGACCGCGTACCCTACCCTTCCCGCTTATTGTCTCCCGGCATCATGGACTGGTATAGCTTTGTCCCAACGATGGAATGTAAGCACGGACTGGTGAGTATGAATCACGAGATTGAAGGGTCGTTGCAAACACCATCAGGAGTTATAGACTTTTCTAAAGGGAAAGGCTATATAGAAAAAGACTGGGGGACCTCATTTCCTGAATCTTACCTCTGGGCTCAATGTAATAACTTTGGTGATCCCGGAAATTCTTTCATGCTATCAGTGGCAAAAATCCCCTGGAAAGGAACGTTCTTTATTGGTTTTTTGGGGTTCCTTCATTTTGCAGGGAAGACGGAGTTTTTTGCCATATATAATCATTCCAAAATTCAGAAATTTCAGCGGATGAGTCCTGATACGATTCAGATTGAACTGAGCAAAAAAAATATTGTATTCTCTATTGAAATTAAAAGCAAAACTTCTGGCACATTGTTTGCTCCAAAACTTGGCCTGATGAAGAACCTGATCAAAGAAAGTATAGATTCTGAGATCAAACTCAGATTACTAAAAACAGGAGAAGGTTGTCTTTATGAGGATTGCGGCCAAAGGGCCGGACTTGAAGTGATTGAAAAGATCTTTTCTTACAAAATTTAACATCGGTTTCAGGTATTGAAGTATTTAATAAACTAAATTTGTCAATTCGTAATTTCATTCTTTAAAAACAAAACCATGACCAGGAAATTATTACCCATAATACTGCTTGTCTGTTTGTTTCTTATACGCGGCAATGGCCTCAGCCAAACCGTTGCCATGGACTTCAACCAGGCAGACTGCTCTGGCACCAACCACAACCTGTTTTCTGACCTGGATAATGGGAAAGTCGCTGTGATTGATTTTGTGGAAATGAATTGTTCCTCATGTGTGGTTGCCACGAATGGCATCAAGACACTGCTTCCGCCCTTTGATGTCTCGAATCCAGGACGGGTCGAGCTTTTCAGTTTTGGCTATGACGACACCTATAGCTGTCAGACTATGACGACATGGAAAAACACTTATGGTTATACACACCCTGTTTTTAGTGGTGGTGGCGCTCAGACCAACTATTATGGCGGCATGGGAATGCCTACTATTGTTGTTGTAGGTGGACCTGAACATACAGTATTATATAAATCATTAGGATATTCATCAACCGATAAACCTGCCATCACTGCAGCGATTACTGCTGGCCTTGCACTTTGGTCAGGAATTAATGAAATCATGGCTGAAAACGGGATCCATGTATACCCTACCTTATTTGGCAATCAGGTCAATGTTCACTTTGACAAAGCTTTTTCGGCTGATTTACAAATTTACGATATGCTTGGCAAGCTGGTCATGAGTGAATCAAAAGTGAATACCGACAAATATACTTTCAACACCTCAGGCCTCCAAAAGGGAGTCTATGCTTTAAAAATCATGAAGCAGGGGACTGCTGTTGGAACGCTTCGTATCGTCAAACAATAATTGGGTACCAGGCAGATGCGTTATTTATCAGGACTTATTTCAGCACTTATTATTTTATTTTTGAATGCTGAGGCTTACGCCCAGTGTTGTTCACCCGGAAACCCGGTGGCGGGCACAGCTGCAGCTGGTATTGTTATGAAACACAACTTGAGGGTAGTTACTTTTTATCGTCATAGTTTTTCCGACACTTATTATACCGGAACCAAACCTTCCCCCGACGAGGACCAGATCGGTACTGCCAACTTTAATTTCGCAGGGGCCATTTTTGCTTATGGAATCACCAAACGTCTGACTGTAGAAACGGAATTGGGATATTTCATCAACAAAACAAAAAACGATACTATCCTGAAATCAAAACAAAGCACCAGTGGGATGTACAACGGCACTTTGAGCATGAAATACTGCCTGATTCATAGCAGTAACGGGCTCGAACTAAGCCTCGGTGCCGGGGCCAAATTCCCTTTTACTCAACAACCCATATCCAATGAATTGGGCCCCTTGCCTGAAGACATCCAACCTTCGACCGGGGCCTTTGGTTTTGTTGGACAGCTGTTTATTGCCAAGGCCTTCCCTTCCTTGCAGTTTAAGTTGATCTGGACAAACCGTTATGAAATTAACGGCCGTAACCTCGACAAATATAAATTTGGAAATGCCTGGTATTCTTCGCTCTTCTTCAGCAAAGGATTGGGTAAAGGATGGGTTGGATTGTTGCAATTCAGAAATGAAAACAGGAAAGTTGACTTTAATGGGGAAACAAAGTTCCCAAGTACCGGGGGAAATGTCTTTATTATCTCTCCTCAGCTCAGTCATTCCTTCGGCCATTATAACGTCACAGCAATGTTCGACATGCCTGTGATGCGCAATTTGAACGGGAAACAGCTAAACACCAAATATGCCTATAGCATCAGTATAAACAGAGATTTTAGCTTATAGAGACTTTTACATAAATATTAACAACATAGAGATAGAGGGCTTAAAACCCTCTATTTTTGTTGATTCCAATTAGATCCCCAATGGCAAAACTTGAAGAAATCGCCTCCCAGATTAGGCGTGACCTGATTCGTATGATCTCTGCAGTTTCTTCCGGACATCCGGGAGGTTCCCTGGGATGTGCTGATTTATTTACAGCTCTGTATTTTGACATTCTGGATCACGACCCAAAGAATTTCACGATGGACGGCGTAGGGCAGGATCTTTTCTTCCTCTCCAATGGTCATCTTTCTGCCGTATGGTATAGCGCCCTGGCTCGCAGCGGGTACTTTCCTGTTTCAGAACTTGGGACATTCCGCAAATTAGGCACCCGTCTCCAGGGACATCCTGCCGTTGCAGAAGGACTTCCGGGTATTCGCATGGCCTCCGGATCCTTAGGCATGGGCCTTTCAGGTGGAATTGGCGCTGCACAAGCTAAAAAATTGAACCATGACGAGAAGCTGATTTATGTTTTAATGGGTGACGGTGAAATCGAAGAAGGCCAGGTTTGGGAAGCCGCAATGTATGCTGCAGGGAAGAAAGTCGATAACGTGATTGCCATCATCGACAATAACAACAAACAAATCGATGGCCCTACCGATTCTGTAATGCCATTGGGTGACCTGCAGGCAAAGTGGGAAGCTTTTGGCTGGCACGTCATTCACATGCAAGGAAACGTAATGGGAGAGGTCACGTCAACGCTCAGAGAAGCGAAAAAACACTGTGGCAGGGAGAAACCTGTGATGATCCTGATGCATACTGAAATGGGACAAGGTGTTGACTTCATGATGGGAACCCACAAATGGCATGGTGTTGCCCCAAATCCGGAACAAACCCAACTTGCCCTGGCTCAGTTAAAGGAAACACTCGGAGATTATTAATCAGCTATGATGGCCTTCAGGATGTCCAATAGATACCAAACGTTTTTGAAACGAGCTTTCTTGTTGGGCCTGTTCCTGTTAGCGTTTGTACCTGGCAGCCTCCTGGCCCAGAAACCGGTTTTCAAAGAAAAGCCAAAACCAACCACCCGCTTGCTGTTCCTTTTCGACGCTTCTCAAAGTATGTATGGGCGCTGGCAAAGCGACATGAAGATTAACATCGCCCAAAAGCTACTTTCAAACTTATTGGATTCACTCGCCGGTGTCGACCACCTGGAGATTGCACTAAGGGTTTATGGTCATCAGAAAAACTTCCCCCCTCAGGATTGTGACGATACCAAACTTGAAGTCCCATTCGCACCCAACAACATCAACAAAATAAAAAAAGTACTGAAAGGGATAGTCCCCAGGGGCACAACACCTATTGCGGCCTCCCTCGAGAAATCAGCTGAAGATTTCACCCCTTGTGAAAACTGCAGAAACATCATTGTACTGATTACAGATGGATTGGAAGAGTGCGGTGGCGATCCCTGCGCGGTTTCAAGAGACCTTCAAAAGAAAGGGATTGTCTTAAAACCATTTATTATCGGGATCGGGCGCGACTTCAAGAATGGCTTCGATTGCGTCGGCACCTATTTTGAAGCGACGAATGAGCAATCTTTTAGCAGAGCCCTTGATGTCGTCATTTCCCAGGCGCTGAATTCCACCACTGCCCAGGTCAACCTCCTCGACCAGGCTGGAAATCCAACTGAAACTAACGTCAACATGACTTTTTATGATGACATCTCCGGAAAAGTAGAATACAATTTTGTGCATACACTGAACAGCCGCGGTGTGCCAGATACCCTTGTGATCGATCCCTTAGTGACCTATGATCTTGTCATCCACACGATTCCTGCGGTCGAAAAAAAGAAAATCCAACTTACACCGGGCAAACATACCATTATCCCTGTCGAGACACCCCAGGGAAGCCTGAACCTTAAGATTGACGGAAATCATGCCAGTATTCGCAACCTGCAATGTATCGTTAGGAAAGCCAAAGACATGACGACGCTAAATGTACAATCCTTCAACAGCACTGAAAAATACCTGACTGGCTCATATGACCTGGAAGTACTCTGTCTTCCAAGGGTTTATATAAGTGACGTAGACATACAACAAAGCCACACGACCACGGTAGAAATTCCAAATCCGGGAATTGCAGTGATCCAGAAACCAGGCAATGGATTTGGAAGTCTGTATGTACAGCAAGACAACAGGCTTAACCTGATTTATAATTTTAAAGACAATCAAAACAACCAGGAAACGCTGATCCTTCAACCCGGGAGGTATCGGGCGATCTTCCGCTCCCGCTTCGCTGACAAATCACTTTATACCATTGAAAAAACTTTTAATGTTGAGTCAGGACAATCCATCAACATCAGACTATTTGAAAATTAACAAAATATAATCCGGCATGCATTCCTTTATCAGTAAAGAAATTAAAGATACACGTTCAGGTTTCGGAGAAGGCCTTTTTGAACTTGGACAACAAAATTCACAAGTAGTGGCACTTTGTGCTGACCTTACCGAATCTTTAAAAATGGACGCATTTGCCAAGGCTTTCCCGGAGCGGTTTTTCCAGGTTGGCATTGCGGAAGCGAATATGATCAGCATTGCTGCCGGACTTACGATCGGGGGTAAGATTCCTTTTACCGGGACTTTTGCCAATTTTTCGACTGGGCGGGTTTATGATCAGATCCGGCAAATGGTAGCTTATTCCGAGAAAAACGTAAAAATATGTGCTTCTCATGCAGGTTTAACTTTAGGTGAAGATGGTGCCACACACCAGATCCTGGAAGACATTGCCCTGATGCGTGCCCTTCCAGGAATGACGGTCATAGTTCCCTGTGACTTCAACCAAACAAAAGCAGCAACCCTGGCTCTTTTGAATCATGTTGGCCCTGTCTACCTTAGATTTGGCCGTCCCAAAGTTGCCAACTTTACTGAAGAAAACCAGGAATTTACGATAGGAAAAGCCCAAATGCTGGTTCCTGGAGCCGACGTAAGTATCTTTGCCACTGGCCATATGGTCTGGCAAGCCTTGGAAGCTCACAAGATCTTAAACGAAAAAGGCATTCAAGCGGAAATCATCAACATTCATACAATCAAACCAATCGATGTGCAAGCAATCCTGGATTCTGTTGCGAAAACAGGCTGTGCAGTCTCTGCTGAAGAACATCAGCGCAATGGTGGCCTGGGAGATGCCATCGCACAGCTTTGTGCCATGCACAAACCCATTCCAATAGAAATGATCGCAGTAGATGACCGTTTTGGAGAAAGCGGCAAGCCTGAACAATTGCTGGAAAAGTATGGGTTGAATGCTGAAAGCATTGCTGAAGCCGCGATGAAAGTTTTTGCAAGAAAAGCCTAGTCAGCATACTCATTCTTTAAAGCCTGATAGCAAAGCTGATAATCACGTGTTATGTCAACACAGTTTTTTGCAAACCAATAATTGACGGTGTAATTTCACGGATCAAGATTGCTTAGCCTGGATTGGCCGGCAAAGACAAATCTCTTCTTTTGCCGGTCATAATGAAGATAATATTCGTCAGGAAGTTCCTTTTTACGATGTGAATCGACATATTTATTCATCAGGAAATCAAACAGTAACGCGGCATTTTCTTTGCCTGCTGTTTCGGCTAGTTTATCGACATCTGACAGATCGAAATCATAACGAGTATAATAATAAGGATAATCATCCGTGAAAGGATTCCAATAAAACCTGCCGTCGATCTTATCTTCCAGTATTGTTGAATTGTAAAGAACCAAAGGTGGAACGGAACTGTTAACTGGTGTAATTTCAAACCATGAATTCAAGGAAATCCCATTGATGTCAATACTTTTAGAATAAACAACAGTATCCTGGAAGGTACCCTTTTGATAGAACGGATAGGTATATTCCTCCATTTGCAATTGTGCAATGGAGAGCATCATGGCTTTATCCAGCTTCAGAAATTCTGTCCAATTTGAGTCATCATACATCCTGAAACCTGCCAATTCAAGACTCGTATACATTGATTGATAATATTTTGAACGGAAAACAGAATCATTGATAAATCGCAGATACAAGCTATTTTCAAAAAGCACGGAATCGCGGTATTCCTCCGGAAATTTATTCAGATTTTTAATCTCAGCATTGTTCAGATTGTTCAGGTATATGAACTCCGGATTGATGAGCATGACGGCTCCTTTATCTTTCAATCGAACGAAACGTCTGGCCCACTTTGTTCCAGGCAAGCAGGAAGTAAGGCTCAGCCCTAATAGAATTAGCACAAAGAATCGGGATATGCGGAAAATAGCGCTCACAACATAAGCTAAAAGCCTAGTGACAGGCTTTATTCACCCCTTCGATCAACTTCTGGCCAAAATCACGACCATAGTTCAGGCAACGTTCGAAATCAGCTTCATGAGGTGTGAATCTCACAAAAACACCTTCTCCAAAAAACTCAAGTTTCAGATTTTCCAGGTTGATTTGAATATTTTTCATGAAATCACCACTCCAGCCATAAGATCCAAATGCACCGGCAAGTTTTCCGCGGTCACGGATTGGGTTCATGATGGCAAACAACTGGTAAACATGTAAAAGAATGTTCTGATTGATGATCGGCGAACCTACAATGACTGCATTCGCTTCAATAACCCGTCTTTCAAGCTCACCCAAGGGTAAGGCTTCCATGTCACAAAGGTCCACTTCCAGCGAGGCATCAGCCATCCGAATCCCTTCAGCAATCTTTTGGGCCATCTTGCGCGTATTCTGATAGGCTGAAACATACGCAATTATCACCCGATTGGGATGCGGAAATTGCATGGCTTCTTCAGCAAAATGCTTGCTAATCGCTACATATTTTTGCCAGTCCGAACGCAAAATCGGCCCATGCCCTGGACACAACACATTGATATCAAGCATTTTGATCTTTTCAATTGCCTTCAACATAAACTTGCTGTATGGCTCAAGTATCACTTTATAATAAAAATTAAATGCTTCGTCAAAACTGCCAACCAGGTCGTCATACATCTCGGCATGACAATAATGACAGCCAAAGGAATCACAAGTAAACAATACTTTGTCTTCATCCAGGTAGGTATACATGGTATCAGGCCAGTGAAGGTTGGGTGCGCCAATAAAACGAAGCGTTTTATTTCCCAGGTCGAGGGTATCACCGTCTTTCACGATTTTGTGCGGGAACTCCCTGCCAATCAAGTCGGATAAATAACGAATGGCATTGCCGCTTCCCACGACGGTGGCATTAGGAGCATGCTCCATCAGAGGCACTAATGAGCCTGAATGATCTGGCTCTGTATGGTTCACAATGATATATTCAATAGCTGCAAGATCTGTAAATGTTTTCAGCTTCTCATAAAAAACCGGCCAAAATCTTTCCTTTACCGTATCAACAACTGTTTTTTTATCCGCGTTGATATAGTAAGCATTATAAGTAGTGCCATATTTCGTCTCCATGACGACATCAAATGTCACCAGGCCCGGATCCAAAGCACCGATCCAATGAACGTCATTACTAACTTTAAGTACTTTATTGTCTTCCATAGATTGTTAAAATTCTCAGCATTTAAAATTCGAGGGTAAACTGCAATCCATCTCCCCCGCTGGTATCTTTCCATTTAGGCTCTTTAGGCGCAGCTTCCTTGTCCTTGGTTTCTTCGGTCTTCCCAGCCTCATCACCCATCACCCCATCACCCATCACCTCTTCACCCATCACCCCATCACCCATCACCTCTTCACCCACCACCCCATCACTCCCTTCCATTTCTTCCGGTGCTAACTCCTTAAATCTCCCTGCCAGGTCGAAAATCTCATGATCGGCAACCCTTTTACCTTTCGCTTTTACACCTTTGATGCCAACAAACTCCGTGAGGTCTATTTCTGTTTCCACAACCTCTTCCGGCCTGTTTTTCCGGCAATACGAATATTTTAATATTGCATTGGGCTCTGGCCAGATCATCACCAGTTTATTTCCTTCCTCATCTCCCACGAAGTCCACCTTTTTGTCTGTAGCTTCAAGTGGGAATCGCTTAACATAATACCAGTTTTGTTGAGGATCGTGGTATACAATGGTAAGGGTTTTTCCTGCTTTGAATTTCCGGATCAGGATAAGATCTTCCTCGAAATGATTCGCCAGGTCAAAGTTGGTAATTCTGTAAGTACCGCTTTGGTAAATGGTCAGGATTTTATCTTCTCCTTCAAAAGCCCCGAGCAAAACGCCCCTGCCCTCTGCATTCAGACGGCGGACAACATCATCCCACCAGATCTGTCGTGCCCTGAGTGTGGAAATCCCTTCTTCCTTTTTCAGGATCTTACGTATTGGGTTCCGGGTAAGAATATTCCCCATCGAGCTCCTGTTTTTTATGGCCAACTGGCTCATATCAAATTCAAAATTGAGCTTCTTAAGTTTGGGCTTAGGCCTGTGATGAACCTGGATGACCTCGGCTTCCCCATTGGGATTCGCAGTAAAGTACAAGACCTTAGAATCTGCACTTCCTTTAGTCAGATTGTATTCTTTGTCGCGAGTGACACCCAAAACCGCGAAACGCTTGACCATGATAAAACCCTTTTTACCATCCTGGTATACAGCATTGTAAATCGTTCGTTCATCATTTTTCTTGAAGACGGCAAGGTGAATTACATTATTACCCACATAGACCTTCTCTCCTACTTTCGTGATAAAAAAGGTCCCGTCTTCCCTGAAAATAATGACATCATCAATGTCGGAACAATCATTAACAAACTCATCTTTTTTCAAACCAGTACCGATAAAACCTTCGGCACGGTTTACATAAAGTTTCTGGTTGGCAGCAGCGACGGCAGTAGCTTCTATCGATTCAAAATTCCGGATCTCGGTACGGCGCTCGTGCTTTTTCCCGTATTTCTCTTTGATACGCAACATATAATCAATGGCATATTGCGTCAAATGTGCCAGGTGAAAATCAACACCCTCGATATCTTTTTCCAGGTTTTTAATCTGTTCATCTGCCTTGAAACTATCGAATTTTGAGATCCTTTTAATTTTGATCTCTGTCAGGCGAATGATGTCATCCCTGGTAATTTCCCTTTTAAAAATATTCTTATAAGGTTCCAAACCCAGGTCGATGGCTTCAAGGACGGCTTCCCAGGTCTCACTTTCTTCAATGTCGCGATAGATCTTCTTTTCAATAAAGATCTTCTCCAGTGAACTAAAATGCCAGTTTTCAAGAAGTTCTGCTTTGCGAATTTCCAATTCAAGCTTAAGCAGGTCAATGATATTTCTTGATGAACGAGCCAGGATCTCACTTACGCCTGCAAACCAGGGTCGTCCTTCTTCAATCACGCATGAATTCGGAGAAATGCTTACCTCACAATCAGTAAAGGCATACAGGGCATCCATGGTAGTGTCAGGAGAGACGCCGGGAATCAGGTGCACCAGGACTTCTACATTTTCCGCAGTATTGTCGTCAATCTTTCGAATTTTAATCTTGCCCTTTTCATTGGCAGCAAGAATCGATTCAATCAGGGAAGATGTGTTTGTACCGAAGGGGAGTTCTGTGATTACCAGTGTCTTTTTATCCAGGAGGCTGATTTTGGCCCTGACCCGAACCCTGCCACCACGCAAGCCATTGTTATATTTTGAAAAATCAGCGAGTCCGCCGGTTGGGAAATCAGGATAAACAGGGGTTTCAATCCCATTAAAATAATCGATACAGGCATCGATGAGTTCATTGAAATTATGAGGTAGAATCTTGGAGGCCAGGCCCACTGCAATTCCTTCTGCTCCCTGAGCCAGAAGGAGTGGGAATTTCACGGGTAGAGTGAGGGGTTCCTTGTTACGACCATCATATGAAAGTTTCCAGGTGGTGGTTTTGGGGTTAAAAACCACATCCAGTGCAAATTTGGAAAGGCGGGCCTCGATATACCTCGGGGCGGCGGCGCCATCACCGGTAAGAATGTTCCCCCAGTTTCCCTGGGTATCGATCAGGATATCCTTTTGCCCCATCTGAACCAGGGCATCCCCGATGGAGGCATCCCCGTGGGGATGATACTTCATGGTATGCCCGATGATGTTGGCAACTTTATTGAATCGCCCGTCATCAAGCTCTTTCATTGCATGCAGCAACCTTCGTTGTACTGGCTTCAGGCCATCAGTGATATCAGGAACAGCCCGTTCCAGAATTACATAGGACGCATAATCCAAAAACCAGTTTTCAAACATCCCGCTAAGATGAATGGTCTTCTGAATCTCCGACAAAGCCTGGAATTCCCCGCCAGCGTCTTCTGCCAGATCCTCTCTTTTGTCATCTTCCATATCGATAATCTCTTCGTCCATCACGACTCACGTTATTTCCAGAATCGAAGTAAGCCTACTTCGGCAAAAAGGAAAAATAAAGTTAAAAAAGCAAATAACTTCCAGAACCGGATTCCCCGGCTCAACTCACTGATTGTTTGAGATAAAGGCTTAATACCTGTATCAAGAACAGTATAATCTTTTAGTTTATTATCATTGATCATTTTATTCAACTCAGCAGCGTCACGGCAATGCATATCGCTTTCTTTTCGGTCATAATTGAATGACAAGCCCTTTAATACGGTATTCCCTTCTAATAATGAATAATTTCCGGCTTCCTTTAACTGATCATGCGGGAAGAATGCAAGAGCGCCCGCAAGACTGCGATATTCAGGAATAAACTCAACATTAGCCTGTAAATTCTTTATTTTATATACATTCTCCCCGGAACTTTCTTTGCCACGGTATTCAATGGCTTCGTTTGCACCAATGGTATAGAACAGTTTTCCGGCCGACTGACTTAACATCGCCATCTGGAAAAAAGTCGGGACAAAAATAGCATGACGCGCAAAATTCCCGAATTCCGGTTTTAAGGGTGATGATAAAATATAAAGATGGCCTCTGCTGGCTTCCAGACTCGTAAGAAAAGGGTCGCCATTCTGCAGCTTTAACAAAACCTCTGTAGAAGCTTTGGCTGCAGAATTAATAGGGTAATGTGCCAATACAAGGGGCAGGTTAATATTCTCAGGCACTTTTTCAAATACACCGCGATACAGTGGATTCGTAATATTAATTTCACTGATGCTCGTGTTCACTGTATCGATTTTCCCCACTGATAAGGGACCAAACAAGGATAAAAACGACGAATAAACCGCCATATCTAATGTGGCAGGAGGAATTACCACCAGACTTCCTCCCTGGTCAAAAAAGTTCTTTACTTCTGCATTCAGCCCGGATGGGATATTCTCTACTTCATTCAGTATGATCAGGGTGTAATTTTTCAGAGAAGAATAATCCAGGGTTCTTAGTGAACCCGATTGATAGGAAAACGTGGAATCCCTGCCGAAAAGGCCATTCAGAAATGGACTGTCATTTTTATCATTAATAGAAAGCACTGGTATTTTGTCGAATACAGGGTAGGAGAAATACAGCCTGTCATCCCATACTGTCGGATAATCAACGATTTCAAGATATCCATTTTGAATTCCAATGGTGTTGTTGGTATAGGACAGTGAAATCACAGCGGTCTCCATGGCTTTACAATTCAGGCTGGCCACGGCTCTTTGTGTCCCATTGATAAAGAGCTTAACCGGAATTTTCTCATAATCGGATGATGAGCTGTTTTTTACCCTGGCAAGCATCCTCACTTGTTGGTTTAACTGAATAACAGGAGATTCAAGCCAGCAGGAATCGACATAGACATTTCCGCTTTGATTGCCTTTTACCGGAATGAGAAAATGTTGCACTGAACTATCTGGCTTTAAGGATGATAGATCTGAGACTGAATACTGAAAATCAGAGATAATGTAGGCTATTTTATTTGATTTCCCTAAGGTGGACAGCATGTCTTTTTGCCTGGAGGTAACCGAGGATATGTCCCTGGAAACCGAGGCTATTTTTACTTCCTGCAATAGTTCAAGAAATTCCTCCCTACTGACAAACCGCTGGTGACGGCCTTCGAAACTGCTGGTGACTAGCTGAAAAAGATCACCCGGCTTATATGCCATCGCTATTTCTGCAGCCTGGCGTTTCGCATCATCCAACAGACTTCCGTGAGGCGAACGCGCTTCCATGCTAAAAGAGTTATCAACATAAATGCTTACCTGGTTCCTGATGTCATCATTAACCGCCTTACGGGAAACAGGGATGTAAGGCTGGGCAAAAGCGAGAACCAGGCAAATAGTTGCCAGGATTCTCATTAATAAGACGAGTAAATGTTTTATACGTGATTGCTTCTGAGTTTGTAGTTTAAGCTCTTCCAGAAAGCGGACATTGGTAAAATATACCCTTCGGAATCTCCGAAAATTAAACAGGTGTACCAGTATGGGAATCCCAACTGCCAAAAGACCGAATAGAAAAAATGGATTTACGAATTGCATCAGAAAAATCAAAGTAGGGCAAAAGTACTGAATTCAACAATATTGTAGGAGCCTTGTTAGTATTATTCAAATCTTATGGCAAGCGAGGCAACCCTAAACTCTTTTTCATGTCTTAAATCATAAAACCAAAACTTGTAACATCACAAAACTTGTTTATCTTTGTTAAAATATTTTATAATCACAGACAATAAAGTGCTCAATATCAATCACTTAAAAAAACCTTTCCACATGAGACGGACAAGGATAAAATTCCTTTTTGCGCTAATCGCATTTTTTGCTGGCCTTATGTCAGTTCAGGCCCAGTTAATAGTCAGCACTGCAATGACGCCGCAACAATGGGTACAGGATGTATTAATTGGAACCGGGATTACCTCTTCTAACGTAGTCTTTAACGGCGCCGCGGGAAGTGCAGGAACCTTTGGAGGCAGTTCCAACATTGGAATGAACTATGGTGTTATTATGACATCAGGACAAATCACCAATTCCATTGGTCCCAATACGAATACGACCTGTGGTGTTGGGGTTAACAATGGTCACGCCGGAGATGCTGATCTGTCATTAGCTTGCGGCAAAACAACATATGATGCCTCTATTATTGAATTCGACTTTATCCCGGAATCAGATACCGTAAAATTTCACTATGTATTTGGCTCAGAAGAATATAATGAATATGTGCAGGACCCCATCACTTTTAATGATGTGTTTGGATTTTTCATCAGTGGCCCTGGAATAACCGGTCCCTATTCCAACAACTCCATGAACATCGCACTTGTTCCTTTTACCGCGATACCCGTTGCTATTGCTTCGATCAATAATGGTAATTCAGGATGCAATACGGCTTCCAGCGGACCTTGTACCAACTGTCAGTATTTTGTTGACAATACCGGTGGCACCACCGTCCAATATGACGGATTTACTACCGTTTTGACGGCATGGGCGGCTGTAACACCCTGCGTTCCCTATCACATTAAGTTAGCCATTTCTGATGCCTCTGACGGCATCCTGGATTCAGGCGTATTCCTGGAAGCCGGCAGTTTCTCCAGTACCGCTGTTGGAATCAGTACTACTTATGTCAGCGCATCCAATCCGAATCTTGTTGCCCCTATGGCTATTGAAGGATGCCGCAAAGCGATTATGAAGTTTACACTTCCTTTTGCCAGAATAGATTCAACCTGGATAACACTCAGCAGCATTGGCGGAACAGCCACTTATGGTGTTGACTATAATATTTACAGTAGTGCTCCCGGTGGATTTATTCCTTTCCCTCCAAAAGTACTTATCAGGCCTTATCATATCCAGGGAGACATTGTCATTGACCCTATTTATGATGGCATTACGGAAGGGACTGAATTTGTTGTCATTAAGATCAGAAAGACCATCTGCGATACCGTTGACACCCTTGTATCTATCCCAATAGCAGATTATTTTCATATTGCTGTTAATACCAATAGCGATACGGCAATTTGTGAAGGACAAAAACAACTTGAAGTGTCCACCAGCGGTGGAGCACCGCCGTATAATATTCAATGGTCACCTATCGCCACACTCAATAATTCCACGATTTCTAATCCCATGGCTTCGCCCAAACATACCACCATGTATTATGTTCAGGTCAAAGACAGTACGCGCTGTTCAATTGCGACTGATTCTGTCAAAGTCACTTACAACATAAAACCTCTGGTGAGTTATATGCCTCAGCCATTTGAGGGTTGTGATTCGCTTACAGTTGAATTTAAAAACAATACACTTCCCGCGAGTTCAGGCTTCCTTTGGGATTTCGGGGATGGGACCACCAGTACGCTGGCAAACCCAACCCACGTTTTCCATTACAACCCTTTAATGCCAAGATATTCAATTAATCTCCTGGCAACCACTACCGAAGGCTGTAATGATTCCTATTTTGCCACGGACCTTGTTACTGTGCATCCAATGCCCGTAGCTGATTTCAAAATTGACCCCATGGATAGCCTTGTTCTTGAAAAAGCCCATGTGACTTTCGTCAATCAGAGCTCTGCTACGGCAACCCATTATGAATGGAATTTTGGAGACGCCAGCAACACCACATCAACTGATATGAACCCGGTCTTCACCTATCTTGAACCTGGTTATTTCCCTGTTTATCTGAAGGTTCTAACCGACTTCGGGTGCTTTGATACGATCACACATATGATGAAGGTTATCAAAGAGACAAACTTTAGCCCTCAGATCCCCAATATTATCACGCCCAATGGTGATGGCAAGAATGACTTCTTCGTCATTATGAATGTGGCAGACTCTACCCAGGAACCACAACCATTGAGCGAAATCATGTTACCTCAAAACGAACTTTTGGTATATAACCGTTGGGGGAAAAAAGTTTATGACCAAGCTCCGTATCAAAATGGATGGGACGGAGCCGGTTTACCTGATGGTGTTTATTATTTTGTCTTTAGGTACAAAAAGAGAGATATTGCTTACCATGTTGATGGAACTGTTACCATCATGAGATAAAAAAAAGCCGGTTTACAACCGGCTTTTTTTTAGTTTTCCCTCAGGACAAACTCGTCATATTCCATTTCAAACCTTAGTTTGTGTTTAGATTCTTCCTGGGCCAGATGTGAAAAAAGGTTCTTCAATTCAGGACCCGGTGCTCTTTCCGCTAGCCTGGTATACAGCTTAAAAGCAGCCTTTTCACGATTCATTGCCAGAACAAGGGCATCCGAATAACTCATATCCGGAGTAGGCTGAACCTTAACAAGATAATCCGCAATCTTCATATCCGGAACTTTATCGCCAATAGCCATAAAGCTTCCCTCTTCGCGAATCCTCGTGATTCTTGCTTTATGTCCCATTTCCTCACGGGCAAACTGCTCAAATATGCTAATCATCTCAGGATTCTTTGAATTTGTGGCCAGCATATTGTAAAAATCAACGGCATCTTGTTCTGCATTAATTGCAAAATCAAGAATATCATTAAAGCTATTAAATTCTTTCATATTGACAAATTAAATAATACCCTGCTCAAGCATGGCATTGGCTACTTTCAGGAAACCGGCAACATTGGCACCTTTAACATAATTGACATAACCATCTGGTTCAGTGCCGTGTTTAACACATGCCTCGTGGATACTAACCATAATTTGTTGTAACCTGTGATCAACTTCGGTACTGGGCCATGACAATTTCATAGAGTTCTGTGACATCTCCAAACCACTGGTAGCAACACCGCCGGCATTGACAGCTTTCCCAGGTGCAAACATAAGCTTGCTTTCATGGAAAACGGCAATAGCCTCAGGCGTACTTGGCATGTTGGCGCCTTCAGCAACACAGAAAACTCCATTTTTCAAAAGGGTCATGGCATCGTCTTTCCCGAGTTCATTTTGTGTGGCACAAGGCAAGGCAATGTCACATTTTACTTCCCATGGACGTTTTCCCTGGAAGAATTGTGCTGAAGGGAACTCATATGAATATGGTTTCACGATATCCTGATTCGAGGCACGAAGTTCGAGTAAGTAATCGATCTTTTCTCCACTGATGCCATCCGGATCGTAGATATAACCATCCGGACCTGAAATCGTAACAACTTTTGCACCCAATTCAGTAGCTTTAATAATAGCACCCCAGGCAACATTGCCAAAACCAGAAACAGCAATGACTTTTCCTTTGAAAGAATCACCTTTGGCTTTTAACATTTCATTGGCAAAATATACAGCGCCAAAACCGGTGGCTTCAGGGCGGATAAGACTACCACCCCAGTTGAGACCTTTTCCAGTGAGGACGCCCGTATTCTCGCGGGCTAATTTTTTATACATCCCGTAAAGGAAACCAATTTCACGGCCGCCAACGCCGATGTCACCGGCAGGGACATCGGTCTCAGGTCCGATCAATTTCCACAATTCAAGCATAAATGCCTGGCAGAAACGCATGATCTCATTGTTCGATTTGCCTTTAGGGTCAAAATCAGATCCACCTTTAGCACCACCCATTGGCAGTGTGGTCAGGCTGTTTTTAAAGATCTGCTCAAAACCAAGAAATTTCAATATACTCAGGTTCACTGAAGGGTGAAACCGCAATCCGCCTTTGTAAGGCCCGATAACATTATTAAATTGAACACGGTATCCAAGATTAACATGAACGGTACCGTTATCATCCTGCCATGGAACTTTAAACATCAAAACACGGTCTGGCTCAACAAGTCTTTCCAGTATTTTTGCGGATTCAAACTGTGGGCTGTCATTGTAAATCTCTTCAATAGATTCAAGGACCTCTCTTACTGCCTGAAGATACTCCACCTCACCCGGGTGTTTCTTCTCCAACTCAAGCATAAATTTCTCTAAGTTCATGGTATTTAGGTTATTAAAACAGTAATGCAATTAAATGAGACCTTAAGCCCCATTGTTATTTGATTAACAGTGCAAAGTTATAAATTATCTTTCATTCAACACGAATGTAATAATTATTTTAGTCCCTGTCTAAATAGCAGGGCAATTCCGAAAAAATTACCTAAACTTGTGATGAAATAGAATTGAATTATGCTTTTAGGGAAGTTACTGAAAGATCTCAGGCGCAGGGACCACAAACCTGGTTTTGGGGGATTGGATATTCTGAAATATATTGGCCCCGGACTCTTGGTAACTGTTGGGTTCATTGATCCGGGAAACTGGGCTTCTAACCTGGCAGCAGGCTCTTCCTTTGGCTACACTTTACTCTGGATGGTCACGCTTTCAACAGTGATGCTGATCATCTTACAGCATAACGTTGCCCATCTTGGGATTGCAACAGGATTATGCCTGGCAGAGGCCACGACACTTTACACACCGAAATGGCTATCGAGAAGTATATTAAGTACAGCGATGATGGCATCGGTGTCGACATCTTTGGCAGAAATCTTAGGCGGGGCCATTGCATTAAACATGCTGTTTCAAATTCCGGTGAAGATTGGAGCAATGCTTGTAGTCATCACAATTTGCATTTTATTGTTTTCAAATTCCTATCAGAAACTGGAAAAGTGGATCATTGCCTTTGTCAGTCTTATCGGGATCTCCTTTATTTATGAATTATCCCTGGTAAATATTCATTGGGCTGAGGCGGCAAGAAGCTGGGTTGTGCCTGTGATCCCCGGAGGCTCCATGTTGATCGTCATGAGCGTATTAGGTGCTGTTGTCATGCCTCACAACCTTTTTTTACATTCTGAAATCATTCAAAGCAGGCAATGGAACCTGGAAAACGAGAAGGTTATTCAGAAGCAACTTGATTATGAGCTTTTTGATACTTTGTTTTCGATGATTGTCGGATGGGCGATAAACAGTGCGATGATCTTGCTTGCCGCAGCTACCTTTTTCTATCACACTGAAGTTGTCTCAGAGATTCAGCAGGCTGGAAAATTGCTGCAGCCTTTACTGGGAAACTCGGCAGTACTGGTATTCGGCTTGGCACTTCTTTTTGCAGGAATTGCCTCCAGCGTCACATCTGGTTTTGCCGGTGGAAGTATTTTCGCCGGGTTTATCGGGGAACCTTTTGACATAAAAGATAACCACTCACGATTGGGCGTTTTACTCTCTTTGGTCCCTGCCCTGATCCTGATTCAGCTGATTTCAAATCCATTTATGGGTTTGATTTATTCCCAGATGCTCCTCAGTATCCAATTGCCAATAACCATCATCACCCAGGTGTATCTTACTTCTTCGCAAAAAGTAATGGGGAAATATGTGAATAAAAAAACGACCACTATCACGTTGATAATGGTCGCTCTTATAGTCATCTATCTAAATATCAGACTCCTGGGATTTCTAATGGCTTAGAAAGGCCAAAAATTGTTATCATTCCAGATTCTCTCTTTTAACTCTTCATCCATTTTATAAAGTACGTGATGATGACCCCGTTCCCAATCAGCGAGCCAGGTAAACATTTCTTTTTCATTTGGATCTGTTGCTTCAGCAGCACGGGATGCATAAGCATCGATGGCACGGTTTTCAAAATCGATGGCAGCAGAAATGGCAGCGGCTTCGTAGCCTGCGGCGGAAATACTTGTTTTAAGACCCTCATTGAGTATCTTGTCGATAATGCCATCATCACCGGGAGTTTCCACCATTTCATTGGTGTCAAAAGACTTGTTTTTCTCGTAAAACGAAAATTGCCTTGCCAGAAATTCAACATGCATTTGTTCTTCTTCGGCCATGAAGGTAAATAATGTACGAACTTCCTCGTCCTGAGTCTGTTGAGCAACTTGAGTGTAAAAAGCCTTTCCTCTTTTCTCGAGCAAAATAGCCATTTTTAAAATGTCGGTTGGAGATTTAGTTTGCATTGCTTTTAGTATGATTAGTAATTCAAAAATCTTTGAGACAAAGATACAAAATCTAGAATAAAACGAGGATTTTCATTTTCTTTGTAGAACAAACCTTAGCCCTTGCAAACAATAGTTAAATCAAACCTGGTAAAGCTTTTTCAGTCCTGGTCTGGCGAAGAAGTCAGCGCTTTCGTGCCACTGGCAGCCTCAGGATCCAACAGACTGTATTTCAGAATCCATGGAGCTTCTCAGGTTGCTCTTGGCGTTTACAATCCGGATCGGCGTGAAAATGATGCCTTTGTTTATCTTGCAAGCCATTTGGCATCACAGGGGCTTCCTGTGCCTGTCGTCCTGGCCAAAGAGCTCGCAAAGGACATTTACCTGGTTAGTGATTTGGGGGATGTAACATTATACTCGTTAATTAGCAAGGACAGGCAGGACAGACAGGATTTGTCAGGTGAAACGAAAGATCTTTATCGGAAGGTCGTGAATTTGTTGCCCGCGATTCAGATTGATGGGGCTAGCGGACTCGATTATTCCATTTGCTATCCGCGATCGTCTTTTGACGAGCAATCGATGTGGTGGGATTTAAACTATTTCAAGTATTATTTCGTCAAGTTGGCCGGTATTTCCTTTGATGAGCAAAAACTGGAAGAAGACTTCAAGACACTCATTGATTTTCTTTTAAGTGCTGGCCCCGATTACTTTCTCTTCCGCGACTTTCAGTCCAGAAACATCATGATTTACAGAGGAGAACCCGTTTTTATTGATTTCCAGGGAGGCAGAAAAGGGGCTTTGCAATATGACCTGGCATCCCTCCTTTTTGATGGCAAAGCTGACCTCAGCACTGATTTCAGACAAGAATTGCTGGAACAATATAAGGTAGCGCTTGCCAAGAAAGCTCCGAATGCTGCCCTCGAATTTCAGAAATTCTTTTATCCTTTTGTTTATGTCAGAATACTTCAGGCAATGGGAGCTTATGGTTTTCGTGGTTTTTATGAGCGCAAAGAACATTTCTTGCAAAGCATTCCTTATGCTTTACGCAACCTGGAGTTTTTACTTCAGAATGAGCCACTCCCCATTCACATTCCGGAACTTAATCATGTCCTCAAAGGAATCCTTGCATCCTCATTTTTACGCAACCTGAGTAGACAAGCTTTAAAAGTCCACATCAAAAGTTTTGCTTATAAGAATGGAATACCTGCTGACACAGGAGGACATGGCGGTGGTTTTGTTTTCGACTGCCGGGCGCTTCCAAATCCCGGTCGTTATCCTCAATATCAAACACAGACAGGAAAAGATCCGGAAGTGATTAATTTTCTTGAAGAGGCTGAAGAGGTCAGTATATTTTTCAACCACATCTATTCGATTGTCATTCAAAGCATTGAAAACTATCAAAGCCGTGGCTTCAGCGATCTCGTCATCAATTTTGGATGTACCGGCGGCCAGCATCGATCCGTTTATCTGGCGGAGAAACTTGCCCGGTCTGTTTCCCAGCGTTCCGGTTTAGAAGTCATTCTAAAACATCGTGAACTTCTGTCCTCCAACCAAAGCTGATCCTGGATGAAAGCAATGATACTGGCAGCCGGACTGGGAACCAGGCTACAGCCACGCACCGACCACATACCCAAAGCTTTGGTGGAAGTATCAGGAAAGCCAATGCTTGCATGGGTCATGGAGAAGTTGATCCAATCCGGAATTCAGGAAGTCGTCATCAACATTCATCATTTCCCGGATCAAATCAAAGACTTCCTAAAAGGCAATAATAATTTTGGTATCCAGGTACATCTTAGTGATGAAAGCGCGGAATTACTCGATTCAGGAGGCGGAATCCTCAACGCAAAGCAGTTTTTGGAACATGATGTCTTTGTTGTCTACAATGTTGATATCCTGTGCAATATTGATTTGAAAAACTTAGAACAAGCCCATAGGCTCAGCCATGCGATGGCCACCCTGGCAGTAAGAAACAGAAACACCTCCAGGTACTTACTCTTTGACGATGATTTCAGGCTGAGAGCATGGGAAAACCAGCTTACCGGACAATACAAAGGCCAGGAACCCAATGCTGCAAGCGAATTGAAACCTTTGGCATTCAGCGGAATTTCTATTTTCTCGCCGGAAATATTTGGATGTATAAAAGAAACAGGAAAGTTCTCCTTAACCGATCTGTTATTAAAACTTGCACCCGAACATCAGATCCGAGCCTATCCGCATGACGAGGATTACTGGTTCGACCTGGGTAGCGAAAAAAACATTGAGTTGGCCTCTTCATATTTCTTAGCTCATTAAACATGGACAGTTTCCTTGGAAGGATTGCTGAAACGCTGCATCGGGAATATCCGGTTCAGCCAGGGAAAATCGCGCTGGTTTTTCCGAATCGGCGAGCCGGGCTTTACTTTAAGAAACACCTGGCTAATCTCCTTGAACAAGCGGTTTGGCTGCCTGATACGTTTTCGATTGAGGATTTTATTTACAAAGTACTGGATCGCCAGAAAGCTGAACATGAATTTCTTCTGTTTGAATTCTACCATATACACACACAAATCAAGAAAGAAAAAGCCCAGCCCTTTCAGGATTTCGCTGACTGGGCCGAAACGGCTTTAAAAGATTTCAACGACATCGATCTAAGCCTGGTAAATGCGTCTGGCCTTTACCAAAATATCGATGAAGCCAAGGCAATTCAATTGTGGAACCCGGGACAGCCATTTCTAACTCCATTCGAAAGTAATTACCTTGATTTCTTCCGTTCCTTTGGAGAATATTACAAACTTTTAAGCGAAAGCCAACTTGCACAGCAGAAACTGAGCCAGGGGCTTGCCTACAGGACTGCAGCAGAAAACACTGATAGTATCATCAGGGAACTCGCCTGGGAAAAAGTCTGGTTTGTCGGATTTAATGCGTTAAACTCTGCAGAAAAAATTGTCATCCAGGCCCTTACAATGGCAGGGAAGGCCAGAGTATTTTATGATATTGATAAATACTATTTCGACGATGAGACCCAGGAAGCAGGAAATTTCCTTAGAGAACATCTTGCCACAACGCCACCTGAAAAACTTCAATGGCTGTCGGATCGTTTGCTCACAGAACCCAAAGAAATTGAAATAATCGGAGTACCGCAGCTTATCACACAAGCAAAAGTAGCCGGCCAGATCCTTGCAGGAATCCATCCCGAAACCCACGAAAAAACCGCTGTTGTCATGGGTGATGAAAGCCTCCTTATCCCTATGATCCATTCACTCCCAGATAATCTTGGGGAATTTAATGTAACCATGGGAATGCCGCTGCGATTGTCACCTCTTCATGCGTTGTTTGAGTCTCTGTTCCAGCTTTATCGCACTGCCATAATTTTTTCTGCAAAACAAAAGGAAAACGAAGTATTTAACCCGGAAAAGCTAAGATTTTATCACAGTGACCTGGTCAATTTCCTGGTTCACCCGGGAATAATTTCCTTTTCACCGGCAAGTGGTGCAGCAGCACGTAAGATTCAGGTTTCAAACCGCTCATTTTACAGCGCCAATGACATCCGGGAGTTGTTGTTTCAAGATTTGGGTTCTAAAATTAACCAATTGGGACATATATTCGAACTTGATCCTTATCAGCCATTCAACTTGGTCAAAGGTTCGTTGTATCTCATTGAACTAATGAAAGATGCACTTACTGAAACTGATGACCTCAACAAGGAATACCTTTACCATTTCACGATTCTGTTTAAGAATCTTCTTGATCTGTCCTTAAAATATAATCCCGTAATTGATCTTATCGGTCTGAAAGCGCTTTACAGGCAAGTGGTGTCGGTGACCAAACTTCCATTTTACGGAGAACCATTAAAAGGAGTTCAATTTATGGGAATGCTCGAAACCCGTAACCTGGATTTTGAACAGCTTATTATCTTAAATGTCAATGAAGACATCATGCCTTCAGGGAAAACCCATAATTCCTTTATTCCTTTCGACATTCGCAAAGAGTATGGACTCCCAACATATCGGGACAACCAGAGCGTTTATGCGTATCACTTCTACCATCTGCTGCAACATGCCAAAACGGTTTATATACTTTATAACACAGAGCCAGGAAAAGTCGGCGGTGGCGATAAAAGCAGGTTTATCGGTCAGCTCATTCACGAGATGCCAAAGAAAAACCCGGCTGTTGTCATCAGAGAAAGAGTGCTTCATTTATTTCCTTCGACAGAGTCACAATCCAGGGAAATAATCATTGAGAAGACTCCGGACATCCTTCAAAAACTCAATACAATAATTACAGAAACGGGACTAAGCGCCTCACGTTTAAACATTTACCTGAGCTGCCAGCTCCGTTTTTATTTTGAGAGCGTCGAGAAACTTCGTGAAAGCGAAGAAGTTGAAGAGACCATGGAAGCCGGAACCTTTGGGAATGCGATTCATAAGGCCTTATATGAATTGTATTTACCATGGATCAAAAGGCCTCTTGGAAAAGAATCTTTTAAAGACATTAAATCAAAAATTGAAACCACTGCCATTCAGTGCTTTAAAGACATTTTACCTGAAGGAGACCTCAGCCATGGGAAGAACCACCTGCTTGTTCAAACCGGGATCAGCCTGATAAAAAAACTCGTGAGCCTGGAAGAAAAGCGAATGGAAAAGGATGAACAATCTGAAGCTCGTATTATCCTGTCACTGGAGCAGAAATATAAAATTGAACGAAATGGGATCACCTACGTTGGGATCATCGACAGGATTGACAAAAGTGGAAACCGGATTGAAATACTGGATTATAAAACCGGGAATGTGGAAGCCGCTGGACTTAAGTTCAGTAATTTTGAAGAACTCGCTTCAAAGAAAGGGGCTGACAAGCTTTTTCAGTTACTTTTTTATCTTTTATTAACGCAAAAAGAAGATGAACTGGAGGGTTTTAAAATTGAGCCGGGCATCGTACCTTTGCGTAAGTTGAACAAGGGGGTTATTTATGCAGATTTACCTGCGAAAGATACTGACTTATCGAGCTTTATTTCGGAATTCCAACAATACCTTGAATTAATTGTTGCTGAAATTAGAGATATTTCTAAACCCTTTACACAAACCATTGTCTTAGAGAAATGCAAATACTGTCCTTTTACTGCAATTTGTAACCGGGCTTAGTATTCAAAAAAAACAACATCCATGAACACTCCATTCTCAAAATCATTGATAAAATCAGGAATCCTATTCCTTTTTATTGTTTTCTTCATCTCTCCCACTCATGCACAACAAGTTTTGTCGCCGCCCGGAGATACTGCTAACTATCCTTATTGGATTGACATGATGCAGGACCAGAATGTGAATTTTTTTAAAGTTCAACATGCATTTGAGGTTTATTGGAAAGACAGAGAAATCACAAAAGGCTGTGGTTGGAAGCCCTTTAAACGTTGGGAATACATGATGTCCAAAAGAGTCAGCCCAACAGGTGACCGTCCGGATCCGGCTATCGATATAAATGCATATCAGGATTATTTTGTCCGCCAGGGTCACAAGAATATTAAAGCTGGAAACTGGATAGAGCTGGGTCCAAAAAAAATACCCGTCAGTGGTGTTGGCCTGGGCAGAGTTAATGCCATTGGATTCCATCCAACCGATCCGAATATTTTATGGGTTGGAGCAGCTTCTGGTGGGTTGTGGCAATCAACCAACGGTGGACAATATTGGTACAGCAACACTGATGGATTACCAACGCTCGGCGTATCTTCTATTGCAGTTGATTTCGTCAACCCAGACGTTCTTTATATTGGCACTGGCGACAGAGATGCCTCAGATGCCCCTGGCATTGGTGTCATGAAAAGCATTGATGGCGGACTCAATTGGGCTTCCTCTAACACAGGAATGGGTAATGCAACTGTAGGCAAATTGCTCATCAATCCTTTAAACAACAACACCTTATATGCCGCAACATCTGGGGGTATCTTCAGGTCGATTGATGCAGGATTGAACTGGACTCTTGTCTCAGGTGGAGGTAACTGGAAAGACCTCGTTTTCAAACCTGGTGATACACTTACTTTATATGCCAGCCAAAATCAAAAATTGTATAAAACCTCTGATGGAGCCAATACATGGACACAATTAAACTATGGAAATACCAGTGGTGCAAGAGGTGTCATTGGCGTTAGCCCAGCCAATCCTTCCTATGTATATTACCTGGTATCAAACGCTGAGTCTTTCAAAGCTTTGTATCGCTCAACTGATGGCGGAAATACCTTTACTCAAATGTCGAACAGTCCGAATATCCTTGCAACAGGATGTACCGGTGGCACTGGAGGACAGGGATGGTATGACTTATGCATCAATGTTGATCCTGTTGATGTCAATAAAATTTTTGTGGGTGGGGTAAACATCTGGAGTTCTTCCAACGGGGGGCAAACCTGGACCATCGTTGCCCATTGGACAGGAAGTTGCAGTGTTGATTATGTTCATGCTGACATTCATGTTTTCGAAAGAAATCCGCTTAATAGCAATCTTTATACAGGCTGTGATGGTGGCTGCTGGTATACTGCGGATAATGGCTCAAACTGGAATTTTATAAGCCAGGGATTGGCCATTTCACAGATATATAAAATCGGGCAGAGCAAGACTGTGAGCAGGATGGTCATGAATGGTTACCAGGATAATGGCAGTAATCTATTGAATGACACAACCTGGACACACGTAAATGGCGGGGATGGAATGGAATGTGCTATCGATCCTGTAAATCCAAAGTACCGTTATGCGACTGTTTATTATGGTGATGTAAGCAGGATTTATAACAACAATAACAACGGCACCATCGGTGGTAACGGTACCAATGGCATTAATGAAGCCGGGGCATGGGTCAGCCCTTTTCTGATCGACAATTCTGCTCCAAACACGATGTTCCTGGGTTTGAAGAATGTATGGAGAAGCAATAATATAAAAAATGGAAGCATTGCAGGGATTACATGGACAAAAGTCACTACAAACCTGAGTTCAGGAGATTGCGTGGCCTTAAAACAATCCACTGTTGATCCGCAGATACTATATCTCGTAAAAGATTCTCACCTATTTTATCGCACCGACAATGCTCATGCCATAACGCCAAGCTGGGTAGATCTTTCGGCCCAATTGCCCAATGCTTCAACCCCAACCGACATCAGTACAGATCCGCAAAACATTGACAATGTGTACTGTACCAGCAACCACAAAATCTATTTTTCAACGGATCGTGGAAATTCATGGACTGACATCAGTGGTACACTCCCCAATGTGAGCCTTAACACCATCATTTGTTCAAAAAGTAATCATAGCGGGCTTTACCTAGGAACCGACATCGGGGTTTTTTACAAGGATGACATGATGACCGACTGGATTCCTTTTACCAACGGACTTCCTGCCAATGGCAGAGTTACTGAACTAGAGATCTTTTATGATACTGTTAACCCTGACAACAGTCGCATTCATGCAGCAACCTACGGCCGTGGCTTATGGGAATCATCTCTTTACAAAACTACGCCGGTAGCTGGTTTCTCCGCCGATCATACCACCATGCCTATTGGTTGTGCGATTAACTTCTTTGATCAAACCAACGGGAATCCAACCTCCTGGCATTGGTCATTCCCAGGAGGGAATCCTTCAAGCTCCACTTTACCCAATCCAAGCGCCATTACTTACGCCGCTGCCGGAAATTACAACGTTCAGCTTATTGTTGCGAACAGCTTGGGGAGTGACACCTTAAACATACCTGTTTATATTACGATCAGCAATTCTCTGCTGCCTCTGGCCAATTTCAACAGCAGCGACTCTATCCTTTGTTCCGGAACTCAAGTGATTCATTTCTTTGATGCAAGTGCCTACTGCCCTATTGGATGGGAGTGGTCTGTACTACCCGCTACGGCAACATTCGTGAATGGCACTTCAGCAAACTCACAAAATCCTGAAATTCAATTTAACCAGGATGGCTATTACAGCATTTCTTTGAATGTAACCAATATTAACGGGAGTGTTTCTTTAAGCAAAACTAACTACATCGTTATCGGAGGGCTCAATGCACCTTTTGCTGACGGCTTCGATTATCCTGACATCAAAGGGAAAGGCTGGACCATTGAGAACCCTGACGGTGACTGGAGTTGGGTGAATGCTGTAACCGGAGGCCTGGCGAACAGTACTCGCTCCGCTGAAGCTCCCATTTTCTCAACAAATTCTTTTGGATTTAAAGACCGGCTAATCAGTCCTGCATTGAACCTAAGCAATTACAGCAATGCAATGTTACATTTCAGGCACGCTTATGCACAATATGATGCAGCTTATTCCGACACATTATTTGTTTATGCTTCCGATAATTGCGGGCTTAGCTGGACCAAAGTGTATACAGGATTTGAGGATGGAAGCGGGAAGTTTTCAACCCATCCACTTCTAATTACCAATTTCGTGCCTCTTGTCGCAAACGACTGGTGTGGCGGGACCTTTGGGGCTGACTGCGACAACGTTAACCTATCTGCCTATGCCGGTAAAAAGAACGTTAAAATTGCATTTGAGTCGGTAAGTACCACGAGTAACAATATCTTTATCGATGACTTCCTGGTCGATGATGCCGTTGGAATTAATGAAATAACCAACAATAACAATTACCGGATCTACCCGAATCCTTCTGCCGATCGTTTCTTCTTGGAGATTCTTGACAATCATCAAACGCTTCAACTTGATGTACTGACCCCGCTTGGGCAAAAAATCCTACATAAAGAGATCTCAGGAAATCCGGGCAAATCCGTGATCACTCTTGATCTTGGAAAATATCCAAAAGGAGTATATTACCTGATGGTAATAAGCCCTGGTGAGAAATCTATGCAAAAACTTTTTCTGCAATAAAATACGTCGAAATGCATGTATTTTGCTTTAAAAAACTGAATACTGCCATTAGTAGATCAAAGGTTCTTTTCTGTTTATTTTTCCCTGTAATTTTCGTGAGTGCATATGCGCAGGAAATCACCGCCATTGACCTCAGGTTAAAAGAAATACCACAGGAAAAAACTGAATCCACCCTATTGCTTGCTTCCTGGATTAATGACAATTTCAGCGGAGAAACCGATAAGGTGACGGCTGTTTATGTCTGGCTAAGCAGGAATATTAGCTATGATATTGCAGGAATGTACAACACCCAGTATTATAAGACAACGGATGAGGCAGTAAAAAAAACCTTAAAAAGCCGCAAAGCTGTTTGCCAGGGTTATGCAATGGTTTTTACTGAAACCTGTAAGAATATGAATATCCAGGCATGGACCATCTCTGGTTACACCCGGCAAAATGGTCAAATTGTAAAACTCTCCCATGCATGGAATTCAGCCAGGATTGAAGGAAAATGGTTTTTATTTGATCCTTGCTGGGGAGCAGGATATGTGAAAGACGGACAGTTTTATTCATATTTCAACCTCGACTATTTCAAGCTCACTCCCGAGAAAATGTTGTTAACCCACATGCCTTTTGACCCGCTATGGCAGTTTTCAGAACATCCAATTCGTCCAAGTGCATTTGACAATGGGAAACTGGAACATGACCCAAACACTTCGCTATTCAATTTCACCGATACGCTTACAGCCTATTCTGCCCTTCCAGCAATCGCTCAGACCATCGCCAAGCTCAGTAGGATAGAACAAAATGGACTAACAAATGAAATGACCGGTATTGAAGCAGGCTATCTTCGTACTGAAATCAGCGTCTTTAATCAGAATACTGTTATCAATCAATATAATGATGCTGTGCTGTTGTTCAATTCAGGGATTGGCCTTTTTAATAAGTATGTCAATTTTAAGAACAAACAGTTCAAACCAAAGTTAACTGATTCTCAAATCAGGCTAATGATTGATACTGTAGGCATTACATTGAAAAAGTCACAAGCCATTTTATCAGCACTACAGAGCAATGACGAAACTTTAATTGCCAATATCAACACAGTAAAAAGTGCAGTAATCGATTCTATAAAGCGATTTGAAGAGGAAAGTGCTTTTGTCACAAAGTATCTGAAAACCGCTCCAATTCTAAGAAAAACGCTATTCTACAAAAGGCCTTAATACACAAAATCATGAAAAACATCATCAAATCTGAAAACAAGAAATCCAATTTCTCTGAGATTTTGTCAGGATTTTCTGATTTAATTCCCAAGCAGAAAACCAGCCAGGCCCTGGTTTACCTGGGAATTTCCATGATCACGGGATTGTTTGGGTTAAGCCGGGAATTTCTGAATATTTTTGGGGGAAATGAATTCATCCTTGGCAGCTTGCTCTTTTCCTGGTTTTTATTGCTGGCAGCAGGGTACTGGATCGGGAGCTTCCCATTTACGCGATTTATTAAAAATGACCCAATGGCAGTCGGCTTCCTATTCCTGACTTTGAGTCCCGTGCTGTCATTACTTTTGCTTCATTTTGGGAGTCCCTTACTTTTCCAAAACAGCCATACTGCTTGTTTTTGGGGCATCAGTGGATTTTCGCTGTTGGTATTCGCACCCTTATCTGGCTTGATCGGAGTGCTGTTCCGTCATTTTTCTGTTTCACTTGGAGAAAGCTCCGGTAAAAACGATTTACTTCCAGCATTAAGTTGGGTAGGTTTTGGCGCATTAATTGGGGCATTGATATATTTTGCCCTCGGTTTTCTGCCGCTTAAAAACGTTCAGATCATCCTAATCATCAGCCTGCTCAACCTGGCTTTTGGTTGGACCATGGTTTACCGGTCAAAGAGAATCCTTTTGAATATTATCGCCTTTCTCCTAAATGTGTTCATTTTAATCTTATTGATTGCCTTCAATTTCCAAGCGTTATTGACCTCCCAACATATGACTGAAGGTACTGCCATCATCAAACAGCAAGAAAGTGCTTTCGGACAATTGACTGTTGGCGTTCAAAACGGAAAAACGAATTATTACACCGGCACGACTTCATATTTCCCGACCCGGGAAGATCAAAGCATTGAAGAAAGCGTTCATTTTACCTTGCTTCAACTGTTTAAGCCTCAGTCTGTTTTGTTGATTTCTGGCAGCGACACACGTTATTTAGCTGAAATGCAGAAATACAAGCTCAAACATATCGATGTGTTGGAGGCTGATCCTGCCATGATCCCCTTAATAAAAACGCACAATGCGCTGAATACCAGCGGTGCGATCAACTATATAGAAGAAGATCCTGCAACTTATCTTCTGAATACCACCACAAAATATGATGTCATCATGCTGCTTTTGCCCGACCCGACAACCTTGCAGCTCAACCGATATTATACCCTGGAATTTTTTAAGTCGCTGAACAAACGATTGAATGAAAATGGCATCGTTTATGCGAATCTTGACAAGAATTCTTCCCAATCGAATGAGATGAATTCTGTGATTTTTTATACGATGAAGAAAACTTTCCGTCATGCAATATTAATTCCCGGCGCTCAAAGTCACTTTGTAGCCTCTATCAATCAACTGAGCATCAAGCTTGCCGGAAAGGCAATGGATAAAGGGATCGTAACAAAACATCTAAATACAAATCCCAACGATACTCTTTTAAGAAACCGCACTGAAACAACGATGAAAGGTCTTTCCACTGAGATAAAACTCAATCGTGATTATCACCCCGGCGCCTTTTTCAGCTTGATCAGCCTCAGCATGCCCTCGACGGATGGCCTGAGCATTGGATTAAGTGTTGTCATCATCCTGCTGCTTGCCTTTTATTTATTCAAAGGGAAAGCGAAAAGGATATCTGTATTTTTAACAGGATTGACAGTATTGTCTATGACGATACTTTTGCTGATGTCGTATCAGGCCATATTTGGAAATCTTTACCTAATGATGGGGATTTTAATCAGCATGATCCTGGCTGGAAGTGGGATTGGGATAAGGATTCAGCAGAAAATGGAAAAAGAGGAGAATGCACCATCTTTGCCTGCTATACAGGTGATGATCGGCAGTTACTGTATATTGATTCTTTTCTTCCTTTTGGGCATTCGGGAAATCAGCACGTCAACAATATTGATTACTGCCGTATTTATAACCCTGTTGTTGGCGGGAGGTATCCTAACTGGCTTGCAATTGACAGCGATCAATGCCACTATAAAAGAAGAAGAAGGCAATCTGATCAATTCCCTTTACCTGGCTCTAATGATAGGAATGGCTATAGGAGCCCTGCTCGGAATCACTTTATTATTCCCAATCGTTGGATTGATTTTAAGCTGCATTATTTTCGGGATTCTGAATGCGGCGCTGGGATTTATTTTTTATTAGCATCCCCCTTCTGCACCCTTTTTCTTCTGAACCACAGGAGCAACTTTAACTTTAGCTGGTTCTACCTGGATTGCAGTTGAAGAAGTTAGTGGAGCCTTCTTTTTCATCTCTATCGCATAATTGAACATGGCTTGCTCATCATAAGAATTTGGCTTTTTCCCAAGAGAGTCGGCCGGGGCAATATACCCGCTATATCCACCAGCAAGCAAGCTGACATTCAAATAGCCAAGCTGGCGAAGCAACATACAGGGAGCATTTGCCTGACTCTGGTCGTTCCCGTATAGGATCACATCTACATTTTCTGCTTTAAGCTGATTAAAGATCTTACGATTTTCTTCAGAAAACATATTGTTAAAAGGGATGTTCAGTGCTTGATCCATATGTCCTTTTACAAAATCATAGGGGGATCGGATGTCAACAAAAACGAAAGGCTTGTTGCCTTTGTTTGCTTTGATTTTGTCAAGCTCAGCAAGTGCTACTACATTGGTAGGTTTTGTGATGTCTTGCAGGCTTTCCTCAAGATTGAGCGCATATTCTGGTTCCTTTTCACGGGCGACATACATGATTCCCAGAAAAAAAATAGCAGCAAAAATTAAAGTATAAACGATCTTTTTGTTCATAATCTGTCATTTAAAGCATTAAATATCAACATCCGCCTTCAGCTCTTTTCATTTTAGATGATGTCTTAAGATTTACATTTTCTTTTGAGCTTGCTTCGGTCGTATTTACTGGAATCAATCCACCTCCGGTAAAATACAGCGAGGCAGCCATCCTCGTGCGATATTGCCTGAATTCAGCATCAGAAGCAGTTGCTGTTGGCTTTACCGGGGTAATAATCGTAGTAAACCAGCGGTTGACTCCACCTTTCATTACAAAAACATTTTTCAACCCTTTACGATGTAACAGTAACCAGGCTTGTTCGGATAAAATGTCTCCATTGCAGAAAAATACGACATGGCGATTTCCCTTTTCCAGCTCTTCCAGATTTTTCTTCCTCAGGATGTCTGAAATAGGCATATTTACAGCCTTTTCGAGTGTGAATGCACTAGATTCTTCTGGTTTCCGAACATCGACTAGTAGATAAAACGGGTCTTTGTCGATGATTATCTTAGCAACTTCATCAGTCGAGAGAAAACGTGTCTGGTCGTTGATCTCCAGCAGTAGTTGATGGGGCTTCACTTCTGTAATATTCTTCCTTCCTGGCAGAATGACGAGGCCCAATGCAAGAATCAGCATGGCAGGGGCCAGATAATAGAATCCTTTGTTCATAATGTAATGATTAGTAGTCCACTTTATCAATCCGTTTTTCGATCAGCGAAGTAACATAGAAGGCTGCCACAGCCACAACACTCAGCACAAAAATGAAAATTCCCGGCGACAGTCCCAAAACCTCATTTACTTTCATCGGCCCCAGGTTGGTGGCATTGTAAAAATTCTCGTACAGAGGATAAGCTTCTGAGAAAATAAAAATTCCAACAAACATACCTCCTGTAAAAAACATGGCATCAATCTTTCCAATTGCGGCAGCACAAATGCTTGTTCCCGGACAAAATCCACCCATGATAAATCCCAACCCCATGATCAGTCCGCCAACGATGCCGGATTTCACCACGGTAGGATTGACGAATATCATTGAAAGATCTATCCATCCGAGATAGCTGAAGTAAAGCATGCCAACACTAGCTGTTATGGCAGCTGTGAAGAATACCTTCAAAACGACGAAATCATAGCCGTAAAAGACCCCGGCAAGTTTACGTGAAGAAGAAAACCCGGCGGATTCGAGCACGAATCCAAAGCCGATTCCTATCAATACAGCGATCACGTTATTCCAGGCCGGATCGATAATTCCTTGTGTAATTAATGGTCCCATGATTAAAATTTAAATCCAGTTTTTTCTAAATAAATAAGCAAAGGCATAAGCTGAGCCAAAGATGCTTAGCATGGCGATAAACCCACCAAGAGCCATGGATGCCATGCCGCTCAAGGCAGCTCCACTCGTGCAGCCTCTGCCAAATTGAGAACCAATACCGAATGCCAGTCCACCGAGGGTAGCAAAAACCAACCTGCGTTGTGATGTGATATTTGGTGAATGCTCGACCTTTAGCTTAAGTCGCCCGGCAATAGCACCAGAGATCAGAGCACCTGCCAGCACGCCAATCACCTCAAAACTAAGCCAGTTGTTCATCGGATTCTCATTCGCAGTAATAAACTGTTTCAGGTAATGTGAGTTCTGGGCATGACTTGGGGCAATGGTATTCACAGTGCTTGCGACAGCCGTTTTAATAGACCCGGAAGCCCCAAGTCCGCGGCCTGTAATATAAAAGGACGCGAGCAAAACCAGTCCCAGCCAAAGTCCTGCAGCATATGGATTCAGGTAAACCTTTGAGCGATCCTGAAATTTATTTTCTTTCATTACATCTTAATTATGAAGGTTAATACAAATAACGTGTGATCTGACCTGCTTCTACCATGATAAAGCGGAAGATCAATCCTCCCAGGAGTACCATCAGTGCAGGGATAAGGACGGGAATTTTCTTTCCTGACAATTCCATAATCTCCAGGATGGCTGGAAAAAGCAATCCCATTATTACAACAAAGACCCAGAAAAACACAGTGAACTCTCCCCCAAGGAAAAGCTTGGCTGCTTCTACCTGTACAGCACTACTCGCCAGGAAACCCATAAAGAGATGGATGATAAGGAAGATCTCTATACCAATCAGCATCAGGTCGATCTTGCTGAGAATTGCTCTTTCGGCATGACTTTTCGACATCCAAATTAAAGCAGCTACACCTGAGGAAAGGCCGGAGACCAGGAACAAGGGTCCGAGCAGAGAGGTATTCCATAGCGGTCGCGCATTGAAGGCTGATAACAATATCCCCGTATAAATACCCAAGATCACCGACAAAATCATCATCAACCAGGCAAGACCCTTGCGGTGCCCTTTGACCCAGGTTTCTGTTTTATCTAAAAGTGGTGTTGTCCATGTCCAGTTTGGCTTCAGCTCTCTGAGATAACTGGCTGACCAAACCATTGAGAGTGGTGTAATGAGCATCAGGACCCAGGCTCCCCACGACATTGGCGACTGCAACCGAATGGTCGTATACAACTGCCAGAAATATAATTTATGTTTCAGGTCGATGAAAAGGCAAAACAAACCGACCACCAGGGCTATGGGAGCCAGGAAGGTTCCCCACTTCACCGTGGTTGGCATTTCTTCTTCTTTGCCCCTGATGGTATATAATCCCGCAAAGAACAATAATCCTGCTGCCAATCCTCCAAGGAAAAGATAAACAGGGATCGACCAATGCCAGATATTCAAATAAGGATCTATATTGGGGACGGCACGTCCGCTGACAAATAACTCTTCTTTCATATCTCTTTTTATTAAATAAGATAATAAATCTGTGGACGTGTCCCAGCCTCTGGAGCCAGCACTTTATACTTCCTTTTCTCCAAGGCTTTACTCACTTCGCTGTTGGAATCTTCCAGGTCACCGAAATAAAGACATTTTGTGGGGCATACAGCCACACAGGAAGGACCCTGGCCTTTTTCAATTCGATGCAGACAAAAAGTGCATTTGTCAACATAACCATCCGGGTGTGAATAGCGGGCATCGTACGGACAGCTTTGAATACAGGCACCACAGCCAATACATTTGCTATGGGTTACGGTAACGATACCTCCTTGTTCGAAATGACTGGCGCCAGTAGGACAACAACGTACGCAAGGAGAGTTTTCACAGTGATTACAACGTTCTGAACGAATCTCAATTTCCAATTCTGGATATGTGCCGGCCATCACCTCCACGACCCAGTCGCGACAGTAACCGATTGGCACATTGTTTTCTGTCTGACAGGCAACCACACAGTCGCTACAACCCACACATTTCCTGGTATCTATTGCCATTGCATATCTCATGACTGAACCTCCTTTCCCGGGTCTTCTGTGATAAATGTGATGAAATTACCCCGCATGCCTGTCCCACCCATTAATGGATCCAACATGACATGGGTTATGAGCTCAGAATCGCTGGCTCCACGTCCATAAGCTCTTCTCAGCTCTTTTTTATGATGCCCGAAGCCATGGACCATATAAACAGAATCCCAACGAATTCTTTCTGTGATCCTGACTTTGATCGGGAAAGTTGAAACGACACCATCCTGATTCTTTAACCAGACATACTGATCTTTTTTCAGATTCCAGATGCCGGCCACTTTTGGATTCACCCAAACACTATTTTCTTTCATCAGGTCGACGAGGTTGGGATTATTGGCGGTACGGCTGAAAGTATGCATCGGGGCACGGCCATAAATCAGGCGATAAAACCCTTCCGGCGGTTCGGGATGAGGTGTATAAACCGGAATTGGATCGAAACCCAGACTTGCAAGGTGATCAGAATATAATTCAATCTTTCCGGATGGTGTTTCAAAAACATGCTCAACATCATCAACAATATAGAGTTCCCCTTTTGTCCTCGGATATTTCTTTACGCCTATCTTTTTCATCTCCTCAAGGCTAGAGCCCAGTTTTTTGAGCTGCCAGTCAAGGACTTCTGTATAGTCTTTCCACGGGAAGAAAGCGCCCAGTCCGAGTTTCTCGCCCAATTGTTTGGCAATCCACCATGCAGGCTTGGAGTCGTACATGGGTTCTGCGGCCGGCATTCTTAAAGCAATATAAGGTTCCCGATGGGGTTCATTTCTAAGATCATCGTAGCGTTCCAGATAAGTGCATTCAGGGAGAACCACATCGGCATAACCCGTAATCTCCATCGGCATGGTGTCAATGACTACCATGAATTCCAGGGCCTGCATCGCGTTGAGGGTGGTGGTCTTGTCGGGCATGGTCAGCGGCAGGTTTGTGCCAGCTACGATCCAGGCATGAATCTGGTTATTATTTGCATGATCCGGAATTGATGCATCAATCATGGTATTGGATACTGACAATCCTGCCAGGGGATATTTGCCATTCAAGGTCTCTTTCCAGCCCCAGGCTGGTTTTGGGAATTCAGGTGTCGGATACTCAGGGACACCTATAGCCTCCTTAAAATAAAAACCGCCTCTCCTACCCCAGGTTCCCAGAAGCGCGTTGATGATGGCAATAGCACGTGAGCGTTGGGAGTCATCGCCATACCAGGTCGCATGACGGCCAGGATGAATGATTGCGGCCGGAGCAGCAGCAGCCATTTCCCTGGCAGTAAGGCGGATCAGGTCTGGATCCAGGGTAGTGATTCCATAAGCCCATTCAGGCGTCATGGAACGCACATGTTCTTTTAATTTATCAAAGTCTTTCGCGTATTTAGTGATATAGTCCTTATCAAATAAATTTTCATTGATGATGACATGAATCCAGGCCAATAACAAGGCAATATCTGTAGCAGGTTTTATTGGAAGCCAATACTTGGATTTGCTGGCCGCTGTGGAAAACCTGGGATCGACTGTGATAATGGTAGCACCCCGGTCGATAGCATCTGACATCTCCTGGACCTGTCCATTGTGCATATTCTCCCCGATATGGGAACCAATGAGGACCAGGCAACGGGTATCCCGGATATCAGTGGGCTCGGGAGCGCCAATGGAAGCCCCGAATGTCGTCTCAAAGCCGACCTCGCGTGGACCGCGGCACTGCGCGTATGAAGGTGCAACAACATTGCCTGAACCAAAGGCTTTCAACAAATGAGCAAAATGATGACCCGGTGAACCATGGTTAAAAAGGGCGATGCTTTCCGGGCCATATTTGGCGCCAATCTCTTTAAATTTGGTCGCAACCAGGGTCAGTGCCTCATCCCAACTGGCTTCCCGATAACTCTGTTTTCCATTTTCATTAACCCGGATCAATGGTTGTTTTAGCCGATCCTCATCATAATACATCCCAACGCCTCCAGTTCCCCGGGGGCACATACGGCCATTACAATGAGGGTCTTCCTCGTTGCCGATTATCTTCAGAATCTTGCCATCTTCGTCGGTATAAACCCAGGCAGCACATTTCCAGAAACACACCTCGCAATAGGTTGGGTAGCGGTGAAGCTTCTCCTTGCCTCCACCGGTCATCGCCAAAAGATCATCCAAAACAGTTGATCCAAAGGTATAACGTGAGATCCCTGCACCCAGTGCCAGTGTTCCGGCTCCCAAAGCTGAAATTTTAATAAATTCTCTGCGGTTTGCCATCGTCATGTAAATCTAATCGGCATAAAAACGCCATTGTTAATTCGCAAACAAAGGTATTAACTCAAATCAATTATAGGTCGAAATATGATAATTGTCATATTATTGTCATTCCCCATAGAATGCAGCAATAACAGCTCATATGGATACTAATCGCATTTTAAAATACAATCAGGCAAAGCAATTTGAATTGAATCTAAATAGGTATTCCTGAATATGAACTAATTTTACGCCTTCCCATTCTAACAAGCGCTAATGACCCGCCGCGAATCGCTTCAAAAACTATCATATCTCCTTTTGGTACCAGTCTCAGGCCTGGTATATACTTTAGTGAAGTCGAAACAAGAAGCTGGTCATAATGTCTCGTTTATTCGTGTCCCCTATTCTTTTCCTGAAGGCTTAACATTTTTTCCAGAGATTATTGCATTCAAAAAAGACAATAAAGTGTTGTTCCTTTCTTCTGCATGCACCCATCTTGGCTGTAAAATAAAAAAAGAAGAGCAGGGAATCCTGGTATGTCCATGTCATGGCTCGAGTTACGATGCGGAAGGAAAGAATCTTCGGGGACCGGCGAATAAGCCCTTGCAAAAGCTAACTTACAAGAGAGAAAATATAACTGGTGACTATCTTGTCAATGTTGAGTCATTTTGAAGATCCTGAGAAAAACATCAGAAACAGTTCATCAGACCTCTTATGGTGCTTTTGGTCTTACGATGTTTCTCATCTGTGCCGTTTCGGGCCTATTCCTGGTTGTGCCTTATGATGTGAGCCATCCGTACACCTCGGTTTCATTATTTATCCTGACCCGGCCCTGGGCAGATTTCATCAGGAATCTACATTATTGGAGTGCACAGGCTTTTCTGATCCTTACACTGTTTCATAGCTGGGATCATCTGAAAAAGAACATGCTGCGGCGTATCACCCGGGACGTATGGTTGAGATTATGTTTGTCTCTTCTTTTTGTCTTTTATGTGATGATCAGCGGATATTTTCTGAAAGGCGACACAGAAGGTTCAGAAGCACTGAATATTTTTCGTGGCCTTCTCAAGAGCATACCCCTGGCCGGAAATGTGCTCAGTGATTTTTTAACCGGCAAAGGGAGCAGTCTTGTAATTTTGTATGTTCATCATATAGCTACCACTACCCTATTTATTGCCATTGTAATTTATGAACATGCCAAAAAGTTATGGGACAAACGAAGTACTTTCCTTCTCAGCCTGGGAATTACCGGGATCATCAGTCTTTTCTTCCGGGCACCGCTGCACGACGGATTCAAATTTCTTATAAAAGGCCCATGGTATTTCCAGGGTTTGCAAGAGATATTGCATTGGTTTAGTAGCCCCCTAACTTTGATTCTCTTTTTTTCTTCAAGCTGGGCTATGATCTGGTCAATAAGAATAGTGATTCCGAAATACGCAATCATCATTCGACGCTTTATTATAGGTTTTGCCGGAGTTTACGTGATCTTCAGCATTGTCGCCATCTTTTTCAGGGCTTCAGAATGGAAGCTTATCAATCCACTTAAAACGGAATTGTCATCTTACCTTGCCTTACCAACAACGGATTTGGTTTTTGCCTCAGAGATCCCTGGAAGAAATTTAAAATCCAATCTTTTTAAACCTGTCATGGGACGCTATGAATCCTGCCTGGCTTGCCACCAGGGAATGACAGGTCTTTCGTCTGCGCATGATCCAGCTGTCATTGGTTGCGTCTCCTGTCACCAGGGGGATCCTTTCGCCGTCACCAAAAATGCGGCACATCGAGGGATGAACCTGATTCCAGGTAACATGAAAGATGCAAGCCAAAGTTGCGGCACTCAAAATTGCCATGGGGCAATTACTGATCGCATCAACAGCAGCATGATGGCAAAACTGAACGGACTGATCTCGGTTGACAAATGGACGTTTAATGAATACCCTACCCCTGATAGTACCGCAGGAATTGAAGGGATCAGGCATAGTCCGGCTGACGAACACCTTCGCAACCTATGCCTGGGTTGCCACCTTGGGCAGGATAAAAAAATCCCGGGACCGGCAGATGATATCAGCAAAGGCGGGGGGTGTAATGCTTGTCATCTCGTTTACGACGCAAAAACAACACTTGCAGTAAGTTCATATTTTGCCTCAACAGAGCCAGGGAAACAAATTCCTCGCCTCCACCCAAACCTCAGTGTGAATGTCACAGATGACAAATGTTTCAGTTGTCACAACCGTTCAGGAAGGATCTCACCAAGCTATGAAGGATATTTCGAGACTCAGAAAGACTCCACAATTTTCAAGAACCGAAAGGCATACAAAATTGTGGATGGTTACCGGGTGTTTGAGAAAAGGGAAGATGACGTTCATCACAAAGCCGGAATGAGTTGTGTTGACTGTCATAACTCCTATGAAATCATGGGTGACGGGAAAAGCCATGCACACGAAGAAGAGGCAGTAAAGATCCAGTGCAAAGATTGTCATTCCTACAAACCTGTGGCAAAATCAGGGAAGGACGGCATTGATGCAGAATCAGGAAAGATCCTGTTAATGAATACCTTTTTAAAGAGAAACGACAATTTTATCAAAAGCCCTATCAGTGGCAGAATCTATGTAAATACACAAGTCCCAAAAAACGGGAATCCCTGGCTGATTGCTAAGAACAGCGGAAAAAAGCTGGAAATGAAGCCTCCAAAAGTGGCGTGTACATCAAGCCCGGCGCATAAAAACCTGAGTTGTGTGGCCTGTCACGCTGCACAGGCCCCCACCTGCCTGGGTTGTCATAATGAATACAAACCTTCAGAAAAAGGCTTTGACCAGGTTTCGGGCAGAGAAATCACAGGAACCTGGGTAGAGTCAATTGGGACTTATGAAGCGCGTCCTCCAACATTGGGCGTTCGTATAAATTGCGATGGAGAAAGAGAGATTGTTCCTTTTATTCCCGGGATGATATTGACAATTGACCCAAGTTCTAGGCCTCATGGAAATGGAAAACCAGTTATTTTCAAACGACTATATGCACCTATCGACCCCCATACCACTGCTTCAAAAGGGCGGTCATGCAAATCCTGCCACAACGACCCGGCAACGATAGGCTATGGCGAAGGGACTTTAGTTTACGAAATTAACGGAACCAAAGGGACATGGAAATTCAGCCCGAAATATGAGGACAACGCACATGATGGACTTCCGGAAGATGCATGGACCGGTTTTTTAAAAGAAAGGACAGACGAAGCCTCAAGCAGGAAAAATCATCGCCCGTTCACATTGAAAGAACAACAAAATATGCTACGAGTGGGTGCCTGCCTGGGTTGTCATGACGCCAATTCTAAAGCAATGCAGGACGGACTTATTGATTTTCAAAGGACTTTTCATGCCAGGAGAAAATTTTGTTCGACTCCATGGTAAGGCTTGTGAAGCTAAAGTATAAAATTGTAGTTTTGTAAATAGACCCGATTTGTAAGTATCATTAACCCGAACCCAAATTGAATTTTACGAAATATATACTTAGCTGTTCATTTTTAATCCTTTTCAGCTCACTATATGCCCAAGACTCTCCCTCAAACTGGCGGGCTTATTACGGAGGAGAAGGTCTTGAACAGGCTAATGCTATTGAGCAATTGCCAATTGGAGGTTATATCATTGCCGGGAAAACAAATTCAAAGCAGCATGACATCACAATGTCTTTTGGACGTGATGATGCCTGGGTCCTGAGAATAGATTCAAGCGGAAACTTGCTTTGGCAAGTGTCCCTGGGGCAGAAAAATGATGACGAGGCCACATGTATTGCGGTCGGGAGCACCGGAAATATAGCGGTGGCGGGCTATTCAACTTATGTAAAAAACACCAGAATTGGCCACCATGGGGGAAAAGATGTTTATTTTGCTTTATTGGACATATCAGGTCATGTTCTACAGCAGCATTTTTATGGAGGAAGCGGTGCAGAAGGGGCATGCAGCATCCAGGCGACCCTGGACGGGGGGTATTTTATTGCAGCTACGACAGATTCAAAAGATGGCGATGTTACAGGGCTTCATGGAAACAGTGACATTTGGATTATACGTATCGATTCTGTTGGAAAGTTATTATGGCAAAAATGCTACGGAGGGACCAAAGAAGAGCAGGCTGTAGCCATCCAGGAAACATACAACGGTCAATATATTATAACGGCTTATAGCAAGTCCAGTGATGGTGATGTGAAGGGGAATAAAGGAAAATTTGACTACTATTGGTTTGAGATCGACACGGCTGGTGTCGTACTTATGTCAGGGACCCGGGGCGGAAAGCAAAATGACAAGGCCTGTGCCGGGATTCCGACCTGGGACAATGGATTCCTATTGGCCGGCAGTTCAACATCTAATAACGGAGATGTCAAAGGCAATCATGGAAAACAGGATTACTGGCTGATAAAGCTTGACTCTGCGGGAAAAACTCAATGGCAGCAATGCATTGGCGGCTCAAAGGATGATGTGGCAACTGGCCTGGTTCAGACCTATGAAGGAGGTTATGCCATGTGCGGGTATACCTGGTCTCACGACAAGGACATCAGCCAGCCCAAAGGGAAATGTGATTTCTGGATTGTTAAAATTGATTCAGTCGGGAAACTTGAGTGGGAAGCTTCTATAGGAGATTCAAGCTGGAATGTTGCAAACTGCATTGCAGCAACTTCAGATTGGGGACTTATTGTTGGCGGCTTTTCTGAATCCAGAAAAAAAGACTTCTCAAATGTTAGTTCTGCCCCTTCGCCCGATGGTTGCGGCAATAACTGCGCTGAAGCGGCCTGTGCGGCGGGATTTCTTTGGGTTGCTGCGCTTACCTATGATCTTTTAAAACCACGTCTTCAATTTAGGGATGTCTGGATAGTGAAGTTTTAGATCTCTATAGGACCACCAAATAAAATAAATCCTTTGTTTTTTTTTGCGCTTATCATCCATTCTCATGCGAACATCATGTAAAATAGGGCGGTTGTACATTGGCATTATTTAAAGAAAAAAAAATCGTTTATTTTGTTCAACCTTAATCCAGAATGATAATCTTGGGGGATTGTACATGGTTTAAGATTGCTTGGGGGGAGAGTTTTGTTGTATTCTTTTTTTGTTTTTCGACCTGCCATTTAAAAACAAAATGGATCTTACGCAAAACGCCAAGTTTAAGCATTGTCAGTGCTAAATTCGTTTGTCTGGCTCGGGTCGGGTCGCACAACGGAAGCAGTGACAATGCTTTTTTACAAACCCGTTTTTTTCGTGTGATTTTCTTTTACGGAATAAACCATATAATCACCATTCTGAAACACAATGGGATATGGTAATGTGATCTCACTTCCAAATCCACTTTTAAGAATGAGAATATATTTAAGTCCCAAATCTTTGAGATGATGGATATATACTGTATCCGAAATTTTCTCATTGGAATCAACCCAGCCCTTTCTGTGGGCAAAATACATCGGAGTAGGAACCATGGCGCTGTTGACCAGGAAAAGATCACTGCGATTTGATATGTTATCAAGTTCTTTCTCCAGTTTCAACAAGGGCTTGTAGGCCTTATGGATTCTGAAGTCATGTTGCTGATTGGCCAGTCCTTCGAAACAAATCGTAATGAGTAAAATAATCGCAAACTTCTTATTTTTTATCTGGTCCAGGCCATAAGCACAAAGCAAAGCCATGACAGGCACAAAAGGAATCATATAGTATGAATGATGTACGAATGTTGATCCTGACTTTATCATGATTAAAAAGAATCCCAGAAGACTTAAGCCGAATATGGCCAGAATACGCTTCTTCTTGTAATAGACAGCGTGTCCGAGTCCAAATAGAAACACCACAAATCCAACAAATTTGAAGGCATTGCTATAAAACTGTTCTAATGTTAGCGGAAGTTCTGAAGCTAATTCGAAAAGTCCCTGAACCGGATTTTTCCCCATAAAATAATGCCAGAAGCCATACTTTTCTAACAAATAAGGTACCCAATAAAAATACCAGAGCCCTGGAATTATTAATATGATGATTGTGGTGGCGCTAAAAATAATTTTAGCGTTTCGTGAGATTCGCGAATCCAAAAGCAGCAATGGCAGCACCATCATGATCGTAGCTGCGGGTAGCTTGGACAGTAACCCAAGCATTATCAAAAACAAATACAATACAAGATCTTTGATTTTTTGTCCGGCATCCAGGTAATTGCTTCCGAAGTATATGCCCATAATCAGGAGGGACACGCTGAAGGTGTCAGGCATAATTTTCCGTGAATACATGAACCACAGCGAAAACATCAAAATTAAAGTCGCATTGAAAGCAATCTGCTTTTCAAAATACTTTGCAAGGAGTTTAGAAAAGAAGAATAGACCAAGGCTGGAGACCAGGAGGTTGATCAGCCTACCATACCAATGTTGATAGTCAAAACCGCATGACACCATATAAATCAGGTAGTTAAACAATGGGAATTCCATCCCTGTAATACCAGTCCTTTCGCCGGCAATGTCAATTCGGGGATAAAAAACATTGGCATCTGTCTCAGAAAAATTGCGGGCCACCATCGCGACATCACTTTGTCGCCAGTTATGAGCCACCTCAAGTGGCGGATTTGTGATTCCATACAACCGCAGGAGGAAAAATAATACAATCCAAAAACTGATGTTTTTAGTGAGCGCCACGAAGTGATTGCTATTATTCTTCTTCTGACTCCAGCATCTCAGCCATAGGTTCCCAATAGAAACCGATCCATCCCTGGGTAAGAGCATCCACAAATTCTGAGGGAACATCGGTCTGTGTAAATTCCAGCTGGGTGCCATGTTCAATTGAATCAAAGAGGAAAGTACAGATAGAAAAATGATCTACTGGCCAGCCATCTTCATTGAAATGCCAGGCCTGGACAATCTTTTTTCCAGGTTCAAGTTCAATGTTATATCCCCTGCAATAGCCATCAAAGACCTCAAAGTCCCCTTTGATTTTGGTCGACATCAATACTTCACTTCCTGTGAGTTCACTGTGTTTGGCTGCATCCATTAATAACTCATAAACCTCAAGCGGGGGTGCGTTAAAACTTACAAGTTGGTGTATCGTTTTTGTTTCCATGGAAAATATCGTTTAATTTTTTGCAATTCTAATTATATCCTTCACTTCCAAAATCTGTTTTCTTTCTTCGCCGGAAACAAGCTGGATATTGAAATTAGAAGATATTCATACAGAACACCTTCACCAACCTTCCCAGTGGAACCAGTAATGATGACATGAATATTCAAAAGAAAAATTTAAAGGATTAAAAATAATAAGAAAAGTCTAAAGTACAATATTAAACACCAAAGTCCAAAAAAGCTTCAATTCCTAATAGCTTCACAAATAAGTGACGACTGCTAAAGTCAGGTTACTGTTATAGATAGGGAATTAGTCCAATTAGACTAATTCAGCTTTTTTAGATTCTCATTAAAGAATTTCATTACCGCATTCTCCGTACTTTCTGAATTGATGATTTTTTTTCTCATGTTGTTAAAAAAAACAATATCTGTGATGCGATGTTCATTGTCTGTCATATTTTTTATCCGCTGCTCTTTGTCACTGGCATCGCGGAATGTTTTGAAGCTAAGCCCTTTGTTAGGAAGCATTCCGAGAATACCATCATACAATTCAATGGAAATATTTTCTCCGACACCAGGTATGTTGATATTCTGCCAGGAAATATTTCCAGGAGTATTTTTTACGGGCGCGCCCCAAACCTCTATAAGCTTTTTGATGCTTTGATCATGATCGGTGTTGACCAGGGTAAAAGTTCTGACCGTATCATTGTTATATTCATCATGGCTTACTTTCACCAAAGGAAGATCTGACTGGGAAAAGGCATTGATGGCGAAAAACGCAAAGATTGCTAAAAGTAGGATTCTTTTCATTGTTATTCGATTGACGTTAAAGTGTGAGTAAATTGTTTTTAGACTTTGGTTTTTGAACTTTGGCATGTCGTTATTTAATGCAAAAAAAATGCCCTTATTGTTTAGGCCAGAAAATATTTAGACTTTTTGTTGGGAGCCCAACATTATGTCGTATGTTTGCGTCATATATACTGAATTGATTATGAATAGCTGGAACCTGATTTGGATCGAATTATGGCTGCGAAAATCGAGGCTGATCTCCGGCCTACTCGCCATCACACTTGGTATTGCTGTCATGGTTGGCATAAAGACCCTGACACAGTTTTCCGAAAAAGCAGTAGCCGTAAAACTGGATAACCTGGGTGCAAATATACTCGTACTTCCTCAAGGGGCCAGTATTGCCGATTATTATGCTGCAGATATTGATGGCCCTACCCTGCCCCAGGAATATGTTGAGCGGGTGATGAACTCCACCCTGGAAGGTGTTGACAACCTGTCTCCAAAACTTAGCCGCAGTATCGAAATCAATGGAATAAAAACTGTGCTGACTGGAATATTACCAAAAAGCGAAATTGCCTCCAAGCCACTCTGGCAATCGGTAGGACTCGTATCTGATGGTGTGAAAGCCAGCTGTGCAAGCAATAATGAAGCCAATACCTCCCATGGTTATGAAGACCCAAAGTTACAGCACAAAGGCATTGACACACTTCAACAAGCGGAATGCCTGCTGGGTGCTGCCATCGCAAGTAAAATAAAGTTAAAAGCAGGAGCGCGGTTGATGATTAAGACGCAGGAATTCACTGTTGCCAGGGTTTTGCCGGAAACGGGCACCATTGACGATGACCGTATCTTTATCCACCTTAAAAAAGCACAAGAAGTTCTCGGAATCCCTGACCAGATCAGTGCTATTGAGATCATGGGATGCTGTAATGCCATCTCAGATGGGCTTCTGAGTAAGCTTCGTAATGTTTTACCTGACACCAGGGTGACCACGATCGGACAAATCGTATCCACCCAGGTTGAGACGAACAAACTGATGAAAAAAATATCTCTGTTGTTTTTAATGATCATCTTATTTGTTGGTGGAATCTCTATTGGAAATTTCATGTGGGCTAATGTTAATGAGAGAACCAAAGAGATCGGCGTACTCAGGATGCTCGGTTTTCCAGCTATTAAAATCTTCATGATGTTTATGACTAAAGCCCTGATTCTCGGGTTCATGGGAGGCATTTTAGGCTATCTCATCGGGACTCTTGCCGCGGTTTACCTGGGACCGCAAATAGCAGGCATAGCGGTTAGCCCAGTATTCGGTCTATTCGCTTATGCCATCCTTTTGTCGGTCTTCACAGCCTTGCTTGGGTCTTTGTTCCCTGTAATATTGACATCCAAAATAGACCCTTATCTTAATCTTCAGGAGGTATAAATGTTACTTGAAACCATAAATTTACAAAAGACTTACCGCCACCATGATGGACTGATTCATGCACTCGATGGTCTAAACCTGAGATTGGAACAGGGCAGCTTTACAACGATCACCGGGAGATCAGGTTCAGGTAAAACCACCTTGTTGCTGATGTTGGGAGGATTGATCAGGCCCAGCGCTGGCAGCATCCTTCTTGATGGGAAAAAACTCGAGGCTGTTTCTGAAAGAGAACTTGCTGATTGTCGCAAAAAACATTTCGGATTCGTGATGCAGAATTTCTCGCTTGTCCCCTACCTCACAGCCCGTCAGAATGTGATGTTACCACTGTCGCTTTCGGGTAAGAAAAAGGAAGAACAGCTAAGGCTTTCATCCGAAGTATTGGACATGGTAGGATTGTCGGATCGCCTAAGTCACCTCCCCAGGGAGTTATCCGCTGGTCAGCAACAAAGGGTAGCCATTGCCCGGGCCCTGGTTAACAAACCTTCTATGATCCTGGCTGACGAACCGACCGGGAATCTCGACCCGGCGCTATCCCTGGAGATCCTGGACTTTTTAAAGACAATAAATGAGGATCATAAGATCTCAATATTGATGGTCACACACAGCCCTATGGCTGCGAATTACGGACATAGAATTATTAAACTCATTAATGGAAAAGAAGAAATCCTATGAAAAAAATTATCCTTTTAACGCTATTGCCATTGATACTTTTTGCAGTACAAGCTGGAGCACAGAATCAGCAGGACATCGACAAAGCCCTGTCATCAGGGAATACGGTGTATCTTTTACTGAAAGACAAAAATACCAATATCGCCAAAACAGAACCAATGCTTAAAGCAGCCGTGGCTGAAGTAAAAAAGGCAAACTATTTCATTATTGACAAGTCAGCACCTGGCAACAAGGCAATCGTCGGAAAATACAAGTTGAATCCCCTGCCCGTTCCTTCCGTAATGGTTTTGGCCTCAAACGGGATCACCACTGCAGTTCTTGCCAACGATAAGATTAACCAGGGGAATATGGTCAAGGCTGTTCCTACCCCTGGCCAGGCGAATGTGTTAAAATTATTAGGGGAAGGGAAATCTGTATTTATGGTTGTCAGCGATATTGCTTACCCCGACAGGGCTGCAACCCTTGCTACCTGTAAAACAAGCTGTGACCAAATGAAAGGAAAGGCAGTCAGCATCGAAGTGAAAGCGAAAGAAAAATCTGAAGAGAAATTCCTCAAATTTCTTGAAATATCCTTGAGTAAACCACAAAGCTCTGTCGTTGTTTTTAACAGCAAAGGCCAGATGACAGGTATTTTTCCTGGTACGACAAAAGCTGCGGAGCTGATCAAAGCCGCCTCAAAAGCGGATGTCCCCTGTTGTCCTCCCGGTACACCTGCATGTAAAAAATAATAATTTATGACCTATTCAAAAAAAGCAATGTTCTCAAGTGATTTGCAGGAGCTGGCCAGCCTGGCAAAAGTCTTGTCACATCCGGCCAGGCTTGCGATATTACGTTATCTGGCAGAGAAAAAAACATGTATTTCAGGTGATATCACCCAAGATATCCCACTGAGCCGGACAACAGTTTCGCAACATCTCCAGGAATTAAAGAAAGCCGGATTGATCCATGGAGAAATTGAAGGAATTAAAGTAAACTATTGCTTGTGCAGTGAAAAACTTCCCCTGGTCCGAAAATATTTTTGTGACTTTTTTGAAGAAATCAACGTAGAGGTCATTTGTAAGACACATTAAATATTATATCATGAAAGTTCTGATTTTATGTACAGGCAATTCCTGTCGTAGCCAGATGGCAGAAGCTATCCTGGCAAGTTTTAATCCATTTCTCGAAGTATTCTCGGCCGGAACAAATCCGGCAGCATCGGTGAATCCCCATACCATAACTGTAATGAAAGAGATCGGCATCAGCCTTGAAGGTCATTACCCCAAGAATGCAGATCTATTTAAAGATGAGCCTTTTGATTTCGTCATTACAGTCTGTGATCATGCCCGGGAGACTTGCCCGATTTTTACAGGAACAGTAGGGAAACAATTGCATATTGGATTTCCTGATCCAGCTGATGCTGTGGGGACTGAAGAAGAAATCCTCCCAGTTTACCGCCAGGTTCGGGACGACATCCGTGCGCGCTTGAGAGAATTCTACGCAACATATTATAAATCATAACATTCGTATTATGCCGTCATCAACAAAAAGACTAAAATTTTTGGACCGTTACCTGACACTCTGGATTTTATTGGCTATGGCTATTGGCATAGGCTGGGGATATTTTTCGCCTGGCATTGCCGGATTCTGGGAAAAGATGAGCATTGGCACCACCAACATACCAATAGCCATCGGGTTGATTCTGATGATGTATCCGCCACTGGCAAAAGTAAGATATGAGGAATTGGGCGAGGTCTTCAGGGATTACAAGGTATTGCTGCTCTCTCTTGTTCAGAACTGGATTATTGGTCCGGTATTAATGTTCCTTCTGGCTATTATATTCCTTAGGGGCTATCCTGAATACATGTTCGGATTGATTCTGATCGGATTGGCACGTTGTATCGCCATGGTGATCGTTTGGAACGAGTTGGCCAAAGGCGACAGGGAATATGCAGCAGGCTTGGTTGCCTTCAATTCTATCTTCCAGGTGATATTCTTTTCGGCTTATGCTTATGTGTTTATCGCGATTTTACCTGGATGGTTCGGTCTTCCTGTTAACGAAGCGGTCGCAGGGATTACCATCGGCGAAATTGCGAAGAGTGTCTTTATTTACCTGGGAATCCCATTCCTGGCGGGAATCATCAGTCGCTACAGCTTGATTGCCCTGAAAGGAAAGGATTGGTTTGAACGGAAGTTTATTCCGAAAATCAGCCCGATTACCTTAGTCGCATTGTTATTTACGATCCTTGTAATGTTCTCATTGAAGGGCGAATATATTGTTCAGATTCCATTGGATGTGGTACGAATTGCCATACCCCTGATTATTTACTTTGTGATCATGTTCATGGTTTCCTTTTTCATGGGAAAGAAAATGGGCGCTTCCTACGGCAAGACCACGGCGATCTCATTTACAGCTGCCAGTAATAATTTTGAATTAGCCATTGCTGTAGCGGTGGCAACGTTCGGGATCAAATCGGGAATTGCTTTCGCTGCTGTGATTGGACCTTTAGTGGAAGTCCCTGTTTTACTTGCATTGGTGAATGTGGCGTTAAAATTCCAGGGGAAATTCAAAAAGTGAAAAACGAAAGGTGAACAGTGAAATTCAGAATTGACCATGAAATGTATTCTGCGAAACGCTGTTGCTCGCAACAAATTTATAAAGAAAAATGAAAATGAAAACGAAGATTGAACTGAAAGACCTTGTAAAAGACCGTTATACAGCGATTGCTGAGTGTCAGGACACTCCGACCCAGGGATGTAGCTGCTGCTGCGGTGCATCAACTACGAAAATCACTGATTACTCAAATTTCTCTGATGATTACTCCACCTTGGAGGGATACGTTCCTGAGGCTGATATGGGCCTGGGATGTGGTTTACCAACAGAGTTTGCCGGAATCAAAGAAGGCAATCATGTGCTCGACCTGGGCTCAGGTGCCGGGAATGACTGTTTCGTTGCCAGGGCTCTAACAGGACCAAATGGTAAAGTAACCGGGCTCGATTTCACCGACATCATGATCATCAAAGCCCGTAAAAATGCAGAAAAACTTGGGTTTACCAATGTTGAATTCTTCCATGGAGACATAGAAGAAATGCCGTTTCATGATGGGATTATTGATGTTGTGATCAGCAATTGTGTATTAAACCTCGTGCCTGACAAAAACAAAGCCTTTTCCGAGATCTATCGCGTATTGAAACCCGGTGGTCATTTCTGCATCTCTGATGTGGTGCTGCACGGAACCCTCCCTCCCAGCCTGCAAGCCAGTGCAGAGATGTATGCAGGATGTGTGGCTGGGGCGCTACAACAGGAATACTACCTAAAGATCATCAGTGACACCGGGTTTAATAACATTTCCGTTGTTAAGGTAAAACAGGTAGAAATCCCGGATGATGTCTTAGCCATGATCGCCACGAAATCAGAAATTGAATCATTGAAAGCCACAGATACTGGAATTTTTAGCATTACCGTAACGGCTGAAAAGTGAAAGACCGAGGGCTGTGTCTTTCACTTTTAGCCTTTCACTTTTCACTTAAATGAGGCCATTGACAGCTTCTTCACCAATACAGCTTTGGTTTTCACGCCAACGATGCGGTCAATTTCTTTCCCGTTTTTAAACAAAATAATCGTGGGGATGTTGCGAACATTGAATTTCGAGGCAATAGCCTGTTGCTCGTCGATATTTAGTTTCCCGATTTTTGCCTTCCCATCAATTTCTTCTGCAACTTCATTCAAAATTGGTGACAGCATTTTGCAGGGCATGCACCAGGCAGCCCAGAAATCGACCAGGACGATTCCTTTTTGTGTTTGCTGGGCAAAGTTCTGAGCGGTCAGTTTTACGATACGATCAGAAGTCACATCCGGCAAATTTTTTATCTTTTTTGTTTGGAAAACAAGGTAGCCAATGCCGCCGGCAACAATGCCAAGGATTACTAAAGTGGTGATCATATCGGGTGTATTTATTTTTTTCGGGACAAAGATATTAATAATTTCGATTAAATCGCTTTAGTATCACTATTTTTAGTAAAAAGTGAATGGTGAAAAGTGAAAGGCCTGTTTGGGACTTCTTGGGCTCTTTTGAGTGAAAGTAAAACAGGCTGATGTTATTTAGATAACAAATCAATTTATCTAATAACTTTATACAAAAATAGAACCCATGAAAAGGTTTCCCAAATCTCTGGCAACCACTCTCCTCATTTTTCATTTTTCACTATTAACTTTTCACTATTCTTATGCCCAATGGGAAGCGGTAAATGGCGGTGAATCTTGGAACAGATGGGTAACTGCCCTGGCCCTCAAAGGGAATATGATTATCGCAGGGACGTCACCCTATAACACTAGCACGGGCGGAATTTTTACCAGCACCGACGCTGGTATGCACTGGACACAAGGAAATGATGGCCTCCAGGCGCAATCGATCAACGACCTGCTCGTTAAGGGAAATCTAATTTTTGCTGCAACCTTTGATGGAGGAATCTATCGTTCCTCTGACAATGCGAATACCTGGACCCTTGTAAACAATGCCCTGGGAAATCTTAATATTAATTTCATGCGGGTCTATGGGAGCAACATATATGCAGCGACCCGATACGGTTTATACATATCTCCAGACGATGGCAATAGCTGGAGTCTATTGGCAAATGGCCTTCCGGCGGTTGCCATTTCAGGTCTTGCCTGCAGCCAAAATACTATGTTTGTCTGTACCCAACCCTTTCTGGCCTACCCATGGAATATTGGCAGTGTATACCGTTCTCTTGATTACGGGCAAAGCTGGACCGAAGTGAAACAAGGTCTTACTGACAATCAATTACACGCCCTTTACTCGATGGATTCGGATGGCACGTATGTCTATCTGGCAACACAAACAGGCATCGTTCGCAGCTCATTATTTCACATTGACTGGACTAATTATGTTTCAGGATTCCGGTTTCCATCACTGTATCTTGAAGATCTATTTTGCTACCACAACAAGATTTATGCAAATTCGGTACCCGGCCTTAATGTTTCTGCAGATCACGGTCAAACCTGGCCGGCTTCCAACTCAGGCTTATTTGAAACCCAGGCCAAATGTTTAGCTTTTCAGGAGAATGACGTATTTATCGGGACCATGAACGGCGTCCTGGCCTCCAATACCGATTCAATCCATTGGAGATATTTGTCAAAAGTGCTGGGAAGTTCCACCATATGGTCACTCAGAACTGATTCGTCAGGAATTTATGCAGCCACAAGCGAAGGAGTTTTCTACAGTGAAGACCTTGGAAATCATTGGATAGCCTTGAATAAGGGGCTCTCTCTTTACCCAATTTGGGATATCGCTGGGGATCATGAAAATTTCTGTGTACTTCAGGATGGGCAGGGAATCCATTATTCAGGGAACCAGGGACAAAACTGGACAGAATTCAATAATGGCATTTCAATCGCTTTCAATGGGAACTACCATATTCGATGTATCACCGGCGATGAAAATCACTTTTTTGCTGCAGACGATACCGGAAATGTTTTCATGAACAGCAATCCAATGTCAGCCTGGTCTGCCATTAACCCACCCCTGCCAAAAGGAACTGCACAATGTATGACCATGGCTGGAAATAAACTGTACATCGGCACGCAAAAGGGATTATTCTTCACTACGAATGAAGGGGCCTCCTGGACCCGCATCGATATTGGACTTCCCTCCGCTTCTGTTTCAAGTGTTACTATCATTGGAATTAATATCTATGCATTAATCTCGAACGAGGGAGTATTTCTTTCACAGGATAGCGGAAACAGCTGGAATGCAATCAATAACGGCCTAAGCAGCCTGAAAGGAAGTTGTATAAGCGGTGATGGGAACAACCTATTTTTAAGCACCCAGGACTCGGGTGTTTTTTATTCCATAAACAATGGCTTATCATGGAATTCAATCAATGATAATCTGGGCAATCGCAGCGTACGATCTCTTACTGTCGAGGAAAACTACTTGTTTGCCGGCACTTATAGTAATGGGATATTTCGTCGATTCATCCCGGAAATACTCGGCATTCATTCTCCGTTAAACTCAAGCTTATTCGAAGTATTTCCAAACCCTGCAAGTCGAACGATTTCAGTGAATTATAAACCAAGATCTAACAAAGCTACCTGCGACATTATGACAATGACAGGAGCTATTTTCAATAAGTACCCCCTTGATAAGAACGGTTTGACCAAGATAAATATTAACAGTCTGGCACCAGGCTTTTATTTGTTACGCATACAGGATGGAGCGCGGCAATTTCAGCAAAAACTTGTAAAGGTGTTGCCGTGACAGGTGATGTATAACACATTATATTTATTTTCTTTCCAGAATTTTCTTGTACAATTTAAAATAAGTACTACATTTGCACTCCCAAATTAACCGGATCGGTAGTTCAGCTGGTTAGAATACGTGCCTGTCACGCACGGGGTCGCGGGTTCGAGTCCCGTCCGGTCCGCAAAACCCTGCAAGTCATTGATTTGCAGGGTTTTCTTCTTTTCGGCCCCTTTATTACGCTTTGTTCTAAAATCAACATCGACTTGTCCTTTTAAAAATAATCCTAAATAAAGACGC
>SESB01000037.1_pt1 | contig 83988 bp, 60 predicted proteins | sample 3171441 | NCBI WGS metagenome assembly SESB01 (sample SAMN06051867, study PRJNA518727) | freshwater metagenome | biome: subpolar coniferous forest; feature: holomictic lake; material: water; isolation source: holomictic Lake 227, 6 m depth | place: Canada: near Kenora, Ontario | collected...
GCAAAAAGAAAATCAGGGGGTGATTTAGAGCCAGACCTCATCCCTATTGCAAAAAGGAGTAAAAATCAGGATCTCATCGTCGACGATTTTCCGATTGTTGGCATAGGTGCTTCGGCGGGTGGTCTGGAAGCCCTGGAGCAATTTTTTTCCAATATGCAGAAGGACAGCGGGATGGCCTTTGTGGTGATTCAGCATCTCGACCCGACTCATGTGGGGATCATGCCTGAGTTATTGCAAAGAATGACCCCCATGAATGTGATCCCGGTAAATGATGGGATTCATGTAAAACCCAATTGCGTTTATGTGATTCCCCCGAACAAGAGCATGTCGATCCTTCATGGCAATTTGCATTTGTTCGAACCTGTCGAATTGCGTGGCTTGCGCTTACCGATAGATGTGTTTTTCCGGGCCCTGGCCAACGACAGACTTGATAAAGGCATTGGGGTTATTCTTTCCGGGATGGGTTCTGATGGCAGCCTTGGTCTTAAAGCCATTAAAGAGAAAAATGGATTGGTCGTGGTTCAGGATCCGATGACAGCCAAATTCGACGGGATGCCACGAAGCGCGATAGGAGCAGTAATCGCTGATATCATCGCCCCAGCCTCCGAACTGCCAGGCCGGATGACTAATTTCTTTCAATATATCCCCCCGATACAAAATAAAGTAGAATTTGATTCCAGGAACAAAAACAGTCTCGAAAAAGTCATCCTTCTGATCCGTGAGCAATGTGGACACGACTTTTCGTTATATAAGAAAAACACCTTGTTACGCCGGATTGAAAGGCGTAAGGGGATTCACCAGATAGAGAGGATACAAAGCTATGTGCGTTTTTTACAGGAGAATCCCATTGAGACAGAGCTTCTGTTCAAAGAATTGCTGATTGGTGTTACCAGCTTTTTTCGGGATACCGCTGTTTGGGAAAAACTTAAAAGTACTGTCCTCCCGCAACTGATTGAACAATTGCCACACGGGAGTGTGTTGCGCGCATGGGTAACAGGCTGTTCCACCGGTGAGGAAGCCTATTCCCTGGCAATTCTATTTAAAGAAGTCCTCGAAAAAACCAGAGACTTTAAAAATGTCACATTACAGATTTTCGCTTCTGATCTTGAAAAGGAATCTATTGACATTGCACGCAAAGGTGTTTTTTTAAAGAATATTGTAAACGATGTGTCTCCTGAACGTCTCGATAGGTTTTTTACACGTGAAGGAGATGGATACCGCGTGAATAATGCGATTCGTGAAATGATCGTTTTTGCAGTACAGAATGTGATCAAAGATCCGCCCTATACGAGACTCGATTTCCTCTCCTGCCGCAACATGATGATTTACATGGAGCCGGAATTACAGAAAAAACTTATTTCCCTGTTTAAATACAGCCTTAACCCCGGGGGAATTTTAGTTCTTGGATCTGCTGAAACCTTGGGACTTAACAGTGAAGGGTTTAATGACATTGACAACAGATTAAAGTTATTTGAACGCACAACTTTATCGCAAATCCCTGAACTCATTGATTTTCCGAGTTCGTTTCTGTATAAACCATCTGCACGTCAAGTTTTAAAACTACCCAAAAACGTTGAAAATATCCAGATACTGGCCGACCAGATCTTGTTGCAGCGTTTTTCTCCGCCCAGCGTGATGGTAAACAAACAGGGCGACATCATCTATATTACAGGCCGTACCGGTAACTACCTGGAGCCTGTGGCAGGAAAGGCAAACTGGAACATCTATGTCATGGCACGCGAAGGCTTGCGCCAGGCTTTACCAGTAGCCTTCCGTAAAGCCATGCAAAATTATGATCCTGTCAAAACGCAATACGTAAAAGTGGGAACAAACGGCGATTCTCATTATATAGATTTTGTCATACAAAAAATAGAGAGTCCCGAAGTGATCAAGGGTATGTTTATTGTCATTTTTACAGATGTTCCTGCAATAAATGATCTTGAAAAAAGCACAAAAGGGAAAAAAACTGCCGCCAGGGGAAAGATGAAGGAGTTGGAATTTGAGCTGCAAAGAAATAAGGAAGAATTGCAAAGCACACGTGAGGAGATGCAGACCTCACAGGAAGAACTGAAATCTACCAACGAAGAGTTGCAGTCAAGCAATGAAGAGTTACAGTCCACCAATGAAGAACTCACCACCTCCAAGGAAGAGATGCAGAGTTTAAATGAAGAACTGCAAACACTGAACTCCGAATTACAAGCCAAAGTAAGTGACTATTTAGAGGCGAGTAACGACATGAAAAACTTACTCAACAGTACCGAAATTGCCACACTTTTCCTCGATAAAGAATTAAACATCCGAAGGTTTACCGACCATGTTATCCATATTATTAAACTTCGGCCTGGAGATGTTGGCAGGCCTTTTACCGACCTGGTCAGCGACTTGCAGTACCCTGAAATAGCCACACATGCCCGTGATGTCCTCAAAACACTTATTTCTATTGAGACATCGATTATCACAAACCATGGCATGTGGTTTGACGTGCGAATCATGCCTTACCGCACCTTTGATGATCGTATCGATGGACTCGTGATCACATTTACCGATACAACCGTTGCTAAAAAGTTGGAACTTGAACTGAAAGAAATCAATAAAAAGCTGAAAGAATCCAATTAGCAAACCACTTCATTAAATTTAATTTTGACGCCAACGTTGTAAACTATCATTTCAATGAATAAGCATGTTAACAAATCTGATAAGGAGCTCCTTCGCCAAAAGGCAGAAGAGTTATTGAAACTGAAACCCTCTGGTAAACACACTCCTTATTCTGAAAGTGAAATTCTGAAACTCATCTATGAACTGGAGGTACACCAGATTGAGCTTGAAATGCAAAATGAAGAGCTTGGTCTTAGCAAAATTGCAGCAGAGGAAGCTGCCGAAAAATACCAGGATTTGTATGAATTTGCTCCTACAGCATATTTTACCCTATCGGAAAATGGGACTATTCTTGATATGAACCTCAATGGCGCAAGGATTTTGGGCAGGGATCGCTCTCATTTCCTAAATAGCCGTTTTGGCAGTTTTGTCAGCGCGGCAACAAGACCATTCTTTGTTTCCTTCCTGAAAGTTCTTTATGAAGAAAAGAGGATTCATGAATGTGAGCTGATCCTCGCACCTGATGATAAAAAGTCGTTTCCCATCCATCTTTCAGGGATTCTGGACGAAAACTCGCATCATTGTAATGTCACGGTTATGGACATCACTGCACTTAAAGAACACGAAGCTGAAATTCTGGAAAACGAAGTGCAATACCAGAACCTCGCAAACTCCGGTTTGGCCTTGATCTGGATTGCCGGTACTGATAAATTGTGTACATTCTTTAACAAACCCTGGCTTGATTTTACCGGTCGTAGCCTGGAGCAGGAATTGGGAAACGGCTGGGCCGAAGGCGTCCATCCGGATGACTTTGACCGTTGCCTTGACATCTATGTGACGCATTTTGATCAAAGAAAATCCTTTAGCATGGAGTACCGTCTGCGTCATTTCAGCGGGGAGTATCGATGGATCATAGATTTAGGGACACCCAATTATTCCAATAAAAATGAATTTGTTGGGTTTATCGGGCATTGTTTTGATATCTCGAATCATAAAAACATTGAAAATAATTTATTAAAAAAGTCGGCGCAACTGGAATTAATGAACCAACAGTTTATTGGCAGGGAACAAAAGATGATTGAACTTAAAAAAGAAGTCAATGAGCTTTTTATCAAGTTAAAACAAGAGGAAAAGTATTTTATCTGGACAGCAGATGAATAGGCTTAAAACTTTAGTCAGGTTTCAATAACATCCAGGGATCAAGACCCTCGAGAATCACATTTATGCATGAAATATCATCACCGTCTCCTCTTCAGATACAAACTGAAAACAAGGAATCTTTGCTTAACGCAATCATTAACAATTCTCATGAGATCTATATATTCTCGATTGACTTGAATTGCTGCTACACGGCTTTTAATGAAAAGCACAGAGAACAGATGAAGGATATCTGGGATGCAGATATTTATATCGGGATGAATATCCTGGATTGTATGAACATCCCATGGTTGCGTGAAAATGCGAAGAAAAGTATTGACAGGGTTTTAGCGGGTGAAAGTTTCGTTGAAGTTCTGCATCAGTTTGATAAGGATCTCTTTTTTGAGTTGTTATGGAGTCCTGTTATTATAAATAATAAAATTAAGGGCGTCAGTGTTATATCACGTGATATTACCCGGGAAAAGAAGTTGGAAATTGAATTGAAAGCAAACAATTCCAAATTTATCTCCCTGGCAGATGGCCTTCCCGGATTCATCGCCTATGTCAATGCCAATACCTTACGATACGAATTTGTAAGTAAAGAATTTGAAAGGTCCTTCCAGGTAGCCAGGGAAAATATCATTGGCAGTCATGTGAAAGAAATCATTGGAGAGGAAAATTTCCAGTTTGCTTTAAAATATATCAACGAAGCAAAGGCGGGGAAGTCGGTGTCCTACGAGAATTATTTCAATCTTGTTGATGGAAAGCGTTGGTTTAGGGTAAATTATTCCCCGGTTTTTGATGAAACAGGACTCGTCTCCTCCCTCTGTGTGCTTACCTATAACATCACGCCATTAAAATAGAAGTTGACCATGGACCAGGAATCAATCATTCTTCCTTTAACGGGCTTGTCATGCAGCAATTGCGCACTCTCGATTGAGTCGAGTGTACGCAAGCTTGACGGGATCGCCGAGGCTAATGTTGATTTTGCCAGTGAACGCTTAAAATTAGTGTACGATCCTGCCTTCCAAAGCATTCACGGGATCATCGAAAATGTGCACCAGGCTGGCTATGGTGTTCCAACTGCCAGGATTGATTTACCGGTCTCCGGTCTTCATGATCATACAGATGCTTTTTCTCTTGAAAAAATTATCCAAAGGCAGGAGGGCATTCTTCAGGTGACTGTCAGCTTTGGAACTGAGCATGTGGCTATCGAGTATATTCCCGGGCTGACGAGTATTGCTGAACTGGCTGTTGTGATCCGCCAGGCAGGCTTTGATCTTCTACAGGCCGGTGATATGGAGGAAATTGAAGACATTGAGTCAAAAGTAAGGGCTCAGGAAATTCGCAAGCAGAGGAATTTGCTAACACTGGGTCTGTGCTTCACCATCCCTCTCGTCTTTTATAGTATGGCTCGTGATTTCGGAATGCCAGTCATCAGATATGAGCAATTTGGAATGGTACTGGCTGCAAGTCTTGTTCAATTCGTCGTTGGTCGTCAGTTTTATATTAGTGCCTATAAGAGCCTCAGGCTCGGAAGCTCGAATATGGATGTGCTTATTGTCATGGGCTCTTCTGTGGCTTATTTCTCCAGCTTGCTGGTAACGCTGGGAATCATAAATAGTCCCAATGTATATTATGAGACAGGTGCTGCCATTATTACGCTGATCCGTTTGGGGAAATATCTTGAAACCAGGGCCAAGGGAAAAACTACAGAAGCACTGAAAGCATTGATGGATCTCCGTGTCAGAACGGCTACTGTGATCCGTGATGGAACCGAGGCGCAGCTCAGTGTTGAAGAAGTTATCATCGGGGATCGCCTGCTGGTTCGCCCAGGAGAAAAAGTGCCGGTCGATGGCATCATCATCGAAGGCCGATCTGCTTTTGAAGAGTCGATGATCACCGGGGAGTCTATGCCTGTGAGCAAAGGCCCGGGTGATGAGGTGATCGGAGCGACAATCAACCGGGAAGGTCTTATCAGGTATGAAGCCACAAGGCTTGGAAAAAACTCGACATTGGCACAGATCATCCGGCTGGTACAGGAAGCGCAAGGAAGTAAAGCCCCAATTCAGAAGCTGACTGATGAAATCGGAAGGTATTTTGTTCCTATTATCCTGGGCATTGCGCTCTTTACTTTTTTAGGCTGGATGCTTGTGGATCAGCATGATTGGAGTGGCGCTATGATCAATGCCGTTGCCGTGCTCGTTATCGCATGCCCCTGTGCCATCGGACTGGCTACCCCGACAGCCATCATGGTTGGAACCTCAAAAGGGGCCGAACATGGCATCTTATTTAAAAATTCTGAGATGCTCGAGAGAGCAGGTAAGCTAAACATCGTCGTTTTTGACAAAACCGGCACGATAACTAGAGGAGAGCCTGAGCTTACTGATATTATTCCTGCCAATGGCATGACTCCCGAAGCGTTCCTGCATTGGATTGCCAGTGCAGAAAGTGGCTCAGAACATCCCATCGGACGTGCTGTTGTGAAAGCTGCAGCAGACAAAGGAATAGCGGTGATGAGTCCTAAAACTTTCCGTTCATTCGGGGGATTGGGCCTCAGGGCAAGCCTGAACGGGAATACGCTGATCATTGGCAATTCAAAGATGATGCAGAATGAAAAAGTCGTCATCGGGTCTTTTGAATCTGATATATTACGACTCCAAAGCGAAGGGAAAACGGCTATGATTGTGGCCATGAAAGCGTCTGAAGCATCAGAAGCGGCCATGCTTATTGGCTTGTTTGCCGTGGCTGATACCTTGAAACCCGGTGCAAAGGAGGCTATTGCTGATCTGCGCCAACTGGGGATGGAAATATTAATGATCACCGGAGATAACAAATATACTGCAGAAGCAATCGGCCGGCAGGTCGGTATCGAACGGATCATCGCAGAAGTCTTGCCAAAAGATAAAGCTGCCGAGGTAAAAAAGCTACAGGCGACGCAGAGCAAGGGCAATTTTGCACATCCCCTTGTCGCCATGGTTGGCGACGGAATCAACGACGCACCCGCCCTGGCCCAGGCTGATGTCGGGATTTCTATCGGGACAGGGACCGATATCGCCATGGCCACTGCCGGAATCACCCTTATTAGCGGTGATCTGACAGGAGTAGGACGTGCGATTTCATTGTCGAGGGCAACCTCACAAACGATCGTTCAAAACCTGATTTGGGCATTGCTCTATAATGTAGCGCTGATCCCAATTGCAGCATACGGCCTCCTGAGCCCAATGTTTGCCGCGGGTGCCATGGCATTCAGCTCGATTTTTATCATTACGAACAGCTTAAGGTTAAGGTCATTCGCTGTAGAAGCGTTTAGCCCGCCAAAGCCCTTGATACGACAGGCCCTGACACTAATTCCACGAATTATTATACCTGCCATAGCTTTGGGTGTGCTGATCATCGTCCCGATGCTGATCATGCCAGCTAGGATCGAAATGAAAGGAACGATCACGAACGACATGAGCCCGCTCCTGATGATGGCTATTGTCGCAGTAATCGTTGTGTGGCCCTTACTGGCACGATTACTGAAAATCCAGAGTCCTGAGCGCTTGAAGCGGGTTTTTGCCGCACATGAAGTAGAAAAGAGTAAATTGGAGTTTACTCAAAATAAAATGCCATTGAAAGGAGGTAATAATGAATGAAACAGTAGAACAAGGCAGAATTTTGAAAATTCTGTTGGCGGAGGATTCAGCCAAGGATTCTGAGATTATATCAGCAACTTTAACACAATCCGGATATAAGTTAAATATAAAGTGTGTCGTGCATGAGGCTGATTTTAGCTCAGCACTTTCCAGTGATCGTTTTGATGTAGTGCTTTGCGATTACAGATTGCCAGGCTTTGATGCCTTCAGGGCATTACAGATTTGCAAGGAAATTAGTCCAAATACCCCATTTATTTGTGTTTCAGGAACTATCGGGGAAGAGACTGCCATTGAACTTATTAAAGGGGGCGCTGTTGATTATGTAATTATTGATCATCTGGCCAGGCTTCCGTTTGCTATTAATAGGGCATTGGATGAGGGAAAAGAAAAGGAAGTCAGACTGCATGCGGAAAAATCATTAAAGCAAAAAATTGCAGAAATGGAACGTTTTCAAAACCTTACCATCGGAAGAGAACTTAGCATGATTGAACTTAAGAAAGAAGTGAACCAATTGTTACATGAGTTAGGCAGAGATGTCAAATACAGTATCATGGAATGAAAACAGTTTCTGCCCATATGATCAGTGTTCTGAGCCGTTTACATGGAATTGATATTTCAATGTATGATCTGTCTTTTTTAAATAAATCGCTTCAAAAAAGGCTCACACATTTACAATACAATTCGACCGAGGATTATTGTCAGCTTATTGAAAAAGACCAGGACGAAGGAAATGAATTTTTAGAATCTCTTCATATTAGCTATAGTGAATATTTCAGAAATTCGCTGACGTTTGCAGTGTTGGAACAGATTTTGTTACCTGATCTGGTAATGCAAAGGAAAAGAAATAAACATAATGAATTGCGTTTTTGGTCAGCAGCTTGTGCAGGCGGACAGGAGGCCTATAGCCTGGCCATCTTACTGGAAGAGATAAGGTTGGGAAAGGCTGAGGATTTTAGCTACCGTATTTTCGCAACAGATCAATCAGAAATACAGGTAAACACGGCAAAAACTGCCCACTTTCCCTCTTATTCATTAAACAATATGAATCTGAGGCGTGTGCAACGCTGGTTCGTTTCAAAGAGGGATACTTATACTGTGATACCGGAACTTCAAGAAAAAGTCATGTTTTCGGTTTTTGATTTATTCGACCCTGAGTTTAATTTTCCGGCGGAGAGTATTTTTGGAGATTTCGACCTGGTTTTTTGTGCCAACCTCTTGTTCTATTATAAAAATGAATACCGCGACATTATTCTTAAGAAGGTCAGTGCTTCAATTAGGAAAGGAGGCTACCTGGTGGCAGGTGAAGCAGAAAGAGACATTATCCTGAAACATGATTTTTCAGAAATATTTCCGCATTCGGCGATATTTAAAAAAAATACATAAGCATTAAAATTAATTTGTTAACCCAGGGGAAGGGAAAAATGAAAATACAAGATATAAAAATTACGACACAGCTAAAGCTGGGCTTTGCGTGTATTCTGATTTTGGTCATCGTATTAGGGTCGATAGCATATTACCAGACCAATAAGATACAAATGCAGGTAAGCCTTATGTATAACCATCCGCTTAAAGTCAGAAGAGCTTTAAGTACGCTGCGTATTGATGTTCTGAAGATCCAGCTGGAGATGAAAAGTCTTTATCTGGACTCAGACGAAAAAAAATATTCTGATCATCTGCATCAGATTGAACTTTGCAGAGCCGAGGTTCTGGACCAGCTGGAGATCCTTTATTCTCAGTACCTGGGTCCGAGAACAGACCTTGATGCATTAAAACGCGCTTTCATTAGCTGGAATTTTAGCAGTGACGAAAGTATCCATCATTTTCAAAGTGACAAGAGACAAGAATTCCTGAGTACTAACAAATATTCGGGATCTGAAGACCATGATGCTGAAATTTTGGCAAGTATATTGCAGAAAATCGACGTTTTTGCAGTTAACAAATCAGAGTCTTTGTATATCGCTTCCGGCAAGCTTAATGCTTTTATGAACCGGCAACTGATCCTGCTGGTTATTTCAATATTGTTGCTTAGCTCTTTGGTAATTTATTTCTTACAAAGGAATATTAGCCAGCCTGTAAAATTATTAATAGAAGCAGCCCGAAGATTTCATAATGGAGATTTGAATGCACGCTCAACTTATTCCCTAAATAATGAGTTTGGGATTTTGTCAGAGTCGTTTAATTCTATGGCAGAAAGTGTGCAGATTAGCCTGGAATTGAATGAAAAAGCTGCAAGAATTACCGGGCAAATGCTGAGCCAGGAAGAAGTTAAAAATTTCTTTGTGACAACACTGGCAGAGCTGTCATTGGTGACTGGTTCCCAAATGGCCGCAGCCTATTTGCTCAGTGAGGATAAAAAAACATTCGAGCACTTTAGCTCAACAGGTATGGAACAGAATGCGAAACATTCGTTTCTGGCGGAGAGTTTTGAAGGGGAATTTGGCGCTGTTCTCAGCCAGAAGAAGATCCAACATCTTAAAGACCTGCCCGGGGAGACTCGTTTTGTTTTTCATACGGCTAGCGGGAAATACATTCCTAAAGAAATTATAACAATTCCGGTACTGTCGGGAAAAATGGTTGTAGCTGTTATTTCCCTTGCCAGTATTAACCAATTCACTGAACAAGCGATTCAGTTGCTTGAAAAGATCATTGACGCTTTGTGTGCCCGCGTGGTAAGCGTGTTAAGCTTAAGGCGAATTTTAGAATTTTCCATAAAGCTGGAAGCCCAAAACCGGGAGCTTGAAGCGCAGAAGACGGAAATGGCAGCCCAATCCTCAGAGCTTAGCGAACAAAATATTGAGCTTGAGATGCAGAAAAAACAGCTCGATGAGGCAAGCCAGCTCAAGACAAACTTTTTGTCAAATATGAGTCATGAATTGCGGACACCACTCAATTCAGTGATCGCACTGACAGGTGTTCTGAATCGAAGACTCGCAAAGAAAATACCTGATGAAGAATATAGCTACCTGGAGGTTATCGAACGAAACGGGAAGAATCTCCTGGCACTCATCAATGATATCCTCGATATTTCCCGGATTGAAGCCGGGCATGAAGAAATAGAGGTTACAAAATTTAATCCCTATGATGTAATCTACGAGATATTAGGGATGTTAAAAGTACAGGCACAACAAAAAGGGGTTATGCTTAAACATTCTGATCGTGACGATGAAATGATCCTTAAGAGTGATGTAGGGAAATGCAGACATATCCTGCAGAATCTTATCAGCAATGCGCTGAAGTTTACTGATAGTGGTACCGTAGAAGTTATCGCCAGGAAAAACTCCGAATTTTTTCATATCGATGTTACTGATACTGGGATTGGGATTTCTGAGAATCAGCTTCCGTATATCTTTGAGGAATTCAGACAAGCTGATAGTAGTACTTCTAAACGATTTGGCGGGACCGGCCTTGGTTTAACCATTGCTCAGAAATATGCAAACCTGCTCGGTGGGTCAATCTCCGTGAAAAGTACAGAGGGAAAAGGCTCTGAGTTCTCATTGAAACTGCCTTTGTCCATTGATTTGAGTAAGAGTAAAACGAGTGATCAGACTTTTAAAAGAATGAGTCATGCCGTTCATCAAATCATTCCGAATCCACCGGTTCGCTTATCTGATAAAACTGTCTTACTGGTTGAAGACAGTGAACCTGCGATCATTCAGATGAAAGATATCCTGGAAGATAGTGGATTTAATATTCTTGTGGCACATGATGGAGCTGAGGCACTTGCAATCATCAACAGGGTGATCCCTGATGCAATGATTTTAGATCTGATGATGCCGGGTATTGATGGTTTCCAGGTGTTAAAAACCATTAGGGATGTTGAGAAAACCAGCCATATTCCAGTCCTAATTCTGACCGCAAAACACATTACAAAGGATGAGCTGAGCTTTCTTACCCGAAATAATGTTCATCAGCTTATTCGAAAAGGTGATGTTAACAGAATGGAGCTTTTGCAAGCAATTGAAACAATGGTAAGCCATGAACCGGAGGTAAAAACGCAGGGAAAGAGAGAAACTCCAAAAATTAATGGAATCCCGAAGATTCTGGTTGTGGAGGACAATCCCGACAATATGATTACGATAAAAGCATTGTTAATGGACCATTATACAATTTTAGAGGCCATCGATGGGAATAATAGTATAGAAGTGGCTATGGAAAACAATCCTGATCTGATCCTTATGGACATTGCCTTACCGGGGATGGATGGGAAACAGGCTTTTGAGATGATCCGGGCAAATCCTCAGATGCAGCATATTCCGGTTATTGCATTAACAGCAAGTGCAATGACCAATGACCGTGAGAAAATAATGGCATGGGGTTTTGATGCCTATATCGCCAAACCCATCGAAGAAAAGAATTTTTATCAAACGATTAAGGAGACACTCTATGGATCTTAGCAAGATCAAAATACTGGCAATTGATGACAACAATGACAACCTGATCACACTAAAGGCCCTTGTCAATGAAGCATTTCCAGCTGCCTTATTTTTTAAAGCCAACAGTGGCAAAAAAGGACTAGAAATTGCGATCAGGGAAATTCCGAATGTGATCCTGCTCGACATTATTATGCCGGAAATGAATGGTTATGAGGTTTGTGAGGTTCTTAAAAGTGATATATCTACATCTGATATCCCGGTTGTCTTTATCGCCTCACTTCAAGGTGACCGTGAAAGTCATATCCGTGCTCTGGAGGTTGGCGCAGAGGCATTCCTTGCCAAACCCATCGAAGCAACGGAACTCACCGCACAATTGAGGGCTATGTTGAAGATCAGGGAGGCTTACATTCAAAAGAGAGATGAAAAGGAACGTCTCAAAGATTTAGTAGAAAAACAAACCCGCAAATTGCGGGAAACACATATCGCCACACTAAACCTTCTGGAGGATTTACACCGGGAGAATACAGCCAGGAAGAATAGTGAAAAAGCGCTGATTAAGGCTAAAGAGAAAGCTGAAGAAAGCGATCGCCTAAAATCTGCCTTTCTGGCAAATATGAGTCATGAAATCAGAACCCCGATGAATGGCATTCTTGGCTTTGCCTGTTTACTCAAAGAGCCCGGACTGACAGGAAATGAACAGCAGAAATTTGTTGAAATCATTGAGCAAAGCGGCGCCAGGATGCTCAATATTATTAATGATATTATTGATATCTCTAAAATTGAATCGGGCCAGGCAAAAACCCTTATCACAGAATCAAATATTAATGAACAGCTAGAATATCTCTATGCTTTTTTCAAACCGGAAGTGGACAAAAAAGGGATTGAGCTTATCAATAAAAACATCTTAATTGCTAATGAAGCAATGATTTTGACTGATAGGGAAAAGATTTATGCGATTTTAACCAATCTTATAAAAAATGCAATCAAATTTACTGACCATGGTACCATAGAGTTTGGATGTGAGAAAAAGGGAGATTTTCTGGAGTTTTTTGTGAAAGATACCGGGGTTGGAATTGCAGAAAACAGGCAAAATGCCATCTTTGAACGGTTCATCCAGGCAGATATCTCTGACAAAAGGGCTTTTCAAGGCGCAGGCCTGGGATTGTCGATTGCAAAGGCTTACATAGAAATGCTTGGGGGAAAAGTTTGGGTGAAAAGCACAGTGGAACAAGGATCTGTTTTTTATTTCACCATTCCTTATGTCATACAACAGTCAGGCGAATTGTCTCTAAAAAATTATCGGGGACCAGAGGAAAATTTGAATACAAACCTGAAAATTTTAATTGCTGAAGATGATGAAGCTGCCTATGTTTTAATAAACCTGGCGCTTAAAGGGATCAGTAAAAATATTATTCATGCGCCAAATGGTCTTGAAGCGGTAAAGAAATGCCGCGAAAATCCAGACATTGATATCATCATGATGGATATTAAAATGCCTGGATTGAATGGTTATGAAGCTACAGAAGAAATCAGAAAGTTCAATAAAAATGTCGTAATTATTGCACAAACGGCTTTCGGATTGTCAGGCGACAAGGATAAAGCCATCAAAGCAGGATGTAATGATTATATTTCGAAACCAATTGATAAAAATATCCTGCGATCGCTGGTGAAGAAATATTTCCCAGGGGAAATTTCAAAGGTTCTCTAGAAATTCTTTCATCCTTGCCATTTGCCATACTGGCGTCGACGTTGCACCCGATATCCCCACAGTATCATGAGGTTTAAACCACGCTTCTTTTATTTCAGATTCCTCTGAAACATAAAATGAATCCGGATTGGCTTCGAAGCAAATATTAAAAAGCACCTTCGCATTGGAGGAGTCTTTTCCTGCAACAAAAATATTCTTGTCATAGGATTTCGCAAATTCAGCCAGCTTTGCTTCCCGATTGTGTACCTGGCGGCATACAGTATCCTGAAGATTTACTTTAATTCCATTTGATTCAAGTACTGCAGCAATTTCATAAAATTGTGACAGGCTCTTTGTCGTTTGACTGTACAGGCTTATCTCGAGAGGCATTGCTGTCAAATCAAGCTGCGTGATGTCTTCAAACGCCACAGCTGTCCCGGCAGTTTGGGCAAGTATTCCAATCATCTCCGGATGTTCTTTTTTGCCGAAAATGTAAATATTTTCTTTGTTTTCAAATGAAATCCTAATCCTGTCCTGGACATGAAGAACTACTTTACATGACGCATCCACAACCGTATTCCCGTTTTTTTCAGCCAAAGCGTAAGTAGATGGAGGTTCGCCATGCGCCCTGAACAAGACTATTTTCCCATGTAAGAGTTTTAGTTCATCAAGGCTTATTGTGTTAAGGCCCATTTTTTCCAGCCTGCTTACCTCTTTCGCGTTATGTACTATCTTTCCGACACAGTAAACTTCTTCGCCTTTTGTGAGCATTTCTTCGGCGATTTGAATCGCATGCTTAACCCCAAAACAAAAACCTGCTTTTGGATTGATGATCACCTTAAGATTGAGTGCTGATGACATTGGATTTATAAATTCTCTGATTTTAATCGGGATTGTTTTGTGGAATTCTTAAGTACCAAAAGAACAGGCGATTTGTCAAGTACTTTATAATTCCCTAATATGTCGTTTTTACTCAGTTTTGATAAACCAAGGATTTCAAAGTTTTTTTGATCCAGGAAGATGTAATCAATATTGTAAGATGAAGCTTCCTGCGCAAAGTCTTTGTGCAATTTGGTATATGATTCGGTGTAATACAGATCGGAATGTATTCTGGAGAAATCTTCAATGTTGTTAAAGATATAAGTCATTGGCGCAATAATATTAAGCCTGGAACAGTCTCCCTTACAGTAAGTATTTAAAATTTTAGCCGAGTCAGTAATATCGTATTTCTTTAATGAAAATTGAACATTAAAAACGGTATTTACGATGAGATATCCCTGGAGTAGCATGACAAATGTCAGCTGAGTCCATTTAGGAAAAATGATTTTCTTTTGATTAAGGAATTGCCATGTTTTTGAAATAATCAGGACAAAAAACGGAAAATAAATCAACATATATTTTGATGTCTTATGGGCAGAGAAAATTCCCATCAGCATGATGATTAAAGCAAGGAACAATATTTTTTTTCTGTCAGGTAGCTTATTGTTTTTCCACAGAAAATAAATAGAAAAAAGTGTCAGTAAAGTAAGCGAAAATTCTTTAGGGCTATTAAAAAACCGCATTTGTTCTTCCAGAGCATTGACCAGCACAAATCCCGGTGGAGAATGGGCAGAGACTGTAATAAATGGCGAGTTTGCGATTTGGTACCACCAGAATTCTACAGTAAACTGTGATGTGAAATCGTAGAAATAGATACAGGAAGTCAGCAATAAGCCCGGGATAAATGTTATTAAATACTTTCTGTAGTAGATGACCATGACAATGAACCCGGCAGCAACCAGGAAAATGCCATTCAAATGCGTTGCCACGGCAAGCCCTGAAGAAAGTCCCATAAAGAATGAATTCCGGAATTGATGTTGGTTTTCGACAAGCTTTTCATAGAAAATCCATGCAATAAAGGCAAAACACATCAGCATAAGTTCAGGCCTGAAAACAAATGAGAACTCGAAGACAAGAGAATTACATAGGACTAGTAATAATGGAACGAAAAGGGGATAGCTTTTTTTTCGTAAATACAGGATGAAAATCAAAAGGAAAATGAGATAAAACAACAAGCTCAACGATTTCAATGTGTAGAGGTCAAATCCAAAGAGTAAAGTCAGCACTGTTCCGCCAAGGGTGAGCAGTTTGTGATGAACGATATTCCGGACTTCCTGAAGGGTTACGCCTCTCATCAACTCGGAGCGGGGTGTCCCGGTCTTGGCATTGAAATATACGATTTCGCCCAGCCAGGCATCATCTGTATGTGGAATCCTGTGGTAGAGGCTGCTCACATAAAGCAATGCACTTAATATCAAGGCATACTTAATGATATTGGGATTAATCAGCTTCTCCGGATCCATCATTGATTGTCAAAGTTATTTCAGCAAAGGTAAATTTCTTATGGTCACCAGAAAATTCATTCGATGTGATATTATCTGATAAAAGAAATGTTAGGTGACTGCTTTCCTTTGTAATTTTGTTTTGATAAAATCGCAAACACATTCAAAGATGACCAATATTAAATTAGACATAACCCATATTTTGCCTTTCATCGACAGGCATGAACTTGATTTGTTACAGCCTGAGCTAAATCTCCAGCACCAGCTGCTGATGAATCAGACTGGTGCAGGCAATGATTTCCTGGGCTGGATGTCACTTCCTGACGATATTGACGATGCCTTGCTGAGCAGGATTGAGACAGAAGCCGCACGTATTGCCTCATTGGCTGAATATGTGGTCGTAATCGGCATCGGTGGTTCATATTTGGGTACCCGGGCGATCCTGGAAGCAATGCAGCATCATTTTGCCAGCCAGATGCCGGGAAAATCATATCCCAAAATCATTTATGCGGGACAAAATATCAGTGAGGATTATTTGAAGGATCTTTTGGATCTTTTGGATCTTCATACCTATGCCTTGCTTGTGGTCTCAAAGTCGGGGACTACGACCGAACCTGCTATCGCGTTCAGGGTGTTACGTCAGCATCTCGAGGCTAAACTCGGTAAGGTCGCCGCCAGGGAACACATCATCGCAATCACCGATAAAGAGCGCGGTGCCTTAAAAGGGGTGTCAGACATGGAGGGATATCCGACATATGTTATTCCTGATGATGTGGGAGGCCGGTTTTCAGTATTGACACCTGTCGGACTTTTACCCATTGCCATCGCAGGTTATAACATCCGTGAATTTGTTAACGGGGCCCGTGAAATGAAAAAACAAGCACAAGGATCACCCGATTTTGAGAAAAACCCTTGTACTTTGTATGCTGCAGCCCGAAATTTGCTTTATCGTGGCGGCAAGCCGGTTGAGGTCATGGTGAACTATGAGCCCAGGCTTACTTTCTTCACGGAGTGGTGGAAACAACTTTACGGAGAGAGTGAAGGGAAACAACAAAGAGGGATTTTCCCAGCAGGCGTAAATTTCACCACCGACCTGCATTCCCTCGGCCAATATTTGCAAGACGGTCTGCGCATGCTTTTTGAGACGGTGATCCTCGTGGAGAAACCCAACAGGGAGTTGATCATCCCAAAGGAAGATAAAGACTTTGACGGCCTGAATTTCTTGGCGGGCAAGCCTTTGCATTATGTTAACCAACAGGCAGCCCAGGGTACTTTGCTTGCCCACCTTGATGGAGGCGTCCCGGTGATGCAATTGAAAATCCCGCAACTTAATGAAAGAACTCTTGGCGAATTGGTCTATTTCTTTGAATTTGCCTGTGCCTTAAGTGCTTATGTTTTGGATGTCAACCCCTTTGACCAGCCTGGGGTGGAGGACTATAAAAAGAATATGTTTGCCCTTCTGGGGAAACCAGGCTATGAAGCCGAGGGAGAAGTTCTGAAAAAACGCCTTATATAATATGGTGGAACTCCAGAACGAGGAGCGCTATATGCGCGAGGCCTTGAAAGAAGCTTTTATTTCACTGGACCTGGAGGAGGTCCCAATCGGTGCCGTGGTTGAATGTAAAGGCAGAATCATAGCCAAAGCCCATAACCTCACCGAACAGCTTAATGACGTGACTGCCCATGCTGAAATGCAGGCCATTACTGCCGCAGCGAACTTCCTTGGAGGCAAATACCTGAATGAATGTACCCTTTATGTTACAGTAGAACCCTGCGTTATGTGCGCTGGGGCCTTGTATTGGGCACAAGTGGGTAAAGTAGTCTATGGCGCCCCTGATGAAAAAAGAGGTTATACTCTGGCAAATACCAAACTGCTTCACCCCAAAACAAAAGTCTCAGGAGATGTTTTAAAAGAAGAATGCGCAGAACTAATGTCTGCTTTCTTCAGGAAGAAAAGGTAAACCTCTTTAAATAAAGGACTTCTATTTTTCTTTTTTGTCTGTATTTAATCCCACAAGAGAATAGAGTGCACAAAAGCGAAACAGGCCCGTAAAGAGGCTGATAAATCCAACAATGCCCAGGATGATTGCTAATGTGCCACTTCCCTTTCCGGTAAATAATAGGATTGCTATTGCAATAACGATAACGAATCTCACGATTCTGTCGATGGTCCCGACGTTTTTCTTCATACTTTTATACTTTATTTGATTTTGTTGTATTGGTATATCAACAATATCTGGACCTCCTTGTTCATATAAACTAAAAGAACCTGATAATTATCATCCTTATGTATAAACTATTTGTATTCCTGTTTATTCTCGGCTTTCCCTTAGTGTCGTCTGCTGACGGTATCAGCGAACTGATCAGAAAGTCAGGGACAGCCAAAGATTATCCTGATGCCCGGCAAGTGGTCATCTTTGACAGTACCCGTGTTGTGGTTGCTGAAAGCGGGCTGGGCCTATTTTACACACATAGGCTTCATAAAGTGCTGACAGCCAAAGGTGCTCTTGAGCTTAATGTGATCAAAATGGAATATGATCCGCTCACGGCTTATGCTGAAATCCAGAAAGTCGTGATTTATCGGAATGATGGAACCACTGTATCGCTGGATATGAAACTGGTTGTTGATTATGCCGCTCCGGCCAGGGCAATTTACTGGGGTGCCAGGGAAAAGATGATCGGAGTGGGGCGACTGGAACCGGGTGATGCCGTGGAAGTCTTCCTCTATAAAAAAGGATTTACCTATGCATTGCTACAGGGCGATGATGATGAACAGTATATCCCGCCCATGAGAGGACAATTCTACGACATCGTCCCTTATTGGGCTGATTATCCGATGCTGGAAAAAGTCTATAGTGTCAGTCTTCCAAAAACAAAGACACTTCAGTATAAGTTTTACCAGGCAGAAGTCACACCACAGATCAGCACCGCAGGAGAAAACAATACCTACACTTTCTGCAAGAGAGACCTGATGCCGATAAAAATGGAGGCAGGTATGGTCGACCGCTCTAATGTGGCACCCAAGCTTTTGTTGTCAACCAGTCCCGACTGGATTGCCAAGTCATTGTGGTTCAACAAAGTGAATGAAGATTTTGGCAGTTTCGCCAGCACGCCCGCCATCCATAAAAAAGTGATAGAAATCTTACAAGGCGCAAAGGATGAGACTGATTCTATCAGCCGGCTGACACATTGGTGCGCAGATGAGATCCGTTATTCGGGCATCTCCATGGGAACGGGCGAAGGCTTTACGCTACATACCGGTGATATGACGTTTACGGATCGTTGCGGCGTATGTAAGGATAAAGCCGGCATCCTGATCACCATGCTTCGTGATGCAGGCTTCAATTCATATCCTGCCATGACTATGGCTGGCAGCCGTATTGAACAAATCCCTGCCGATCAGTTTAATCATTGTGTTACTGTAGTTCAACGCAAAAGCGGCGAATATCAGCTCCTGGATCCAACCTGGGTTCCCTTTATCAGAGAGTTGTGGTCGAGTGCCGAGCAACAACAAAACTACCTGATGGGTTTACCCAAAGGTGCTGATCTGGCAATCACAGCTGTTTCTGCTCCTGAAAATCATTATTTCAAAATGGACGGTAGCTCAGAAATCTCCCGGGATGGGACCTTGCACGGGAGATTTGTCCTGGTGGCTGAAGGACAATCCGATGCTTCAGTTCGAAAAATGTTCACCGCAGGCTATAAAGTGCAGTGGAAGATGCTGGTTGAGAAGGAATTATTAAAAGTGAACTCTTTGGCTAAGATCTTGTTTATTGATTTTGGCGATCCTTATCAATATCGGGAAAACCCAATCCGGATCGAACTACAGTATGAGATTCCAAACTATGCCGTAGTTACACCCGGCGAAATCATCTTTGTTCCGCTGTTGGCTTCAGAGGTTTTTAAAGGAAGTATGGGGCACCTGGGTTTTAACACCGCGCTGCAAAGCAGGAAGTACCCTTTCCGCGACAGATCTTCACGAACTGTCGAAATTAGTGAAACCGTCAAGCTGCCTGTCACTGGAGAGATCGCTTATAAACCGGAAGTGAATCCTGTCAATGAGGAATATGCCTCTTATTTGGGTTCTTGTTTGCTCGATGGCAAGACGCTAAGTATGAAACAAAAGATCGTTTTGGGAAAACGAGTCTATGAAGCGTCTGAATGGCCAGCCTTCCGTCAGATTGTGGTCAACCAGAACAAAATGGCTGAAGAAGCACTGGTTGTTAAAATTATTAAGTAATTCATCGATACTATTTTAAAGCGTTATGCGAAAACAAAATATATTTCTGCTACATTTCCTCTGCATACTTTTCCTCGGATTCCTTTTCTTGCCCAAAGCATCATTTGCACAGGGAGAAATCGATGCCGTGGTCGAAAAACAAATCAAAGAATATACCCTCCAGGAAGATGGCGAATTTGATTATCATCTGTACAAACAGGTTAAGTTATTGACATACAATGCCATACACAAGATTTATGGGGAGACTTTTGTTTTGTACAACAGCGACTATCAAAAATTCACCCTTGGATATAGTTTTACTTTTATGAAGGATGGGACTCGGATTACAACGCCTGAAAATGCTTTTAATGAGGTACTGCCTCGTTTTGCTGCCAATGCCCCTGCCTATAACAATCTGAAAGAAAAGGTTATAACCCATACCGGGCTTGAGATTGGTTCAACAATTGTTTTGGACTATTCTATTACTTCTTCGGAGGCGTTTTTACCCGGACTTATGGTGGTTGATGGACTTACAGATCTGAGTCCGGTGAATGCTTTGACCGTGGTTGTGAGGATTCCCAAAGGCAAAGATTGGACCTATAAGATTTTAAATACAACAGCCTCGTTAAATATGAAGATAGAAGGGGATTTCAAAGTTTATCGCTGGCATTTTACCAATATACCGGCTCATATTTATGAGCCCAATCAGCCGGATGCTACAGACTTCTTACCACTTATGATGTTTTCAAGTCTAAAGAGTCATAAGGACCTTTCCAAGTGGTTGAAAAAACAGCCATGTTTTTCGGAATCGTGCAGTGCAGCGATGATCGAAAAGGCCCAACAAATCAGGAAAGAGGAAAAGGAAGACCTGAAGGTGGCCTTGAAATTACAGGATTTGGTAGTTAACGAATTGTCATTGATTAGCATACCTGCCAATATCGCAGGTTTTAGGGGCCGAGCCCCTCAGGAGGTTTGGGCCAGTGCCTATGGTACTCCTTTGGAAAAGGCAGTCTTGCTAAGTGCCCTGTTGAAGGCAGTTAATATCGATGCGGAAATTCTCACGATTGTCCCCGAATCATATTCCATGGATATGCCCAATCCGTTTCTTTGGGATGATTTTTATATTGCTTTCGATCCAGGGACCCGAGGCAGGAAACCCATCTATTTATCAGTTCGCGAGATTAATGACAAGGATCTCCCGCTCAAAATCGGGAAGAGAAAACTCCTGCCGATTCCCGGGCTTTCAGGCATAAGAGAAAATAATTCAAGCAATGAGCTTAACCATGCCAGCCTGGAGAAAGAAATCAAAATGGATGAGAAGGGTGATGTGACCGGTGGTGTGAGTGTCAGGAAAGAAGGAAAGTATCTTTTTATGAGCCTTCCTGTCCCGGAAAAAGGATTGGAAACTTGGCACATGGGAGAGCTTACTGTCATGCGTGATAGTCCGTTTGAGATCGCGTACCCGCTAAGCGAGGAGATTAAACTTAGCATCGAATTACCTGCCAATGTTGAATTAATCAGTACAATTACCGACAAGCAGATTGACAACAAGGCCGGGAAATTCGATTTTAAAATCGCTAAAGAAGGCAATAAACTCACAATTCAAAAGAACATCACCTTAATGAACCTGACCCACGACCCGGCTGCTTACTCCGATTTCAGGGACTTGGTAAATACCTGGTCATCAAAAATGTTTAAAGAAGTGATTTTTATAATAAAGTAAATACTTAACGTAAAAAATATGCTTTCTCCGTCTGAGCTGCTGATGACTTTAGCGGGTAATTATTATTCCAAGCTTTGCTGAAATCATCTTCTTTAAAGTCGTCAGATTTTTCTGATTCTGCAAAACCTGAGTAAGATCCTGATCACCAGGATATTGCATTAATTTTTGGTTGTCAAGTATCATTCGTTCCAGCTTTTTAAGCTTAAAGGAGAGCATGGCTGAAGTTACAGCTTCTGTAAGGACTTCTTTTTCTGTCAAAACAAAGATTCTTTTCTTTTCCATCCACCGGTCGCTCAGCGAATAAGGACTGCTGATCAGGTCGATTCCCAGCTTACTGATTTCTTGGTCGGGGTGATTGGTGAAAAAGTCAGTTCCCTGGATGACTCCTTTTTGCTGTTCTTCGGCAAATTTGTCGAAAATGCCTTGGTATAATGGATTTGTGAAACTCAATTCATCATGAATGATTTCATGAACGATAAAATTACCAACCCTTTCAGAGGCTTTCTGTAGGTCGGCATCTTCAATATGAATCTCATGCGTCCCCCAGGTGATGAGCAACCTGATGATCTCCCGCTCCTGGAATTCACTGTTGCTAAAGTCAAACTCAGTTTGAGGTTCCGGAACCAATACAGCTTCGGGAACTTCCTGGGTCTCCTGGCTGGATTTTCCCTGGGGCTGGTTTTTGCTTTTTCGCAACACCCGATTTAGCTCATTGCTGAGGGTCAACTCAGGGATGTTCAGGATATTGCCGCATTCCCGGGTATATTCATTTCTCGAGATCGCATCGGGAATCAAAGAAATCGAATGAACAATGTCTTTGATGAGCTGGGTGCGGAGAATCGGGTCGTTTTTAGAATCTTCATGCAACAAACGGGTCTTGAATAGAATAAAATTGACGGTCTGCTCCTTAAAAAACTTGACCACATCTGCATGACGGTTTTTCCTGACAAAAGAATCAGGGTCGTTCCCCTCTGGAAACAATACGATACGGACCTGCATCCCTTGTTCAAGGATCATGTCGATTCCACGGAATGATGCTTTGATCCCGGCTTCATCCCCATCATATAGGATGGTAATATTGTTGGTGAAGCGTTTGATCATTTTGATCTGGTCGGTCGTCAAAGAGGTGCCTGAGGAAGCGACAACATTCTCAAAACCAGCCTGATGAAGGGAGATCACATCAGTATAGCCTTCTACCAGATAACACTCATCTTTATTCATGATCGCCGTACGGGCGAGGTAGATGCCGTATAGTGTTGCACTCTTATGATAGATTTCCGACTCAGGCGAGTTTACATATTTCGCCTTGTTGACCTCTTTTCCAAGGATCCGGCCACCGAAGCCAATGACACGACCAGAAAGACTGTGAATGGGAAAAATCACCCGGTTCCGGAAACGATCATGCCGCTGATCCCCATTGACAATGGTCAGTCCTGCTTTTTCAAGATAGGGGAGCTCAAATCCGTTTTTCAGAGCAGCTTTGGTGACACCATCCCAGGCATCATCGGAAAATCCCAATTGGAATTTCTCTATGGTTTCCTGGCTAAAGCCTCTTTCTTTAAAATAGGAGAGACCGATAGCTTTGCCTTGTTCTGTATTTAAAAGACTCTCAATGAAGTATTTAGAAGCGAATGCAGAGACAGCAAGCAGGCTTTCCCGTTCGTTTTGACTTTGTTTTTCCTCCGGGCTTTCCTCTTTTTCTTCAATGGCGATATTGTATTTTGCAGCGAGGTAACGCAGGGCATCAGGGTAAGCCAGCCGTTCATGCTCCATAATGAACCTTAAGGCGTTCCCGGCTTTTCCGCATCCGAAGCACTTGTAAATGCCTTTGGCTGGCGAAACTGAGAAGGATGGAGTCTTTTCATTATGAAAAGGACATAGCCCGGTCAGGTTGGCGCCGCGTCGTTTCAGGTTCACAAAATCACCCACCACTTCTTCGATTCGTGCGGTCTCAATTATAGTCTGGACAGTGTCATTTGATATCATGCTTCAAAAATAGAGAAAAATGCGGGTGCTTGAAATTGTTATTTTGCTTATTTTCGTCACAGAAACAAATGATGATGTTGCCCAAAAAACAAGGGAACTATGGTTCATGAAGGAAAACAAATAGCAGGATATGAGACTCTTATAGCAATTTTACTGCTCATGTTCTGGCTTATTTACAAGTATTGGAAGTCGGCAAAGTCAGCAGGTTTCGAAGAGTTTGGTGAGGAAGATGAAAATCTGACCGAAGAAGTCATAGCCGCGGATGATTCCATTCAAAATATTGTCCTTACCACAGACAATGCCGAAGGCGTCGATCCCTCAATGGCAAAAGGGCCTATCGCCTCTACACTGAGGGACTTATCCTCAAAGCCTCAGCAAGAAATAGATACAGAAGAAAATGATCTTAAGGAATTTGATCCCCGCAAGGCAGTAATCTGGGCAGAAATAATAAAACGGCCTTATTGTTAGAGAATTAACAGCTTAGCTCCGGACTACACTTAGAATTAGCTAAAACGTCGATTTTTTTTGAAAATTGCACGGAAAATATTTTTATCTTTACCGGCTCAATAAGCGTGAACGGAATCAATCATAAAATAATATTCTATGTTGCGAAAACTACTCTTTATTCTTGGCTTTATAATGGCTGGAACGACCTTCGTATTCGCTCAATCAGGGACACTCAAAGGAAAGATATTTGACAAGGCGACCAAAGAGCCTATTCCTTTTGCCAATATCGTTGTGGAAGTTAGCGGGGCGCAGGTTGGCGGTGCCACATCTGATTTTGATGGTAACTATACGATTAAACCAATTACACCTGGGAAATATGATGTAAAAGCCACATTTATTGGCTTCAAGACGCAATTGACCAAGAGCGTCGTCATCAACTCAGACAAGATCACCTTCCTTGACCTTGAAATGGAGGCCAGTTCGGTGAACCTTGAAGTCGTCGAGGTAAAAGACTACAAGGTGCCACTGATATCCAAGGATAAGACTTCTACCGGAGGTACTGTGACTTCTGAAGAAATCGCCAAAATGCCAAACCGTTCAGCAGATGCCGTTGCTACCACTGTGGGTGGTGTATTCTCCGCTGACGGGGAACGTGGTAGTGTCAGAGGTCAGCGTACTGAAGGTACTGTCATGTACATCGACGGTATCCGCGTCCGTGGATCTAACAACCTTCCTCAGTCCGCTATCGAGGAAGTCACCGTAATCACAGGAGGACTTCCTGCTCAGTATGGTGATGCTACCGGTGGTGTTATCAACGTTACCACCAAAGGCCCGTCACGTAAATTCGGAGCCGGTATTGAGTTAGAGACTTCTACCTTGCTCGACCCTTATGGTCATAACCGCCTCGGTTTTAATATGCAGGGCCCGCTGATCAAAAAGAAAAAAGAAGCCAACGCTGTTGCCGTTTTGGGATACTTCCTCGCAGGTGACCTTACCTACGACATGGATGGTCGCCCTTCTGCTGTTCAGTTGTATAAAGTTAAGGATGACGTCCTTAATAATCTGTCAAAGAATCCACTAAGACCAGCAGGTTTGTCAACCGGAGGTACCTATAACAATTCAGATTTTGTCAAAGCATCCGACCTGGAACCGATTAAACACACGATCAATACAAATTCTTTCGATTTTAACTTTTCTGCCAAAATCGACGTGAAAACAACTTCTACCATGAACTTGTCTGTTGGTGGATCTTTGAATAAAAATCAGTATTATGGCTATAGCTTTGCCGGCTCTTTGTTTAACGCAAATAACAATGGTTTTGCCAAAAACTCAACCTATCGGGTTTTTGTTCGCTTTACCCAGCGTTTCCCAACCGAAAAAGGGAGTAAGTCTCTGATTAAGAATGTGTACTATACTTTCCAGGCTGACTATACCCGTAATCAGGGTTATTCCATGGATGAGAACTATAAAGACAAACTCTTCAATTATGGTTATGTAGGTAAGTTCACCTCTCATAGAGCCAAAGCTTACGAATTGGGCTCTGACACGATGCTAAAACTTAGCAATATATGGGTGCAAAGCGGTTATCGTGATACCTTATACAAATTCACCCCGGGAACTCAGAATCCTGAAATTGCAGCTTATGCCTCTTATTACCAGAATTTATTTAAAGACCAGGTGCTCGGTCACCTCCAAAGTCCTGATCAGTACCAATTTGGTGGGGCCTTATTGAACGGGGAACAGCCTTCGTCTGTTTATGGCCTCTTCTCAAATATTGGAACTCAATATAATGGCTATGCCCATTCTGATAATGCTCAGATCGGAATCAACCTCAATGCCTCCGCTGACGTAGGAAACCATGCAATCCAATTCGGTATTCAATATGAACAAAGGGATGACCGCTATGTAGGTTATGCCCCGGTTGGCTTATGGCGTCTTATTGACCCAAGAACCGGTCTCGTGAACAAACACATCAGCCAGGCCGGTGATAAATGGCATCCTCAGCCTGTCTATGTTGACGGCGTTTTCCAGGATACAGTGAATTACCCCGATCTTATCGATCAGTCGAAACAGTCATATTTCGATTATAACCTCAGAAAACAATTAGGTCTCGACCCTCATGGAAGTGATTGGATCGATGTAGATAATTATGACCCAAGTACGTTTAACGTAAATATGTTCTCTGCTGATGAGCTCTTAAACTCAGGGAAGTCTTATGTCTCTTATTATGGTTACGACTATACAGGTAAAAGACTTAACAAAACCCCGACTTTCGAGGACTTCTTCAATACCAAAGATGCTTATGGCAATTATAAACGGGAAATTGGTGCTTACCGTCCGGTATATATTGCTGGTTATATCCAGGATAAATTTGCTTTCAGCGACCTCATCTTTAACGTAGGTCTTCGTGTTGACCGTTTTGACGCGAACCAACTTACCCTGGTTGACCCATATTTGCTTTATGAAGCAAAAACTGTTAAAGAAGTTAGTGACCTCGGCACTCACCCATCAAATATGGGTAGTAATTATGTGGTTTATGTTGACAATCCTGCCAGCCCTACCAAAATTGCCGGTTATCGTAATGGAAGTCAATGGTATACCGCAACAGGTACTGAAATCTCTGACCCTGAAGCTTATGGCCTGGGTACCAACAACCCACCTTATTTGTTGAACCCTGGTGATAAAACGATCAAGAGATCAACCTTCAGAGATTATGAGCCACAGACGAACTTCCTGCCTCGTATCTCTTTCTCATTCCCGATTTCTGATGAAGCATTGTTCTTTGCTCACTATGACGTTCTTACCCAGCGCCCGATGGGAAGCGTAAGATTCGACCCTACTGACTATCTTTTCCTTGAGTCACAAGGTCAGAACTTCATTAACAACCCTAACCTGAGATCATCGAAGACTATCGACTATGAGGTTGGATTCCAGCAAAAAATATCAGCCAGTTCTTCACTGAATTTCTCCGCCTTCTATCGTGAGATGCGCGATCAAATCCAGATGTACTTCTTCGCTGGCGCTTATCCAAAACCGTATTATTCATACAATAACATCGACTTTGGAACTGTAAAAGGTCTTATTTTCACTTACGACTTACGCAGAACCGGAAATACACGCGTTCGTGCCAGCTATACCCTTCAATTTGCTGATGGTACGGGTTCCGACGATGCTTCATCAAAAACTCTTGTACTCTCTAACCAGCCTAAACTCAGAAACTTAAGGTCTACATTCCCTGTGAATTATGACAGGCGTCACGCCCTGAATATCGTTCTTGATTATCGTTATGATGAAGGTGCAAAATATAATGGGCCAAAATGGAGCCGCACCGTCAACGGCAAGACCAAAACCTCCAACATCCTTGAAAATGCAGGGGTATCACTTACTGTCAACGGAGGATCAGGGACGCCCTATTCCCGTTCCAGTAAAGCATATTTCATTGGTTCGGGCAACTCGATTCTGACAGGTTCTATCAATGGTTCCCGTTTGCCCTGGGCTTTCAGAACCGATGTTAAATTTGATAAAGATATCGCAATAAGCTCCAAAGTATTCATGAATGTCTACCTCGAAATCCTGAACTTCCTGAACTCTAAAAATATCTTGTCAGTATACTCGGCAACAGGGAATCCTAAAGACGATGGTTATCTGGCTTCACCGGAAGCTCAGCCTGATATCGCCATTAAAACAGATTCACAGGCATTCATTGATATGTACCAGATCAGGGTAAATTCTCCTGGTAATTACAGCCAGCCCAGAAGAATCAGATTGGGTGTAGCCCTGAATTTTTAATTTTGAAAATCATTAATTTTTATACAATGAAAAGCATTGTCCGATTGTTATTAATTGCCTTTCTTGGTATCGTCATAACGGATGTCTCATATGCATACAAGAATCTGGACGCTACACCCAAAGCGCAGATCCCAAAGAATACAACTGCAGGTTGTGCTCCTGGTGCGGGGTTCGCTGATTTACAGGTAAATAACGTTCGCTGCCGGATTAATACCGGTGGTGATATGTGGTGGGACCTTCAAGGGGTTGCAAAATATTTTGTACCTGGAAACACAGAAAAAACATCTATGTATTCTGGCTCCCTTTGGATCGGAGGTCTTGATGTTAATGGTCAGTTAAAGCTTGCTGCCCAGCGTTACAGAAGTAATGGAAATGATTTTTGGCCTGGCCCGCTTACTATTGATGGTAATGCTTCTATTGAACCTGAGGTATGCGCTCAATATGATAAGCTCTTCCGAATTAAGAAAGCTGACGTTCAGGAGTTTTTGAAATGGCAAAACGATAAACCTTCTTTCCCAAATTATCAGGTCCCTGAATCGATTAAAAACTGGCCGGGTAATGGCGACGAATCAAAAGGACAGAGTGCATTTCTGGCTCCGTTTAAAGATGTTAATGAAGATGGTGTGTATAGCTGGGAAGATGGCGATTATCCATATTATGACTTTTCTAATGCCTTGTGCAAAACAGCGATTCCTACCCCTGAGACACAGGCAGGTATCGTAAGAGGTGGTATCCTTGCCGATCAGGTCCTGAAAGGGGATGAGACGCTATGGTGGGTTTTCAATGACAAAGGAAATATTCATAGTGAAACGGGTGGAAGCCCGATCGGTTTTGAAATCAGGGCTCAGGCTTTTGGTTTTTCTACCAATGATGAAATCAATAGTATGACATTTTATTCCTATGAAATCATCAACCGTTCAACCTACCGCCTGACCGATACTTATTTCAGCCAGTGGGTTGATACTGACCTCGGGAATGCCTGGGATGACTATGTCGGATGTGATGTCTTAAGAGGTTTGGGATATTGTTATAATGGAAAAAATGTTGACGGTTCTGGAAAGGCCGAGGAATATGGCACACAACCTCCTGCTGTTGGTGTTGACTTTTTCCAGGGACCCTATATGGACCCTGATGGATTGGACAATCCAAGATTGGATGCACAGGACAAACTGATTATTGGTGAAGGGATCAACGGTGTTAACTTTGGTGATGGAATCATAGACAATGAGCGTTTCGGAATGAGGCGTTTTGTTTACCATACCAATTGTTCGTCAGGCCCAACCTGTGACCCGAGTAAAGCGCCGGAGTATTATAACCTTCTTCGCGGCATTTGGAAAGATGGTATCAAGATGCGTTATGGTGGCAATGCACACCCCTCTTCCGGCGCAACAGGTCCGGATTGTGATTTTATGTTCCCAGCAGATTCTGACCCGGTTAACTGGGGCACCGGCGGTGTTCAGCCTGCTGGTTATATTACCGGCGCCGGAGGAACAGGAATTACCTGGACCGAAGCCAACGTAGGAAACCCACCCAATGACAGACGTTTTATGCAATCAGCCGGCCCTTTCGAATTGCTACCCGGTGCTGTAAATTATATTACTGTTGGTATTCCCTGGGCTCGTGCCACTTCCGGCGGCCCATGGGCTTCTGTTATGGCACTGAGACTCGTCGATGACAAATGCCAGAAACTGTTTGATAACTGCTTTAAAGTCCTGGAAGGCCCTGACCATCCAGATCTAATCGTTCAGGAACTCGATAGGGAAATTATTTTGTACCTCAAGAACTATAAAGGTTCAAACAATGAATTTGAAAACTATACAGAATTAGATCCTAATATCATTACTCCTGATAGTGTTGTGATTTCTGGTGGCGACACTTCTTATGTGCAGCCAGTAAAACAATGGGATAACTTATATCATTTTGAAGGATACCAAATCTTCCAGCTTGTTGATGCCACAGTGACGGACTTTATGAATCCGGATTTAGCACGTCAGGTTGCCGAGGTTGATATTAAAAACGGGGTGTTGACTGTTATAAACTTCAATTACAATCAGGAATTGCAAGCCAATGTCCCTGTAAAAATGGTTGATGGAACCGATAAAGGAATCAGTCATTCTTTCACAATTAATGAAGATCAGTTTGCCAGTGGTGACAAACGGCTCGTAAACCATAAGCAATATTACTTTGTTGCAGTGGCATATGGGTTTAATAACTACATGACCTATTCTGAAGACCCGAACGTTAAAGACGGATTGAAAGGGCAGAAAAAGCCTTACCTCATTGGCCGTAAACAGCCTAAAGTCGCTACTGGTATTCCTCATATAACAAGTATGGAAGCCAATGGCACTGAAATCCATTCTATTTATGGCGCAGGTCCAAAGATTACCAGGGTTGAAGGCCAGGGTAACGGTGGAATGGCTCTTGAATGGTCAAAAGAAAGCGTTGATGCCCTGATGGCCCAGACTGATACTCCTTTCATCCTGAGAAATCCTGTTTATGCGAATAATAAAGGACCAGTGAATATCAAGGTGATCGATCCCCTTAATGTCAAGAAAGCTGACTATAAACTTAAGTTTGTTGTTGGTGCCGGTGGCGTTAGCAGAGCTAATTGGATTTTATATGAAAATGTGGGCGGTACTGATGTGATTGTTGATACCTCGCTCGTCAATATTTCTGTTGATAATGAACAACTCATTCTGGAGAGAGGCATTTCTGTACAAATTAGTCAGACTTACAACCCTGGTGATGATAATGCCATAAACAACGGATATGTTGAGTCCTCAATTTCGTTTGCAGATAGTTCTGAGATTTGGCTGACTTCTGTTCCTGATATCGATAGCCCCGGGCCTTGGAACTGGATCCGTTCAGGTGTTCTTGATGATAAAGACATTCCGGACAACAACGACTGGAATATGCCGACAAAACCTTGGGATGCCGGCGAATTCTTTGAAAAAATGGTTGGGCGTACCTGGGCTCCTTATAACCTCACTGCTCTGAGTAGTCAGGATGGTGGCACAGGTCCGGCATACAGTTATCCTTCAAAGTACCAATACAAAATGTCGGATTTGGCAAGTGTTAATATTGTCATTACCGCTGATAAATCTAAATGGACTCGCTGTCCTGTTATTGAGATGTGTCCTGATAAGTCATTGGCTGAAGGAAGTAAAGAACGCTTTGACGTTAGGTCTGCACCTTCTGTTGATAAGGACGGCAAATCAAACCCTGGCGGAAGTGTTAGCACCGATCCCAATGACCCTAATTTCATTAGCACAACTGGTATGGGTTGGTTCCCGGGATATGCAATCAACCTTGAGACAGGTGAAAGGCTCAATATGATGTTTGGCGAAGATTCCTGGCTGGTTTCTGAAAACGGTCGTGATATGTTATGGAATCCAACAGATATGGATCCTAACGCTCCTTACCTTAGCAAGCATTTCCTTAATCCTATGGGAAAAGCCATTTTCGGAGGTAAGCATTATGTATATGTAATGGCTCATACTTATGGTGTTGATCCAACAGCTCCTGTAAATGTGGATTGCCCATCCTATGACTTTGGTCAATGGGTTCGTGGCATTATCGAAGATGCAAATTTCAGGATTTATGGCTACCTCAGTGCTATGTATGTGAACATTCCAATGGCAGTGACCAATAAACCCTGGTTAGGCAATGATGCTACTGTTCGTATTCGTGTTACCAAACCTTATGCGCAGCATTTCTCCACTGCGCAGCAAGATGCTTTAAGTCCTGAGAATAACAACTGGCCTTTGTATACTTTCTCAACGGGTGATATCGCTACAATCACGCAAAGCAACCCCGTCGCGAAGTCAGCTCTGGATATTATAAATATTGTGCCGAACCCTTATTATGCATTCTCTGCATATGAAACTGATCAGCTTGATAACAGGGTTAAAATAACAAACCTGCCTGAGCAATGTACTATTTCAATTTATACGGTCAATGGAACCTTGGTTCGTAAGATCACCAAAGATGCGTCGATAACTTCTGTAGATTGGGATTTGAAAAATTCAGCAGGTATTCCTATTGCTGGTGGTGTATATATTATCCATGTTAATGCACCGGGCATCGGAGAGAAAGTGATTAAATGGTTCGGTTCATTACGACCAGTCGATTTGAATGCATTCTAAGAAAACACGAAACATATTGTTAATATCAATATAAGAAAAGATGAACAAGAATTTTAACTATATACTTGCACTCACATTGACTGCTGCGCTTTGTTTCCCTGTTCTGCATGGCTTTGCGGGCAATAAGGACCGTTCCGGCTCTGCAGGCGCCTCAGAATTGCTCATCAATCCCTGGGCAAGGGGCAGCGGACTCGGAAATAGCAATGTTGCCAATGTTAAAGGACTGGAAGCAGGCTTTAACAATGTAGCGGGCTTTTCCTTTACACAGCAGACCGAGTTGAATTTTTCCCATACCGATTGGTTTCATGGTAGCGGTATTGCCGTCAATAACTTCGGATTGGCTCAAAGGATCAGTGAATCCAGCGTTATAGGATTTTCTATTATGTCAATGAAGTTTGGTGATATCCAAAAAACAACGGTTGAAAGTCCTGACCCTTCCTTAGGCAGTATCGGAACATTTACCCCTTCCTTGTTAAATATTGCACTGTCGTACTCGAAAGCTTTCTCTAACAGTATTTATGGAGGAATTACTTTCCGGGTCATCAACGAAGCGGTGTCCGATATGTCAGCTCAAGGTGTCGCTCTGGATGCTGGAATTCAATATGTAACAGGAGAAACTGAAAACATCCATTTTGGCATTTCGTTAAAGAATGTTGGCCCTACAATGAAGTTTAAAGGTGACGGTCTGTCTTTCAGAGGTTATATTCCCGGGAAGTCAACTCAGTTTACCGTTGAACAACGTTCAGCTCAGTATGAGTTACCTGCTCAGTTGAATATCGGAATTGCCTATGACATTAAATTGGCTGAAATGCACAAACTTACCATCAGTGGCGCTTTCGTTTCTAATTCATTTTCAAAAGACAATTTCGACCTGGGTGCCGAATACAGTCTTGGAAACTACCTGATGCTCAGAGCTGCTTATACCTACGAGCAAGGCCTTTGGACTACTGAAGAAAGAACAACGGCTTTCACTGGCCCTAGTGCAGGATGCACTGTCCAGGTCCCATTTAATAAAGAAAAAGGATCATCTTTTGCAGTTGACTATTCATACCGTACAACAAATCCTTTTGGTGGGAATCATTGTATTGGTATAAGAGTTAATTTGTAAAAATTTGAGAATTTAAATAATTACAGTATTTTTGCCTCCGAAGAAGGCCCTTGAAAAAGGGTCTTCTTAATTTATTGTCTGAAAATCAATAATAACCATGTCGCAAATCAGGTATTATACCGCTGAAGGCCTACAGAAATTGAGTGAGGAAGTAACCCATCTTATTATGGTGGAACGGCCTTATATTTCTCAGCAAATTGCTGAAGCCAGGGATAAAGGTGATCTCTCGGAAAATGCCGAGTATGACGCTGCCAAAAACGCCCAGGGAATGTTGGAGATGAAGATTTCCAAACTCCAGGCTATCATCAGCAATGCCCGTCTGATCGATGAATCTAAAATCGATGAGTCTAAAGTTTTAATACTTTCTAAGGTTAAAATCAGGAACCTTAAGAACAATATGGAGATGACCTATACCTTGGTCCCTGAAAATGAGGCTGAAGTTAAATCCGGGAGGATATCAGTAAATTCACCGATAGCCCAAGGATTGCTGGGGAAATCTGTTGGCGATAAGGTTGAAATTCAGGTCCCTGCCGGTATAGTTCCTTTTGAAATCATTGAAATTTCCAGGCTGTAATCATGGCAACGATATTCACTAAAATTGTAAAAGGCGAGATTCCTTGCTACAAGCTTGCTGAGGATGATAATTTTTTGGCTTTTCTCGACATCAACCCCTTGGCGAAAGGCCATGCCCTTGTGATCCCTAAAAATGAAGTAGATTATATTTTTGATATAGAAAGTCCACTTTATAACGACTTATGGGCCTTTGCCAAAAAAGTGGCCCTTGCTGTAAAACAAGTCATGCCCTGTGAAAAGATTGGGATTGCTGTGATTGGTCTCGAAGTAGCCCATGCACATATCCACCTGGTGCCGATCAACAAAGTTTCTGATCTTGATTTTTCCCGGCCGAAGCTAAATCTCGAGGCAGCGGAATTGGCACAAATTGCCTCCCGGATCTCTGCTGCTATCAAATAAAAGTTTAAGTACGTTTAGCTTTTTTTTACCCGCTCCGGGTTCTGGTTCAGAAAGGCTTCCCATCCTGTATATTTTGTTATCCCTGGAGCCGGCTCCCTTTGAAAATAATGACAAACTGCCGCAGCCAGCCCATCAGTAGCATCCAATTGTATCGTTTGGTCTTTGATTTTTAGCAGGCTAAAGAGCATCGCGGCTACTTGCTCCTTGGAGGCGCTGCCACTTCCTGTAATCGATTGCTTGATCTTTCGTGGAGCATACTCAAAGATAGGAACATCTTTAAACAGGGCCGCTGCAATGGCAACGCCCTGGGCTCGGCCGAGTTTCAGCATGGATTGAACATTTTTTCCAAAAAAGGGTGCTTCGATAGCAAGTTCGTCTGGTTTGTGTTTCTCGATCAATTCAAGTGTTGTCAAAAAAATCCGTTTCAGCTTTAAGGCATGATCCGTAATTTTACTGAGTTTCTCTACGCCCATATCCACAAAGAATACCTCATTCCCTTTGTTGATGATCACACCATATCCCATGATATTGGTTCCGGGATCGATGCCAAGGATGATTTTTTCTTTTACCATGGAATTGGGATAAATGGAGGTTAATTACCTATCAATTAGTGTGTTGGCAAATAAAAGGTCCTGGGGTGTCGTTATTTTTATGTTAAGGCTTTCACCTGCAACTGTTTGTATCTTTTCACCTGCCTGTTCAAGCACACTGGCGTCATCAGTGAAATTAACAGAATATGCTTGTTTATAGGCATTTAAGAGAATTTTAGTTTCAAATAATTGCGGGGTTTGAACGGAATACAAATTTTGCCTGGGCTCCAGGTGACTTTCATTTCCTTCAATCCGTCTCAATGATTCTACAACGGGCATTACCGGTGTGGCGTTACCATATTGTAAAGCTTTTTCGATTAGCCGACTAAGTAATTTGGGGCTAAAAAAGGGACGAACACCGTCATGGATTGCTGTTAGCCCGGCTTCGTTTTGGATTATACCCAGGCCATTTTTTACGGACTGGAACCTGCTCGCACCACCTGAAACTAGTTTATGTGGGATTTCCACTGAAAATGTTTTACAGATTTGCTTCCATGTTTCCAATTCGTTTTCAGGAAGCACAAGGATGAAATTCGCTTTTGGTTGCTGGGAATAAGCATTGTCTAAAGTCTTTAACAATATAGGCCTTCCTGCAATTTCAAGGAATTGTTTCGGGATGTCGGAACCCATACGGCTTCCGGTTCCACCAGCAACGATCAGGAAATTCCGGATCAAAAATACTAGAGGATTAACATGGCATCACCAAAAGTGAAGAACCTGTATTTTTCTTCTATTGCTATCTGATAGGCTTTGATGAGGAAATCAAAATCAGCGAAGGCAGCGGTTTGCATCATCATCGGGCTCATCGGCAGATGGAAGTTGGTAACCATAGCTGATGCGATGTTGAACTCGTAAGGTGGGAAGATGAATTTATTTGACCAGCCTTTAAAAGGTTTTAAATGACCTTGAATAGAGACAGAGGATTCAATTGCTTTCATCGTCGTAGTTCCAATAGCTACAATATGATTGCGGCTGTCTTTGGCTTTATTTACTACTTCCGAATTTCTCTCGTCAATATAGACTTCTTCAGAGTCCATTTTATGCTTGGTAAGATCTTCTACGTCGATGGTACGGAAATTTCCGAGGCCAGCATGAAGCGTAACCTCGGCGAAGTTAATCCCTTTGATTTCCATGCGTTTCATGAGCTCACGGCTGAAATGCAGACCGGCAGTAGGCGCAACAACAGCCCCTTCATGTTTGGCATAAATCGTTTGGTAACGTTCTTTATCCTCTGGTTCAACCGCACGTTTGTGGATCTTTGGCAGCGGAGGTTTGCCAAGTTTGTCGATGGTCTTTTTGAATTCATCATAAGGGCCATCAAACAGAAAACGTAAAGTTCTTCCACGTGAAGTTGTATTGTCGATGACTTCAGCAACCAGGGCATCGTCATCACCGAAATACAACTTATTACCAATCCTGATCTTTCGGGCAGGATCGACCAGTACATCCCAAAGGCGACTCTCTTTGTTGAGTTCCCGCAACAGGAAAACTTCTATTTTAGCACCGGTTTTCTCTTTCTCGCCATAGAGACGAGCCGGAAAGACCTTGGTGTTGTTGATGATGAAGACGTCTCCTTCACCAAAATAATCTAATAAGTCCTTGAACTTTTTGTGTTCAATGGTTTGATCTTTCCTGTTCAGAATCATCAGACGTGAGTTGTCGCGATCAGCAACAGGGTGGTCAGCGATTAATTCAGGAGGAAGATGAAATCGAAACTGCGACAGCTTCATATATAAAATTCAGGTTAACAAACCGTTATTTAAACGGATTATAAAGGAAAAAGTTTGCAAAAATACAATATTTTTTTGCAAAAAGCAAGAGGAAACGCTAGGCTTATTGGGGATTATTAATCTCCTGGTTTAATTCAGCCAGCGTCATCGCATCTTCCAACCGGAAATCTCCGATGCGGGTTCTGCAGAGTTTGCTTAGATAGGCGCCACTTCCAAGGGCTTCACCAAAGTCCCTGGCCAGGGAACGGATGTAGGTGCCCTTGCTGCAGACTACACGAAATTCTACCAAAGGCATCTCGATTTTTGTGAGTTCGAATTCGTAAATGTTGATCTTTTTTGATTTAATTGTGACTTCCTGGTCCTTTCTGGCATAGATATAAAGCGGCTTTCCATCCAGCTTTACTGCCGAAAAAATTGGGGGAACCTGGTCGATCTCACCGATAAATGTCTTTGAGACAGTGAGTAACATGTCTTCAGTGATGTGGTCGACCGGATAGTCCATGTCTGGTTCCTTCTCAAGATCGTAACAAGGTGTTGTCTTTCCAATATAAAAAGCTCCGGTATATTCCTTTTTCAGGTCCTGGAACTCTTCTATTCTTTTGGTAAAAGGTCCGGTGCAGAGTATCAACAGCCCGGTAGCCAAAGGGTCAAGGGTGCCGGCATGACCGATTTTTATTTTTTTTACCTTCAGATGGTATTTGATCATGCCCCTGGCCTTATTCACAACATCAAAAGAAGTCCAGTTGAGATCCTTGTTGATCAGCAGGATCTCACCTTCCAGGAAATTACGCTCCATCAGGCGATGTTTAAATCATAGCCAAAAGCCAACAGGATAAGAATCAGCAAACCAACGATGATACGATACCATCCGAAAAGTTTGAATCCATGTTTGGTAAGGAAGCCGATGAAAGTACGGATTGCAATAATAGCTACAACAAAGGCAATGACATTGCCTAAAGCCAGGAGTTTAATGTCTTCTGCCCTAAATGTCTTATAATTATGAAGTAGCTTTAATGCCGTGGCTGCAAACATGGTTGGGATGGCCAGGAAAAAAGAAAACTCGGCTGCGGCCTTGCGTGTGAGCTTCTGACTCATTCCCCCGATGATGGTTGCCCCTGAACGGGAAACACCAGGAATGATGGAGATGATCTGAATCAGGCCGATGATGAATGACTTTTTATACGTGAGACCTTTTTCAAGATCCTCTGTACCTTTAAACCATTGATCTGCGAAAAGCAATATGATGCCGCCCAGCAGTAGTGAAACGGCCACAATTACCACACTGCCCAGCATCTCATCTACTTGTTTCTCAAGGAAATAGGCGATAAGTAAGGGGAGGCAAGCGAAAAATAGCTTATAGTAAAGATCAAGGCCCTGGAAAAATCGTTTCCAATAAAGCACAACAACGCTCAGGATGGCGCCAAACTGGATGTTCACTGTAAATGCCTTCACAAAATCGGTGCTGGCCATACCCAAAAGGTGCTGGGTGATGATCATATGCCCGGTTGAAGAAATAGGCAGGAACTCAGTAATTCCTTCTACGATAGCAATGATAATTGCCTGGATGTAAGTCATTATTCCGGGGTGATGTCCTTAGGCTTTTTCATAATGGCAAAGATCTCTACCACATATCCGGCTAAAACCAGGATGGGAGCAAGCGTCAGTCGGCGAAAGCTGAAGATCTCGTCACTAAATACATTGGGGTCTTTTGAGTTTCCCCCGATCATAAGCAAAAAGCCAAGGGCGATGAGTCCCAAACCCACAATCATTATAATATAGTTTTCCCGGCCAAGCGCAAAATCACCGGTTTTTGGCTGAGGAACGGGTTTCGTGGTCTTGGAAGCTGCAGCAGGTGCAGCGGTAGTCTTCTTCTTGATTTCCATATTATGAGGATATTAAGGCAAAATTTGAAGGTACAAAGCTAATAAAGATAATCTGCTTTTAAGCGAAGGTATTTTTTTACAGCGAAAAATGTTGAGATCCAGGAGATCACGATACCCAGTATGCTTACAATCAGGAATAATATTGCATAGAGTCGCACATCCTGCATGATGACGAGTTCGGGTAACTGCCTGCTGGCGGAGAACATGGTAATCACCAGGAGCAGCAATGCGATTAAGGCTGCCCACAATCCAGAAATAATACCGGAAATCAAAAAAGGTTTCCGAATAAAAGATTCAGTAGCCCCGACCAGCTGCATGGTCTTGATCAAAAAACGTTTTGAAAAAATAGAAAGACGTATCGTATTGTTGATCAGGGTGATTGATATTATCAGGAGTAGGAGGCTAAATCCGAGGATGACCAAGCCTACTTTACGGAGATTTGAATTTACGACTTCAACGAGGGAGCGCTGGTAATTAACCTCTTTAACTCCGGGGTAGCTAATAAGACGTTTCTCAATATTGCGCAAACTGTCAGCATTGGCATAGTCAGCATTGAGTTTCATCTCAATGGAAGGAAGCAGCGGGTTGTAACCCAAAAAGCCTACAAAGTCTTCACCCAGTTCTTTCTGTAAAGCTATTGCTTCTTCTTCTTTGGTGATATACCTGGATTCTTTAACAAAAGGTGCCCTGGTGATCCCTTTCATCAGTTGATGCCCGGTCGAATCACTGATTCCTTCTTTAAGAATCACGGTAAAACCGATGTTTTCCTTAACATAATGGCCGATTTTCTGGGTATGATATAATAAAATTCCCAAAAGACCCAGCATGAACAAAACCAGGGAAATGCTTACCACGGTTGTGATGTAGGAGGTTTTAAGCCGACGGCTGTTGTATTTTTCTTCGTTTTTGCCCATGGATATTTCAGTCGGCTAAATTATAAAAAATTGCCGGAAGTCCGGTTCCCTTGATTTTTCTAAATTTGTAGCATAAAATTAACCTCAAGACAATCAGCCTTAGTTTATGGATTATAATTTCAGAGAAGTCGAGAAGAAATGGCGTAATACCTGGTCAGAAAACAAGACATATAAAGTTAGCCCCGATCCTTCCAAACCCAAATTTTACGTACTTGATATGTTTCCTTACCCTTCGGGTGCCGGCCTTCATGTTGGCCATCCCCTGGGATATATTGCTTCTGATATCTTTGCCAGGTACAAACGTCTCAAAGGATTTAACGTGCTTCACCCTATGGGCTATGATGCCTTTGGGCTTCCTGCGGAGCAATATGCAATCCAGACTGGCCAGCATCCTGCCATAACCACGGCCAAGAATATTGCCCGTTACCGGGAACAACTCGACTTGATGGGCTTCACCTACGACTGGGATCGGGAGCTTAGGACCAGTGATCCTGACTATTATAAATGGACTCAGTGGACTTTCATCCAACTGTTCCATTCTTGGTTTGACAAACGCACGCAAAAGGCAGCGTCAATCGATACTTTGATTAGCCATCTGAATAACCATGGCTCCAAGGATCTGCAGGCTGGCGAAACAGAAAACCTGGAAATCACGGCAGCTGCGTGGCAGGCGATGCCTGAAAAGCAAAAACAGGAGGTCTTGATGAATTATCGCCTGGCATACCTGAGTGATACCATGGTGAACTGGTGCCCGGATTTGGGAACTGTTCTCGCCAATGACGAAGTTAAAGAGGGGCTTTCTGTCAGAGGAGGACACGTTGTTGAGCGTAAGTTGATGAAGCAGTGGCTGTTGCGCATAACTGCCTATGCCCAAAGACTTTTGGACGGCATGACTCCACTCGATTGGTCAGAGTCGCTCAAAGAGATGCAAAGAAACTGGATTGGCAGGTCAGAAGGTGCGTCAGTGTTTTTCTCAGTGAAAGAGCATGCTGAATTATCTTTAGAGATTTTTACCACGCGCCCTGATACAATGTTTGGCGCAACATTTATGGTGCTGGCCCCTGAACATGAATGGATTGCTTCATTAACTACTGACGATCAACAAGTAGCGGTTGCAGAATATATAGCCTGGGCTAAAAACAGGTCGGAGCGAGAGCGAATGTCAGATGTTAAAAAGGTAACTGGCGTCTTTAGCGGTTCCTATGCCGTTAACCCACTGACACAAAAGCCAGTGCCGATCTGGATCGCTGATTATGTGCTGGCAGGTTATGGTACCGGAGCCATCATGGCTGTTCCGGCTCACGACAGCAGGGATTATGCTTTTGCCAAACATTTCAATCTTCCAATCGTGGAAGTTGTAGCTGGCGGCGACATCACCCACGAAAGTTATGACGCCAAAGATGGCATCCTGCTTAACTCAGGCTTCATCAACGGGATGAAAGTAAAAGAAGCAATTAAGGCGGTTATTCAAAGAATAGAAGAGATGGGCATTGGCAAAGGCAGTATCAATTACCGCTTGCGCGATGCCATTTTTAGTCGCCAAAGATATTGGGGCGAGCCCTTTCCTGTTTATTTCAAGGACGGCATGCCCTACACCATTCCAGAAGACCAGCTTCCGCTGCAGTTGCCGGAAATTGACACTTTCCTTCCGACAAAAAACGGAGAACCACCGCTGGCCAGGGCCAAAAATTGGCATACTGCCGAGGGCTATCCCATGGAAACCAATACGATGCCAGGATTTGCGGGATCGAGTGGATATTACCTGCGTTATATGGACCCGTGCAATGACGAAGCATATTTCTCTTCGGAAGCAGTGAATTACTGGCGTGACGTCGACCTCTATATAGGCGGGGCTGAGCATGCTACCGGTCACCTGATCTATTCCCGTTTCTGGAATAAGTTCCTGAATGATATAGGTTTATCAGTGGTTGATGAGCCTTTCAGAAAGCTGATCAATCAGGGCATGATCCAGGGTCGTTCAAGTATGGTTTACCGCATGAAAGAAGGAAATGTATTTGTTTCTGAAGGCCTGAAAGACGAATATGAAACCATTCCGATCAATGTCGACATCAACTTGGTGGATGCCAATGATGTGCTTGACAGGGATGCTTTCCGCTCATGGAGACCGGATTATGCCAATGCCACCTTTATCCTGGAAGACGACATTTATTACTGTGGTTCGGAAGTGGAGAAGATGTCGAAATCACTGCATAACGTTGTAAATCCTGACGAACTTATCGAGAAATATGGTGCTGACACCTTTCGTTTGTACGAGATGTTCCTCGGACCATTAGAGCAGTCGAAGCCCTGGGATACTCATGGCATCGAAGGCGTATTTCGTTTTATCCGTAAATTCTGGCGCTTGTATCACACTGACGATCAAGGTTTTTTTATGAGTGATGATGCAGCTACTCCTGCTGAGTTGAAGATTCTTCACAAGACGATAAAGAAAGAACAGGAAGACATTGAGCGGCTGTCGCTGAATACAGTGGTCAGCTTGCTGATGATCTGTGTGAACGAGCTTTCTGAGCTGAAATGTAATAAAAGGGCGATATTGAAAGACCTGATTATCCTGGCTTCTCCTTTTGCCCCCTTTATGGCCGAAGAGTTGTGGGAGATGGCAGGAGGTAGTGGAAGTGTTGCCAATGCGCCTTTCCCTGTCTTTGATGAGGCTTTGCTTGTTGAAAACACCTTAAGTTACCCGGTATCTTTCAATGGAAAGCTTCGGTTTAAATTAGAACTTTCGATGAAAATCAGCCAGGCCGATGCAGAAAAAGCAGTGATGGAAGCCCCGGAATCTGAGAAATATCTCGAAGGCAAGAGCCCGAAGAAGATCATCCTTGTGCCGGGGAAGATCATTAATGTCGTTGTATAGTGTACCTTTTGGCAGGTTTTTTGCGTTTGGCCTTATTGTTATCAAATTGACATGAAAAAGATTGCAATATATTTTTTTTCTTTCCTGATTTTTTCCTCCTTGAGTATTGTGGCTCAAGGAACACGGAAGATTGACAACCAGGCATTTAAAAGGGGAGAACGGCTCGAATTCCGGGTATTTTATGATGCCTTGCTTACAGGACAGGTAACTGCTGGTGTTGCTTCATTAGAAATCGGGAAAGATGTGATTACCATGAATGACCGTCCGGTTTTTTACGTTAAAGGCGAAGGCTGGTCAAAAGGGGCTTTTAATTTCTTTTTTAAAGTTGAAGATAAGTTTGAGAGTTATTTTGATGAGGAATCGATTATTCCTTATAAGTTTACCCGGAGAATCAGGGAAGGTGGATATCACAAAGATGAAGACGTAAGGTTTTATCATCTGAGTAGGACTGCCAGTCACGACAACAAAACAAAGAAGATCCCAGGCAATGTGCAGGATGTGATTTCTGCTTTTTACTATGCGCGTACCATTGATTTCTCCAAAGCCAAAATGGGTGATATCTTCCCGATTCCTTTTTACCTGGACGATTCTGTCTATACTTCTGTAGTTCAGTTTGCTGGACGGGAAGTTGTACGGACCATACTGGGTGAGTTTCGTTGTTTGAAATTTAAACCTATGATGGCCACAGGGAATGTATTCAGTGATCCATATCCCATGACTTTATGGGTTACCGACGATAAAAACCGCCTGCCGATTTTAGGTACTTCTGCCGTGGTAGTGGGGACCGTGAAGATGGAATTAACACATTATAGCAATATTGCCAATCCACTAAGTTCTAAAACTGACTAAATGATCGCCATTGATGACAATTTGATTTCCGACAACATCTACAAAGTTCAGTTTTGTTGTGATTTAAAACGTTGCTTTGGCGCTTGCTGTGTCGAAGGTGATGCAGGTGCGCCGCTCGAACCGGAAGAGATTCAGGTTTTGAAAGACATTTTTCCCTTTGTAAAGCCATACATGCAGCAAAATGGGGTGGACATGGTTGAGCATATGGGGGTTCATGACTTTGATCCTGCAGGCAAGCTGGTGACACCATTGCTGGATTCAGGCGAATGTGTCTTTGTGTATTACGAAGGCGAGGTCGCCAAATGTGCCATAGAAAAAGCCCATGCAGAAGGCGTCATCCAATTTAAAAAGCCGATCTCCTGTCATCTGTATCCTGTTCGATTAAGAAAATATGCCTATTCAGAGGCAGTAAACTTTCACGAATGGCATGTTTGTTATCCTGCGATCATCAAAGGAAAACTTGAAGGCATTCCTTTGTATGTCTTTCTGAAAGAGCCACTTATCAGGAAATATGGGCAAGAATGGTATGAGAAACTATTGCTTGAAGTTGAAAACAGGAAATAGGTCTGTTTTCAATCTAAACTGCAGCTTGCGCAGGTGCTAAAGCAAGGGCTTCAAGTTCTTTGTCAATCAGGTAGAACCCGGCTTGTTCCTTACCCAATAATTTGATTTTGTCCTGAATTCCCTGGAAAAGGCCTTCTTCCTCGACTTGTTCCCCGACGTACCATTGCAAAAAGTTATTTGTATTGAAGTCTTTCTCTTTCAGGGTGAGATCCACGAGCTCATTAATAGCGGCAGTCACCATAACTTCATGTTTCATGATGTCTTTGAAGACAGCAAAAATGTCTTTATAATTTTTAGGTGGTTCTTCGATGCTCGGGACAACTGCCTTACCGCCACGACTGTTGAGGTAATGGATAAACTTCAGCATATGGAGTCTTTCTTCTTCTGCATGCCTGTAAAGAAAATTGGCCGAGCCAGCCATACCGTTCCCTTCACACCAGGAAGCCATGGCGAGGTAAAGGTGAGAAGAATATCCTTCGATGATGATTTGAGCGTTTATTGCTTTTTCAAGATTTTTAGAGATCATGGTTTTGAGTATTTAATTGCATTTCGTGTCAAAATTAAACTTAATTAGGATACAGGAATTGCCCTGGGGTTCATTCCTGGGATTAAAAATCAATTTGTAAGCCGGAGATATTCCCAGGAATTCCCGGTCCATTCAATAAAGCGCAGGAAATCCTCAAAAGGTATGACAAGAGATGCAGTGTTGATACAAGGGTGAAAGCTTATCTTCTTTGCATGTTTCAATGATTCATCCATAAAAAGGTAAACATGATGGTTTTCGTCATGGATTAGGGCCAGGGGAGAAACCGAACCCGGGCTTACACCCAGGTATTTCATCATCCGCTGGTCGGAAGCGAAGCTCAGTTTTCCTTGTTTTAGCTTTAGTTCCAGTTCGCGGATGTTCATCTCATAACGATGGTCCATGATAACCAGGTAATGCCGGTCGCCTTTATGGTTTCTGAAAAACAGGTTTTTGCAATGTACCGCCTCAATATCTTTCCAGTATTTCATCGCTTCTGTGATCGTTGGTGCGGGAGGATGTTCGTGATACGCAAAGCTGATGGCCAGCTCATCTAGGATCTGGTATAGTTTGGGGTTTCCGTTCATGATAAATGCCTTGATATTATTTTAGAAGCTGATTGTCTTGTGATAAACTACTAGCTGCGAGCTAAATAAGGTTTTCCAGTTCTCTCAATTCGTCCTCACTCAGCCCACTAGGCTCAAAGCCTGCTGACCAGGCAAGGAGGAGCATTTTTGCTGCTTTGTTGGCAACATCCAGGAAATCGAAAGCGCTGGTGAGGGTTTCGCTGCTCGACAGTGCTCCGTGTTTCTCCCACAAAATGATGTTTCGCTTTTCCAGTCCCTGGATGGTGATATTCGCCAATGATTCGGAGCCGGATAGGGCGTAAGGGGCACAAAAGATACCTTCCGGGACGAAAAGCTTGATTTCGGGGCACATCTTCCACAACGAATGGTTGAATTTCTCTTCATCCTGAAACAACAGGTGATGACTTAATACAATCAATTCAAGGGGATGGGTGTGTAAAACGGCTTTATGGCTGGGGCGGTTCGTGGCGTTATAAAGATGAATCTTAATATGCGTGATCAATTCGCTGGTGGGCATGAAATCCCCGCGTTCTCCTCCCCACAAAATACGAAACCCGCTGGCATCGCTATTTATTTTTAAGATACAGGAAACGGTTTCAGGCTTATCGGCCAAATACCGCAAATGGCAGCCCTTTCCACTGACAAACAAAGTCAGATTTGCACTCTGGGGCGGGAGCGGAAAAGCGATAATATGTTCAGGATTACTGACGATTTCTTTTTGAAAAAAATCACTCAGGTCAATGGAGATATTTCCTGCGTTTCTTTCTGCCCAGTCCTTTTCCCAAAGATATTGTGCAATCTGAGAAACTTCAGCCAGTATAGTAAGAACCTCTTTTGGCAAAGACAGTGTTGATTTCATGGTTAAATGTTTGAAAATTTATACATCGTCTTCGTGACCTGAAGTATATGCCCGAGCACATCTCCCTTGCCGGCCTGGTTAAAATAGCTGTGCTGACAAAGCTTAAGCGGCGTCGGTTTGTCAGAGGAGGGTGAATATTCTATCAGGAGTTCGTTGGAATCATTTAATGAAAAAAAGACGTTTGTTTTCAGATTGCCAGGGTATCCCTCTTCGCCATCCTTGCTAAAGTACTCCAAAATAAGCGAATTTGATCCAGGATTTTGAAGTTCAGTCACCTCCCAATATACTGAATTAAAACCTTTTATCCCTCCATGGAGGTGATGGTGTCCTTCGTTTTTTGTCAAGTGATATTTTTCTCCCCCGATTGAGAAAGTTCCGCCAGCGATTCGGCTTGCATAAGGTCCAATGATAGCACCAAAATAAGCCGAATCCCTCAAATAACTTTCGGGAAGGTCATGGCCTAACACAATATCAGCAGCTTCCCTTTGTCGGTCAGGAACCCAAAGAGAGGTGATAATCCTTCCAAAATTCAAGACGTTCAGGCGAATGCCTGAATTGTTGGCCAGGGTAAAAAGCGTCACAGGCTGTGTTCTGGAAATTCAGCGGACTGTTAAAAACCCTATTGGAAGCCTTTTTTCTCTTTTTTCTCTTTTTTAGCTAACTTTTTCTCCTTCGCCGTTTTTGCTGGCTCTTTTTTCGTTTCTTTCTTTACGGTCTTTTCTTTTGACATTGGAGTATGGTTTTACTGTAAGGCAAAGTTAAGTTATTTTGTCAAATGTTCTCAGCACACTTTCTTTCCTGAAATTTAAATCTTCAAGCGTGCTTTCTTTTTCAAAAATAATAAAAGTATGTTTATTCAACAAGTGTTTCGGATTGATATTAATCTTTAGCTGTTCATTATAAACTTCAGTTTTCCCGGCACCAGGGATTTCGGGGTGTTTGCGGAGGTTTTTGAAATAACGGAGAAAGGAACTAATCAGAATCAGGGGATAAAAGAAAGGAAACAGCGCCAGGGAGCCCTTGCTGAGTCTGACATACTGAATTTCTTTAATTCTGAACCCGGAGAGCTTTGCCAATATCCTTAGCTTTTGTAGTCCGGCCAGAAAAATATGACCATGATAAATATGATTAGAAACAGTTTTGTCGGTCATCCAGATGTCATCGATCTCATTCGGAGGCATCTGTTTCATCGTTTCACTTTCGAAAAGCAAATAGCTGAATTTAGAGGCGAGGTTTGAAAAAGAAGGTGCCGTAATTACAAGCTCGGCATTCAGTTTTAACACTCGGTTAAATTCCTGAAATGCTTTGAGTTGGTCGCTCAGGTGTTCGATGCCTTCCTGGCAGATGAGCAGGTCTGCATATTGATCGCTTACCGGGATTTTATCCGTCAGGTCAGCCTGGGTACAATGAATGCCACTCAGCTTGAAGTATTCCGGAAAGAGATCAAATGCCTCGGCCCTGGCTCCGAGTTGAAGCAACAATTGCGTGGTAACACCGCTGCCAGCCGGGATATCAAGTACAATCTTATCTTTTAATTTCGAAGCACACCGCACTAAATACCTTTTTACATGATATTTAATGCTTTTTGGATTCTTCAGCGGGTCTGCTTCCATCACAGCTAAATAGCGCCCAGCTTCTTTCCAACCTTCGTGAACTTCTTGATGGCGAACTCGATATTTTCTGTGGAATGTGCCGCACTAAGCTGCACCCTGATACGGGCATGCCCCTTTGGTACCACAGGGTAGGAGAAGCCGATGACATATATCCCTTCAGTCAGCAATTCTTTGGCGAAAGCCTGGGCTATTTTTGCATCATCTTTCAGATGGCCAAACAATACGGGCGTAATGGGATGCGTTCCGGGAACGATCCTGAATCCGGCAGCTTCCATGCCTGAACGGAAAAGCTGGGTGTTTTCGTTGATTTTGTCAATCAGCTCATGGTTTTCTGACAGCAGGTTAAGCACTTCCAAGGTTGCACCTGCAATGGCTGGTGCCAGGGAATTAGAGAAAAGGTAAGGCCTTGACCGCTGCCTGAGGTATTCAACGATTTCTTTCCTTCCGGAGATACATCCGCCGGAAGCACCCCCAAGGGCTTTACCAAAGGTGGTCGAGATGATGTCGACACGATCCATGCTGTTGCAATGTTCATGGGTGCCTCGTCCATTCGGGCCAATGAAGCCAGTGGCATGGGAGTCATCTACCATCACCAGAGCATCATACTTTTCGGCCAGGTCACAGATCTTGTCGACTTGTGCAATGATTCCATCCATAGAAAAGACACCATCCGTTACAATGATTTTAAACATAGCATTCTGAGCCTGCTGAAGCTTGGCTTCCAGGTCTTCCATGTTGTTGTTTTTGTAACGGTAGCGTTGCGCTTTGCATACCCTTACCCCGTCGATGATGGACGCATGATTCAATTCATCAGAAATGATCGCAGAATATTCATCGAATAAAGGCTCAAAAACACCGCCATTGGCGTCGAAGGCCGATGAAAACAAAATAGTGTCCTCCATGCCCAGGAATTCGCTGAGTTTTTTCTCAAGGTCTTTGTGCACTTTCTGGGTGCCACAGATAAAACGGACTGAAGCCATGCCAAAACCCCAACGGAAAAAGGCCATATTAGAACCGGCCATCACCCGGGGATCATTGCATAAACCCAGGTAGTTGTTGGCACAGAAGTTCAGGACATCGAGTCCGTTATCAGTTTTGATATGAACACCCTGTGGTGTCATCAACACTCTTTCTTCTTTGTAGAGCCCTTCGCTTTTAATGCGGTCCAGTTCGTTTGCGAGATAGTCTTTGAATTTTCCGTACATAGTATTGAGTAGATTAGTTTATTCCTCTTATCATTCCTGCCCCAACCGTGTCGTTGGTGGCCTCATCAATCAGGATCAGGCTGCCGGTATTGCGGTTGCGGTGGTAAGAGTCGTAGATCAAGGGTTTGGTTGTTTTTAAAGTGACACAGGCAATATCGTTCAGCCCAACATGAAGATCATCGGTGATCTCATCCAGGTTGTTGACATTGATTTTAAATTTAACTTCTTTTACCAGGGCTTTAACCTCACTGCTGGTATGCCGTAAAATATACTTTCCGCCAGGCTGTAAAGGCTTTTCATGCATCCAGCAGAGCATGATCTCAATGTCCTGGCTTACCGTGGGCAAATTGTCGCTTTTGACGATCATGTCGCCCCGGCTGATGTCGATGTCATCTTCAAGCCTTAGTGTTACCGACATGGGCGGGAAGGCTATGTCAACCTCTGTATCCGCTATGTCGATTGCCTGAATCCTGGACTTTTTCATCGAAGGAAGCACGACAATTTCATCGCCTTTGGCAAAAGTACCGCCAGCTATCCTTCCGGCATAACCCCGGTAATCGTGAAATTCATGAGAGATTGGACGGATCACGTACTGAACCGGGAACCGGGCATCTTCAAGATCCTGGTCATTGGAAATCTCAATGTTTTCGAGAAGGTAACGCAAAGTCCCACCGGTATACCAGTCCATATTGGAGGATGGTTCCACCACATTGTCTCCCAACAACGCACTAATCGGGACAAATCGGATATCCTTCACCTGGAGCTTGTCGTCGAATTGCAGATATTTCTCTTTAATGGATTCATAGACATCCTGATTAAAATCAACCAGGTCCATCTTGTTGACACAAACGATCACATGAGGTATTCCGAGCAGTGACGCAATATAGGAATGACGATAAGTCTGTTCAATGACACCAATACGGGCATCGATCAAAATAAGGGCAACATTGGCAGTGGAGGCGCCGGTGACCATATTCCGGGTATACTGAATATGACCAGGGGTGTCAGCAATGATAAATTTTCTTTTTGGGGTAGCGAAATACCGATAGGCAACATCGATGGTGATCCCCTGTTCACGTTCTGCCCGGAGGCCATCCGTGAGCAGTGCCAGGTTGATATGTTCACCGCCCCGCTGGATGCTCGCACGTTTTACGGCTTCAAGCTGGTCTTCAAAGATTGATTTGCTGTCATATAAGAAGCGGCCGATTAGTGTACTTTTTCCGTCGTCGACACTGCCAGCGGTCGTGAACCGCAACAGCTCCATATCCAGATATCCCTTGGTACTAAAATCCTCCATTTTCTCAATTCTTCATTTAAAATTCATTCCGTGGTCCAGGATTAAAAATAACCTTCCTTTTTCCGGTCTTCCATGGCTGCCTCCGAGCGTTTGTCGTCAGCCCTGGAGCCACGTTCTGTAACACGGGTGGCTGCAGTCTCTGCGATGATGTCTTCCAGGCTGTTTGCGGATGACAGCGACAGACCCGTGCATGAAATATCACCGATAGTACGGCAACGAACCTGGCGAACTTCAGATTTCTCTTCCGGACGCTGCATCATAAAAGGCGCTGTAGCGAGCCAGACCCCATCCCTGAAAAAGACTTCCCGCTGATGCGTGAAATATAGACTGGGTAAAGGGATGTTTTCAAGCATAATATACTGCCATACATCCATTTCTGTCCAGTTGCTGATAGGAAATACCCTGAAATGCTCACCGATATGCTTTCTCCCATTAAAAAGATTCCAGAGCTCAGGACGCTGGTTTTTAGGATCCCATTGACCAAATTCGTCACGATGGGAAAAGAAACGTTCTTTGGCACGGGCTTTCTCTTCATCACGTCGTGCACCTCCCATGGCTGCAGTAAACTTGTTTTTTTCCAGTGAGTCGAGCAAGGTGGTGGTTTGCAAGACATTCCTGCTGGCGTTAAAGCCTTTTTCTTCCACACTGCGGCCTTGGTTTATCGATTCCTGGACAGAGCCAATTATCAGCTCTGCGCCAATTTTCTGTACCAGTTCATCACGATAATCCAGCGTTTCCTGGAAATTATGACCTGTGTCGATGTGTAATAAAGGAAAAGGTAAACGGGCAGGCCAGAAAGCTTTCGATGATAAATGCGTTAAAACGATAGAGTCTTTTCCTCCTGAGAAAAGAAGAACAGGGCGTTCAAACTGAGCCACTACTTCCCGGATTACGAAAATTGCCTCAGATTCAAGTTCCCTTAAATGCTTCATACTGTATTGATCCGTCATAATTTCCCTGCCGTTACTCTCTAAAAAAAGAGGTTTGCAAAGGTAGGTAAAAAATCAATCAGAAGATCTGCGATTTTCGGCAATGAACAGAACTAAAACCCTGGACAATTGTTCTAAATGGACCGAAAAGTATTGCAAATATAAATTTGGAACCAGACTTCACAATTTTTTACTGCTGAAAGTGGTTCAAGCAATTATATTTACCGAAATTTGTCACCATTCCCTGAATCAGAGTTTAATTTTTTCACCATGAAAATAAAAAATCACTCAATTATATTGTTGTTAGTCTGGATATTGTGTCTTAATTCATTGTCCATAAAAGCCGCATATCTCCAGAATATGCCGCTGAAAGTCACCCAGCCAAACGGAATTGAACTTTCATTGCTGACCTCTGGTGATGAGTATCATCAGCGCGTTCATGACTTAAATGGTTATACAATACTAAGAAATACCAAAGGGTGGTATGTTTTTGCTGTACGCCAGAATGGGAAACTCATCCCAGGCTTGGCTGTTGCAGGACTTGATGACCCAAAATCTTTCGGATTGAAACCAGGACTTGACATCTCTGCTGAAGAATGGAAATCATTACGATCCAACTTCTGGGATCATACACCAAAAGCCAACAAGCCAAGCCAATTGCCGACACTCACCACCGGTACCGTTAACAACCTGGTGGTGTTTATCCGTTTCTCTGATCAAACGGCTTTCCCGACCAGCTTAAACTACTACGACAGCGTTTTTAATGACAATGTACCCGGGGCTAATTCCATGTATAATTATTACAAAGAAGCCTCATATAATAACATGACAGTTTCGTCGACTTTTTATCCGACACCTTCCGGTACAATTGTCTTGTCATATCAGGATTCGCATACCCGCAATTACTACAGTCCATGGGATACCCTCACAAACCCGACAGGTTATAAAAGTAATGAGCGGACAAGCCGTGAGCACGACCTCCTAAGAAGTGCGGTGTCCAGTATTGCAAGCCAGGTTCCTGTAGGCCTTAACCTGGATTTTAACAGTGATGGCAATATTGACAATGTGTGTTTCATCATCCGCGGAGGGACTACTGCCTGGTCTTCTATTTTGTGGCCACACCGCTGGTCGGCCTATACATCCCCGACGGTAAATGTAAACGGGAAACATTTTTATGATTACAACATTCAGATTGAGACCTTCCTTAATACTTCCGGCGTAGGCGTACTGGCTCATGAAATGTTTCACACTTTTGGTGCTCCTGATCTCTATCACTACACCTCTAATGGAATGAGCCCTGTCGGTGTCTGGGATATCATGGATGCCAATCAGAACCCGCCTCAGCATATGTCGGCTTTTTTGAAATATAAATATGGAGGTTGGATTGCTTCGATCCCAACAATCACATTGCCAGGGACATATATCTTAAGTCCTTTGACATCTTCCACCAATAACTGCTATAAAATTCCTACCAGCGCTTCGGCTACAGAGTATTTTGTACTCGAATACCGAAGGAAAATAGGCAGCTTTGAGAGTTCTCTTCCCGGTTCCGGTCTTGTCATCTACCGGATCAATACCCTTGCCGGTAATGGCAATGCAGATGGACCTCCTGATGAAGTCTATGCTTTCAGGCCCGGCGGTACTCTGACAGCCAACGGAACCATTAGCCAGGGCTTTTTTAACAATACGATCGGAAGGGTTGCTTTTAACGACACCACCAACCCTCGCTGTTTCCTTTCAACCGATAGTAATGCACATGTAAATATCTATAATATTAGCGCGGCCGGTAACACTATATCATTCCAGGTTGGGATGACACCGATTGCAAATTTCAGCGCTGGTGTTTTGGTCACCTGTCCCTATCAGACTGTGGGTTTTAGTGATATTTCAGGCGGAAGTATCACCAGCCGTTTGTGGTCATTTAGCCCAAATACTGCTGTCTTTGTCAATGGAACAAGTGCGGCCTCTTTAAACCCGGAAGTTCAGTTTCCTGCTGCCGGGAATTACTCAGTAACGCTGACTATTTCAGGACCTGCCGGCAGCAATACGATGACAAAAAGTAATTACATCCATATCAACAATGCCAGCGTGACTCCCTTTGCCGACAACTTTGAATCAGGGACCTTCGCCACAAAAGGCTGGGTCGTGAATAATCCCGATGGGCAGACCAGCTGGGCATTTACGAGCAGTGCTGCCGGGAATGGTTCGAGCACAAAGAGCGTTTTTATGGATTTTTATAACTATGATAATGCAGGGACTGTTGATGAGCTGGTCTCGCCGGGAATCTCTTTGCCCCAGGCAGGAAGCGCAAAGCTTAAGTTCAAAGTAGCCTACCGACCCTATAGTGATATTTATAAGGATTCATTGAAAGTCGCTATTTATAACAACTGCGGATCCACTTTGGCCGCGATCCCTTATGCCAAAACCTATGCTACACTTGCAACCGGAGCTGATGATGTCAACCCTTTTACGCCTGCTGTTGCAAGCGATTGGCGGACCGACTCGATAGACCTCACAGCGTATCTTGGGCAGACGATCGTAGTTAAGTTTATTGCCGTTGATGGTTATGGGAATAATTTATATCTCGACGACATCAACCTGACATCCACCCAGGCAAGTGTGGTGGCAAATTTTTCAGCCAACAATACAAGTGTTTGCCAGAGTGCTTCAGTCAGTTTCACGGATCTTTCATTGGGAAGTCCAACCAGCTGGTCCTGGACTTTTGGTGATGGCGGGACTTCCCTGCTTCAAAACCCTAGCCATCAATATCTGACAACAGGTCTGAAGACTGTTAGCCTCACAGTTACCAAATCCGGTAACAGCAACACCATGACCAAGACTTCCTATATTAATGTTACGCAAAGTACGCCTGTCAGTGTTTCAATATTGAATTCGCCATCAACAACAGTTTGCGTCGGGACGTTGGTTTCCTTTACTGCAGTTTCTGTCAATGGCGGAACCAACCCCGTATACCAATGGAAAGTCAATGATGTTAATGTTGGAAATAACAGTCTGAATTATGCGTACGTTCCTCTGAACGGAGCCCAGGTTAAATGCGTGGTGACTTCCAACCAGGGCTGTGTTTCCGGAAACCCTGCCACGTCGAATGTGATCAGCGAATCGGTGATGGGAACCCCTGTCGTAAACCTCGGGAATGATACTACAATTCCTGCCTCTGACAGCCTGATGCTTGATGCAGGTGCCGGCTCTCTTTATTACCAATGGAATTCCGGGGAAACAAGCCGGTATAAAAAGGTACTGTCGAGCGGGACCTATTCCGTTACCGTTTCAAACGGACTCACTTGCTATGGGGTTGATTCTATAAATGTAAAACGCGGATATACTGACATATACGGCAATGCAGCCTATCTGAATCTTAATTCTACAGCGCTTGATAGCGTGTTGGTAAGCTTGAAATCAGGGAATTCCGTGATCCAATCACAATGGTTAATAACAGGCGGGCATTACCATTTTATAAATGTAGCCTCAGGGACATATTCCCTGGAGGCTGTTTGCAACAAGACCTGGGGCGGTGCAAACGCATCTGATGCCTTATTGGTCCTGAAGCATTTCGTTAACATTGCTCCACTCACAGGCGTTAAACTAAAAGCAGCCAATGTCGACAACAGTGCTTCTGTTAATTCCCTGGATGCAATGTTGATTTCCAGGCGGTTTACCGGATCTATAACTTCTTTTGCAGCAGGGAATTGGGTTTTTGAAAAACCGGTTTTTGTTTTCACCGGCAATGCCAATGTTACTCAAAATATCAAAGGTTTGTGCACCGGTGATGTCAATGGCTCCTATCAGCCCTATGCTAAAATGGAAGCGGGAGCCCACCTTGAGCAAAGTGGATACGCTCAGTCAGATTCTTTAGGGATCTGCACGATACCTCTTTTAAGCGGGCAATCTATGAGCCTCGGTGCATTGTCAATGATAATGAATTTCCCTTCAGAGAGTTATGAATTGATTTCGTTGAAATTCCCATCCTCATATGACGGCCAGTTGGACTACCTTCTCGAGCAGGGGCTTCTCAGGATTTCCTGGTTTAGCCTGACACCAGTCGTACTTAAGGAACTTGATCCCGTCATTGAATTAAAAGTCAGGAAATTGCGTTTAGATGTGACCGCTTTTAATTTAAATTGTTTGCCGGGAACCGAACTGGCCGACGAACTGGCTACGCCTTTTAGGGATGTAAAGCTTTCATATCCTCAAGTTTTATCTCAGGATCAATCCGGACTTCTTCATTTGGAGGTGTTCCCAAATCCTAGTAAAGGGAATTTTACATTGGAGTTGATAGCAGGCGACAAGGAAGCCCTTGATTACTATATCACCAATTCATTGGGTGAAAAAGTATTCGAAGAAAAGAACCTGAGTGGGAATGGTCATTATCTGCGTCAGCTAGATTTGTCATATCTGTCTGATGGAATGTATTTTATAAGCATGAAAGCTAATCATGGCCTCCTGACACAAAAACTCATTATCCAGGGCTCGGTAAAGAAATAATATAATTAAAAGGCTGTTCGAGGAAGGAAGGATGTATCCAATTATGTTTATATTTGGCTCCTAAACCAATTTTGGATGATAAAAACAGTACTTTGTCTCTCCTTCCTTTTTTTCGGCATCGCTGGCTTTTCGCAGCCCTATATCGACATAGCAGATGTTCAATATCAGCTGTTCACACGTGCGGCTTACAAAGACGCTCCGAGTTCAAATGCTGCAACTTCTTTGTTTAAAGCGGGTGTGACATTTCCGTTTCAAATGAAAAATGGGAATGTAATTCTTGGTGGTTTTGAGCACCTTCATCATCATTTTGATTATGATTCTGTGACGCATAGCTATGGGAATGACCTGTATTCCAATGAGATGCATATCGGGTTTAAGCATGACATGAAAGATCCTGCATGGAACTATGTTGTGATGGGTATTGCAAAAATCAACGCAGATCTTGTGTCCGTGAGAGGTACTGACTGGCAAGCCGGAGGGGCTGTCTTATTTACCTGGAAGAAGCGGGAAGCACTGAAATGGAAGTTTGGATTGTATTATAACCGTGAGTTTTTCGGGAATTATTTTATGGCACTGCTGGGTATTGAATGGAAAGTCAATAAACGACTTAACATATTTGGCACATTGCCAGCCGCCATGAATATTGAATACAGACTGCATCCGAAATGGACTGCTGGTTTGGCCTACCGTAGCGTTAATTCATCCTACAGAACAAAAGACAATCCCGGAGACATGTATGTTTTGGAAGGTCATAAAATTTGGGCTGATAACCAGATTTCTGCGGTCATTAACTACTATCCCTTTAAAAATCTAACCGCCTACATTGGCGTTGGACAAACGGTTTTTCGTTATTTTCAGACGTATAACTCGATTCATATTAAAACATCAGCTGATCCATCTCTATTACCCTTTAAAAATCAGCAGTTTGTTTATTTTGGCTTGGCCTTCAGGGTCAGATTCGACCAGGAAAAAAACTAACCTTTTAACATTAAATTATGAGCAAAACTGCTGATATTTCCCCTATCAAAATAGGGGATCCCAAGGTTATCAATGGCTGGGTCATGTACGATTGGGCCAATTCAGTTTACCAGTTAACCATCGCTTCTGCAGTATTCCCCATTTATTACAGCGCTGTAACCCGCGCCGGCGGCTCAGATGTCGTCGATTTCTTTGGGTTTCATATCATAAACACCGTATTATATTCCTGGGGAATCGCCGCAGCTTATCTTTTCCTGGCGATTTTGACGCCACTGTGGTCTTCAATCGCTGATTATACCGGGCGCAGGAAAGCTTTTATGCAAGTGTTCACCCTGATAGGGGGCATAAGTTGTGCCACACTCTTTTTCTTTAATAAAGACAATATTGAACTTGGCATTCTATCCTTCTTTTTTGCCTGGATCGGTTATGGTGGCAGCCTGGTATTTTACAATTCTTTTTTGCCTTTAATTGCTGCTCCTGAAGACCAGGATAGAATTAGTGCCCGGGGTTATTCTATGGGTTACCTTGGCGGTGTTACTTTGTTGATTATAAATCTGATATTTATCCTGAAGCCAGGATGGTTTGGCATCACTGATACCAGCTTCCCAGCCAGGTTAGCCTTCCTCACTGTCGGCATTTGGTGGATTGGTTTTGCACAGATCACTTTTAAGGTTCTTCCTAAATATACTTTCGGTCAAAAGCAAGGTGGGAATGTCATCATGAAAGGCTATCAGGAGCTTAGGACTGTTTGGAACTTTGTCAAACATTCCAGGAAGATGACTTTGTACCTGGCTTCGTATTTTTTCATGACAAGCGGTATTTTAACCGTGATGTTTATGGCAGCCACTTACGGTGAAAAGCAACTCAAACTTGGCAATGCAGTCTTGATCGGCACGATACTGTGTATACAGTTGTTGGGCGTGGCCGGTGCCTGGTCTTTCGCCAGGATCTCAAAAAAATTAGGCAATATAAATACCTTGCTTATATCAGTATCAGCCTGGGTGATAATCTGTTATGCTGCATATATGATCACGGATGCTGTAGGATTTATGATCGTGGCCTGCTGTGTGGGAATCGTGATGGGAGGTTCTCAATCTCTGGCACGTTCAACCTGGTCAAAGATGTTACCTGAGACAGAAGACCATACATCTTATTTCAGCTTTTTCGATGTCATGGAAAAACTAGCCACCGTTGCCGGAACCTTTAGTTTTGGAATTATGGAAGCGATCACTGGAAATATGAGAGCTTCTGTGCTATCTGTTGTAGTCTTTTTCCTATTCGGATTGTTTTTCCTTGTGCTGGTGAAGAGATTTGAGAAAAGGTAAGGCCTGGATTTAAGGTTATTTCCAGCCCTGTAAGTCTTCCAGCTTCAGTGGCGTTATCTCCAGTTTCATTTTCTTTCGCATCCCATTCAGGTCGTTGAAGAGCTTATTGACATTCGCCAGGCGAAGCTGATCCAAGTTTATAATGCCCAGTTTGGTAAGGATGGGCACCCAAGCTTCCGGAATATTACTTCCTGCAAAACCGTGATCAACATCTTTTGTTTGATTGTCAATAACTTCTGGTCGCATTTGCGGGAAAAACAAGACTTCCTGGATAGAGGAAGAATTGGTCATGATCATACTCAAACGGTCAATGCCGATACCCAAACCTGCAGTCGGGGGCATCCCATATTCCAGGGCACGTAAAAAATCTTCATCGAGAACCATTGACTCCTGGTCACCACGACGGCCTAACTCCAGCTGATCTTCAAATCGTTTTCGCTGATCGATAGGGTCATTCAATTCAGAAAAAGCATTACAGATTTCTTTCCCGTTACAAATGGCTTCGAAACGTTCTACCAGGCCTGGCTTGGAGCGGTGTTTCTTGGCAAGCGGCGACATCTCTACCGGATAATCCGTGATGAATGTCGGTTGAATCAGTTTTCCTTCGCAACATTCACCAAAAATCTCATCAATCAGTTTCCCTTTTCCCATCGAAGCATCCACTTCAATTTTAAAGGTTTTTGCTGTGGCAACCAGTTGATCTTCATTCATCTGGCTGATGTCAACACCGGTATAATGGTCAATCGCCTCAAACATGGTAAAGCGCTTCCAGGGTCTCTGGAAGTTTATTTCATGGGCACCAACTGTAACGGTGGTCTTTCCGTGAAGTGCAAGAACAATATTTTCAACCATTTCTTCAACCAGGTTCATCATCCATTCATAATCCTTGTAAGCAACATAAAGCTCCATCTGGGTGAACTCAGGGTTGTGAAAACGGTCCATCCCTTCATTCCTGAAGTCTTTTGAAAATTCAAAGACCCCATCGTAACCGCCTACAATTAAGCGCTTTAGGTAGAGTTCGTTGGCGATTCTAAGGTACAGCGTCATGTCCAGGCTGTTGTGATGTGTCTTGAAAGGCCTGGCGGCGGCACCCCCATACAATGGCTGCAAAATAGGTGTTTCTACTTCAAGATAGCCGCGGCTTGTCAGGTAATTACGCATGGAATTCACCAGGGCTGTTCTTTTAATAAAGATATCGCGGACCTGGGGATTCACAATGAGGTCAACATAACGTTGGCGATACCGCAACTCCGGATCAGTAAAGGCATCGAAAACCGCGTCGACTGTTTCTTTTACTACAGGTAGCGGACGAATTGATTTACAGAGCACCGTAAATTCTTTCACGTGGATGGTGATTTCTCCCATCTGGGTGGTAAAGACAAAACCTTTGATCCCGATGATATCCCCGATATCTAAAAGCTTCTTAAAGACGGTGTTATACATTGATTTATCCTCGCCCGGACATATGTCGTCGCGTTTGAAATACAATTGTATCCTGCCTTTCTCATCCTGTAATTCCGTAAAGGATGCGGCTCCCATGATACGACGGCTCATGATACGACCCGCAATGCTGATATCCTGATAAAGCGTATTGTCGCCGGGAAAGTTTTTAAGGATGTCGGCCGAAGTGACATCGACGGGGTAAGTAGCTGCAGGAAAGGGATCTATCCCTGATTTCTGCAATTCAAGCATCGCATTTCTGCGGAATATTTCCTGATCTGAAAGATGGTCCATAGCACTGTTTAAAGGGCTGCAAAGGTAAAAAGAAATGATCAACCCAGAACTTGTTCCAGGATATGATGCGATTGAATATTTCCAAAACCTTGAAGATGAATACGATAATAATCCATCAATCCCATTAGCAGGTTTTTCCTTTGTTGATTATTAATAGAAATTTCCGACATATTCTCCCAACTTGCTGAGGAGTATTGAAACAAAATCTGGCTGATCTCTTTTGTAAGATAGTATTGATGCAGGGGTGGCGTATTCACATATACACCTTCAACCAAATCAAAATAAGGGTGTTGTAGATCCCAATTGCCGGAAGGGTAAAAGCCCAGGTATTTCGAGTATTGAACACAAAAACATAGATGAAAAGTGTTCAGATGAGCCGTAGCTTCATCTAAGCGGACAATGGAATCAAAGAGAAAATTAAAAAGTTCTGCGTTGGTTTCTTCTTCTTTTAAAGCTTTGTAAATTACTTCATTGAGGAAGATTGCCAGGGAGCTTTTTCGTATGTCGAAAGGAATATGGGTAAAGGGAAAGGCTGCATGAATCTCTTTGATATGCTGAAGGTTTCCAAGTTCTTTATGATAAACGACCAGCTCCAGCAGGGAGAGATGCTGTAATAAGGCAGGGCTGATCAGTGGTTTCTTTTTCCTGACACCTTTGACGAGATAAGATTGAATCCCAAATAGTTCAGTATAAACTTTTAGAATGACACTACTTTCTGAATAGTTGACCTTATGCAGAACGATCCCTCTGGTTTTGTGCAGGCTCAAACCTTTAAGTTAATTGAGGAACAGGATTTTGGTAACGCAGGTTTCAGAACCGTCCTCATTGGAGACAAAAACAAGGTACACACCGCTACCAGCTTTTCTTCCGTCAAAGTTTCGGCCATTCCAGATTGCCTGTCCGCCTTCAGCAGTAGTTTGGTAAATCAGTCCACCGCCAATATCGGTTATTTTGACATTGGCATTGCTTACCAGTCCTTTGATGGCAATAGAACCTGAATAGCCGGGTTCAACAGGGTTCGGGTAAACCAAAACGCTGCTGTTATTCTCACTGCCTTCCGTGGCAGTACTTTTATAAGAAACGATGCCTTTATCAGTACCAAAAAACACTTCTCCATTTTCCGGATTGATGGTAATGGCAGAAATAGTATTGGATAATAAGGGGCTATTTTCCTTGCTAAAATGCAAAATCTGTTTTGATCCGTCGGGCGACATTAAAAAGACCCCAGCACGATCGGTCCCAAACCATTTCCTGTTGGCGCCATCGATGGCTATTGCAGTAACGGCCTCTGTTTCAAGCAGATATTGAGTGTAGCCGCCAATGGTGATAAAAACTTTCTGCGCATCAAAATTCTGACCCGTAAAAACATTCTCAGGGGCATAGAAAACAGCAACGCCCTGGTCAGTCCCCAACCACACTTGCCCGTCTTTATCGCAGGCAATGCTAAAAACCTGGGTTCCAGGGATATTGCCTAAAGAAATTCCGCTGGTGAGCTTTCTGGCATGGTCGTCGTTGGGATTCGTTAAAGTGTAATTATCCGAATAAACAAGCAAGGAATTACCCCTGAGTAATACCCATTTCTGGTTATAATGGTCGATGATCATCTTGCCCATGTCGATAGCTTCAGTCCCGGGGTATAAATTCCCCAGGTCAAATGACATCCACTGACCACCTGGATATCTCTTGACGCTTAATACGTTGGGTGCACTGGAATTGCTTACCCACAAATTGTTGTCAGCATCAAAAGCGAGTCCGCCAACCCAGGCCTTCCAGTCAGGGTATCCAACCACTGGCTGCAACGAACTGTTCTTGGAATTATAGACATTTTTGATCTTCCCGTCATACAACTCAACCAGGCCATTGCCCCAGGATCCGGCATAGACCCGTTTTGAATCACTGGGGTCGACAGCGACGGTAAGCAAGTCGCGAATACTGTCCATACCCGGATTTGACTGCCTGTTGGCACTGGACCAGGATTCATCCTGAAATGAATAGATGGCACCCAGGTCCCAGTTACTGCCCCAGGAAGGGTTCCTGCCACCCGGAACCACAGCAAGGTGCCCGGAAGCGAATGCCATGTCGAAAACCTTTGCTCCAAGCGGACCATTGGGGAGAATCCGCTTAAAAGTCCAGGTGTTGTAATTTTCTACCAAAGCCTGGGCTTTGTCTGCAATCCATAAATGCCCGTCAGCTGAGATAATGGCAGCACTTGGCTGCGGGGAATAGGTAGTATCATCCAGGTTGTAAACGTACAGATGAAGCAAAGGCGCCAGATTGGAATCCTTGATGTCAACAAAATCTGCGTTTACCAATAACAGCTTATCCCCAAATGTCTTGATTTCACTTCGGGTAGAAGAATTATACTTGTCCAGGTAATCCCATCCCATACCTGTTTTAATAAACATCGTGTCATTGTTATAATTATCTGAATGTTTATTTACGATAAGATTTCCTTTGAAATAAGCGACAGCATTGTATTTCTCGTTTGGAGTAAGGATATTTTCATCATGTGTCCAGGAAGCAAAGTTAGAGAGGTTCTGTCCACTAAGTAAAGCTGAAAAGATCCCTTTCTCAGTGGCCACAAAAAGGCTGGTCCCGTCGCTGGCCAGGTCGAATACCGCCAGTGGAGCACCTTCCGGTCCCAGGTAATAAGTCTCTTTGATTTCCATTTTAGCGATATCCACAACAACAACGCCGAAACCACAGCATAAATAGGCAAGCTTGTCAATGCAAATGATTTTGTAAATGTTCTTATTCCCTAAAATAGCCTTCCGTTTGATGTCGGAAAGATTGGTTACTTTATTGTCGGTGATCAGGTCGATATTCGCATTGGTATAAGAAACGACCAGAGTCTTGCTTGCAGAACACCAGGCAATGTCGCTTAAACCGACATCTGAAAGACTGTTAATTTTCGTCATGCGTGCGATGCTGTTGTCATCACGGTCATAATAAAAGATGCCATAGGCAGTGGCCGTATAAATGCGCGACCCTGCTTCTGCAACTGCAATACAATTATTATAAGGAAGATGTTCTCTCCAATCGCCAATGGGCATTACCTGGGCGAAAAGCGAAGCCCGGCAAACAGTGATCCCTATTAAAAAAACAATCCGGGTAAAGTACTTCATTTCTTGATTTTTCAGTTGCAAACCTAAGTATAATTCTCGTATCGCAGATAACTGAAAAATTTGGGAAATATTGCTGAGCGATTATACTACTTACGTTCCTCCTTAATAATCTTTATTTGTTTTTCATGCCTGGAATCCGGACATGAAGGAGGCATCATAATCATCATGTCGTCATTGGTTTCTATGGTGATTTTTTTACCGTGCTTTTTGTTTTTTATCTCAAATTTTGTGATCTGACCCCATGGAGTCATGCCCATGCCAAAAGGAAATGGGTCACTTGGGTTAAAATCACCCCCGGGCATATTTTTTAACACCATAATTCTCTTACAATTCCCGACCATCCCTTCCTGTGGAATGTCCCCACCCATTAGCACCATCGTGTCTCCTTCAATAATAATTGTCGTGTCGTTCCTGCTGTTTTTCCCTTGGCCATCGTCCTTGGTGATCCGGACCACAACTTTCGTTGTCGATTCTTCCTTGTTTTCTTTTTGTGTCTGAGCTACAGCTCCCTGAGTCAGTAAGCCAAAACCCAGGCTCACAATAATATATTTGAAGCTTGCTGACAGAATATTTAATTTTCTCATTGTTGATGATTTTAATAATGATTAGCAAAGCTAAGCATTTCGCGATTTGTTAAATTTGAACAATAGTTAAATTTGGTTAAGGCTTCAAGAATCTTTCTTGCTGACAATTAGGTTTTTATACTTTTGACCTATGAAAGGAAAATGGTTGTTGGTCCTGATTGTCCTGGGAAGCTTGGCAATGCTCGGCATTATTTTTGTCCAGCTGAGTTGGATTCGTAATGCGCTAAAAATCAGCCAGGAGAGCTTTAATACTTCCGTAAATAATGCCCTCGTTAAAACGGTCGATAAGCTTGAAAAGAAAGAAGATGTGATTTTCATTACAGATAAATTCAACCTGAAACTGGATACCGGTTTGCCCTATCAAAATTCAAGCGCTGCCACACTAAGTCAAAAAGAAAAAAATAAAGCCATTGACAATGAAGTTGTTATAAAAAAATCAGATCCTGAATTACATGAGCGTATTGTTACAAATCATGAAATCACTTCTTCAGCCCTCACCGAATCGTCTTCCAATAACGACCGTAAAATATTAATGACAGAAACGGATCGTTTTGCCAAAAGGATCAATAAAATGAATGATGTGATCCGGGAAATCGTTGTCGAGGCTCAAAATAAAAACTTAAATATTGAAAACCGGCTCGACACCTTTAGCCTTCAGAAAGAACTGAACAAAGCGCTGCTCGACAACGGCATTCACTTACCCTATGAATTTGCGGTGATTCCTGCCGGAAAAGCAGCCCCACTAAATCTTCGTTCACGGAATTTCGCTGACGAATACCGGAATAAGTCATTTAAAGTCAGCCTATTCCCTAATGACCTGATCGCGAAGTCTAATTATTTACTGGTCTATTTCCCAAATCAGAAGAATGAATTGGTGAAATCAATGTCGTGGCTGATGACATTGTCGCTGATCTTTACATTCACCTTGCTTGTCGTGTTTGTCATGACAATTCTTGCTGTGTTCAAACAGAAAAAGATCTCTGAGATCAAAACGGACTTTATCAACAACATGACCCATGAATTTAAAACCCCGCTGGCAACGATTTCACTTGCCGTGGATTCTATCAACAATGCCAAAGTGATTGAGGACCCTGCCCTTATTCGGAATTACACCCAGGTGATCCGTGAAGAAAACAAACGCATGAATGCCCATGTTGAGCAGGTACTTCAGATGGCTTTATTTGATCGTCACGAGTTTAGTTTTGATTTGGCCAGGCTTGAGATGAACCTCCTCCTTAAAAAAGCCGTAGGGAGCATCAGGCTTCAGGTTGAGAAAAACCAGGGAAGCATCAGCCTGGAATTAAACGCAACGAAAGATACTGTTCTGGGTGATCAGGTTCATCTCCTCAATTGTATCCTGAACCTCCTGGACAATGCCAATAAATATTCTCCTGAGAAGCCAGAAATTTTGGTTTACACAATAAACCGTGACAAGATGATCGTTATAGGGATCTCAGATAAGGGAATTGGCATGTCGAAAGAGACCCAGAAACGGATTTTCGAGAAATTCTATCGGATTCCAACCGGAAACATCCACAATGTGAAAGGTTTCGGATTGGGATTAAGTTATGCCAAAGCCATTATTGACGGGCATCACGGAAGTATTAGCGTATGGAGTGAGACTGGAAGTGGTACTCGTATTGAGATAGTTTTACCTTTACCGAAAGAAGATAGAAAATCTGTTATCCATGAATCATAAGATGAAAATTTTGTTGGCTGAGGATGACCTCAACTTTGGGTCAATCCTGAAGTCATACCTTGAACTGAATGATTTTGAAGTAGTCCTCAAGACTAATGGCAAACTAGCCTGGGCCGAATTCTTTAAAGATAACTTCGACATCTGTATCCTTGACGTGATGATGCCCGAAATGGATGGTTTTGCCGTGGCTAAGGAGATCCGGGCCAGCGGAAAAGAAGTCCCGATTATCTTTTTGACCGCAAAGACCTTAAAGACGGACATGATCCAGGGCTTTGAGATCGGCGCTGATGACTACATCACCAAACCCTTTGATTCAGAAATTCTTTTACTGAAAATCAAAGCCATTACCCGCCGTAATGACCAGCTGTCAAACAAACCACAGACCATCGCTGAGGAGATCAGCATAGGACAGTATGTCTTTAACTACAAACAAAGGATATTGTCGTTTTCGAACGTTAAAAAGAGTGTCACACCCAAAGAATCAGAACTACTCCGACTGCTTTGCCTGGCAGGTGATAATATACTCTCTAAAAAAGAAGCACTGATGAAGATCTGGGGCGACGACAGCTATTTTGCTGCCCGCAGCATGGATGTCTTTATGGCCAGGATCCGGAAATACCTGAAAGATGACCCCAATGTTGAAATCCTTAGCGTTCATGGAAATGGATATCGTCTCATCATTAAATCCTGATTTTCATTGATATATCTGCCTTATCAACGGATGATAACCCGCGTTGTAAGCCTTGGCGATGTGCCCATGGGCGGCGAAAATCCAATCCGTATCCAGTCAATGACGAATACCGACACGCTCGATACCCTGTCGACTGTCGAACAGACCATAGATCTCGTTGAAGCCGGCTGCGACTATGTCAGAATCACAACCCCTACCATAGCCGATGCCGAAAACCTTCGTATCATCAAACAAGAACTCCGAAAACAGGGTATTCATGTTCCGCTCATCGCCGACGTGCATTTCAACCCGAAAGTCGCTGAACTTGCGGCACGACTGGTTGAGAAAGTAAGGATAAATCCGGGCAACTATGCCGACAAGAAACGACAGACCACAATAGGATTCTCCGAACAGGAATACCGTGAAGAGCTGGAACGTATTGCCGAACGTTTCCGCCCACTGCTCGACATCTGCAAGGAATATGGTACCGCAATCAGGATTGGCGTCAACCATGGCTCGCTCTCCGATCGTATCATGAGCCGTTATGGCGATACACCCCTCGGAATGGCCGAGTCAGCAATGGAGTTTCTCAGGATATCCGCTGGCTACGGCTTTCATGAGCTGGTTTGTTCCATGAAATCCAGTAACATCAGGGTAACGACCTTTGCCACCCGGCAGTTGGTCATGCTGATGCAGGAAGAAGGGATGAACTACCCGATTCACCTGGGTGTGACTGAAGCCGGCGACGGTGAAGATGGACGCATCAAGTCAGCAGCAGGCATTGGCGCTTTGCTGGAAGATGGGATAGGGGATACGATACGGGTTTCCCTGACGGAAGATCCCGAACAGGAGATTCCCGTTGCCAAAGCAATTGCCGACAGGTATAACAAACGCCAGGGACCCTACACCCATACATTGAATCTCCCGGAAAACCTTAGCTACCTTGAGTTTCAGAAAAGAGAAACGATCCGTGTGGGCAAGATTGGTGGCGGACAACAAGCTGCGGTCATCACCTCATGCTCTGGCATCGCTTCCTTTGAGTGTTCTTATTTCGCCAACAAAGCCTTTAAGCCGGATTTTATCTACAACCCGCCTCATATTGTCACCCTCAAACATCCTTCTGAAGTACAGGAAGTCGTTCATTTCTCGATCTGGGATCAGGGGTCTACAGCATTTCTGCCCTTGTGGGATGTACATAACTACATGAGAGCCAGCATAAGGTCTACGGTTACGAATTTCATCATGGTGACTGAAGCCTCTCTCAGTGCGGAATTGATCGAAGCTGCCAAAAACGACACTGTCGCCGTTTTTGTGTTCGAATCACATTGGACTGCGGCTGTCAGCCAGGTCCGACGGATGTTTAGCATCTTAAAAGAAATGAACTGCCATACCCCTGTCGTGTTGAACCGTGCCTTTACCATGCCCGATATCGACCTCCTGGCATTATATTCCGCCGCAGACCTGGCTTACCTGCTGGTCGACGGCCAGGGCGACGGAATCTGGGTGGAAGGTGAGCCAGATGCCTTATGCAAATACCCTACACAAACAGTATTTAATATCTTACAAGCTGTCGGCGACAGGATCTACAAAACCGAATATATCGCTTGTCCTTCCTGTGGCCGGACTCAGTTTAACATCCAACAGGCACTCAGCCAGGTCAAAGACCAAACCGCACATCTCACCGGACTGAAAATTGCCGTCATGGGTTGTATCGTCAATGGCCCCGGTGAAATGGCCGATGCCAACTACGGATATGTCGGAGCCGGAAACGGGAAAGTCATGCTGTATAAAGGAAAGAATCTCGTCAAACAAGGCATAGACGAATCCGTCGCTGTCGACGAACTTATCACCATCATCAAAGATGGTGGTGATTGGGTAGAACCCTGATTCAAGAGATCGTTTAATCCACGATTATGTGGGGATTAAGTACTCCATAGTTTGGGATGTTATACGAAATAAAATTACTGAATTGATAATACAGATTGCAGAAGTAATCGTTATTGAGCAAGAAGGCAGAGCCTTATAAATTTTCTGTGAATTCTGTACTTTTATTGTGACCAATCCGTGCCAAGAAATTTATTACCGATCCTTCCGGCAAAAACCCTTAAAGTCGCAGGGATACGGCTTGTCACAATGCGCGCCCATTGGGATGAAGGGCAATCGGCGGGTCGTGAGTACCATCTTCTGGTGCAGAACTTCCTTTTTTATGGATTCCTGTTTTGAAAGCGCAAAACCCATCACCGATTCCGACTGGAAATAGCCATCTACCGCTTCCGGTTTCTTTGGATCATACATTCTTTTTGGAAAGATGATCTGAATGTCTTGCAGCGCGATCCCGATATTCGTGATGATGTAATACTGAAAAGCTGCATCCATGCGGTAAACGTCTTTCACCTCTAATGAACTCTTGACTTCATAAGCCTTCCAGCCGCTTTTGTCTTTTACAAGGATATCCATCAGTGCAATACAAGCATCATACTCAAATCCTGCTTCATAAATAATAGTCACACCTTGTTCAATCAAGGCTTTCGTTTGGGCAATGACTTTGTTGACCTGGAAAAACTTTTCGTCTTTGGCCATCACGCCTCCAGGGAAAAGATTCTGCGCAAGGTCTCCGACATTATGACCACGCTTAAAAGCCTGCTGTTGCTCAAGAGAAAGCGGGTCTTTTACTTCCTGGTGGTATTTGTTGAGATAAAGCGATTTATGGCATTGAAGTCCACGGATAAAAGACGATTTTGACAGGACATGTTTTGCCATTTATATACCTTAAGGGATGATTACATTTATTGCCCGGGCCAGCATCTCAAAGCGGAAGGGTGATTCCCCCAGGGCCTCTCCGTCAGCTTCAACCCAACATTTTGGTTCTGAGATGATCTCAACCGACTTCCCGGTATAGGTCGAAACCTCTGGTAAACTAACATAAGAGCCGTCATAAAGTTTGTTCACCGAGCGCATTACTTTGATCCGTGAGATTTTTCCGATAATGCTGAGGTCGAAGATCCCATCATCAGGCACCGCTGACGGTAATTGTTTCATCCCGCCACCGTTATACTGCGCATTGCCCAGGGTCATACTGAAAACTTCGTGGGTAGATTCCGTGCCGTCGATAATCAGCTTCATCTTTGTCGGGGAATATGCCATCAGCGTCGTGAAAATATGATATTGGTATTTCATCGGACCTAAATGCCCTCGTTCCCGGTCAGCCGTTACCTTTTTATTCACTTCAGCGTCGAAGCCAATCCCGCAGATATTGATAAAATACCATGACTTTTCAAGCCCATTCGTATGATAAAATACACGGCCAACATCATGTGTCATGGTCTTTCCCTTTTGAATGACTTTGATCGCATCCTCATACTCAAAAGGGATATTGTGTGTCCGTACCCAGTCATTCCCCGTTCCAACCGGGATCATCGCAAGCGTGACCAGGGTGGAATCAACCACACTTTGCGTGAAAACTGCATTGACTGCCTCATTCAAAAATCCATCACCACCGGCAATGATAAATTTCCGAAAACCCTGTCCCAGAAAATCTTGTATCATCTGCACTGAATGTCGCGAATATTCAGTGAAATGATGATCATATTGAATGTCATACTTGTCAAGTAAAGAGGAAATCCGGGCCCAGTCGTCACGCCCTTTTTGATTTCCTGCCATGGGGTTGATCAGGACAACCCACGATTCATGGCTTTCGCTCATATTCTCCATAGGCATTTATTTAATATGTTTGCTTAAGCATAAGGCGATATCCTCTGGTTTTATTGCATGCATACAGGCGCAGGAGCCCTTATTACGGCAATCATTACATTCTTTTTCCAGCACAAAGACTTCGGCATTTTTCCCCAGGGGCGCCCAGCGACCGGCGTGCATCGGGCGTATGGGCGGGTAGATCCCGATGGCATGCTTGCCCAAAACTGCTGCTACATGCAAAGGACCCGTACTTGCAGCCACCATCGCGTCGGCGGATGCGATGAAAGAGAGCAATTCAGTCAGGGAGAACATGCCGCAAAGGTCTGTCGTATTGGGAAGATCAAAGATCCCTGACTTCCGGATGCTTTCCCCTTCCCGCTCAGTGCCTGTGATAAAGATCTTAAAATCATCGGGAGAGAGCAGCTTCACGAGCGTCTTGAAATTTTCGAGACCCCATTCACGGGCACTTCCTAAAGAAAGCGGATGCAGGATCAGGTTTGTCTTTACAGGATCCAGCAAGGATTGCTGCGTTTCAGTAAGGGCTGCGATTTTGTTTAAACCGTAGTATCGCTGAATTTCATCCGTACTGAATTCTTTTTTAATCCCCAGCCCCGATAGTAGGCGCAGATTGAGCTGGGATTCGTGCAAAGCAGCGTTTTTCCGGCTGAGCGGGACAAGCTGATTGCAAGTAAACCAATGATACAACCTGCCCGTGCTGCCGATCCGCTTAGGGATCCCGGCTTTCTTGCAAAGCGCGGCAATCTCCTGGCGCGGAAAGACATGAATGACCGTATCAATTTTTAAATTACGGATGTAGGCAACAGAGTCTTCAAAGCTTTGAATGTCAATAAATCTGTCTATAGTACCGCAGGCTTCTATCAGCGGGCGCGTATATTCTTTGCCAAGAAACAGAATCTCTGCCTGGGGAAAATGCTCTTTAAGGACCCCTGCCATGGGGAGTGTCAATACGACATCACCAATGCTATCGGTGCGGCTGATGAGAATCCGTTCGGGGTTTCTCATGAACTAGCTGTCTTTGTTTCTTTCCATAACTGCCTGAGCTTCGCATACTTAAGCAGTGATGCCCAAGCAGAAAAAGAGCAGATCAGAAATCCATAATAGCCGTCAAGGATACCCAGTTTTAAGAAATAGTCGCGGCAAAAACGTACCGGAAACGAATAAAGTACCTTAAAAGCTGTGGCTTTCTTCCCGCGCTCAAACAAAGATGCCGCATTCATATTGGTGAAATGATTGATCTGTAGCAAATGGGACTCGATTGAATCATAGGAAAAATGAAGCAGATTTCCCTTTAAGTGTTTTACTGACTCACCCTGGCTCATCTCAAGCTTCTCGTGCAGACTCTCACCGGTCCAGCGCGCTTTTCTCCGGTCCACCAGGCGAAGCTTCACATCGGGGTACCATCCGCAGTGCTTCACCCGGAACCCACAATAATTCGTGAGCCGGTTAAAACTATAGCCATCGTGGGTCCAGTTCTTTTTAAGGACAAGGATGCTTTTCTTTAATTCAGTCGAAAGAACCTCATCCGCATCCAGGGAAAGCACATAATCATAACTGGCATGATCTAATGCGACATTTTTCTGGTCCACATAGTTTTTAAAGGGATGCGAATAAAAAGTGGCTCCGTTTTGGAGACTGATCACTTTGGTCCGATCAGTGGAATTGGAATCCAATACCACGATTTCATCAACGACCCCCTTCAAAGAATCAAGACAGGCAGCAATTTTCTTCTCCTCATTGAGGGTGATAATAACAGCAGAAATTTTGAGCATAAGATTCCTTTTCCTCACAAACCTACAAGAAATTCTGACAATATGCAAAAACGATTTGTAAGTTAATTATTTGTTAAAACCCAATCGCCCCCAAGCAAAAGATTATTTAGAATGTTTCTTGACAAGTTAAAATATATGCGTGAAGTCTCTTTGGGCCATTTGGTTATGAATACAATATAAAATAATATGAAAAATATATACCTTGCTGTTATTTCAATCTGCTTGTTTTTTACTGTTAGCTCAGTAATGGCAGGTCTTCCAGGAGATACAATCTGTACTGGCGACAAAGTCACCCACCCCCTGATCAGCCACATCCCTTATCCTGGCTGTCCTTCCGCCGGACAAAATGGAACCGTCGGTTCTCCTGATCACCAGGGTAAAGACAATTGCGAAAAGGTCTGTAAATTTTCGATAATTACTTATTTCACCGCAGTTCATCCAGGTAGTACTTACTTCTGGAAAGCCACAGGTGATGTTACAATCACAGGAATTAACACCAATACTGTCGTGGTACATTGGGATGCGACACCCTTTGGCAGTCTGACTGTCTACGAAACCAACCATTGGGGCTGTGTTGATTCAAATAAAATATGTGTAGAAAAGCTCGATCTCCCGATCGCCAATTTTTCATTTCCGGCTTCGGCCTGCAAGTTAGCCCAGGTTCAGTTCAACAACCTGTCGGCAGGCGCGATCTCATACCAGTGGTTCTTTGGTGATGGCGGCACTTCCAACGCAACAGATCCTTTACATGTCTACAACAGCGGGGGGATCTTTACCATAACGCTCATCGCCACCAACAGCTGTCATTGTACCGACACCCTGAAAAAGACAATCAATGTGAGTTCCTTGCCCGGACCCGACATCAGCTGCCCATCCACCGTTTGTGCCCACGACAATGCTACTTATTCAACCTCAGTCAGCGGTTGCGTCTACCATTGGTTTGTGCAGGGTGGCATCATTGTCGGACCTTTTAACCAGCAATCGGTGAACATCAGCTGGGGACCCGGACAGATGGGTGCTGTGGGTTTGTATCTGAGTGGCTGTGCGTCTGTTTGCACAGATACTACCTGGGTTGCGATCCCCATCATCCCTGCTGTGGCAATCATCGCCGGGCCATCAAAGGTCTGTCCGGGCGACTGTGCCGATTTTTCTATTCCCGACTTCAGCGGGGCTACCTACCACTGGTCGCTGAACAGCGGCAGCTGTGGCAGCATCAAAGACACTTCGGAGTGCGGGAAGGTAGAGATCTGCTATCCTGCCTTTGGCTATCCCTGCAACGACACCCTGAAAGTGACTTATTATGACAATCACCTGCATTGTGGAGGCAGTGGCATCAAAATCATTCATTTCCGTCCGAAGCTGGATATTTTTGGACCTGCTGAGGTTTGTGTAAAAAATCTGGCCAGCTTCTTTGCCGCTTCAGGAGTTTCTTGTACCTGGAAGATTTCCCCGGTGGGACCCGTTTTCTCCCCTGGCCCGGGATCTTCAGTTACCTTCAACTGGATGAATCTGCCCGGAACTTATATTATCACAGCCTTTCCTCAAAACCCAAACCAGGTCTGTAACGACTCAGCTTCGTTTAGCGTTACAGTGCTTCCTGCTCCTGCAAAACCTGTCATCACCGGCGACACGCTCCTCTGCCCCAACAGCGTCGGACAATACTGTGCCACGGCTTCCGGGAATATCTCCTGGGTGATTGTTGGGGGTACACCTGCCAACGGCTCAGGAAACTGCATCACGGTAAACTGGGGCGCTACGCCTCCTTTCCGTGTAAAAGCGGTCAATGCCATGACTTCCTCACCTTTCTGCCCGTCTGATACCACGACTTTAAAGGTGAATGTCATCACACCAGCCCCGATGCCGGTGATCACAGGGAGTCATACTGCCTGTGCAAACCTCACCCAGGGATATGCCTGCAATGTGGTGATGCCTGCTGGCTCAACCTTCAGCTGGACCCTGAATCCTCCCAATGCCGGGGCGATAACTATTGGACAAAATACCAATGCTGTGCAGATTGAGTGGGGGAACAACGCCCCGCAAACGATAATCCTGTCTTTATCTGTCACCGTATGTAACACTACGGTAACAGACACATTCCATATTTCGCTCAATCCGGTTCCTTTGCCTGTTGCTTATCAGGTCGGGAATCTTTGCCAGGGAGGCAGTGCGCAACTCGCAGTCTCAGGCGGTGTATTTACCGCATGGCAATGGAGCGGTCCCGGGAGCTTCAGCAGCAGCCTTGCTTCCCCCACCATTAATGTGCAAGGCTTGTACCAGGTCACCGCGACAGCTGGAGGCTGCCCGGGAATCTCACAAATCAACGTCACCTATGTGGGCTCACCTTTGGCCAGCATCAGCGCCCAGGGCCCTCTGGTATATTGCATTGGAACGCCCTTTTCCGTAAATCTCTGTGCCCTCGGTAATGGAAATTACAGCTACCAGTGGTCGGGTGGCGGACCGGGCACCCAGTGCTATACTGTCAGTGCCCCCGGTTCATGGGTCGTCACTGTAACCGACAACAGCAATGGATGCTTTGCCATTTCCAACAGCCTGAGCGTTTCCACAATCCCTTGTGCGGGAGGAAACTGCACGCCAAACGGAAGCGCGGGTTTTACCCATGCGTCCTGCAATCCTGTCGTGTTCACCAATACTTCTGTCAATGCCAGCAGCTTTTTCTGGGATTTTGGCGACAATACCAGCTCCATTGCCACCAACCCTACACATACCTACAACCAGGCTGGTTTCTACCTCGTGACCCTCACCGCTACTGTGCCCGATGCATCCGGTACCGGTTTCTGTACGGTGAAAGATACCGCCTTGATTGAAGTTCCGCTGGTGGCCAAATTCGACATCCTGCCTGCCTGCTTTGGCCTGCCTGTCTGCTTCACCGACAAAAGCGTTCATACCGTCGGCAACAGCATCGCTTCCTGGAACTGGAATTTCGGCGATGCCAGCAGCTCCGGCACACAAAACCCTTGTCATACCTACGCCTTGCCGGGTACATATGTTGTGACGCTGACGATATCTAATGCGAATTGTACAACATCTCATAGCGATACCGTCATCGTCAGGGCAAAACCTACTGCTGCCTTTAGCTTCAGCAACAATGCCTGCGTGAATAGCGCTGTTTTGTTTACTGACAATTCTTTTTCCAACATCAACTATTGGAACTGGAACTTCGGAAATGCAGGGACCTCGCTCAACCAAAACCCTTCTGAATCCTATGCCACATCAGGACTATTTCCTGTAACACTCACCGTTCATGATAAATATGGTTGTGTTGCTTCTGTAATCCATAACATCACTGTGAATGCACCCATGGCTTCGGGAAACATAGCAGCTTTTCCTGATACCATCGTTTGTGCCGGAACCACCGTTCTCCTGCTTGCGCCTCCCTGTGCAGGCTGTAGTTATGTCTGGAATACAGCTGCTACTAATGATTCTATCACGGTGACCCAGACAGGAGTTTATACCGTGACCATCACCGATGCCAATGGCTGTAAGTACAGCACACATATTAAAATTGTCGTCCTACAAAATCCTCAGGCCACCATCACCAGCAACAAAAACAAATTATGCCTGGGTGAATATGCGCTTTTATCAGTGCAATACAATCCAAAATGGACTTATGCCTGGATCAGCAATGATGCCTCAGTGAACGGGAATACAAACGCCACCGTTTCTGCATTTCCTGCCCTGGTGGGTAATTACTTTTATAAAGTAGTGATCAACGATACCGTCACCGGCTGCAGCGATACCACATTTGCATTTATTCTACATGTTTACATGCCACCAGTGGCACCGCTCATCACAGCCCTCGGACCAACAACGGTTTGCAAAGGAGATACCATCGTACTAAAGGCAACGCATCCCAACCCCAGCGTCAACTTCAAGTGGAATACCGGTGAAATCACCACGACCATTAAAGTGAGCAAGTCAGGCTGTTATAGCGTCGTGGCTACCGATACCAATGGCTGCAACAGTTCAGCCACCTATTGTGTCACCGTGAATCCCCTGCCATCATTATGTTCCTATTATGAAGGCTGTTTCGACACCTGTGCCCCATTCCTCATCAAAGGACCTCCGGGAAACACTTCATATCAGTGGTATATGAATGGTTTGCCTATAGCTGGCGCAAATGCGCAAAATTATCTCGCAAATGTCAGCGGCACCTATTCTCTTGCCGTCACCAACAGCTTCGGATGTTCCGACACCACCGGAAATCTGAATCTCACACTCTATAAATGCCCCGACAGCCTCTGTGCGAAATTTGTGATCGATACTGTCTTTTGTATAGAGAATGGTCATTATATCATGCATTATCATGTGACGAATCTTTCCATGATTCCCATCAATGAAGTAAGTTTGCAGGTATTACCGCCCAATCTCACTGTGGCTGCGGCACCCTCACTTGTCATACAGAACATCCCTTCTGCCGCGACTTCATCACAACTTACGGCTACACTATTTAACGGTGTCGCCGGCAGCAAACTCTGTTTCCGGACCCATGTCTTTGCCTACGATTCCGTGGGCAATGAGATCATGTGTTGCATCTCCGATACTGTCTGTGTCATCCTTCCGCCTTGTCCGCCCGAGCCATGCAGCTGGGCTGGAGCCCCCGCTGCCATTAGCGTAGCCGGCAATGTACTCCTGGCGTCACCCTCTGGATTGACCTACCAGTGGTATACTTCGCCACCATCATTGGGGACGCTGATACCGGGTGCCACGAGCCAGTTTTATACCCCTTCAACAACAGGAAACTACTGTGTTGTCATCACCAAGGCACTCCATTGTACTGACACTGCCTGCATTTTCCATGAAGTGCCTGATACAGGGTGTTGTTATTTACACTTCTCCTGTGATTCAATCTGGTGTGTCTATAACGCAAACGGCACGAAAGAGTACCATTTTAAATTGGAAGTGCTCGCTTGCGGAACGCTGAGCATCACGGCAAACACAGCAGGGGGATTGAGTGTGCCCTACCCGATGATCTTTCCCGGAGGAACAAACTATATCATCGGCACCTATACCACGCCCACTGATTCCCTGATGTGCCTCACCTTCCTCATGGGCAACGGGATCTTCTATTGTAAAGACACGACCATTTGTTTTGCCCTGCCGCATTGTCCGCCACCACCGCTGCCCTGCAACTGGCAGGTGACGCCTTCGCTCTGCGTGGGTTCCACGGCTGCCTTCCAATACAACGGCATCATGCAGCCAGGCACCACTTACTCCTGGATGTTCCCTGGCGGAATCCCTGCTTCGGCCAGTGGTCCGGGCCCACATTATGTGAATTATCCGGTGGCAGGCTCATATTCAGTGATACTGACGATGTCGAACCCCTATGGATACACGCTTTGCACAGAGGTCATTCTTGTCTCAGCCAAGCCTGCGGCTGCTATTCAGCAAACAGGTAATATACTGCTGGCCGTTCCCAACAACATGCTATACCAGTGGTATTTCGGCAGCCCGTCTGCTGCCACGGCAATCCCTGAAGCCCACAGCCAATACTATGTCCCCACTCAGAATGGGAGCTATTGCGTGGCTGTACTCAACAACATTGGGTGTGGCGATACCGCTTGTATTGACTATGCAGCACTGGGCATCCCAAACTTAAGCTTAGGGAAAACCAACATCAGCCTCAACCCCAATCCCACCAGCGGCGACATCAACATCCAGATCCTCGGGGATTATGAAAACATCAATATAGAAATCACCAACCTCACCGGCCAGCTCGTCAACAGAAAATCAAGCGAGAAAGCAAATCTTCTGCAAATGAGCATCGACGGTCCATCCGGATTGTACTTCGTGACAGCCCGCAACGACAAAGGTGAAATGGTGGTGTTTAAAGTTGTGAAGCGTTAGCTTTTTTGTGGCACAGAGGGGCGCGGGCAAAAGCGTCCCTCTGCACTATAAAAAATTATAATACTAAGATCTTTTGAGAATAAATGCACTTATTCCCTTCCTCGATCGTACAGAAATAATAGCCGGCAACAAGGCCTCTGGCATCAATTGTGCAAGAACCATTTTGCCCCGACAAAAGAAGGTCTTTTACGATACGACCCTGTAGATCATAGAGCTTTAAAACAGGCACTGAAGCATGCCCTTCTCCAATGGAATATTGAATGTTACATTGATCTTTAAGCGGGTTAGGGTAAGGCGCAGAAAACACATCCAGTTTCCCGGGCTCATCAATGCCAAGTCCTGTCATCCCATGAAACGTAACATTGACACAAACAGAATCCATTAAGTTTGACTCATCAAAGAAAGTATAACGAATCACGGAAGTCCCCGGGTTTCCCTGCGGGATATAATGGCCTACGAAGTTTATTGAATCCGTAAACCCGGCAGGAATCGTAACCGAAATGTCACTGACCATATTCTCTGCCGGCTGACAATTTCCCCAGCAAAAGTAATTTGTCGACCCAAAGATGATATAAAAGTACGTCTTCTTTACCAGCACATTAATGTTTGATCCGGCGGTATTGTGCACATAGAGGTGAAAGTCATTCGTGCTGTCGCCACACCAAAGTGTGATGTTGGCGTTGTTGGCCAAGGGGCCGTTCGCACCGGCCAGGTGCAGCGACTGTGCCCCGGAAACCAAGGCACAGCTTAGCAAAAATATCAAAAAACAGATCTTTTTCATAAAAATGGTATCGAGGCAAAAGTAATGGTTTTTTCAATTGGAGATTAAGATTAAGATGAGCCTTCCTTTGTTGAAGCTGCTCATCCATTTCCCCTTGTGCAGCCCCACCTAAATCCTCCCCAATCGGGGAGGCCGGGCGGGGTTCCCTCCCCAATCCAGGGAGAGCAGGCAGGGCAGGTTTGGGTTTCATTTTTTTTCTTATCATTGTACCCAATATACCAAGTGCCTTGCATATGAAAAAGAAACCCACTCCCAGGCCCGCTGCCAAATCTGCTTCCAAGCCCGTCTTTCAGCTTGCCAAACCCAAAGGCGACTTAAAGATCTCCTTCATCCTGCTCCTTCTCGGCTACGTCCTCCTCCCTGTCGTAACCCCCAACTTCTACACCCTCGACACCGCCGGGCCTAAGTTTCTCGCCATCAGCCTGCTGAACCTTATTGCCTTCCTCGTCTTATTCCTGGATGACTCGTACAAACAAAGAAATGCCTTAAGGTTTGGCTTCTTTAAAAATGCCATCGGCATCGCCTTTAGCCTGCTGATGCTCATCACCGCACTGTCTTTTCTCCGAGCCATCAACCTGAATGAGGCCATCCTCAATTATATCAAAGCCATCACAGTATTCGCATCAACCTATATACTCTATGTGATCTTTAGCAGTAACAGAAAGTATATGCACTACCTGGCCGTGGCTTTTAGCGTGATGCTCCTTTCGGATTGTGTGACTGTTTTTTATAATATGTTGAATTACATCTCGGGTGATATTGCTTCAATTGCTGAAATAAAATCTGTTTATTCCAATAAAAATGTACTGGCCTCAGCCTTGTTTGTAAAAGTGCCAGCCGCCCTTTACCTGATGTTTTTCTCGAAAGGATGGATTAGGGTTTTAGGCTATCTAACAGGGATTTGTGCAGTGTTCGCAACCTTATTCATGAGTACAAGAACCTTTTACCTGGGCCTGGCTTTGTTGGTATTTGCCCTTTTTATCTATGCTTTGCTGCGATTTATTGCCACAAAAAAGAAGGGACCTTTGTTAGCGATCGGCGGTTTGATTGCTGTGTTTGTGCTGGCAATTGGGATGTATATGGGCGCTCAAAAATACCTTTTTCATAAAAATACAGATACAGCCTATAATGTGAGCATCCTCAAAAGGTTATCCACCATCAAGAGCGATGCCACAGGAGCGGGGCGCTTTGATGCCTGGAAGCGGTCGGTGCGCCTGATCAAAGAAAATCCCGTTTTGGGTGTAGGCACCGGAAACTGGAAAGTGGTGGTCTTAAAGTATGAAAATCCCGACAAGGAGGATTTCATCTATATGTTTAAAAACCACGATGATTTCCTGGAGATTACGGCGGAAACCGGTTTGGGAGGCGGGCTGGCATACCTTGCAATCTATATTCTTATCCTGCTGGCTTTCATTCGGGCCTGCCTGAAATCAGGACCTGACGAAACAGACATAAAATTCCTGTTCCTGCCTGCCTTCGGCATCCTGGCCTACAGCGTCGATGCCCTCTTCAATTTCCCGGCCGACCGGCCTGAGATCCAGGCACTCTATGCCGTCTACATCGCCCTGGCAACTGCGCTTTATGGAACCACGATAAAGGAAGGCGCAAAAAACCTGGCGGCAATGTCAGTCGTGCAAAAGCTGAAATCAAAACCCATGATGAAGCTTTTGGCTGTCGGGACTATTGCAATGATCGCTGTGGTTTCCTGGCTCCTATACCTGAATGTCATCTCGCTTCACTTTCAGCGTTATGTCAAGGAAGACCTCAACAGAAAGGTGTTTCAGCATAGCTTCCAGGAGATCAATGCCGGCTTCCCCTGGTTTCCCGACCTCACGGTGAACGGAGAGCCTGTGGCAGTGAACAAAGCCCGCTACCTGCTGAATGAACAAAAGTACCGCGAGGCAGTAGATCTCCTCCTGCCTGATCATTCAAGTCCCTACGATACCCGCCGCGAGTACTTCCTGGGGATGGCCTACGACAAACTGGGAAAACTCGACAGCGCCATTTACTTTGTGCGAATGGTCAGGGCACTGAAGCCGCTGAATGCCAGCTCGGCGCGTATGATCTCTTCCATGCTGTGGGACAAAGGCCAGAAACAGGAAGCGATCAATATCATCGATACCTTACTCACTAAAACCAAGTACAATGCAGATTCCTGGCTCCAGGCCGCGAATTTCCGCCTGCAGGATAAACAATATGACAAAGCCCTGGCCATCCTGGATCTCGCAGTACAATACGTCGGAGATACCAGTGTTACCAATGCCCGCAGCAAACTCACCGCCATCGTAAAACGGCAACCCTATAATGACATTTATGTCAAGGGGGTGAGTGCCTACAATGCCAAACGCTATCCGGAAGCGATTAAACTCATATCCGCCTTTCTCAGCAAGGATCCTGGCCTGGCAGAAGCATACCAGATCAGGGCTTATTGCAATTATTATGTCGGACAGTACCAGGCCAGCATCACTGACATCAACCAATTCCTGGGCTTTGGCAATAAGAATTTCTTCCTGGTCAGCCTCAGGGGAATCTGTTACAGGGCCCTGGGGAACAATGTGGAGGCCTGCAACAACTTCAAACGAGCTGCGGAAAACGGAAATCCGGATGGGATCTCGAATTTTGGGAAATATTGTAAGTAAGTTAGTAGTTAGAAGTTAGTAGTTAGTTGGAGCCCCCTAACAACTAACTTGTAAAAATTTATCTTTGAAAACAAAACGCCATGACCGCGTCAACATCCTTTCAGCCAGAAAAGCAATGGTTCGCCCTATATACAAGAGCACGCAATGAAAAGAAGGTTGCAAAGCTGCTGACTGATGCCGATTTTGAGGTATACCTGCCACTAAAGAAAAGCCTGAAAACCTGGAGCGACCGCAAGAAATGGGTAGAAGAGCCCTTGATTCCATCCTATCTTTTCGTAAAAATCCATGAGCATCAATACACGGAAGTCCTGACATTCGGCGGCGCCGTCCGTTTCATCTTTTTCGGCGGCAAAATCGCCCCCATCCCCGACTGGCAGATCAATTCCCTCCAGATCCTCATGACCAGCCAGGCCGAAGTTAACCTCCTCCCTGAGCATTTCCCTCCCGGCACTTCTGTCGAAGTCACCGACGGCCCGCTCAAGACCCTCCGCGGCGAAATCATCGACATCCGCGGCTCAAAGCGCGTGATCCTCCGCATCGACAGCCTGCGGATCTCGCTGAGTGTTGAGGTCTCTTTGGACCATTTACGGAGAATTTAGTTAGTAGTAAGTAGTTAGCCGTTAGCCGTTAGCCGTTAGGCATAATTCTCCACGTCCCCCCATCCCCCCATCCCCCTGTCGCCCCTTAACACATCCATAAAAAAATGACTGCCATCTTCTTGACTTTGCACAATATTGATTAGTTTTGTTCGGTTGTCAATCAACTGAAATTCTCGCAACAAACATAACGAATATATTCGCAACGAAAATTTTCGCAATGAATAATGTGAAAAATCCTTTTAAATTCGGAAGCGTAGTCGATGATCCCTTTTTTACCAACCGCACTGAAGAACTGGCTAAAATACAGGCGATTATCAATAGTAATAATCACCTTATCATGATCAGTCCAAGGCGCTTTGGTAAAACAAGTCTGGTTAGAAAGGCCGTTAAATCAAGCAATCGGGACATATTATTTCTTGACCTTCAGTTGATTAATAGCATTGAAGATTTTGCAGCACAATATCTTCGACGGATTTATCGTATATTCCCTTCCGAAAGGATAAATAAGTTTATTCTTAACTTCAGGTTTATCCCTACCTTATCATTAAATCCTGTAAATAATGAAATTGAAGTATCCTTTCAAACTAAAGGTGGAGATCTGCCTCTTTTAGAAGACGCTTTAAACCTAATGGAACAGTTAAGCAGTCCGGTTCATCGGGCTATCGTAATTTTTGATGAGTTTCAGGACATCATGAGACTAGGTGATGGCATCGACCGAAAACTCCGGTCCATCATGCAGCTTCACCAAAACATCAATTATATATTATTAGGAAGCCAGGAATCGATGATGCGTGAGATTTTTGAAAAAAAGAAATCGCCCTTTTATCATTTTGGGCTTTTATTCCCGTTAAAAAAAATTAGTAAGACCCAATTTAGAAAATTTATTTGTGATAAAATGAACAGCATTAGTGGTAATCCTGATCCTATTGCTGATGAAATTCTCAACTTTACTGACGGGCATCCATATTATACACAACAGTTAGCCTATGTAACGTGGAATATAATTAGCCAGGGTAAGGATCATAAAGAGGCTGTATTAAAAGCCATTAGTGAAACTGTACAAATCCACGATTTTGATTATGAACGTTTGTGGGCGACCATTAATAATACAGATAAAAAAACGCTCACAAGCTTAGCCTTATCTAACAAAAATGCAAAGGACGGACCCTTCAAAGGCTGCTAATCTTGGGCCTGCCAGTACAGTTTTCAGTAGTTTAAAGCGTTTAATACACATTGGTAATGTATTAAAAACTGAAAATGGATATGAGATTGACGATCCTTTTTTTAAAAAATGGATATGTGATCGCAGGGATGTGTAAATGGTGCTTCTTGCTTCTCCTTCCCTTCTTCCTTCTTCGTTAGACGTTAGATGTTAGTCGTGAGGAGAGATTCTTCTCGTGGCCCCGTCGCCCCATCGCCCCATCGCCCCGTCGCCCAGTCGCCCCAGTCGCCCCGTCGCCCCAGTCGCCCCCTCGCCCCGTCGCCTTCTTTGAAACAAACCAGCCAATTTTACGTAACAAGCATTACAGTAACCACGGTTACTATAAAATTACTAATTTTGAGGTAAATTTTAAAATATGCGTTTCTATAACCGTGAAAACGAATTAGCCCTATTGAATGAGACTCGACTAATGTCTGAGGACGCTGCCCGTATGACCTTTATTGTCGGACGCCGCAGGATTGGCAAAACCAGCCTGGTTTTAAAAGCATTTGAAGAGCATCATTATATATATTTATTTGTAGCCCGCAAAAGTGAGACCTTACTCTGCAAAGAGTTTACAGGAGAGATCGAATACCGATTGAAAAAAAGAATTTTGGGTGAATATAATTCCTTTTCAACCCTATTCGAATATTTACTGATTGAGGCTCAAACGTTACCATTTACACTTATTATCGATGAATTCCAGGAATTTTTCCATATCAATGCTTCTGTTTTCAGCGACATGCAACGATTATGGGATCAATATAAATCAACATCAAAAATAAATCTGGTTTTGAGTGGTTCCGTATTCTCGCTGATGAAGAAAATATTTGAAAACTCGAAAGAACCTCTTTTTGGACGAGCCAATGAGCGCATTCATCTGAAACCTTTCAATGCAGAAGTAACTGGACAAATATTTTCCGAAATGTATCCTGCAGGAAAAGCGGGAGATTTGCTGGCCTTTTATACTCTAAGTGGGGGAGTGGCTAAATATGTAGAATTGTTTGCAGATAAAAATTGTTTTACTCTAAATCGTATGCTTGGAGAAATATTCAGGGAAAACTCCCTGCTGATAGAGGAAGGGAAAAATTTATTAATTGAAGAATTCGGCAGGGATTATACCACTTATTTCTCAATACTTTCCCTAATTGCATCTTCGAAGACTTCACGTTCAGAGATTGAATCGATTCTTGGTAAAAATATAGGCGGTTATCTTGACCGCCTTGAAAATGAATATCAGATCATTCAGAGTATCCGACCTATTTATGCAAAAGCCGGCAGTCGCAGCCAAAAGTACTTTATTGAAGACAATTTCCTGTCTTTTTGGTTTCGGTTTGTTTATAAATACCGATCTGCGGTTGAAATTGGAAACTTCAATCATATCAGACAAATTGTTGAGCGTGATTTTGAAACCTATAGCGGAATCTTTCTCGAAAAATATTTTCGTGAAAAACTCGCTGCCACCGGTCATTATTCGTTAATAGGACGTTACTGGGAACGGGGCAATCAAAATGAAATAGATATCGTTGCTGTGAATGAATTGACCCAAAGTGTCTTGATTGGTGATGTAAAAAGAAATAAAAACAAGATCAACCTTGATATACTTAAAATAAAATCTCAACAACTGACCACACGATTCACCGGTTATAACATTGAATATAAGGGTTTTTCTCTTGATGACCTTCTTCGTTAGACGTTAGATGTTAGTCGTGAGGCTGAGTTCGCCGCGTCGCCCCCTCGCCCCCTCCCCCCAATCTTCACAAAAAAATGTTAATAATTTCCACCCCCATCCCTTGACATTTGTATTTTATTGAGTAGTTTTGTTACTCAAAAGGATACAGGCTAGATATCTGTCAGGAATAAACTGCATCCTTGCCTCTCTTTGTTGGTCCCGGACTGTGACTGACAGGGCTTTGCCATGGGTAGGAATACCGCAGTGGCGCAATGGCGCGGAGGATCGCAGAGATTTAATTTATAAGCTCAGGACACCCTCCGTACGTTCAAAATATGATTTGGTCCGAAAAAAATTACTAGAAGTTATAACTTCTACAGGATAAATTCCTGTCCTGGTAGATTTAAATATTTTTAATACATAGTATTAGTATCCATATGTTATGGGTGATTCGGATAAACAAGTAGAATATTGGAGATCAGGTGCTTTTGATGATCTGGAATCTGCAAGAATATTAATTGATAAAAATAGGTTTTTACACGGACTTTTCTTTTGTCATTTGGTATTAGAGA